>Ga0208903_1000002_pt1 | contig 330651 bp, 267 predicted proteins | sample AntAceMetag02UKJ_FD_184769 | JGI IMG/M metagenome (GOLD analysis project Ga0208903, IMG submission 184769) | Saline lake microbial communities from Ace Lake, Antarctica - Antarctic Ace Lake Metagenome 02UKJ (SPAdes) (version 2) | ecosystem: Environmental > Aquatic > Non-marine Saline and...
AGCCGAGAAATCCGATCGCAACGCCGAAAGCGATTCCGCCGAGGACCTCCACGAGGAACATCTCTCCGATGTGGGCAGCGGAGAATTCTTGATCGCCAGTAGCGATTCCGAGAAGGGCAAGAAACACAACCACTCCGACGCCATCGTTGAAAAGTGACTCGCCTGTTATTTTGGTTTCAAGGCTTTTTCCAACACCGGCCTTTTTGAGAATTCCGAGAACAGCGACGGGATCGGTGGGGGAGATCAGGGCCCCAAAGAGCAGGCAGTAGATAAATTTGGTTTCCAGCCCGAAGAGCGGCATGAGGAAATAGGTAGCCGTTCCAATGAGTGCGGTTGAGACGACGATGCCCACTGTTGCCATCATTGCGATGACCCATTTTTGCTTTGCTAGATCTGAGAGGTCGACGTGCAGGGCGCCGGCGAAGAGCAAGTAGCTCAACATGACATCAAGGAGCACGCCTTCAAAATCGATCTGTCCGATGATCTTCTCAGCAGCGCTTTCGATGCTGGGGAAGAACTGACCGAGGAGGATCAAGAGAAGCGAGAAGACCATGCTGATGAGCATGATTCCAATCGTCATGGGCAGCTTCAGGTAGCGGACGTTGAGATAACCAAACAGCGCGGCAATGGCTAGAATGACAGCGATGAGTTGGAAAAGGGACATGGCAAGAGAGAGTGGTGCCGTCTAACGCTCGTGGATGGTGTAAGAGACGGCGGTGCTCAAGAGCTTCTTACCGTCTTCGGAGGGCACGTTCTGGCAAACGACTCGCAGAACGGTGCGGGCTTTGAGATTAGGCGTCTTTAGAATGATTGTTCGCCCGTCGGATTCGATCACGGGCCGAACGACGAGAGAAGATTCACCTCCCTGCAACGAGAACGCCCTGACCGAGTAGCTGTCGGGCTTTACCGCGGCAAATCGATCCACCGGAGCGGTGAAGTCGAGCGTGATTCCATCTTCCGCGAGGCTGACTCGCGAAATACGGTAAACGTCCTTACTTGTTTCCAGGGGAATGAAGCCATCGTCACCGCCGGCGAGGAGATGCCCTTTGCCCATATCAATCAGTGTCATGACCGCTTTTTCAGTAATCGCTCTCACGAGAATCGAGCCGCCCCACGTCGCTCCGGATTTGGCGGGTTCGATTTCCACGAGCTGTTTGGAATCGGGGCAGGTGATGATTAGCTTTTCAGCACCGTTCTCGCGGAAAAAGACCAATTCGGTAGGTTGCGTTTTCTTCGTGAGTTCAGCAGGAATCAGAAGGGATGGCAGCGTTTGCGGGACTTGAGCGGTTTCACTCACTGCCGGAGGCACGGGAAGTTCAGTGAGCGACACATAGTAGCCGTCCTTGTATTCCGGCATGTAAAGGCGGCAGGCAAGCAATCCTGTATCGCTGATCGCAAAAGCTCCGATAGGCAGGGTGCTCTCTGTGACGACCTCTAGAGCGGCGGCTCTCGGAGCAACGCCTCCCGGAGCGGGGACAACTAAAGTCGTGGCTCCTTTGTCTTTCACGGGGGGAGACCATGCTACTAATTTCGCGAGCGGCGTGGCGCCTTCTTCTGAGGCATAAGGCGAAAGAGCAAAGAGAACTTTTCCATTGGGTTGGGTGACGGGACCTGCCGTGATTGTGACGCCTTCGGAACGCCCCGGCCAGTCGCTGACAATCGCCTCGAAAAAATCGAGGGAGCCGTTTGCATCAGTGTCGAATCCCTGCGTTAGCTCGGTCGGCGAAGCGGTTATGATAGAGTAATTCGGGCCGATCGTGAGCGAGTTCATTGCGTTCAACTTCACTGATGAATACAGTTCCCATCCGATCTGACTTAGACCGGGCGAGAACTTCGCCGCACCGACTTGCCCTCTGCGATTGAGAAAGAAGACGTTGTTGTCATCCATCGGCGCGATTGCCCGAACCGTCGGTTTGATTTCCTGCTCCCGAATCTGGATGAAGGACCGCTCGCGACTGGTTCGCGGATTGGTGTCCACGGCCGTCTCGTCCTGGCCTAGCGTCCTCAATGGACCAATAAAAAAATTGGTCCACACCAATGAGAGTAGAAGCAGGTAGCGGGGAAACGTCATCGTCGTGAAGAGGGCTCTCAATTTTCCGGAGGGCTCGAGGTTTCCCGGTCATCAAGCTGAAAAGTGAGGATCAACTCGCTCGCGGCATCGCTTGGAACAGTGAGTTGGTTTTTCTTCCATTCGCCAACAGACGCTTCACACCGCTCTTTCCACTCCGCGGGAAAAGTGAGCGTGTAACCGGATTTAGCTCCCTTTACAACGAAGCGCTCCTTCAGAACGAGCCCATCATCTTCGAGCCAGACTTGTTCTTCGATCAGCAATCCACCGAAGGTGTAGAGAAATTCCGGCCTCCCCCCAACAATGCGAAAGCCAAAGTATTGGGGCGATTCGAACGTGCCCCTCGAACCGTTGAGAGGGTGCGCTCCCGCAGCGAGGAGTGTGTAAGGTGAGGGGACTTCGGACTCCTCTTCTGATGAGGCAACAAGCTGTGTCGCAGACTTTTTGAGATTGAGGGTTCCCAGCAAACGGCAGGAGAGGGGATCCCAAAAGGCGGCGTGGGAGGAACTCACTGAGCCCACCATGAAGACGTCCTCGAGTTCCTTAGCGGCACCCTCTTTGTCCTGATGGGGGATCAGAGCAATTTCGTCTCTCAGGAAATTAGTGAGAGACCGCCGCGAAATATCCAGCTTGAGCGGCTTGCCTTGAGGCGCGGTAGCGACTGGGGCAACCTCCTCTTCTTCTGCAGGGGCGGTGGGCTTCTCGTCCTGCGCAGGTAGCAAGGTTGCGAGGGTGAACGACGCGAGCACCAGCAACCCCGGGCGATTAAATCTGGAACGCAGGCTTCGCATAGAATAAATCAGGCTGAAGTGACTTCGTCACGGGTGAAAATCCAGTCGTTGCCCTTGCTCAGCTTAGAATTAAACGAGTATCCCTCGCGATCAAATCCTTTGAGACCCTCCGGCTCATCGATTTGATTGCGAATCATGTAGTCGCACATCATTCCACGGGCCTTCTTCGCGTAAAAGCTGATGATCTTATAGTTGCCGTTTTTGAGATCTTTGAAATGGGGCGTAATCACGTCGCCCTTCAATTGATCAGGGAGGACTGAGGAGAAGTATTCCTTGGACGCAAGGTTCACCAGTGAGGTCGATCCCGAGGCCTTGAAAGCCGTGTTGAGTTCGCCTGTTATTTGATCTCCCCAGAATTCGTAGAGGTTCTTTCCCGCTGCGGTCTTCAGTGAGGTTCCCATCTCGAGCCGATAGGGCTGCATTAAATCCAGAGGCCTGAGCACGCCGTATAGACCGGAGAGAATTCGGAGATGCTTTTGAGCGAAGTTGATCTCAGATGAAGCATACTCATCCAGTGAAAACCCTGTGTAGACGTCACCCTTGAAAGCAAAGAGAGCGGCCCTTGCATTGTCGCTCGAGAAAGGAACCGACCAGCTCTGATAACGTTCAGCATTCAAGTTCCCCAGCTTCTCACTGATGCCCATCAACGTTTGGAGATCAGACGATGAGAGCTTTCTAAGAACCTTCACAAGCTCTTCCGCCTGTCCCAGGAACTTGGGCTGGGTAGGCCGAAGTGACGGGAGAGTGCTCTCGTAATCGAGTGTTTTTGCAGGGGAAATAACAGCCAACATTGCCAGTCTTAGGTTAGAGAATCGAGATTTAGGCTAATCTTCGAAATCGACAATCTCAACCGGTGAAAAGCGCAAGCAATAAGAAAGAATGAGATATCACGCCTATGAGTTGTATAAAAAATAATTATTCTGTTTATTTATTATCAATATTTGTTAATATTTTAAGATACTTAGTTAATTACACTCATGCCTTCTGTATCCACCATTTATCTCGGCTTTTTTTGTCTCGCGTTGATCATCCTCGCGGCCATCGTCTGTTTGAAGCTTCCTGAGCTGTATCGTTCCCTTGCCAAGATTTGGCGTCAGGAGAGAGCGCGAAAGACAAGGACCGCGAGAATGCTTGCCGATTTGGAACAACTCGATGCAGACGCGTCAACGCTTGAGGGACTTTGCCTGTTTGACTCAGAAGTCGTGCTCGAAAACCATCGCGGTTTCCGGAGGCGGCACCGCTCTCAGATTGAGAGCGGAATCGATGTCGTGCACGAGCCTGCTCTGTAGTTGGCGAGGTAGGTTTCAGCAATGCCGTCGAGCTCGTCGATGCTCGAGACCGTCGCGAACTGATTTCTCAGGTGCTTGCCTTGAGGTAGCCCCTTCGAGTAAGCCATGAGCCTCGATCGAAGCGACTGCATCGCGTGGCGCTCGGTCGGGAATTTCCCCCATGCCAGGAGCATTTTGGCGTGACGATGAATCAGTGCCCAGCGTTCCTCGATTGAGAGCGGTTCGGGGTGCTCACCTGTTTCGATGTAGTGCTTCGCATCACGGAAAACCCACGGATACTGCATCGCGGCTCGACCGATCATGACACCGCTGACACCGGTGGTGTTGCGGCGGCGTTCGACGTCTTCTCCGGTGGCGATGTCACCATTTCCCACGACAGGGACAGAGACGGTTCGTGAGCATTCGTCGATGAGTTCCCAATCGGCTTCGCCGGTGTAGCCCTGCGCCCGGGTGCGCCCGTGAATCGCGATCGCCTGCATCCCGCAATCCTCGAGGATTTTGCACACCTCGGGGGCATTGATGAGTTCCTGATCCCAGCCGGTTCTGATTTTTGCGGTGACGGGGACTTGATCACCGACTCCCTTCGCGATTTTCGAAGCGACGTCGGCGAGCATCGGACAATCCTTGAGCAAAGAGGAACCTCCGTTTCGGGAAACGACCTTTTTAACAGGGCAACCAAAGTTGATGTCGATAAAGTCGGGCTGCTTCCAGTCGATGATTTTGCGAGCGGCCTCAGCCATTCTCGCGCCGTCGGATCCGAAGAGCTGAACGCCGACAGGACGCTGCTCCTCATCAAATTCAGTGTAAACACGGGTTCTGTCGTCTGCCTGAATGATGCCCTCTGCTGAGACAAACTCTGTCACCATAACGTCTGCCCCGAGTTCCTTGCAGATGCGGCGAAACACCAGATCCGTCACTCCCGCCATCGGCGCTAGATAGAGAGGGAATTGACCGTTGGTGAACCAGGGAAGCATATTTAAAAAAGGGTGGATTCGACCTTAGATTCGATTTGGCTTTCAGGCAAGTTGGACGGCCCGGGCTGCGAAGGAAGGTGGGTGAGTCTCGATTCGCAGTAGAAGTCTCATCACCAGATTGTAGGTAAGACCGCGACCTCGCTTTGTGACGGTTTGATTTCCCCCGGGACTTTACACCGGGGACAGGCCCTTGTGTGAAGCTCGAGGACTTTACACCGGGGACAGGCCCTTGTGTGAAGCTGAAGCTCATCTTAGGTCGGTGCGCCGCAAGGTTTTCGACGACGGGCTGGTGTCGTGCATGAATGATACCAAGTGGAACGAATTGTTCCGTGGGATTCAAGAGGGCTGGCTCGGGTGGTGCTACCGCCAGAAATCAATTCTCGAAATCGACTTTGATGTCCTTTCATCGCCTCCGAAAGGTCGGGAGCGCGACTGGTGGTTCGGATTTTGGAACCTTGAGATCGAGATTATGGACATCCATCCTTTTACGTATGCGCCACCCGGTCAGCCTGTGAACCAAACCTGTGACTTGGAGGCATTGCTTCGAGAAGTGGGCATTCCATTTGAATCGCATACTGATTTTGTCCGAATCCCTGGCTATGCTAAACTGGGGGAAACCAAGCGGAGCGAACAAGATGCTGCGGTAAAAATCCACTTTATGAGACAGCGCTGACCAACCCGTAAATCGTTGCGAGTTGGTTGACACCCCTGATCAGAATCCTTAATCTCCATTCGAAGTCGTTCTCCCATTTACGGTTGGGAGGCCTCAAGGTGAGGGCAAGAAAAATGAGAAAGGTCGCAATTACTCTTGGATTAATCGCTAGCCTACTAATTGGAGGATACTTAATAGGATTCGTTGGGATCCACTATCCAAAGGTGATCGAGAATCAGCGACTCCTGAACCCGCAGACTGTTGTGACGATTGAAGGAGATCGAATCGAACTCCAAGATGGTCGGGTTTTCGAGATGATCGATGATTACGCGGGAGATGACTGGCCTATTTCCGAAACCGCGATTCATCAGCAGATCGATCTCGAACCGGATTTTGGCGATGAGGGGTTCATTCTCTGCGGAAATCGAGACGGTTGGATCTGCGGGACACCCTGGGCGAAACCAATTGTGATCCCTATTATTGGAGATCCGGTTTATCGGAACCGGCGTGAACCGGTCGCCCTTGCACGCGAGATCACTCCGTAACCCGGCCCTGACTTCAACAATGAAGTGCAACGTTAGGGATTTTCATGGAAGAGTTCCGCCCAGCTCAGTCGCTGATCGAGAATCGCGGGATCGGCAAACTCGAGGTGAATCACTCTTCGATGAGTCGGCTCGGTGGCTCGTCGTGACGAATGGAGGAGAAGCGGGCGCATCATGAGGACATCACCGGCTTGGCAGATGATGTCGGTCGCGTTTTGTTCTGTCATCCCGGCAATCTGATCGGGTGGAATCTTGCCGCGATGATGGGAGCCGGGGACGACTGAGAGAGGGCCGTTTTCGGGTCCTGTATCATCGAGATGAATCCGCAGCGTTACCATCTTTGCCAGGAGCTCAGCGGGTGGCTCGACGTGGGCGATCCTGTTTTTGAATGTCCACGGGCCGTAGCCGTCGATCTCACACTTTTCGGTGACGGTGAGGGTGCGGTCCTGATGCGAGGGAACGGGCCAATTGGCGTGAGGTGTTTTGTCGAAAAGGAGACTTCTCACGGTTTGAAAGTCGGGGAGGGGCAGGAGCTTCGCGATGCCTGTTGATCTTGCCAATGTCGCAATGACAGGGGACTGCGCGAGAACGTTTCGAAGTCCTGCCGTGTTCCCGGAATGAAGCCGCGTGAACTCGCTGCGAAGTTCGTCGAGCGCGGTCTCATCGAGAACTGAAGGAATCAGTTCGAAACCGTCGACTTCGAAACCCATCCCTACTCAGCGGCTTTCTCTTCCGCTGCTTTTTTCTCCATCTCGTCGTAGACGCCAAAGTCATTGAACCAATAGCGTTTTGCCCAGCGGTAAACGGGGTGTTTCTCGGGAATCTCTTCTCCGGTGGGAAGCCACTGACTGTTTCTCGGCTTCATTTGATCGAGCTCTTTGATCGCGGTTTGGCGGAGCGTGGTGTCTTTGGCGCCGTGCTTGATCGCGAGTTCTTTGACTAAATCAGGACGCTCGAGAACGATGCAACCGCGTGTGTTTTTCGCAGCGGTTTCGCGGAAATCTTTCATGAAAGAGGACTTCGTGAGGGTGTCGTAGATTCCGCCATCTTTCACGTTCTCGGTAGCAAATTGAATGATGGGGCAAGGCTCAACCGCTCCGGTCGGGGAAATGTGGTGGGAGATCCCGTTTGCCATCGGGCAAAGCGCTTTCCCTTCGCCATCGTAGTAGGCATCGATGATCCCGATGGGGAGCTTCGTCCTCATGTCGACGACAAATTGGCGGACGTCTCGTGCTTGCTCGGGGGTGAGGGCGAGTTCGTCGTGAATCTGTGGTCCTACGGGGCGGTAGGTGTGATACCAGGCGTAGTGGACGCCTCGATCGATCAGCTTTCTGAGCCACTTTTCGGTGAGGAGATCGTCGATGTTGGTCTGGCAGAGGCTCGTCGCGACTCCGGTGAGAAGCTTGTTGTTGAGGCAGTTGTCGAGGCCGCGCAGAGTCCGGTTGAGGACGTCTTTTCCGCCGCGACGTTCGTTGGCGACGATTTCGGTCCCTTCAATTGAGATCAGAGGGGTCACGTTACCAAGCTGGCGAAGTTGTTTCGCTTTTTTGTCCGTGATCATCTGGCCGTTTGTGAAGAGCTGGAAGAAGCAGTCTGGGTGTTCGGCGAAGAAATCGAAGAGATCGGGGTGCAATAAAGGTTCGCCTCCGAGGATTCCGAAAAAGGAATTCCCGTGAGCCTTCGCGTCATTGACGATCTTGTTGAGATCGTCGAGGTCGATTTTTACCTGTGGCTTGTCAACGTCGACCCAGCATCCCTGGCAGCGCAGGTTGCAGCTGTTGAGAATGGAGATGTAGATGAAAGGGGGGAAGTGGATTCCTTCCTTCTTGCGCTTTTTAAAAAGGTTTACGGAGCGCACCCCTTTGTAGCCAAAATTCCACATGAACTTGGCGAGGTGTCGTTTGTCAGCGCTTTTGAAGGTTCGCGCCGCAAATTGGAGACTGGGGACAATCATGTGAAGTGGGTGAGTAAAGGGTGGTTTGCGAGGAGGAGTGCCTTTTTAAATGAGCTTGAGGGCTGATTCGACTGAGGCTTCGTCGTGCACGATCGCTCTCAGCGCCGCTGCCATTTTGGCAGGCTCGGAATGCTGCCAGACGTTACGTCCCACCGCGACCCCGGAGGCACCTCCGTCGATCGCTTTTTTGACCATCGCAAGAAGCGCTTCGTCGTCTCCCATTGCCGCTCCGCCGAGCACGATGACGGGGACGGGACAGGCGTCGACGATCGCTTGAAATTCTTCAGCGCTTGCACCGGTTGGGAATGCGGTTTTGACGGCATCGGCACCGAGTTCGGCTCCGGCACGGACGGTGAAGCCAATATTCTCAACGGTGTAATCGTCGGGACGTCCGATCCCGAAAGGAAGCGCTTCGAGGATCACCGGGATATCGGTTTCGAGGCTTTCGCCGATCAACTCGGCGACTTCGCGAGTGATGCCGACTTCGTTGGAATGATGCGAGTAAAGCATGTTCATCATTGCATGCGCGCCAAGGGAAAGGGCTTCATCCGCGCCATAGAGACGGTAGCTGCCTTCGTCCATATTCTCACCGTAGACAGGCTTGTAGCAGTCGGTCCGGAGACAGACGCCTTTGTCTTCAAATGCGTCCGCAGCGGAGAGGGCAATCCCGAGATTCACGACGTAGCCATCCACAAAAGGGTTGAGTGATTGGATTAACCCGGTCGGGTCTTCGAGCCCTTTCACGGGAATAGCGGTTCCGTGGTCGATCGGGAGGATGACGGTGCGGCCGTCTGACTGAAAAAAGCGGGATAAATTAGATTCGCGATCCATAGGCGATAATGGAACGTGTGATCGCTATTTAATCAAGCGACGCGAAAGCGAATTCGTGTACCTCACTCGGTCGTTGAAGGCGGGGGAGTCACTTTGAGATAGGGACTGACTTTTTTCAATGTGACGGGGCCAATGCCTCTCACTTTTTCGAGTTCTTCCACTGTTTTGAAAGGGCGCATTTTGATCGTCGCATCAGCCAAAGACTCCCGGAGGCCGGTGCTGACCAATTCTTCGAGTGAGGCGGTGTTGAGATCGACAGGCTCCTCTGGAGGCTTGACTGCGAGGGCATCATCAATCGCTTCCAAGCCTCGCATTTCATCACGTTCCTGTTTTCGCAATTCGACGATGGCTTCGGGATTGCTCTGGCTCCACGCTCCATTCTTCAAGATCGCTGCTGCCAGCTCTATGTCTGACAAGAGGGCATCATATTCATCGCGAGAGGTCCCGTCTGGCGTTTCTCTGCCGACACCGAACGCTCTCGCGTATCCGGTTGAGACGAGACTCTGTGCGAGGTCTTTTCCTTCTGATGTGGTAATAAAACAATAGTAGCGAGGCTTTCCTGACCTGCCACGAGCGTCCGCGAAGGCAGTGTGGACGGTGAATGGATTGCTCAGTTGTGCTTTGGTGAAAGCGGTCGCTTCGAGACCGAACTCGTAGGTCATTTGGAAATCATTGAGCCCAAAGTAGCGGGACTGCTCACGCAGTCTTCGCTTGTCCGACAGCATCGAAATGCCCGTTTCTATGCAATCAACGTAATAAAGGCGGAGGACACTTTTGGAGCCGTCGGGCATCTTCACCTCGAACGAATCGCCGTCAGCCCAATCATTCGGAACGAGGGTGCAGCCCTCGAATGATTCGAGGGGATCGGCCCCATGAATTGATCCTACGAAAAAACCAAAAACAAGCCAAGCTGCGGCGATTGCCTTGAAACGATTAACGAAGGCCGGGAAAGCTTTGAACATACTTGATCTTAAAATCGGGGAAGCTATCTACAATCTGTATTTTGAAATCTGGGAAACTTTCGACGATTTGCCACTTTCCGGCGCTGTTTGGGAAGCTGCTGACGCATTTGACATGAATATCGGCGAAAGAGCCGACGATTTTGACTTTGTAGTCAGGAAAGCTCTTCACGAATTGAATGCGCCCGCGAATTTTGCTGAGATCTTCGGGTTTTTCAGCATTGAGGGCTTGTAGCCCCCCGAAAGACATAAGTCCTACGACTGCTGTCCTGATCAATAACGTTGAAAGGCGGCTAAGCGACGGCATGTCGGTTTGACGAATCCGATGCCGGATTATGCGGAGGCTGACTGGGTTTCATGAGCGACGCGCTGCGGGCATTCCGGACACTTTCGCAGAGAGCGCCGTCGGCTCCCCCTTTTGGCAAAGGCGTCTACCGCAAACGGCCTCTCGACCTCATCGGAAAAGTAGCGGCGTTTGCCAAAGCGTGGATCGTCCGGGAGACTGCTAGGAGACTGCTAGGAGACTTCCACAAATTTCGGGTCTATTTGACTTTGTGGAGATGGTAGCGACGGGGAACGGGCTGAGCGGCTTCGTAGATCTTCTCTTCGAACTCAGCTGCTTTTTGGTGGAGCACTTCGATTTTCCCCCTCACCTCTGCATAGCGAGCTTCGAAGTCGACGTCTTCTTTTTTCCGGCGCAGTCCTTTGATTTGTGCCTGCAAATCTCGTGAGGGGCGGACTGCTTCGTCATTCCGGCTGCGGTTGAGCTCCGCGACTTGCAGCGCCTGCTGGTATTGCGGTGTCTCGGGGTATTTCTGAAGCTCGATTTTCGAGGCGAGCAGGGTGTGGGGGAAAGTTCCGATGACTTGATCGTCGATTTTCAACTCATAGCTGCCCGCTGCGAGCCCGGAAATGCGGAGTCTCTCATTGCTGAGTTTGTGACCGGCTTTTGTGAGGTCGTAGCCCACTTGAGCAGGGGTCGATTTTCCCCACTTCAGATCGTAGGTTGAGGACTCGGCAGGGACGACCCAAGGCAAGGCTTTGGAAAGGTGGGTAAAAGAAAGCTGAGTTCCGTCTTCGGAGCCTGAAATCCCGGTGAGCTTCTCATTTTTCGCCCCGATCCAGAGGCCTTTCCCATTTCGGTTGAGCGAGATCGCACTCACGGTTCGGCGTTCGGGTTGTGCCGCTGAGAGGACGGAGAAGGCGATCACGAATTGACCGGCGGCGCCAGGATGAATCGAATCCTCGACGAGGGAAAAATCGGGTTGGCTGCGGCGGGCCGCAAAGGTCGTGTCGTTGAGAGGACCCCAGAGATTGACGAAGGGGACCTTCTGAGCGCTCGCGGTCTCGCGGAGCCAGGAACCGAAGTAGGCCATGAGTGAGTTGTAATTGCTGTCGAAATCCCGGTCTCCGAATCGGAACTCGGGATCTTTTTTGCGAAGCGCGAGTTGATGGTGGTCGAACATTGTCGGCGACAACGCGACGGCCTCGGCTCCGGTTCCTTTCACCTTTTCGAGCAGCGTCTCCATGCCGGTCTGATAGCTTGCTAAAATCTCCGGTGTGAAGGGCGCGTAGGCTCCATCATTCATCCCCAACAGGATCGTAACGAAGTCAGGCTTCTCTGCGACGACGTCTTCCTCGAAGCGGGTGATCGCATCACCGGCCTTGTCACCACTGATGCCGGCATTGTGAAAGTGAATTCTCCGCTCAGGATATCGGGTGTAGAAAAAGGTCTCAATGTATTGGGTGTAAATGCATTGATGGGTGATGGAGTCACCAAGAAATACGACGGTGTCTCCATCCTGCGCCTTTAGAAATGAAGGCGGAGCGAGAACGGCTTTCGGGCTCGATTGGGGCGCTTCTGCGCGGGCCGAGTGTGTGAGCAGTGCGGCCCCAAGGATAAGGGAAAGGATGCGGATCATTGGTTAGTCTGAGGTAAAAGTGAAGTGTCGCTGGTGATTGATAAATTCTGCGGCCTTTTTTCAATCAAGAGGGAGGTCGATCAGCCTTTTCGCCATGCCTGACTTTTGCCAGTTCGCTGAAAACGAACAAGTCCAATTTTGACGTTCTTGCGCCCTTGATCGATCTTGTCGATTCGTGCCGATGATTACGGGTCAAATTTGCGCGTCTTCGCGGTCTGGTTTCAGGAGGGGGATTTTGCGAATAGTTTCGGGTGGGTTGAGAATCCAAAAACCCCTCGGGTCAACCCTGACTGGCGTTTTTGCTGTCACCTTGGCTTGTGGGCCTGAGATCGATTTTGCACAGGATCTGCAGCCTGGCCTCGCGGACGACTGCTATGCTTGTCATGGGCCGGACGAAGAGGAGCGGAAAGGGGATCCACGTCTCGATATGGAAGGCGGTGCTCTTGCGGCGCTCTTGAAAGGTGATCCCGATAGCAGCGAGCTGATTGGGAGATTCAGACTCGCATCAATTCATTTGAGATGGCGTATCGAATGCAGGATGTCGCGCCGGACCTGATCACCATTCAAATGCGTTCACGATGTCGATGGCAGGCTGAGGCAGCAAGGGCGGATACATTCACGGTGCGACCGACGATTTGGGATTCAATGCTATCGAAAAGCCGGTTCATCGCGATGACCTCAACGCGACGATTCTTCATCTTCCCGGATTCAATCACGAGCGCCTTACCTTTCGCAACGAGGGGAGAGACTTTCGACTTACTCACGTGTAAGGGAAGGTCGTGAGAGACATTCTCGCGTCAAGCTTGTGGCCAGCGTTCGCTGACTTTTTCCAGCCAATTGCGGGCGATGAGTTCGTGACCCTGGGGCAGGGGATGGATGCCGTCCCAGATCCATTGTTCCGGAGAAACCCACTTTGCAGCAGAATCAAATATCTCCTGAGTCTTGATGTGAACCGCATCGTAGTCCTTTCCTAGTTTACTGACGATGAGTCTGAGTTCATCGCTTGCGGCACGTCGGGGCACCGATGCCTCATCGCTCTCCCATTTGCCACTGCGCAGCACAAATGGATCAAGGAGCACGACGCGAAGTTTCTCATTGGCCGCTAGAGAGGTATCGAGAAGGTGGCGATAGTCTGTCTCGAAATCGACTGCTTTCACTTTTCTGCCGACGTCATTGGTCCCAATAAGGATGCTGAGAAGGTCGGGTTTCATCTCGATGGCATCCTTTTCCCAGCGCTTTCGAAGCTCAGCCACGGTGTCACCGCTCATTCCCCGATTGTAGATGTCGAGCTCTGCCTCAGGCATATCGACACCGAGTCGAGATGCGATCAGGTAGACGTAGCTGTGGCCGAGGTAGTGATTCCGGTCCGCTTGATTGCGACCCCACTTCATGTCGGTGATAGAATCACCCTGAAAGAGGAGTCGGCTTCCTTTCTCAAATTGAGGGAGCCGATAGTGATAGCCTGTGACACCGGACGGATTGTCACGAGCCTCCGCCGACGCAGCCGCGCCGGTAGCGACAACGGCGGCTCCCGCTGCGCTTTTCTTGACGAAGTTCCGGCGATCTATCATGCCCCTCCCTAACGTCTAGGTCGCAGGAAGACGTTCGATGTTGGCCCCGAGATCGATGAGCTTGTCATCGATGTGTTCGTAGCCACGGTCGATGTGATAAACGCGCGAAATTTCGGTGTTGCCTTTGGCGAGTAAACCCGACAGCACTAGCGCTGCCGAAGCGCGAAGATCGCTTGCCATGACGGGTGCTGCGCTCATTGCGGCAACCCCATTGATCACTGCGGTTCCGTCGTCGACAGTGATGTCAGCACCCATGCGCTTCATCTCTGAGGCATGCATGAAACGTTGTGGAAAAATGGTATCTTTTACCACGCTGATTCCGGGGGTGAGGGCAAATAGGGCGCACATTTGAGCCTGCATATCGGTGGGGAAACCGGGGTATGGCTCTGTCGTGATGTTTGCTCCGATAGGATTGCTTGCTTTGGAAATCGAGATGGTTGATTCTCCTTTCTCAATCTCGCAACCGCACGATCTGAGCACGTCGATAACGGCAGTGAGGTGGTCAGGATTGACTCTTTTCAGTGTGATCTTGCTTTTCGCTGCCATCGCTCCGGCAACGAGAAAGGTTCCCGCTTCGATACGGTCGGGAATCACGGTATGCTCGACGCCGCCGAGTTCGGCGACTCCTTCGATCGTGATGCAGGAAGTGCCGGCGCCCGAAATTTTGGCCCCCATCTTGTTGAGCATGTTAGCGAGATCAACGACTTCGGGTTCACAGGCCGCTCCGTTGATCACCGTCGTTCCCTGAGCGAGAACGGCGGCCATCATGACATTGTCGGTCCCGAGCACGGTGGCCCCGTGCTTACCGCTCATGTCGATCGTGTCACCTTTTAACCCGTAACGAGCTTCGAGGTGAACATTTCCCCCTTCAACGGTAGCTTCTGCTCCGAGCCCTTTGAGACCGCGAAGGTGAAGATCAATCGGTCGATCACCGATGACGCAGCCACCGGGAAGAGAAACGTTGGCTCGATTGTGACGTGCGAGAAGTGGTCCCATCACACAAACCGAAGCTCGCATTTTACGAACGAGATCGTAGGGCGCTTCGTGGCTGCGCAACTTCTCGCATTTAATAATCACGGTTCCACTGGCACGCTCTACTTCGGCTCCGAGATTCTGAAGAATCTGAAGCATGTAGTTAGTGTCTGAAACATCAGGAACGCGCCGAATAACACATTGTTCCCTCGTTAAAAGGGTCGCCGCAAGGATTGGCAGAGAGGCGTTTTTTGAACCGCTGATATTGACGCTGCCTTCCAGCTCAGCGCCGCCGTGAACGATGAATTTTTCCATAAGTTGAGTTGAGGACGGTTTTGGGAAACCGAGTTGCGATATTAGCAGATTTAGTCGGTTTTGGTAGCGAAAAGAAAACGCTCGATTCCGTTGAGGTCTTTCTTGGTCTTAACCGGTTCAAAGGCATTATCTTCGGCCTGCTTTTTAAGGGTATCGTGTTGATCGATTCCGTATTCTAAAGCAATCTGGCCTGAGGGCAGAAGATGGGCCGAAGCCTCATTGAGAAATTGAGTGATGATCTCCGTTCCCAATTCGCCACCATAGAGAGCGAGTGCCGGATCGCGTTGAACTTCGCGGCTGAGTTGGGTTTGCTCGGCATCTGGAATGTAAGGTAGGTTCGCCACGATCAGATCATACTGCGAATCAAGATTCGCAAAGAGGTCGCTCTCTGCGAACTCAAGATTGGTAATCTGGAGTTCGGTTGCATTCTCCTGCGCGAGGGCAAGCGCCTCACTGGAGATGTCGGCGAGGGTTACTTGCGCGCACTGTTCGGCGAGATGATGGGCCAGTGATAGGCCGATCACGCCTGAGCCGCAGCCGAGGTCGAGAATTCGCACATTCTGCGGCCAATTGTTTTGAAGGAGCAGATGAACCAGTTCCTCTGTTTCAGGGCGCGGAATGAGAGCTCTTCGATCGATTTTAAATTCGAGTTCGCAGAACTCGACTGATCCGAGAAGATGCTGGAGTGGTTCTCCCTTACTGCGTCTTTTGGTCAACTCCCGCAGGCTTACGAGGGCGGGTTCGGTTAGCTCTTTGTCAAAATCCACATAAATCTGCATGCGGTCAACTTTGAGAACATGAGCAATGAGGTGCTCCATATTCAGTCTCGAATCTTCGACCCCGTAATTTCCGAGGTATTCGGTCCCCTTTTTGAGGGTATCAAGGATAGTCGCCATGGGCCGTTCGAGGAGACTAAAAAGGGAATCGGCTCGAGGGACGAGGACGAGCCCGGAAGATCGAAAAGGGCGGAGTCGTGATGTCTTTTCCGCTGTTGAAAAACGGGGTGCGATGAAGCTGGCTGCTGAAAAAATGCAGCTGTCCGTCGGGGCCAATGAGCAGTCCACCCGGCCAGGTGATGCGAGGATCTTGAATGTGGAGGCGAAGATTTAAGTATTCCTCATCAGGCGAGACGTAGTCAATCGCTCCCCGGGAAATGTCACCGAAGTAGATGCGCCCTTTGGCGTCGATGACGACGCTATCACAAACGGGTTTCGGCGAGACGCCGAGAACCTGGCTCTGGAGCACGTGTGGTTGAATGTCTTCGCGGCGCAGGAGTTCTGTTTTGATCTTGAACAGAGATGATCCGTTCCGCGGACCGTAGTAAAGCCAGTCACCTTTGCGGTCAATCGCAATGGGGCTTACTCCGGTGAGAGGTGTCGCGACAGCGCCATCAGGCCTGCGAACATTGACCGGGTAACCTTCGATCTCAAGGTCGATCGTTTGATCCATCTGGACCGATTGGTGGCCCTCGAGAACGCGCCGCGTTAATCCTGTCTCGATATCGACTACGATAATTGCCGCACTGAGGCCATCGGCTGGATCAGAGATGTAAATGAACGGGGCGACAGGGTCGAGAACAAGATTTTTCAGGAACGAGCGGGGGGAAAGTGCCTGCTGACTAATCGGAATGACACGATGGATGATGTCCTTCTTCGTATCCCAGGCGACTAGCTTCGGCATCGTTCCGGTGCGACGTCCATTGTCGAGCATCCAGACAACTCCCCGGGAATCCGAGGCAAGTCCGAGGACTGAGTCGAGAATGATAGGGGCTCCGGAGCCCGGTGCGTTCATCGCCGTATTGGGGAAAGGAACCCAGCCATCCTTTTTGTCCAATCGCATCACTCGATGGGGGTAATTAAAAAATTGGTGGCAGGAGACAATGTATTCTCCCGAAATGGTCATGCACATTCCCCCCGGACCGGAGGGAGCCTGGGCTGTTTCTTCAAGCTCATCGCCTCCGCCCTTCCTCGAGAATGATGGCAACTTAAGTTTTAAATCGGGAGCAGGGGATTGCTGCGCCGGAAAGAAGAGGATAAAAAGGCAGGTAAGCGGCAAGGCAAAAAATCTTCCGCCAATTCTAAATGAGGAAAGGGTGGTATGCGATGGGGGCCGAGGCTGCATTCGAGGGGAAGAGGATTAGCTTTATTGGAAAACGCGATTTCGTCAACGTAAGATCGAGCTTTTGAAAACGAGTCAGATTAAGAATTCAGGGTAGAACTCTTTGGCAAAAGTGATGCAATGTCTCTCAATCTCGCCGGCGGTTCCGTAGACTCGAAGGTCTTCGACTAATTTGCCGCAACTGGTGGAATCGAGTTTTGAGATCGCGTGGCGAATTTTGAGAAGTTGCGCTGAACCTACCGACAGTTCGTCGACTCCGAGGCCCACCCATATGGGCGTCATTCTCAAGTCGCTTGCTGCCTCGCCACAGATACCGCACCAGATATTATTTCGGTGCGCCGCTTCCACTGTCTCACGAATGAGTGCGACCACCGCCGGATGAGTGGGTTGATAAAGCGCCGCGACACGGTCGTTGACGCGGTCTACTGCGGTTGTGTATTGAATGAGGTCGTTCGTTCCGATACTGAGAAAATCGACCTCACGAGCGATATGATCAGCAATCATCGCTGAGCTCGGGATTTCAATCATCGCTCCCACTTCGATCTCTTCATCAAACGAAATATTTTGATCCCGGAGTTCGCTCTTCGCGCTTTCGAGGTGCTGCTTGGAGCGTTGCACCTCTTCCAGCGTGGAAATGAACGGGAACATGATCCTCACTTTTCCGAAGGCGCTCGCTCTCAGGATCGACCTCAATTGAATCCGGAAATCGGCAGGACGGTCGAGGCTCAACCGGATTCCCCGCCAACCGAGGAAAGGGTTGGGTTCAGGTGAGTCATACAGCTCGGGGCACATCTTGTCGCCGCCAATGTCGAGCGTCCGTATGATAACCCCGTGAGGAGCGGTAGCCTCTGCGACCTCTCGATAGTTGGCCGTTTGATTTTCTTCGCTGCGAAGATCTTTCTTGCTCAGGTAGAAAAATTCGGTTCGATAGAGCCCAATTCCTTCTGCGCCTTGACTTGCGACATCAGATAACTCTTCCAGAAATTCGATGTTCGCTGAAAGCGTAATCGTTACGCCATCGGCTGTTTCGGTTGGCGCATCTCTGAGGCCACCCAAACTCGATACCACGAGCCTCTCCTTTTCAGCCAGTGCTTCGTATTTAGATTGGGTTTCCGGAGATGGATTTAAAATGACGAGACCATGATGGCCGTCGATGATGGCGGAATCTCCGGTAGAACAAGTATCGGGAATTTTGTGGAGCGCGACCACCGCCGGGATGTTCAGCGATCTGGCCATGATGGCGGTGTGGGAGGTCTGGCTTCCTGCTTCAGTCGCAAATCCTCGTACTTTAGATCTGTCCATCGTTACCGTGTCCGAAGGGGTCAGGTCATGGGCGAGAACGATGTTTGTTTGTGCGCTCAGTAGATCGTGAGTCGTGTCGTGAATCGTCCATTTCAGATTATTCAGGACGCGCTTCGCAACATCCTCGATGTCGACAGCTCGCTCCCGGAGATAGGGATCGGCAATTTTGCGAAGAGAATCGATGTAGCGTTTTACGACAGTGTAGTAGGCCCAGTCGATTCCCTTAAGTTGTGACTCGGTGATTTTCTGGACCTCATTGAGGACCGTGGCATCTTCGAGGAGAAGAAGGTGCGCATCGAATATAGCGGCGTTGTTTTCAGCGTCTTCCGAAGCGATTTCCTGCTGCAGTTCCGAAATTTGCTCCCTCGTGGCAACGAGTGCGAGCGAGAGACGATTGATTTCCCGGTCCACTTCAGGGCGGGTGATCGAAACTGGTTCGGGCTCCTCCAAAGCATTGCCGAGCACTTCGACGAGGCCCCAAGAAATCCCCGGTGAAACACCGATACCTTGCATTCTCGTCTCGGTTTTCGATGAAGCGGAGGTCATTAACAACTACCCCGATACGTTTCGGGAATGAAAAAATTATAGAATCCTGAAGGAAACGGCAATCTTCGCAGAAATATGATGAAGATCAACCAGCTCACTCAAATCCGGCATTCACCAGCGCCGAGATTTGGGCAAGGGCATCGTCCTCTTGCTCGCCCTCAGCAGTGACTGTAATTACCGAGCCCTGCGCAGCAGCCAGCATCATTAATCCCATGATGCTCTTTCCATTTATTTCTTCGTCATCCTTTTCAACCCAAATCTCGCAAGGGAATGAGCTCGCGAGTTTGACGAACTTTGCCGCAGGACGGGCGTGAAGGCCGTCCTCGTTCGGGATTGTGAGTTCGCAAGTCGGCATAAGAATATGGTTCTGAGTGGAATGACCCTCATTTCTAGACAATCGATTTACGTTCGTCTCTCATTTTTTTCAATAGTTTCTTATTGAATTCGACGGCGGAATCGTGTCCGAGGGACTTCAATTTCTGATCGAGTGCGGCCACTTCAATGAGTTGAGCCATGTCACGCCCCGGAGCAACGGGTAGTTCAATGTGAGGTATCTCAAGTCCCAGAACATCAACGGTATGACGGTCGAGACCGGTTCGCTCCATTTCGTTCAGGTCCTCTGCTCGAGTGAGCTTCACGACCATGTCGAGACGCTTTTCGGTGCGGAAGGTGCCGACACCGAAAAGGGCGGCAACGTTGATGATCCCGAGCCCTCGCACTTCCATGTGGCTGCGTCCGAGTTCGGGGGCGGTGGCAATCAATTCCCGGTCTTCAATGTTACGCACCTGTACCATATCGTCGGCGACGAGACTCGCACCCCGACGGAGCAGGGCGAGAACGGTCTCACTCTTTCCGGTTCCGCTGTCGCCTTTGATGAGAATTCCAATGCCCATTACATCAACCATGCAGCCGTGTTGAGAGATGGAGGGGGCAAACTCCCAGTCCAGTCTCACCGTTGCCGCATTGATGTAATTCATCGTTACGAGCGAAGTTTGAAAGACCGAAATGCCGGCGTCGTTGGCGATTTTGAGGAGACAATCTGGTAGCTCGAGCCCGCGACTGATAACGAGGCAGGGGATCGTCTGCTTGCAGAGATCCGTGAACCGTTTCGCCGCGTTTTCCTCACTGAGATGTTCGAGGTAGGAGAACTCGGCCAAACCAATGACCTGGATTCGGTGAAGCGCGAAGTATTGGTAGAATCCTGTGAGGGCGAGGCCGGGACGGTTGATAGTCGGCTCCAGAATCTTCCGGTCGAACCCAACCTCCGAGCCGATCAAGGTCATCGTCAAGTCATCGGCGTGATGTTCGTAAAAATCCCCGACGCGAAGAAATTCAGGTATGATGATTTTGTTTTTTCTGGGCATGGAACTGAAAGAAGACTGAGTATCTGTTATTATCGGAGTAAGGGCGAACAAAAAGTAAGATTGCGTGTTTCGGCCTTGATTGACAGGCACGCAAAAGGCGGAACCCGCTAAGGTTCCGCCTTTCCCAAGAGAACTAAACGCTTCTAAAGCGAATAGCTAAGTTTTCTAGAAGTATGTGCGAAGTCCAACCATCCAGCTTCCGGACTCGGCATCAATGTTTGAGCCGAAGAGATCGCCCGTTGCATGCTCATAACCTGCCATCAGCTTGAGATTGTGATCGCAGATGTAGTAGTTAAGTCCAGCGTAGAAGGTGTGGTAGTTTTCTACATTGTAACGTCGGTTGAAGCGCTGTGGGCGCTGCTGCTCTCCCTCACCCATGTAGGCGTATCGAGTAACAAACTGAAGGGTGTCAGTAATGTTGTAATAAGGCATGATAACGGCACCCCATGTGTCATTTCCGCCGGGAATTGCTGTGGCAGGTCCCGGAGTCCTTTCGGCTTCGCGGTTGAGTGCGAAGATCAGATCAGTGACTAAGCCGAGGCGGCCCCACTCTGATTCCGTGCCGATGGCAAAGGTGTGCTCGTAGTTTGCTCCATAATAATCGGGAGCGTTCTTGTTTGGATCAAGTCCGTTGCCGTTGTTCACGAAAACGTAATCGAAGAAGACCTCGGTGGAATCGTTGATAGGAGTCGAAGCACGATAGCTGAGTGAGCCGTTGCTACGACCGTCAGGGTAGTTGTTAAGACCCGTATTGTCCTGACCGGCACCGGTAATCCAGGCTCCGACTTCCTGCTCAATTCCCATGAGCTCGTAACCAAAGGTGACACCCCATGGCTTTTTGTCAGCGACTTCGTTAGTGATCGCGGCGCGCTCAATCGTTAGAATCTTTTTGGAAGAAGTGCTGAATTCACGAGTGATTTTCTGCTTCTGCTTACCAATCTGAATGTAACTGAGGGCATTGTCTTCCGGCTCCCAATCGATGTAAAACTCATCCCAGTTGTTGAAGAGGGGTCCTGAGGTGAGCGGGTTGCGTCCACCACCTGATCCGTCCGAAATATTAGCGGAAGTCTTCAGAGTAACGTCACCAGCGAACTCGATGTCCATTCCGAGGCGGAAACGTCGATGTTGCCAACCGTGATAGCTGTTATCGAGAGTGTCATTTAGATCCTCTTGCTGAGAAATCGCCTGACCGTGATAACGACCGTTTAGAGAAATCGATTTCACGAATCCGTCGCCCTCGTAGAGGGTGTTCATATCAAAGATGTCGCAGATCGTCCAGGAAGACTCGATCGGCATTTTATCGTCGATCACTGCCTTGCCATAGTCGCCTGCAACAAGTGAGCCTCCGGCCAAAAAGGCGGCGGCGCTTGCTGTGGTTAACAGCTTGGTCATTCTATCGTTGTTTTTCATAGCGCGGTTTTTATTTGAAGTAGTCTTTTTAATTAGGTGGTGATCAGCGCCTCTGCAAAAAATCTCGTGTGACAGATTTGTCTCCGAGGCGTTTCTTTGAAACCTGACTTTCATCCTGACGAGTTGAGAATTACATTTTATGGCGTTCCTGCAACCGCCGAAGTGTGACAAACTCGGCTAGAATGTGACAGAAATGACACGGCATGATTGTCCGGATTGGAAATAACTATCTAAGAGTAAGAATGTTAAGCCGTATCCAGCTGTGTTTTTAGGAGAATACGAAATCCGTGAAATATCTCTAAGGAATCTAAAAGTGCACAAAAAAGACCCGGTTCGGGCGCCTTTCAGGAGCCCGAACCGGATCGTAAAAAGTAGGTTTCGTCCGGGAGCGTCCGACTCCGAGTCTTAATTTACTCCCATCGCGTTACGGATCCATCGTCGAGGGAATAAATAGCACCCACGATTTTGATCTTCTCCTCTTTTCCCTACCCGCGAGAAGCTCACTGCGCTCACGCACGTCCTTCACCGTTTCGCGAAGATTCGCTTTGATCACTTTGTTCGTGAACTCAGTGTTCTTGGCTTTACGAGTCTCCTCGTCGTAGCCTTCTACTGAGTCGATCGCTCGCTTGATCTTATAGCAGGCTACTCAATGAGGTTTTCGAGCGCAACGCCTTCGCAGGCGCCTTTCATCGCTCCACAGGCTTCGTGACCCGATACCATTAGAGGGTTCACTCCTGCTCCTGCCTCTGCGAATTCCATTGAACCGAGCTGGTCGACGTTTTCGATATTGCCTGCGACGCGGCCGACAAAGATGTCAGCGATGCTTTGATCGAAGACGTCTTCAACGGGGACACGTAAGTCGAGGCATGAAAGGATCACCGCTTGCGGGAACTGGCCCTTCGAGGCAGCTGCCATGAAGGTTTGATGTTAGGAGAAGGAATTTCTTTCAAGATAGCGATTGTTACCTTCACTCAAATCAGTGAGCACAGCATCTGGCGTAAGGGCTTTTTGCTGCTTTGCCGTGATAGGGCGGTCGTCGGCAATGGCGAGCCCGAATCCAGCAAAATCCGGAGTCAGAAAGGTGATCGCGGATTTCTTCTTGGATCGATTTTTGTGTCTCTTTCGTCGTTTGAATTGCCTCTTCTCGATCCCTCGGTGACGCAATCAGGGGGAGGCGATAAAGGAGGAACCGGTTAAATTATTCTCGACAAGGGAAGTGTCGGCATGAAAGGGTTTCGCCACTTTAAATCATAGAAATAATGCCATACGTCAAATCTAACGGAATCCAGATGTACTACGAAGAGCAGGGAAGTGGAGACCCTCTCATCATGATTATGGGAATCACCGCCAACGGGGCAACCTGGGAGGCTCATGCCGCGGATTGGTGTGAGCGATTCCGTTGTATCATGCCGGACAATCGGGGCGTAGGCCTCAGTGATAAGCCTCGGGGTGATTACACCAGCGAGATGATGGCGGATGACTACGCCGGGCTCATCGATGCGCTCGGGATTAAGAAAGCCCGTATCGTTGGCGTCTCAATGGGTTCGATTATCGCACAACAGCTTTGCCTGAAATATCCTGAAAAAGTTCAGAGCGCTGTTTTGATGTGCCCATGGTCTGAGTGTGATCGTTACGCCGAATCAACGTTTGAGCACATGAAGGTTTGTAAAGCGCATCTCGACAACAAGCAGTTCCTCGAGTGGATTCAATTGCTGATTTTCACAAAGCCATTTTGGGACAACGACGAAGCTTACAAAGGCATGGTCTCAGGTCGCGATGATTTTGATGCCAACCCGACGCCACAGCCGTTGCACGGATTGAAAGGCCAGGCTGCCGCTTGTATTAATCACAACGTCACCGACGAGCTCGGCAAGATTTCAGCTCCGTGTCTCGTGATTGCGGGTAAAGATGATATTTTCACTCCGCTCTGGATGGGGGAGCAGGTTGCTGCCGGGATTCCGAATTGCGATAAGCATTTCTACGATGGTGCCGGTCACGCTTTCCATTGGGAGGTGATGGATGATTTTAATCCGCGTGTGCGTGAGTGGCTCACAGCTCATTAACATTTTCGGGAGTAAGGAATCGCGAAATGTCAGGACTGCCTGTCGCTTGCCCACCGGGACTGTCCGACCTTGAGCCTTTCCTGTTTCTTTCAATTCTTACCTTTTACATTTAACCTTTTACCTTTTACTTTCCAACCATGTCGAAAATCAAATTTGGATCCGAAGTTTACACCTGGTTCATGCAGGACTCAGGGAAGGGCTACGATAACAAGCTCGGTCACATGATCAAAGTGGCTGCGGAAGCAGGCTTTCAGGGAATCGAGCCGATGGTGCTTGAAGTCTCCGAGAGCGCTCTGGGATGCAGCAAATACTGGCTCGGAGATTACTGCGACGCCAGTAAGCTGAAGGATACGCTCGAGGAGCACAATATTGAGTTGGCAGGTCTCGCTCTTATTTGTGCCTGGGACAATGAAGAGGAGACTCCGGAAGAGCGCGCCGCCGCTGATTTTACGATCGATCTGCTGAGCCATTTTCCCGGTGCCATGCTCGGGACGGTGACGCTGCCGAGTGGACGCAAAAACGACCTTCAAAAGCGTCGTCTCAATATCGCCCGCAATATCAATCGAGTTTCGCAGCGCGGAACCGATGCAGGGTTGGTTTGTTCTTATCACCCAAACAGTCCTCCTGCCTCTCTTGTCAGAACGCAGTATGATTACGATGTCGTCTTGAGTTCGCTTGATCCGTCAGTGACAGGCTGGACGCCCGATGTGGGGCATATCATACGGGGTGGGATGGATGTAATCGAGACGCTCAATAAGTGGCAGCATCTCGTGAATCACATTCACTACAAGGATTACTCAGGCAACGGACCGGAGCCATGGGCTCAAATGGGAACCGGAAAACTTGATTTCCACAAAATTACCGAGTGGCTCACGATGCGTGATTACGAAGGTTGGATCATTTGTGAAGATGAAGCTCACATGGCGGTAGAGGATCCTGACAGCGTCACGATGCAGAATGGCCAATGGTGCCGTGAAAATCTGCTTCCGCTCGTTGATTAATTGGTAGCGATAACGATTTCATAATCTTCAAGGAGTATAAAGGGTTAGGCTTGTCACCTAACCCTGTTTGATTTAATTCGGGAATCACCGAAAATTTAGGCGGAAGAGAGATGCCGAGTTTCTCCCTCCCGTAATCCGCTCTAACATGAAATCTGACTCACCTCGCTCTGAAAGCGATTCAATCAATATGAATCGGTTGGGATGGTGGCAAACTCTCTTGAATGATCTGAGTGGCGAGCCGCGTTTTCCTGCACCGGGTCTTTGGGCGTGGAAGTTGCTGCCCTTGATTTTCGGGATTCTCGTGACCTTCGTTCTCGTAGTTGGTAACTATGATTTAAGAATTCAGCAGGCTATCTACCGCGCTGGAGGGGATTCCTGGGCGTTCGGAAGCCATTCATTCTGGATGTTTCTCTATCATGCAGGAACCTTCCCCGCGATCATTCTCGGTATCGCTGCGCTTTTCGGGCTTAGTTTGAGTTGGTCGATGCGGCGATTTGGAGAGTGGCGTCGCGTTTATCTTTTCATCGCCCTCCTTCTTTTTCTGGGACCGGCATTGATTATTAATTTTGGGTTGAAAGACAACTGGGGGCGCCCCCGTCCTATTCATGTTGCGTCGATGGGGGGGAAACAGCCTTTCGAAAATGTGTTTGTTCTCAATGCGAGTCGCGAGGGAAAATCATTTCCCTGTGGTCATGCCTCGACCGGTTTTGTATTGATGGCCGGATTCTTCGTGTTTTGCCGGCATCGTCGCCGTCTTGCCTACGGCTGGCTCATTTCCGGGGCGGTATTTGGAACCCTTCTAGGAGTCGCAAGGATGTTCCAGGGCGGTCATTTCTTGACCGACGTAATCTGGACAGCCCTCATTTGCTACTATTCGGGCTTATCGCTCTACTACGCTTTGGGCCTGAAAGACTCGGTATGGAGGGAGGCTGGACGGCGTCACAAGATGCCGGTCAAAGTCAGGTTGTTGATTCTCGTTGTCGCTCTCTTCTCGCTTGCGGGAATACTTCTCGCGACGCCCTATTACGATGACCTGAAACTGGTCCTGGATCACAAACGGGAGAGCGATGTTCGAATCAATTTCAGGGCGACATTGGCGATAGGGCGGGTTGATATAGTCCCCGCCGAAACCTTCCATATTTCAAAAAAATCCTCGGGCCATGGCGTTCCAACTTCGCGGGTTTCTGCGGTTCTCTGGGAATCTCAAAACGCGGAGGGTACCTCTGCTCACTATTCCGAGCGACAAAGTGGGTGGTTCCACGAATTGGAAACCGAAACGAGAATTGAGCTGCCCTGGGATCAAATTAAGACTATTCAAATCAACAATCATTCGGCCGAAATATTCATCCGCCTCGGAGAACTCAATAGCCGCATTCCATTCGAAATCGGTCCGGGCGGAGGAGTGATCAAGGTTCAGTTGAATGGGAACAGGATTGTCTGGGACGGGGGCGATAGGCAAAGAATCAAGGGGGAAAGCCTGCTCGAAAACGAACCCGAAGCGGAAATCGTTAAGGGATTGACCCTCAGCGTGAGCGATGAGTTTGGAGGCGTGATCGAATTAGTCGAGTGAGTCTTGCGGCATTTTCACAAACAAGATCTAGCATTCAGGCACTCTTGTTTGTAGGTTTCAGCAAATATGGGATCGCAATTTCGGAGTAAAGAAACAAGTTGGCTATCATTCAATGCACGGGTCTTGCAAGAGGCCGCTGATCGAAACGTTCCGCTCTTTGAGCGAATCAAGTTTCTCGGAATCTACAGTTCGAATCTCGACGAGTTTTTTCGGGTTCGTGTCGCCACGCTGAAGCGGCTTTCAACTTTGGGTGACGAGTGGAAGCGACTCGACATTCCCGATCCCAACGTGACCTTGAAAAAGGTGAGCCGTCTCGTCACTCTCCAGGCAGAAGACTTCAATAAAGCTTATGACCAAGTCAAAAATGACCTCGCAGAGAATGGAATCAAACTGATCAACGAGCAAGAGGTTCCCCCTCATCTTACCGGCTACTTAAGAGAGTATTTTCGAAGAGAGGTAAGGCCCCATATTTTCCCTATCATTCTCAAGGCTTCGGCAAAGCTCCCCAAGTTAAAGGATTTGCCGATGTATCTGGCGGTGAAGGCTTCGAAATCTGATGGTAGCGGCCGCCCGATGCACTCGCTGATTGAAATTCCGGGGAATTTGCCACGGTTTATTCCTCTACCGTCCAAGAACAGCACTCAGTTGGTGATGTATTTGGATGATATTATTCGTTTCGGTCTCGAAGAGGTTTTCGCGACTTTACCTTTCGATACCTACGATTCGTATGCGATCAAGTTTACGCGGGATTCTGAGCTGGAATTTGATGATGATTTCACAGAGAGCTTGTACGAAAAGCTGGAGGATAGCCTTCGGGCGCGGGAGGAGGGTCTTCCGGTCCGCGCTAATTTTGATAGGGATTTTCCTAAGCCTTTCCTGAATTTGATCCTCAGGAAATTGAATCTCGCGAGGTCCGATTCTCTTTATCCGGGAGCGCGGTATCACAACCGCAGGGATTTACTCAGTTTCCCGAAGTTCGGGAAAAAAGGGCTGAGCAATGATAATTCTGGGCCAATTGGAATCAAAGCGATTACGAAAAACACCACGAGTATGTTCGCGGTGATTCGGAAAAAGGATTTGCTGATCCACATTCCGTATCAACCTTTTAGGCATCTTATTCGATTGCTTCAGGAGGCCTCAATCGATCCTCTCGTTCACAGTATTTCGATGACCCAATACCGCCTTGCGAAGAATTCCTGCGTTGCCAGTGCCCTGCAGTCGGCGGCGCGCAACGGGAAGCGCGTGTTTGTTCTCGTCGAGCCTCAAGCGCGGTTTGATGAGCAGGCGAATATTCGCTGGGCGAGTGCGTATCGCAGCGCTGGTGTCCAGGTCCAACTGGGTGTTCAGGGCCTGAAGGTCCACAGCAAACTGATTCATATCGAACGACGTGAGTCAGGAAAGAGTCAGTCCTACAGCGTTCTCGGAACGGGGAACTTCAATGAGGATACGGCGACGATTTTTGCGGACCACATGTTGATGACCCACGATCAGGAGATAGGGCGTGACGTCGCCGAGATCTTTCAGTTTTTCAGACGATCCTATTGTCCTCCGAAGCTGAAGCATCTCAATGTCGCCCCATTCGATTTGAGAAATTTTCTGAGAGAGCGAATTGATCGGGAGATCGAGAATCATCGCGAAGGAAAGCCGGCCGGTTTGTCTTTCAAGGTGAACAACTTTTCGGACGGGGAAACGAACGACTTGATTCAAAAAGCGGCGGATGCAGGGGTCCCGGTTCGTCTCATTGTCCGCAGTATGTTCTCGATGGTGATTGATGATGAGAGTTCGATCGAAGCGATCAGCATCGTGGATAAATATCTGGAGCATTCCCGACTCGTTATCTTCGAAAATGACGGAGATCCTAAAGTGTTTCTATCTTCAGCCGACTTTTTGCCTCGAAATTTTGACACCCGGGTCGAGACGATATTTCCGATCAATGACAAAAAGTTACGGACTCAGATGATCGACTATTTCAACATTCAGTGGAGCGATACAACCAAGGCGCGAATCCTTGACGAAGGGCTAACTAATTCCTATCGCCCTCTCAACGGGAAGCCTGCGGTTCGTTCGCAGTTCGAGATTGAAAAGTATCTGCGAATGATAAATTGATCCCGTGAGCGGGTTCACCCTATTCCCAGTGCTCTTCGAGGCTGTCGGTTCGCAGAACGACTGTTCGCGGAAGTTTTTTTCCCGGAGTGATCACGACGAGTTCGAAGGTTGAGCCCACCGGTTTGGATCGAATCGTCGAAAGCAGTTCAGAACGTCGCGTGAGTGGGTGACCGTCGCATGACAGGATCAAGTCGTGTCCCTTGATCCCCGCCTCGCTGAGAGGCCTTCCATCGAAGACGGGATCTACAAAAAGCCCCTTTGTTCCGGGGGGGAATTTTTCCAGCTTATTCGTATCTGCATTGTGAAGCTCCCAGACGTAGCCTCCGATCCCCGGGGTTGCGGTGATGTTTCGTGCGTTGAGTAGTTCACGAATCGCCGAGGGTGGGGAAACAAGACTGAGCCCTGATGACGCCGCCTTTTCCCCGAGAAGTCGGCCATGCTGAATACCGATGATTTCGCCGCTGCGATTGACCCACATACCTCCGGAGGTAAACACAGGATTGATTCCCGCCACGAAAAAGTGACGAATGTAACCATGAGAAGAGGCAAAGTCCGTGTAGGTGAGTCGCGAGTCGGCTACTTTTCCGGGGAGAACGAGGATTCGTCTTCTCAGAGCAGGTCCCAGATTGTAGATCGCGTGAGTGTCCTGCGGAATCGAATCAGCAAGTGAAAGTGTTACGAGCTTTGCTGCTAAGGGATCGACTTCGAGCAAGGCCAGATCATGCCCAAGATCGTAGGCGGAAAGAGAGGCTGAAAAAGCTTCATCACTATGGGCCACGATCGAGCAGGTATCACGGGGACTGTGAAACAAGTGGGCAGCGGTGATGCCATAAATTTTCCCTGAAGTGTGCCTGAGGAGGGCTCCGCCGCCTCGCATCTGGCCATTGATATGTACTTCAATGGCTGCCTTCCGCACTTTGCTAAGTGTCTCAGCGCTCAGTTCCTCAGTCGCTCCTGCCGGTATGCTAAGAATCAGGCATAGCAGAAAGAGGCAGTGGGTCTGGAGAAAATACATTATGGCAAGCTTTCAGGCGAATGTTAGAGAGTCGAACTCTGCTTGGCAATTGTGATTTTGATCACAAATCGCGTCCCCTCGTGAAGCTCGTTGAGATAGAGTGAGCCGCTTTCGATAAGTCCCTTATCGTCGCACCTCGCTGTGTTCTCGTAGTTGCTGCAGGCCTCCCGTTTCAATATTTCAAATTTCACAGCATGGCCGGGAGAAACTTTTCTCCTCAATTCATGGGTCACTCTTCCCATGGTGAAGCGGGGATTGATTTCGCAAAAGGTGCGCAAAGCAAGTTGGCCTTCGAGATCTCGATGCAAATAGGCGTCAACTCCGATAGGTCCTGAGTAGTGATTTTGATTGAGCCATGACTCGAGCGCCTGCGTGAAGGCGGAGTCGTTATCGTAATTTTTCAAAGCCTCCTGCATCAGGAATTGCGAAGCCCCGGGTGACAGACCCTGGCAAAACTTGTTTGCACTGATGCTGCCCCGATATTGGCCCGAGTCCGATATGATTTGTCGTATCAAGCCGACCTGATTGAGTTTCCCGTCACTCATTTGATACTGGATCGAAAAATCCAGTTCCCGTCGGTGAGCGGGCTCTAACAAGAGGCCGCCTTCGTGGAGAATTTTTTCACTGAAAACGGGCCCTTCACGGTGCGCCATTTCGCGCAGTTGGATTCGCTTCATTCCTCCGCCTGCGGTGGAAAATGGGCGCTTAATGATCGCGTCGGCATAGCCGAGATCGAGGAGTTGTGTGATCGCCGCAGACAATGCCTCTGCGGTGTCGCAGACAAAGGTTGTGCCCGCCCATACTGATAGCGCGGTGACTTGTTTTGATTTGGAAAAAAGATCCCGCGACGAATCTCCCCAGTCGTAAGCGGGCGACTCGTGCGATGTGTTTTTCTGGAGGTGTTTAAAACGCTTCACGACATCGGGACTGATGCCCCAGGGGCGGAAGTCGTTCAGACGCCTCTCCCTCAATAGACTGTCGGAAGCGATGACCCCGTCTGAGTTAATCGCTTCAATTTCAGGCATCTGAATTCCGTGACTGGCGAGAGAGGCTCGATGGTTCAGGGAAGGGGGGCGACGCATCAAAATAACATCGTCACGGCGGGCGAGGATGGCTGAAACGATCTCAAGATCTTCGATCACTGAGAGGATTCGCTTGTCGGGATGATAAGGCGCCGGGTAGGCCGCGACGGAATTTTCGACCTCCGGATTGAAAAGAAACACATTGGGTGTCCTTCCGTTGGAGCGCTCAAATAGGGAGAGTTGGTGGATGTAATCATCATCGAACCCGGCCTTCCTTCTTCCTTCCTCGTTAAAGTTGGTTCGATTTCCCTTTGCCCGTGATGGGGAGAGGGGGAAATGGAGCCGCGCTTTGAGAGCTTCCCAATCGCTCTCCGATTCATCTTTCCACTGACGAAACCAGTGGAGCCCATATCCGACATGTGAAATCTCGTCTTCGTAGATGCGTTTGAGAATTCCCGCGCTTTTGGTATCACCCGCTTCTTTCAAAATACCGCTGAAATGGTAGGCGTAATCGAGATTTGCCTGCTCAAAAGTCAGGCTGAGTCGGGAAACATAGTCGATCGGTGATTCCATCATCGAAACGGTATCCCAGAAAAAACGACTCAGAGGAAACTCTCCAAACTGGACGCCGCAGTCCTTCATTCGGGCCAGATACCAGCGTGTATGGCGCTGTTCCTCCTGCAAGGTATTGGCAAGGCCGACCCGAAATTTGTGCGGCGCATCGGGGAAACGCAGAAGTGCGAGTGCCATCAGTTCCGCAGCGAGGAGTTCATGATTGGCGAAAAAGTGGAGAAGGGTCCCGCGATTTTCTTCGGTGACGAGGTTGGCTGAGGCTGGCAGTTTCGGGCGAGGGGCTGAATCGGAGGCAAATTGAAGCGTGCCGGCACGTGCCGGGGTGATTTTGCCCGAAAAATTGTCCCGTGAAATCGGGCCCTCGACGCGCTCGCTGGACACCGGGAGGTGTCTTAGCTTCTCTTCGAGGTTATCTGAAAAGAGAACACGCCGAGCCAGTTCATCGATAGACTCATTCTTGATCAACTCTCGATGAGGTGGTGAACTCGAGGATTTAGGCATCTTTGGGCTATTAAAGCTGGCTCTTGACCGTTCCATTTAATGACGCGAACATTGAATTCGCTTCAGGGAAGCAAATAGTCAGGATCGCTGATAGATCTTCTTCCCGTCCAATATGGATCATGATTGACTCTCTGACAAGAAACCCCGTATTCCGCTTCTATAAGTGGCTATTTTTTAAGGGTCGGGACTGGTTCAAAGCCTTAACTGAAAAAGGTGACAAAGGGCCTTTAATCATCAAGGTGTGTCTGGTTGTGTTATTTTTCAGCATGGCTTCTGTTTTTCTGAGCACGTGGGATAACTATCGGGATGCGGAATCATCTGAATCAGCGATCAGTCAGGGAATGGCTGTTGCGCTGCCTCCTGTTGCGCCGGTCATTTGGCGCGGGCTCAGTGTCTTTCTCGCGCTGGGAGGCGTCGTCGCGGGATTTTTTATTCGTCTCGAACGATCGAATAGCAGCCAGCAACGTTTTATCCTCATCGCCCTCTGGATGGCGGCTCTGGCGGGCTTGGCTTCCTGGTTACCTCCGGATGTGATCGCGACACAACGAGCTTTAACCGGGAAAGCTCTCGCCGGGGAAACCCCATCGATTGCCGCCTATTTCGGGCAGTTGTTTCTGGTCGCTTCTTTGATTGTCAGTGTCCCACTTGCTGCCGGGCTCTATTTTCGTTTGTCTTTGATGGACCGTTATGTGGTGAAGTCTTTTCTTTCGCCCTTCCTGTTTTGCCTTTTTTCGTTCACTGCGATCTGGGTGATTGCAGACATGGCGGATCATTCCAAGTATTTGGCAGTGATGAGAGATGGGCTCGCGATTCAATTTTATATTGTACAAATCCCTTTCGTGATTCTCTTTGTGATGCCCATTGTGATACTGTTGGCGGGACTGTTTTCCCTTACGACGCTATCAAAATCGAATGAGCTGATTAGTATGATTGGCTCGGGACGCAGTGTGACGCGCATCCTCATGCCTCTCTTTGTGATCGGTCTTTATAGCTCGATGATTTGCCTCGCGTTCAAATTCCATTGGGCGCCTTCATCTGTTGGAACGAGCGATGCGATCATGGAATCCGCAAGAGCGACCTTTTGGGCTAAGCGAAAAGGGGAAAAAGCACCGCCTGTTCTTTATTCCAAAAGAGGTTGGATGCATGTGAACGAGCCCGATCAGCGGACTTGGTTTGTCGGTGCGGTGCCGCTGAAGCTTAGTGACCCCATGAGCGACGTGGTAGTGGCTAAGTTAAATGATAAGGGGCAGCCAGAGGTCGTGTGGATTGCGAAGCGGGCAAAGTGGATCTGGAATGCTAGTCCGCCGCAATGGCTCCTTCTCAGCGCAACGGTTTATACTTACGACTCAGAGCGAATTCCGAGAATGACGAGGCACGCGCAGCTCGCGATTGATGATTGGTCTGAAACTCCCTGGAAAGTGCTGAGCTCAGCGCAGAACCCTGAATATTTAGGGATGCCAGGTCTAACGATGTATTTGAACGCGAACTCCGATATGGACGACGAAAGCCTTGCTGCCTTCAGAACTAATCGGTGGAACATTTTCTCGGAACCGTTCACCTGCTTTGTCATGATTCTCGTTGCCGCTCCTTTGGGGGTCGTCTACTCGCGTCGTGGCGGAATGGCGGGGGTGACGGGTGCGATCATTCTCTTTGCGATGATGTATCTGATGCGAACGACCTTTATTGCTCTCGGGCAGGGGAGCAATATGAGCCCCTTTCTAGCGGCCTGGTTGACCAATTTTATAATTGCCGCGATCGGACTGTTCCTTCTTGCGTTTCGGGCTCGCAATCGCGAGATTCCGAAATTAAGAAACCTCATCATGGCTCCCTTTAAAAAGAAGCGAGCCGGTCCTGCCGCCTGATCTTTCGGGCGATTCTCTCTCCTCTTTTAACATGGCAATCATACAGGATTGGAAAATACGTTCCACCAGCGCCCGCTGTGAAATCACGGGCGACTCGTTCGTCGATGAGCAGGAGTTCTATACCTGTATCTTTGATGATCCTGCGTCAGATGGATTTCTCCGCAAAGATTTCTCTGTGGAATCCTGGAATGAGGCGAAAAAGACGATCGATCCAGTTCCATTCTCTTTCTGGAGATCGACCTATCACGTGCCGGTTCCTCAAGGAGGTAAAGAGAGCCATGTCGACACATCGGCTGAGGGAATGCTGCGACGATTCATCGAGGAGGATGATCAGAAAACGGAGAATGCCCGCTACATTTTGGCCTTGATGTTAGAGCGAAAAAAGGAGTTCGTTCAGACTGATGCTCAGAAGACGGATGAACGGCGGTTGCTTTTCTATGAGCAAGTGGGGACGGGGGATGTTTTTATTGTCGCGGATCCGGGGTTGAAGCTCGATGAGATTGAGGCAGTTCAGCGGGAAGTGGCAGACCTGCTCATGGCCGAAGAGCGGCGTGCCACTGAGGGTAACGGAGCATCACCGGAGCCCGAAGAGGCAGGTGAATCAGAATCCGCCGTTGAGCCGATCGAGGACATTGATGAGCCAGAGGCAGCCGAAGCCGAGTCCACCGATAAAGAGCATGAAGAGACCGCCGCCGCCCCACATGAGCCGGTTGCCGCTCCCGATGAGAATCTTCCGGAAGCCCTCGGAGTTGATCCGCTTGTAGGCCCCGGGGAAGAACTCACCAACGAGATAGACGATGAGGTGGAGGATACCAAGGAGCACTGAGATCCCGCTGAGCCACTTGATCAGTGGGATCGCGACATCGAGGTTAATCAGGGGGGCTGAGAGCATTGTTATCGTAATCAGCCGATGAGCTTTTTGAGATTGGCTTGATACTGTGACGCGTCGGTAACGGTCTCGCTGAGTTCGAGTGGACGTCCCACGATGATCCCTGCATGGGAACTGAAATCGTTCAGGTAGCCGGAAATGGACTTGTCGATGACAACCTTTTTGTAATTCCTCGAGGCGTGCATGAACCTCGCGACACCATCGTCGGTTCTTGCAATGAGTCCGACGTGCGAACAGTAGCCGCCGTGATGCTTCGTCGCGATGCCGATGACATCACCATTGCGCAGTTGCGATTCAGTCTCGGCAACTCTTGATTTGGGAATGTAGTGAACTGGCATCGCCGCGACCCGGTCTTCTCTTTGCTTCATTGGCGCTCGCAGATCGGGATTGTTTTTGAGGTAGCGGTAGCTTTTCCAGAGAATTGTCATCTCGCTGATCTTGCGACCGTGAATCAGCTCTGCACCTTTCAATTGAGGTGTGATGTAATCGCAGCTACCGCGAGCATCGTTTTCGATAAACCACTCGGCGAGGTAGTGAATGCGTTCAAGGTAGTTGCCTGAGCAATGCCCTCCGCGGTATCGGGTGAACTGGATCTCGCGAAGGAGGTCTTCAGGATTGTAATGCGATTTTTCCGACCCCAACATCCGCGCGATGCCGAGGCATTGCTCAAAGAAGGTCCAGCAATCAAGCCCGTCCAGATTAACGGAAGGGGATTCAATGTGGTCATCGATCTCGAGGGTAAAATTGACGTAGGGGAGGCCGCGCAGTTCGTACGCGCATTTCATAATCCGCTCTCCCATGGGCAGCTTGATCCAGTTGTCCTTTTGCGCCTTTTTGACGATGCCATTAAACCGGGCCTCGCCTTTGAAAATTGTCGACATCGGGAGCTGTCGCTTCAGCGCGGGCATAGCGGACGAGTTCTCTTCTTTCTTCTTCAGCTTGGAAAATAGCTGGGCCTGCGCAGATGATGAGAAAAGGGCTGCGCTACTCAGAGCGATGCAGGAACGGCGGCTGATTGAAGTCATCGGCAGGAAAATAGAGATCATTTCAGGGAATTCCAGAACTAGCTGAGGTACGTAAACAAGTTTGCGACGCCCTCATACCGGAGGATACCGAGTTCCTCCTCGTCTTAAAGCAATTGCCGTGTCCGCTCCTCCTATAGTGTATTCCCCCCTAAGCCAGAATCCCGCGTACGATCTCTCCATGGACATCAGTGAGACGAAAGTCCCTGCCGGCATAGCGGTAGGTGAGCTTCTCATGATTGAGCCCGAGAAGATGAAGAATCGTCGCATGCCAGTCGTGGATGTGAACTTTATCGAGGACCGCTTTGTGCCCGTAGTCATCAGTCGCACCATAACGAAGCCCGCCTTTTACTCCGCCGCCTGCCATCCACATGGTGTAGCCCTTGTTGTTGTGGTCGCGGCCGTTGGTTCCCTGAGCATGGGGCGTTCGCCCAAATTCACCTGACCACATCACGAGAGTGTCCTTGAGCATGTCGCGATCTTTGAGATCCTGAAGGAGACCGGCGATGGGTTGGTCAATCTCAGTGGCGTTCTGTGTCAATCCAGCCTTCAGATTGCGGTGGTGATCCCAGTTGCGGTGATTGATTTGAATAAAGCGAACCCCGGCTTCGGCGATACGGCGTGCGCTGAGGCATTGCCTTCCAAATCCTGCCGTCGCATTGTTGTTCAATCCATAGAGTTCTTTCGTCGACTCCGATTCGCCGGCGATATCGAGAACCTCCGGGACCTCGTCCTGCATTCGAAAAGCGAGTTCGTAGGATTCGATGACGCCTTCGACCTCGGGATGGAATTCGTCCCGCTTCAGTTTTGCCTCGTTCAAGGATTTGATGAAATCGAGTTGAACGCGCTGCATTTCGGAACTCAATTGAGGGTTCTTGATATGGCTGATCGCAGCCTGCTGTTCTGCGGCAAGGAAACGATTTCGTGACTCCTTCCCGATCGGGGTGCCCTGGTAGATGGCAGGGAGAAACGCACTCCCATAATTCTGAGCCCCGTTCGGGGGAGCCAGGGTCACGAATCCGGGGAGGCTGTCATTCTCTGTGCCGAGTCCGTAGAGCGTCCACGCTCCCAGAGAGGGTCGCACAAATTGAAAATTCCCCGTGTGCATCATCGTCTGGGCCTGCGGGTGATTAGGCAAATCGGTATGCATGCTGTTGATCAGGCAGAGATCGTCGGCGTGTTTTGCCAGTTGGGGAAAGATCTCAGAGATCGCAAGCCCGCTTTGGCCGTGCTGCTTAAATTCGAAAGGGGAGCCAAGTAGTTTTCCATTCCTCTCAGAATTATTTCCACTGTCCCGATTGAGAAGTGGTTTGTAGTCGAAGGTGTCGACATGAGACGGACCTCCCTGCATCGAAAGGAAAATAATGCGCTTCGCCTTCGGCTCGAAATGAGGGCTTCTAGGAGCGAGAGGATTTAACTCCCCGGCCTTTGCCGCTGCCGCGAGAGCTGAAAAGGCAAGGTATCCGAATCCGCAGGAGGTTGTTTGCAATGCCTCTCTTCGCGAAATTAGATAGTTTGGTAACATATTCATAGTAAATGAGTTGGTTTGTTATTTTACGCGGACTAGTTCAGATAGCGAAATTCAGCAGAAGAGATTAGCGCCTGGCAAAAAGTAGTGAGGGCAAGGAGCCGGGATTTTTCGAGAGAGAGATCCTCAGCCTGAGCGACTTTCAGAAAGCGTTCGATATAATCCTTTGTCGCCTCGCTCTCCTCCGCAGTGGGGGGACGCGAGAAGCACAGATAGAAGGCGGCGTTCGCAAGCTCAGGGCCTTTCAGTTTTCGAATTTCGACGAGATGTTGCGCCATCGCTTCAGCACTCTTGATTGCGAAGTCTGAGTTCATTAGGTAGAGCGCTTGAGATGCCACCGTCGTCACTTCGCGTTTTCCGGAGATCAGGCTGGGATCGGAAAAGTCAAAGAGGCTTAGTCCCTCGGGAACGAGGCCCCGGATAATCGGCAGATAGACCGACCGGTGCTTGGAAGGGGTATTGAGCTGTGCCTCCTGAATATTGCGGCCTACAAAGCCATCGCCAACCCGTGAAACGATGGAGCCTTCGGGACGCGACAGGTCGAGTTGCTGACTCACCGCAAGAGTGGCATCTCTCAGCGACTCTGCATCGATACGTTTGCGATTAGCTCTCCAGAGGAATCGATTCCCGGGGTCTTTTTCAAAATACGTTTCATCGTAGTTCGAACTCATTCGGTAGGTTCTGCTGGTAACAATTTTACGAATGAGATCTTTGGTCGACCAGTCTCCTTTGACTAGGGTGAGGGCCAGATAGTCAAGCAGCTCAGGATGACTAGGGCTTTCTCCCGTCGTTCCAAAATTATCGACGCTGGTGACAAGGCCCTCGCCAATGAGCCAGCCCCAGATGCGGTTGGCATAGACACGCGCAGTAAGTGGATTCTGAGGCGATGTGATCCACTCGGCGAGTTGACGTCTTCCGCTTTCATGGGTGCCGATCGACGATTGATCGCTTGTCGGGATCAACTGAAGAAAGCCACGTGGCGCGCGTTCGGCCGTCGCATTGTCTTCCTCGCCTCGGATCAGAATCTGCGAATCAAAAGGCTCTTCGCGATCTTGAACGCCCATCGTAAAAGCAATCGGATTGCCATTGTCATCATAGGAATCGATGAGCCGCCGTTGCATGCCGACCTGGTTTCTCGCTCTTAGAATTTGAGGGAGGATTGCGGCGGCTCCATCGGCATCACCACTGTTTCGCAGGTCGCGGGCTTGATCAGTCAATTCAGTGATCCTTTCCTCAAAAAGAGTCATTTGAAACGACATCTGGATCATCTCACCGAGAGATTTTGAGTCGCTGCCCGCTTTGGATGAATCCGGCAGCGAGATTAATTCCGTGGTGCGTCGGCTCTGAGGCGTTTCAGCAGTACCATAGAGAGTTTCGGAACTGAGAAATATCCCCGCGATCGAGTAGTAGTCCTCCATCGGGATCGGATCGAATTTGTGATCATGACAGCGGGCACAGGAAACCGTTGTCGCGAGAAAGGCCTGAGTCGTCGTGTCGATTTGTTCATCAACAAGATCGAAGCGGAATTGCCTCGTATTGACCTCGTTCAGTCCCTTCGTGCCAATAGCAAGAAAGCTGGTCGCGATGAGATGCTCTGCTGCCTCTTCCGGAGTCGAGGCCTCGAGGAGATCCCCGGCGATTTGTTCCTGAATGAATTCATCAAATGGCTTATCAGCATTGAAGGCGTCGATCACATAGTCGCGGTATCGCCAGGCGTGGGGGAAGGTAGCGTTCACCTCTTTACCCGAGGATTCGCCGTAGCGTGCCACGTCGAGCCAATGGCGTCCCCATCTCTCCCCGAACTGATCGGATGCGAGCAGTGAATCCACTGTCTTCGTCAGAGTCATTTCAGGATCGGACTGGTAGCCTGTGAGAAAGGATTCCACTTGTTCCTCGCTTGGGGGAAGGCCGATGAGATCGAAATAGAGCCTCCGAATCAGAGTGCGTGGCTCGGCATCTGCGGCGGGATTTAGTTCGGCAAGACCGTGTCCCTCTTCTACGAAGGTATCGATTTCATTGAAGGCCCAGGAACTGGAATCAGGTGAAGGGGTGCGGGAAAGTGAAGGGAGCTGATAGGCCCAATGTTCGCGGCCAGCCTCGACGTCTATTGTGTTGGTATATTCCGAGGGCGCTCCCGCTATCGATTGGCGCTCTCTGGGATCGGGCGCACCCATCTCAATCCATAATTTGAAGTCAGCGATTACCTCTTCGTCGAGTTTATACTTCGGAGGCATCTCCAAATCTGAATCGGTGTAAAGCACCGCCGCGTAGAGAAGACTCTCGTCGAGATCGCCGGGAACCACGGCAGGACCGGTCTCTCCGCCGACGAGACTCATTTCACGGGTATCGAGCTGAAGTCCGCCTTTAATTTTGTCGCCGTCTTCCGAGTGGCACTTGTAGCAGTGCTTGACGAGAGCCGGGCGAATTTTCGATTCGAAAAAATTAATCTGCTCCGGAGAATACTCCGGAGCCGCCGAAGCCATCGCGATTTCTTGTGCCAAGCTCGACTGCGCCGTGAGGAAAAACGTAAGGCCGAAGAGAAAAAGCAAAGAGCGATTCGAAGCGGGCGTCATAAATGATAGAACATTCCGCGCCATAAAAGGTTGCGATGAAAATGCGTCTTTTCAAAACTGAGTGACTTCCTTCAGCTTGCCAGTTCACTTTTTAGCACCGCTTAAAGTGGGTTCTCGAACCAGATCACCCCGAGTCCAGTCTTCTCCTCACAGGTGATAATATCGAGATCCCCGTCGTCGTCGAGATCGAGCAGCTCAATGCGATCAAACTTCACCCCTTCCGAGTCACTAACCGGCTCAAATTCGGAAAATACATTGCTGAATAGAACGCCTTTCAGTTTTCCTTTTGCCTGTTCGCAAGTGATCACAAAGTCCGGGATTTGATCATCATCGATCAGACCTACCCTTACCGCTTTGGCAGAGCCGAAAATTTCAGGATCCATCGCATCGAGATCAGCAGAGTCTTCCCATAGGGTCAAGGGGGCTTCCGGCTGATAGATCACATGAGTCCTATCGGGTCGTATTGAGGCGACGATGTCCAGTTTTGCGTCATCATTAAGAAGCGCGAGATCGAGAAACATGACTTCTTCTCCGCCTCCACCAATGAGCACTGGTTTGCCGAAATAGGGGGCTTCATTTGCGAAGGGGCAGAGGAAAATTCCGGAATCGTCTCCTTTGCGATCCGAATACACGAGAAACCGCTCGCCCTCCTGTTGGAAGATACGAAGGCTCATAATCCAGCCAGCATCGGCGATGCGATGGAGTCTCCAAGCGCTGAGATTGCGCGCTGATTTCTTCCCGGGGTTTTCGATCCAACTTACGGAAGCACCTGCATTTTTAGATCCGGTGATCAAATCGACATCACCATCGCTGTCGACATCGCAGGGTAGAGTGAACATCCACGCTTCGCGCTTTTCTGTGATCGGAATCACTTCGGTCGTCCAGCTCCCTTCGACCATAATCCCGGCGGAATCAGAAGGAGACCAATGAACAAAATGCGAGAGGGTCTTGCCTTCGGAGGAGGAGACAACATCGAGATACCCGTCGCCGTCCAAATCGGCGAAGACGGCATCCTCCGCGTCAGTTGCCCTGCCTACGGTAACGGCGGGCCATTGTTTTTTTGCGTGATTCGGCCCCGGATTCAAAGAAACCCGAATCGCATTGCCTTCCTCCCAACCGGTAACTATGTCGAGCAAGCCATCTCGATTAATATCTCCGAGGCGCACCCCGTCAGCGCCACGCCGACCCGCCTCTGCATCCACGGGGTCGATCGTATGGCGTCGCCACGGATCTTTCGCCGTAGCTACCATAGTCGTGATTGAGAGCACTAGAGCGATGCGGAGTTTCATGCTTTGAAGATGCCGTTTTGGCGGTCTGTGGTCAAATCGCAAAAGCAAGCCCAAGGGTGAGCTCGGGAACAGTCAAAATGAAAATTTTCAAGTTTACTTCTCCCTGATCGCGCAATTCGGTTTTTCTTGAACCGAAACTTATTTAAGGAACGGTGGTTAGCGGTAGAGTGCTGTTCTTAAATTGATGTGGTAACGCTGTTGCATACTCCACCTAACCCTGTTTATTCTGGAAAACTGATCTATGTCCTCTCCTGTCGATTCCGTCCAAACGATCAAGATTCCTCAGCCGGTTCCGGTGACGACGACTCGCTTTCGTCCGCCGAAGAAGAATTTGCCGCAAACCAAGCCGGAGCGGGATCTATTTCTTCAAACGATCCGCAACTACGTGGAAAAAGAGAATCCGGTTCCTCCGATGCCGGTTGAGGAATTGGATGTGCATGCACGAACGATTCTCGCCGAGTTAGGGTATGAAGGGGACGAGACCTATCTCCACTACACCGCGGTTTGCCTCAACAATGAGATGTGGCGGGAAACGCTTGCCGAAATCCCCTACGAGCGGCGTCTCTTGTTGATGCCCAAGTGCTTGCGGGTCGAAGATAAATGCCCGGCGCCGTTTGATGAGTTCGGTCTTCTTTGTAAGCAATGCGGACTTTGCTCGATTCAGGATTTTCAGAACGAGGCCGAGCGCCTCGGTTATGCCGTTCTTGTCGCGGAGGGATCGGCTATCGTGATGTCGTTGATTCAAACGGGCCAGATCGAAGCAATTGTCGGAATTTCATGTCTGCCAGTGCTAGAGCGAACTTTCCCATACGTTGAAGCAGCCGCGATTCCATCGATCGCGGTGCCGCTATTGCAGGATGACTGCATCAATACCACCGTCGATATCGACTGGGTATGGGAATATATTCATCTCACGAGTGACGACCAGACTCGTCGCCTCGACCTCAATGCACTGCATGAAGAGGTCAAGGAATGGTTCACCCCCGATTCGATCGAGGCTCTTATGGGGCCAGCCGAAGGCGAGCAGGAAAAAATCGCCCGCGAATGGCTTGGGCGTGACGGGAAACGCTGGCGTCCATTTCTCACCGTGGCCGCTTTCGAGGCGTTGCGCGAAGATAGAGGCGAGCCGATTTCGGATGATATCAAGAAAATCGCACTGGCGACGGAACTTTTTCACAAGGCTTCACTCATTCACGATGATATCGAGGATGAAGACCACGGACGCTACGATCAGCCTACTTTGCACATGCAACATGGCGTGCCGGTAGCACTCAATGCCGGAGACCTCCTCATTGGTGAGGGCTATCGTCTCATTGGTGAGATCGGATTGTCTGATGCTCAGAAAGTGGAGATGCTCCAGATTGCGGCGAAAGGGCAGAGGGAACTTTGTCAGGGACAGGGTGCTGAACTCGTTTGGGCCAACGATCCTAAGCCGCTCAAGTCGAAACAGGTCCTCGAGATTTTCCGACAGAAGACAGCGCCTGCCTTTGAGGTCGCTCTCGCTCTGGGCGCTTCCTGTGCCGGTCGCCTCGATGAGGTGGGTGCCGTTCTCAAGGAATACTCCGAGAATCTAGGGATCGCTTATCAGATCCGCGACGACATGGACGATCTCGGCGAAGATGCCGGCGACAACGAATTAGAGAAGATGCGTCCCAGTGTCCTTCTCGCGGTGGCGCGCGAGCGCGCAAAGGGGGACGACAAAGCCGTCCTCGAATCACTTTGGTCACACGAAGAATTGGAAGACTTTGCGATCGACAAAGTGCGCAAGCTCGCTCACGAACTGGAAGCAGATGAGAAGTGCCTTCTTCTCCTCGAAACCTATAAAGATGCGGCGGTTAGAAGCCTTTCTGAACTCGACAATGCGAATCTGAAAGGGTTACTACGCCGCGTTATGGGTAAGATTTTCAACGACCTTGAAATCAAAGGCTGGTGCCGCGAGTTCGAAGTGAAAAACGGCGTGCGTGAGGGCGAAGAGGCTGGGTAGCCCGCCCCGCCACAGGGCCCCGCTTCATGACGGCACGCAAGAAATGGTTGATTGGCCTCGGGCCGATCATCTTTCCTACGTTTTATGCCTGAAAGCCATTCCGCTACTCATTTCAGCCTCCGCAGAGACCTCTTGGCTATGGTCGCGAAGTGACCCTTCATTTTAGGCAGGGATTTCAATCCCTGTCAGACCCGTCCATTCGTTGATCGTCCGGAACGGGCGGCTTATTACTTGATCCACCTTTGATCCCACGATGGCTTTCGGGGTGAATGAACCGTCGCTTCCCGACGCATCAGCATTGGTTCAGAGCACCGGGGATTGAAATCCCCGGCTAGAATGAGCGGTCACTTCGCGACCAAGCCTTGCCCACGAGCTTGTGTGGATGAGAATGATGAAATCATACGAGAGGGAAACGAAGCATCGAAACCTTGCTAGCTAAAGACCGGCCTTGATAACCCGAGCGCGATCGGATTCGAAGAATGGACTTCCTGGTGTCAGGAGAACAATGATATTGACTGCGTGTTAGTGAATTCAAACGGTGTGCGTCTCGGGGGCGACAAGGCCTTTGGCGTGGAGTTGGCTGAACTCGTGGAATACGCCACTTTCAATTCTATCTGCAATACGATGGCCCTGACAGTGCGGTCGAGAAGATCCTTCGCGGGGTTGTGCCAGGAAAGATGAAGCGCCGGCCGATGGAGCGAGCAGGGGAGTTGGGGAGTTGGGGAGTTGGGGAGTTGGGGAGTTGGGGATTCCGCTGACTCTGGCGATGACGTTGATTCCTGAGAATCTGAATCACCTTTGGGACACGGTCGCCCTTGGGGCTTTCCTTTGAGCATGTCCGGGGCGTTGCCTTTCAGCCGATGCTCGATATTCATAAACCAAGCCCAACAGTCCATTTTGGCATCACGCGAGAATCAGGATCATTGTGCAAATGAAATACAAACACCTCAATCAGAAAGAGCGGGAAATCATCGCGCAGATGAAGTAGGCAGGGCATTCATTCACAACGAATGCGAAACAGCTTCAGAGAGCGCCCTCAACGATTACCGGAGAGGTGAAGCGCAACAGCTCGCCTTTTCGAGGACAGCTTTTATCCCTACCTGATCCGCTACGAGCTCTTCCGCTTCTGGCACGAATTTCATCGGGACACGCCGACCTTGTTCTTCGGGCTCAGCGGCTACCCACCCGGGACGATTGCCTTGCTCGTTTCAGGCAGCTTACGTGGAGGTTCGAGAATGCGTAAAAAATCGCAACTAGCTTGGGGTAAGCTGATTGTGAGAAAATCGCGTTGACTGTTCTATGTCACCTCTAGACCGGAGCGTAGAGAATCCACCATCCGATAGCACAAGCCAGAGTGAGGAGTCCTAGAAACTGGATGCCGTTTTTGCTGCGCTCTGTGTCGTAGCGTCTCTTTTCCGCAAAAGACAAGACATTGGGGCGCGCCTCCCGGGAGGCATAATGCTCGGGAGGAGGGAGAATATTTTGCGACTTCATCTTCAGTCGGCTGACCTCTGCTTCGTGATGCGTTTGGAGAAATGATTCAAGAGCTCCTATTTGAGCATTCAACTGATGAACCTTTTCACGAGGATCTTGCGGGGCTTTTCTCCCTCCTCGTGGTTTTTCGGTTTCTGCTGAGTCATCCCAGAACTTTCCGGGTGTGCGGTGGTTAGAACAACGTTTGCGGTTTTTGTTTTTCGAAGGAAACATGGCGGATCAATCAGGTTTTCGCGTTTTGAGGACACGTGGGGTTAGATGATTCGAGAGTGGCGATCGAACCGGGAACGAAGGGTGAACGGATTTAGGAAAAGAAGTTGATGAGAAAAGCGATGATTCCAAATCCAACAAAGGGGAGTGAGAAAGCGAATCCGCTCTTCACCCAGTAGCTGAAAGAGTTTTCAGATTGAGCGCCCGCAGACTGGCTAAATTTGGGAGTGGAGGCTTTCAGTTTGAAAAGACCACCACCTCGTTTTCCGAATCCATCTACGAGTGGGCTCACCGAATCGATTTCGTCTTCTGCCGCTTCGACGTAGCTGAGTGCTCGTGCGAGTTCTGCTTTGCGATCAGCGCGGCTCCAAGTTTCAGGGCGCAATGCGTTGATGTTGGATAGGTGCAGATCGAGGCGTTCTTGCGCGGCGGCGCAGTTTTCAACAATGCGCTGTGCCTCGTTTGACTCACGTTCGAGGATCGAGAGGTAACTGGTGAGATCGTCGCAGACTTCGGATCGTCCGGTTTTGAACTGCGCTTCCTTTTCAGTCAGCTCCTCAAGCTCAGCTGCCTGGCGTTTGATCTGCTCTTCCTGTTGCCGGAGTTGACGAAGCTGGTCCTGAGCGTGCTGATATTCGTTATTCAGATCCTCGGTGTAAGGCGTAACGGCCTCGAATTGTTTAGGATCGAACTGAATTTCGAGGTCGTTACCCCCGTCTTCATCGAAAAACATTGGTTGGATTTCAGCTGCAGCAGACATATTCAAGAACATTAAATTTTAGTTAAGTTCTATTAATATTATAAATTGCTTAGAATTTCCAGTCTTTTTAGTGTTTTTCGTGAAAAAAATAACGGTAATACCGTTACAAACAGCGTTAAACCTAAAATTATGGCGATTCCGACCTGACTTTTTGGAGATTCGTACCAAAAAGTGTCAACGACTCCGTCTTTGAAAATATCCCATCGCAGGAACGCGAGGACGAGAATGAAGGCGAGGATGTAAATAAAGCTGCCGACGAGACAGAGGGTGCCTCCAAATCCACTGACAATTTTCGCGGCATTGGATTCTTCGAGGTTGGGGAAAAGCACTCCGAGCCCAACCGCGAGTCCATTGAGACCGATCGCGAGCATAGCGATGGCAATGATAAAGAAGAGCGAGTCCCGGAATCCCAGCTGAAGATTGTAGCCACTGATCACGAGAATGCAGATGACGAGGATTCCGCTGCACAGGGTCGAGCTGATGAACTTCTGGAGGACGATGGACTGCATTTTCAGCGGCGACATCGCGAGAATCCACAGGCGTCTCCCTTCGAGGCTGAATTGAGGAAAGACGAATCGTGTCGTTAAGGTCGAGAGCGCGAGCGCACACACCGCGAGGTTGAGAAAGGCGACGAGGTAGAGATCGCGGATCTGTTCCATTTCACCGTTCATTTGCCTGAGTCCGCTTGAGTAAATAGCGAGGAGCCCAAACACGACCGTGAATTGAACCCATTGGGCGGGCTCGCGGAAAAAGGTCTTGAAGTCTTTTCCTGAGATCGCGGCGATGGGGCGTCCGAAGAAGCGGGCAAGAAAAGGAGTGGGGGGAAAGTCATCAAACACTTGCTCCGGGGAACTTTTGTTTTTCAGGTATTTTCGTTGAGCGCTGAAGGCGGCATTCTGAAGCGAGCGATTCCAGGAGGGATAGAACCATCGGTTTCCGGCCCAGGTGAGAAGAAGGATGCCCATGAGCGAGTTGCTGAGAAGAAGGGTTGGATACATCGCCGATCCGAAATGGCGATACGGTCTCGTCCAATCGATCACAGCGCTCGAGAGCCACGCGCTCGGCATCCCGCGATTAACCGAGACGTTGGTGTGATGCAGCACTCGCTGAAACGTCAGTGCCGCACTGAGCCCCGAATCCTGAACTACTTTCTCGTCTTCGATCCCTTGTTTCAAGGCCGTGCCGAAAGTGACTAATGCAATCAAAGCGAGCCCGAGAAGGAGTTGGCGCGCCGAGAACCAGCGAGTCGCAGTGATTAGCAGGCATGCACCGATGGCGCTCACGAGAATTAGAAACAAAATCAATACGAAGAATGTCTTGATGAAAAAGTCCGGACTGACATCCCTGATTTGGGCAAAGGCGGCAAGGAGAGGGGTGAGGATGAAGATGAGTCCCCAACTTGAAAACATTGCCGACTCGAATATTTTCCATAGAAAAAGGGCCGAATGCGATATCGGAAGCGTGAGGAGCCATCGCGTGTCGCGATTTCGGTAGAGCGAAATATAGGAGGTCACCCCGACCGAGAAGATCAGCATCATCATGAAGCAGAAAAACATCACGGAGATCAGTCGATCGCTCAAAAGCGAGCCTGCTGCAGGAAGTTTGCCAACGTATTCAAGGCCTTCGCTGAAGAGCCAGTAAGCGGCAATCATGTAGGCGATCAGGAAGGTGCTGATGGTCCCTGTCATGAGGCGGGAGCGTTTCGCTGCAACGAGAGTCTTTACCCTCATCATTCGAATGTGCACGCGCAGAAGAATGAGCCATTGGGAAAAGGTAGACATGAAATGAAATCGAATGAGGAGAATGGGAAATTTCCCTTTGGAAATTCGATTTTATCCATAAGGTTGCCGACATGGCAAGTCTGGGAACTCCATTTACGTCCGAAGCGACCCGCGTCATGCTCTGCGGGTCAGGTGAGCTAGGGAAAGAAGTCGTAATTGAACTGCAACGCTACGGTGTTGAAGTGATCGCGGTAGACTCCTATGCAAACGCCCCCGCGATGCAGGTCGCGGACCGATCGCATGTCGTTTCGATGCTCGACGGAGACGCTTTGCGGGCGGTAATTGAATTGGAGAAGCCTCATTTGGTCGTTCCCGAGGTCGAAGCGATTGCGACCGATACCCTGGCGGAGTTGCAAGAGGCGGGCATCACGACGATCATCCCGACTCCGCGCGCGACACAGTTGACGATGAACCGCGAGGGGATTCGACGCCTTGCCGCTGAGGAACTGGGCCTGACGACTTCACCCTATCAATTTGCTGAGACAGACGAAGAATATCGCGCTGCGGTTGAGGCGATCGGTCTGCCTTTTGTGATCAAGCCTATCATGAGTTCTTCTGGAAAGGGCCAGACTACGGTGCGTTCTGAAAATCAAATCGCTGCCGCCTGGGATTATGCTCAGGAAGGGGGACGTGCCGGAAAAGGGAAGGTGATCGTGGAAGGCTTCATCGATTTTGACTACGAAATCACCCTCCTAACGGTGCGTCACGTCGGAGGAACTTCGTTTTGTGAACCCATTGGGCATATTCAGGTCGACGGTGATTACCGTGAAAGCTGGCAACCACAGGCCATGAGTGAGGTTGCGAGGGCCGAGGCACAGCGCTATGCCAAATCCGTCACCGACAGTCTCGGAGGGCGAGGCATTTTTGGCGTCGAGCTTTTTGTGAAAGGCGACGAAGTGATCTTCTCGGAGGTTTCACCCCGGCCGCACGATACAGGAATGGTCACAATGATCTCCCAGGATCTCTCGCAGTTTGCACTCCATGCCCGTGCTATTTTAGGACTGCCTATCCCTAACATTACTCAACACGGCCCCTCGGCATCTGCCGTTCTCCTCGTAGAAGGCACTTCGGAGTCGGTCTCCTACAGCAATCTTGAAGCTGCGCTCGCGGAGCCTGATACGCAGATTCGACTTTTTGGAAAGCCTGCTGTATCTGGAAAGCGTCGCATGGGCGTAGCTGTTGCACGGGGTGAATCGATCGAGAATGCACGTGATAAAGCCCGCGCCGCAAGTGATGCCATCAACGTAAGTCTTTAAAGTAAGTTTTAACCGAACATTATTATGTCTTCTATCGTAAACGAAGCCCATCCCTGGCTCGAGAATCTCGTCGCCTATGATCCCGGAAAGCCGATCGAGGAAACCGCTCGCGAACTCGGTCTTGATCCGAATGATATCATCAAGCTTGCGTCGAATGAGAATCCGCTCGGCCCATCGCCCAAGGCGATTGTGGCGATGAAAGAAGCAGCCGAAGGGGTGCATATCTATCCTGACGGCGGTGGCTACAAACTACGCACCGCGATAGCGGAAACCTTTGGCCTCGGCCGCGATAATATCGTGATCAGCAATGGCTCCAATGAGATCATCGAGTTGGTCGGACACGGCTTTCTTAACCCCGGTGACAATGTCATCGCGGCCAAGCATGCCTTCGTCGTCTACAAACTCATGGCGACGCTCTTCGGAGCTGAGACGATTGAGGTCCCTGATCCGGGGTTTGTTCACGATCTCGATGCGATGGCCGCGGCGATCACACCGAAGACGCGTAAGATTTTCATAGCGAATCCTAACAACCCCACCGGGACGATGGTGGGTCAGGAGGCGATTGATCGCTTCATGGATAAAGTGCCTGACCACGTCATGGTGATCTTTGACGAGGCCTACTACGAGTTCCTCCACGATGCGCCGGACACGCTGAAGTATGTTCGCGAAGGTCGGAATGTCGTCATCATGCGGACTTTTTCCAAAATCCAGGGGCTCGCCGGGCTTCGGATCGGTTATGGGATCACGACACCGGAGATTGCCGAGGTCCTTCATAAATGTCGCCAGCCTTTCAATACGAACTCCATTGCCCAGGCCGGCGCCATTGCCGGCCTCGCTGACCTTGAGCACCAGAAGCGAACGCGTGACCTGAATGATGAGGGGCTCGCCTTTTATCAGAACGCGTTTAAAGAGATGGGGCTGGAATACGTTCCGAGCTTCGCGAACTTCGTTCTCGTTAAAGTGGGTAACGGCGATGCTGTTTTTGACGCGATGCTAAAGCGAGGCGTGATCATCAGGGCCATGCGCGGTTACAAACTCCCCGAATGGGTTCGGATCTCTGTTGGAACAATGGAGCAAAACAAGCGCTGTATCGCGACCCTAAAAGAAATTCTAGCATGACTAAACACGAATGGCGCGACCGCGACGAAGAGGGGGAACTGACCTACTACCGGGCAATTATCCATTCCGGAAGGTGGGAATTCTTTTCTACTTTAAAAACTGATCCGGAGTGGAATCAGCACGAAGTCCTTCCTCTGGAGGTGATGGAACAGTTTCGCGATGTGCTTTGGAAAAAGCATCTGCGCCGCCGCGCACCCTTGAAGCATGTTGATCACATCGACAAGATCATCGAAGAACTGCGCGAGACAGGAGGCGTAAGCAAAGCTAACGAGCCATTTTCCTGATAGGGATGAGATTTTCAAACGGGCTGCTTGAGTCGAGTGATGATCCTAAGACGTTTGCGCTTCGTTAGCGGGAGCCCGGAGTTCGAACCGTAAGGGGCGCGGCAAGCGATTTTGGTATTGTCCGGCTCTCTTCGTGGCCAATAGCGATAACGAAAGGGACGAGACTCAGTACTTCTTGCTGCCCTACTTTTCAGGAATCCAATCGGGACTCGTCTACACCACTCATCGTAGCCGCAGTTGCCGGTCTCTACGATTCTTCCGCGATCGGTGATGCGTTCAGTTCGCTCGATTGCACCTGGATTAAATGCTTTAAGCCTGCCAAGTGGCTGGGTAGACATGGGCGAAGTCACTTTTAAATCGATCGCCGTTAAATCGATCGCCGGAATGACCAGCCCAGGAGAGCTTTGATAAGGGCCCCCCATTATAGGAAGCGCGGCATACGTGGCATGCCGCCGAGACCCATGAATGATTAAAATCGTGGCCGTTGATTCAAAAGATTTTAATAAAATATTATTAATCTTTTTTAAGTTATTTAATTAAATAAAAATTTAGGCCTTTTATTATGCGCGCTATTCCGTTTTTTAATTCTAATGATGGGTCGTAGCTGCCGGTCGGTATTGGCTCAGGGCTCCGAATCGGGTCTTCTCGGTGTTTATCCTGACTGCCTTCATGGAAGGGCCGCTGTCAGTGGTGATCGCTATGACACGGGGACGCTTTCAGCTGCTCATGAGTCGCTTCGGCTGGGGAGTTTTGCTCGTGTCGCGAATTTCAACACCGGGCTCATGATGGATCTTGGAACCAATGATCGTAAGGGGCGTGATGACCGCATGGTGGGGCTTTCAAGGGCAGCTCCTCAGCGGATTGGTGTTTCGCCGAACGGGGCTTCACCCGAATCGCTGTTGGTCATTATGGGCATCAAGGGTTCCGCTCAGGAGGCGGCTCTTCCTTACACGCGTGCCATGAGTGCTTCATGATCTGCGGCTCCGGCCGGAATCGCTACGGTTGCAGATGGGGCAATCGCCAGCACGGCTCCGGGGGTAGCACGGCTCCGGGGGGCAGGCTGTTCTCGATTCTTAATGAGAAAGATTCGTGCTGCGATGCAGTGGTTACCAAGCCTGCCCCATATCGTGTTCAGTTTGGCCTGTTCCTTAAGCATGAGAATGCGGTTGATATGGGAAGATGCCCTGGCAATAAGGGCATCGGGGCTTCGGTGGTTCCTATTTAAAATCGCAATTTGAAAGCGGTGTTGCTCAATGGTGATTTTTTTCCCGGAACGAGGCTCAAAATGGGATCAATGCAGAGGTTGTTCAAAGAGGTTGGCGCGAAAACCCGTCGTCGTTCGATAAAGGTTATCTAGGCTTCTCTGCTCCTTCTTTTCACCCGTTGTGAGAGGCGAGAGGGCGACAGCGGTTTGGCCCCGTCTCGTTTACGAGCGGGGCCGTTTCTTTTTTTGGAGGCTCTAATCCGAATCGGAAAGAACCGCGAGGAGCTCTTTTCGCATCGCTAGAAGGGGTGCGATTTTTTTGATTTTGTTCCGAACGAGTCGAGGTAAAGTCTGTCAAATCTACCAATACTTCTCCATATGAATTTTTCTCACATGCTTCAGGGCGGAAACCTCTATTACGTCATCCTGACGGTGGCGACGATGCTGATCAGTCGCTGGGTCGGGTCGATCCTCCAAAAGCGTTTTGCCGAATATTCGCAGCGCCCTATTTCGCTCACCGGGGCTCAGATCGCGGAAAAAATGCTTTCGGAAAATGGCATTTCTGACGTGCAGGTTATCTCGACGCCGGGACAACTTACCGATCATTACAATCCGCTCAAGAAGACGGTGAATTTAAGCGAGGTGGTATACAGCCAAGCCAATGTAGCCGCGGCCGCTGTTTCGGCGCACGAGTGCGGCCACGCCGTTCAGCACGCAAACGCTTATGGTGCTTTGAAGCTGAGATCAGCTCTCGTGCCGATTGTGAGTCTCTCCAGCAAATACATGCCTTACCTTTTGATGATTGGTCTCTTTATGGCCTCATCGGGAAATACCACTGTGTTGCTCGTGGGAGTAATTCTCTTTGCTACGACGACTCTTTTCTCTGTCGTCACTCTTCCGGTTGAATTTGACGCGAGCAATCGTGCTCTCGCCTGGCTCGACGAAACCCGGGTAATGGGGGATGTCGATCACGATAAAGCAAAGAATGCACTCTTCTGGGCCGCCATGACCTACACCGTAGCGGCACTTGCCTCGATTGGGCAGTTGCTCTACTACGTGATGCGTTTGATGGCCGCGAGGCGGTAGAGCTTGATCAAAAGTGTTGAGGTAACTGCGCCGAGGCGAGGCGCAGGCCTGGAGTTTTAGCCGCTGGCTTCGTCGTGAGCGGCCTTCAAGAAGTGCCGTCTTTCAGCCGGACTGCTCTCACTCTGCGTTCGTAAATACGGCCTGAACATCTTCATCGTCTTCGAGCTTGTCGATAAACTCTTCGATCTCGTTGAGTTGATCATCGCTGAATTCCTGCGGATTGTTAGGGACACGCTGGGTGGACGTCTTCTTTGTTTCGATGCCGAGGCTTTCGACGGCGGTTGTCAGCGTTCCGAAATCGGTGAAGTCGGCGTAGGCGTAGGCGACTCCATCATTGACTTCGAGTTCCTCTAGGCCGGCGTCCATCAGAGTGAGTTCGATTTCCTCCATATTCAGCTCGTCCGTTACTTCAAATTCCACCACTGACTTGCGATCAAAAAGGAACGCAAGGGCTCCGCTGGGAAGCATCTCGCCGCCGCCTTTGTTGAAAATTGTCTTTATGTTCGCGACGGAACGATTCGTATTGTCTGTCGCGCATTCGACGAAAATCATGATGCTGTGGGGCCCCTTTCCTTCGTAGTTGATCTCGGTGATGTCCGATGCGTCTTTGCCTGAAGCACGTTTGATCGCTGCATCGACGTTGTCCTTGGGCATGTTCGCCGCCTTGGCGTTTTGAATCGCAGCACGAAGCTTGGGATTGGAAGCAGGATCGGCTCCGCCCTCCTTTGCCGCCATCGTGATGGTTTTCCCAATTTTCGGGAACACTTTGGACATTTTGTCCCAGCGTGCCTCTTTTGATGCGCGACGATATTCGAATGCTCTACCCATGGGAAAGTGTTGTCCCAGAATGGGCTATTGTGCAAGGGGTTTGCCGCATGGCGGCGCAAAAGGTAAGGCCGGTCGGAAAGTCGGAAAGTCGGAAAGTCGGAAAGTCGGAAAGTCGGAAAGTGAGAAAGTGGGAAAGTGAGAAAGTGGGAAAGTGAGGGCGAACTCAGTCGGAGCGTCCGGCGGCGGTTCCGTAGATCTTTTTGATCTCATCACTGCTCAAGGCGCGATCGAAAAAGGCGATCTCGTCGAGACGACCTTCGAAGAAATTGTCATTCGTGCATGGTCCGCCGAAAAAGAAAGTATCGGGATGGGCTTCATCGTCGCTAGCTGCGACAGAACCGGCCATTTTGGCCCCGTTGAAAAATGCGTGGGTGGAATCCCCGTCGCGAGCGAAGGCGAGATGGTGCCATTTCCACCGCTCGACGGGATGGCCTTTCTCCGGCTTTTCATTGGCTTTTAAAGAGTGGGGGAGAAATCCCTTCCCTTCATAGATGAGGTAGCGGTTTCCGTCCTCATTGTCGAGGAGGCCAATGTGATCACCGTTCGAGCGATCAGCGAAGTTCCTGCCCCGTGAGAAGAGCCATTCAGTTTCGTCAATTTTACCGGGGGCTGAGCCACTCCAGAACCACATCGAGATGGTGTAATTGCGCTTCGTGTGTCCGGGAATCCGGGCGCTGAGCCGAGCGTCAGCGACGTGAACCGCGCGATTCTTCTCGCCTTTGGAAAACGCGGCATGATGGGGGCCTTGAAGGTAGAATAGCGTTTGTGGCTCGTAGAGGGCATCGAGTCCGTTACCGGAGGCATCGATCGCACGAGGACCGGTGAATTCATCCAATCGCCAATAAGCACGAGGCTTCAGGCTGAGAGTGTGTTCGGCGGCGGGGCCGTGCTCTTGAGCGGTATCCTTTCGCGAGGTGCCGGAAAGTGATTCAAGCATTGCGAGGGAGGTTTCGACAATCTTCGGTTCGGCAGTCACTTCCAGTCCTGCAGAGCGGGCGGGCCAGGTGTTGTAGCCGCCGAGAAGGTGTTGCTCGGGTGGGGGGATGTAGCCATCGCCTCCATTCGCGAGTTCGATCACCATGGTGTGCTCGGTCGGGCTCGCTGCTTTGATTTTCAAACCGGTGATGGCGTAGGTTTCGTTCGGAGTCGTCGTGATTGAAATTTTTCCCCCAAGCTTAAGGGCTTGAACGACGATTTCGGTTCCCTGCTTCTCGTGAAGAATGACCTGCTCCCTAGCGTAGATCTCCTCTTTTTCTTTGGGAGGGTTGCCGCCGAGCTTATCCACGATCTGTTGCGACCACTGGAGTAGTTGTTTGTCAGGAGTTCGATAATCGAGCTTTAACCGGGTCTCCGTCATCGCGATTGATTCCGGCCGATGATATTGAATCGATTTGTAGGCGGACATTCCCAGATCGATCATCCCTTCAGAGAATTTTTCCAAGGTTGAGTCAGGATCCCTCTCCATCGACTTCTCGTAGTCCTGTCGCCAGATATCGCCACTGCATCCGTGAGACATCATCGCGACAAATCCCTTTGCGCCCTCTGCGATCCGATCCTGCAGTCCGTTGGAAAAAAGACCAAAGTAGTCGGCACTGATGTCACGGTCTCCGTAGTAGTGCATCGAAAAATTGGAGAGGAGGCCGATGGGCTCTCCGTCCGTTGTTTGGACCGAGATCATTGAGAGCATGGGGTCTTCCGGCCCTGTCTTACCAATGACATTGTTCCAGTCACGAGCGGCATGCATATTCGCACGAACGGTCGGGTTACCGAAGGGATCCTCCTGAATGTGGTCGGGATGAATGACCCAACGGCGGAGAGCGGTGTATTCTCCTGCATCGATTTCACCCCAGCCGATTTGCGCCGCCTTCATGTTTTTCAGAGGGGCAAGGATCGCGTCGACGAGCTTTTTGGTGAGAAAGAGGACATAGGCGGGATCGGCATCGGTTCCCAACGCTCCCATACAGGAAGGGGCGGTGTGGGTGTGGGTCGCTGAGATGAGAATGTTCTCCGGCTTGATCTTCGCTTTCGCTGCGGCGAGTGCTTTTGCCTTGTCGTGCAGATCCCGGGGGATCATGCAACTGTCGACAACGACGATGACAATCGTTTCCTTTCCGTCGGTGAAAGCGAGCGACCGCGCGTTCACCGGCGTTTTGACTGTATCGACGCTTCGGCTCACCATACCTCCATTGACGAGCACGGGTAGCTTCTTTGGCGTGACGTCGGTGATCGCTGATCCGGCTTTGAACTCAGCGTGTGCCGATGTCAGGAGCGTGGATAGTGCTGCGAACAGGAGTAGGTAAAATCGGCTCATGAGCCGAGGTTAGAGGGATCACCCTCAATGATTCAAGGCACCTTATACCGCGTTGGCGTGATGACTGTATTTTCGTCAGCCTTCAAAAGGCTAGAAAAAAGAGGGGAGTCCACCGAGCGAATAGTCTTTGTTCTCCTCTTCCGCATACTTCAGGAGGCGGGAGTCTGATCCGTGAATAGCGACGACCTTGTCTTTGTGTCTGACGATGACGATGTTTCCCCGGTAACTAACCATGCTGTTCCTCTTTTCTTCCTTGTTTAATTCGTCGTGATAGTCGGCTTTGTCTTTGTAGGATCTCTCAGACTTCGTATAAGTCTCAAGCTCCCGAATTTCGTTTTGGCGCAATTGCAGGGCGTAATCCTTTTTTGCCATTAGGTAGTAATCACCCTTCTTGTCCGTTTGCCCCAACATATAGACAGTCACTTTAATCTCTGTCGGGTGGACTGATGCGTTCCTGATTTTGGTGGAAAGCCTCCATCTGTATTGAGTCCCTTTCGATGGGTTGCCACTGATTCCGCTCTCGATCCGAATTCTGGGGACTCGCTCAAGTGCTCCCGCTGACTCTTTGAGTGACCGTTCCCATGAACTTTTGGCCTGCTCTTTGGTTTCTCCGAGGGAATTGGTAGCAATGGGGGCTTCGCGCTTCTTCATCGCTCCGAAGCTCTGTTTCTCGTCAATCATCTTTACGAGCTGTCGCCCGAAGGCCAGATCTCGCTGATCCATTTCTTCACCTTCTTTTCGCTTTTCCTTCAGTGGAACGATGCGGAGGTTGGCCAATTGGTTCGAACCTTTGGCGTAGCGTTCTGCCGGAATGACTAGTTCAAAAATGACGGGGTCACCTCGATGCCTTCCCTTTGTGATGCGTTCTTCAAATTTCCCCTGTTCATTGAAAAGGCCGTAGTGTTGGGCCTCTTCCCAAGTGGTGATGACCGCGTTTGAGGTGACCATTTTTTCGTAGTCGCCTATATCCTTTCGGAAGAACATCGCCTTGTTCATGAGACTTTCGGCATTGGTGCTGCCGGATTGATCCGATTCCTCGATCATCTCGATGAGCGCGATCATTCGGGCCTTTAACTTGTTTTTATCTTGTGGATTTACCTTTTTTGCGGGCGGTATAGAGGTGAGGTATTTACCAATCGTTTGAGCGTTCTTGTTAAATTCTGACGAGGTTTGCGCGGGCGATGTCAAGGGCAGCGCGGCGATAAGCAGAAAGGTAAGAGAGACGGGTAAGCGATTTAAACAAAGAAAAGAAGGCATCGATAGACAGTGGGTTCCAAGTCCTTTATAACTTGAAAGCTTGCAGATGTGACAGGAAAAAATGCCTGTCATCACAGTCTCTGTTCCGGCCTACTGTTTTCCCAGCTCCTGAAGCAGTGCCCGATTGAGCGCGATTCCTGCTTCGAAGTTGGTCACGGTAAAACTTTCGTTGGGCGCGTGAATTTGGCAGTCGGGTAACGCGAGTCCGAGCAAGAGGGTGTCGACTCCCAGAATGTCTTTAATCGATTGAATAATGGGAATGCTTCCACCTTCGCGGATTAGGCGTGGCTTGCTCTGAAATGCATTCTCAAGGGCGCGCTGGGCGGCTTTCCCATAATCGGAGTGCGGGTCCATGACGTAGGCAGGGCCATCATGACCGAGCTCGACTTCGACGCGGCAGGAATCAGGGCACTGAGCGTTCAGGTGCTCGGAGGCGAGGCGAAGAATCTCGGCAGGGTCCTGATCGGGAACGAGACGAAAGCTCAACTTTGCCATGGCCTCGCGTGGAATCACGGTTTTCGAGCCTTCACCCTGATACCCTCCGCCAATGCCGTTTACCTCAGCGGTAGGGCGACCCCAGCGCTGCTCGAGAGCGGTGTAACCGCCCTCTCCCCAAAGGCCGGCAGAACCGGTTTCGGCGAGCGTTGAGGCATCGCCGTCAGGAAGGCTTGCCCACATTTCACGTTCCCATGGCTCGAGATCGACCACTGAATCATAAAAACCGGGAATCAGAATTTTACCGGAGTCATCATGGAGAGAGGCTACGAGCCTCGCCACGATCGTAGCGGGGTTCGGGACCGCACCGCCATAGACACCGGAGTGAAGGTCGAGAGTGGGTCCGTGAACTTTGAACTCGAGGCAGGCGACACCGCGCAGCCCATAGGTCATTGTCGGCACGCCGGGAGCAATCATACCCGTGTCGGACACTGCGCAAACGTCGCAGGCGAGTTCTTCTTTATGCTTCTCGAGAAAAGGGGCCAGGTTCGGGCTTCCGATTTCCTCTTCTCCTTCGAGAAGGAAAATCACGTTTACGGGCAAGTCGCCGTGTTCTTTGAGGGTGGCCTCGACGCCGAGAATGTGGGAGAAATGCTGACCTTTATTGTCTGTCGCTCCCCGGCAGTAAATTTTTTCACCGACGAGAGTGGGTTCGAAAGGAGGGGTATCCCATTCCTCGACAGGATCGACCGGCTGCACATCGTAGTGGCCGTATATGAGCACCGTAGGGCGATCGTCCTTCTTCTCGTTGCGTGCAATGACAATAGGGTGACCGGGTGTTTCGTGAAGCTCTGCCGAAAGGCCCATGCGGTCGAATTTCTTCATCAGGAAATCCGCGCAGTTTCGAACGTCTCCCGCGTATTTTCGGTCGGTCGAAATGCTGGGAAAGCGCAGGAATTCGAAAAATTCGGTGAGTTCTGGAGTCATAGCATATCCGCTTTGCAGCGTGGGAAAGGGAGTGAGGGAATGAGGGCGTCTTTGCGGGGTTGTGAGTTAAAGGATGCTCCCGGGTTTGTAGTGCGCGGCTCCGTCTATATTGTCGGCGTAGGCGCTCGCTTCGCTGATGAAGCAGTCGATTTGCATCTGGACGGCTCCGGCGTTGGCTTTGCCTTCTTCGAGGCTGGTTTGAAGTTCGTCGTAGCTCATGCCGAGACCGCCATCTTGGGCGAGGCGGGCGACGAGGTCGTTTTTCTCAGTGGCTCCGGAGCGATAGGCCTGGGCCGCTGCTACCGCGTGCTCTTTAATAACTTCGTGTGCGGTCTCGCGACCGATGCCGTTTTTGACCGCTCTCATCATGATTGTCGTGCTGAGAAGGAAGGGGAGATAGTGCTGGTTCTCTCGTTCGATCACAGCTGGGTAAGCTGCCATTTGATCAAGGATTGTTACCATTGTTTCGAGAAGCCCATCGATGGCGTAAAAAGAATCCGGAAGCATAACGCGGCGAACCACTGAACAGGATACGTCTCCCTCGTTCCATTGGTCTCCGGCGAGGCTGTTTGCCATCGTGAGGTAGCCACCCAGAATCGTTTTGAATCCGTTGATGCGCTCGCAACTGCGACTGTTCATTTTGTGCGGCATGGCGGAGGAACCCACTTGTCCTTTGGCGAATCCTTCGCTGGCAAGTTCGTGGCCGGCCATGATGCGGATTGTTTTGGCAAAGCTGGAGGGGCCAGAGGCAACTCCGTTCAAAGTCGAGACGACTTGAAGGTCGAGGCTCCGCGGATAGACCTGACCGACATTAGTGAAAATGCGGTGAATTCCCAAGTGGGCCGCGACCTTGTTTTCGAGCTGCATTACCTTCTCGGCGTCGCCGTCAAACAAACTGAGTTGATCGAGTTGGGTTCCGACCGCTCCCTTGAGGCCACGGACAGGATAATCAGCGATGAGTCCGCTAAGCTGCTGGCCGGCGATGAGCATCTCCGCTCCGAACATCGCAAGTCGTTTTCCAAAGGTCGTGATCTGTGCGGCGACATTGTGTGTCCTCGCGGTGATGACGAGATCGCGATACTCGTCCGCTTTGACCGAGAGGCGATGAAGCACTGCGGCTGTCTTAAAATGGGTGACTTGGAGGGAGCGATAGACCTGAAGCTGTTCAACGTTTTCGGTGAGGTCCCGACTCGTCATGCCTTTGTGAATATGTTCGTGTCCCGCGAGGTCGCAGAATTCTTCGATACGCGCTTTGACATCGTGACGAGTGACTCGTTCACGTGCGTCGATCGATTCGAGATTAATCTCATTGATGACGCTCTCGTAGGCTTCGATCGCCTCAGCGGGAATGTCGAGGCCCAATTCGCGTTGGGCTTTCATGACCGCCACCCAGAGCTCTCGCTCGAGTTTGACTTTGCCTTCGGGCGACCAGATCGCCTTCATATCAGCGGTGGCGTAGCGTTCTGCTAGGACGTTGGGAATCATGTTTTGAGTAAAAAAGGAAGAGAAGAAATTAGAGTGATAAAAAGTTAGGCGTTTTGAGCAATTTTCTTCAAGTAGTCAAAGGAGTATATCCCCGTGTTATGACCGTCGGAGAATTTGAATTGGAGTCCGTAGCCGCCGACTGGCGCCCAACCGGTTACGGTGACGCCGGTGAAGTCTTTGCCTTTCTGGTCTCCGGAAATGGCATTTCCGAGCAGGTCGCGCTCTCCCTGGGTTTCGGCGCTGGGAGAAAGAGCCCGGAGGCGATCCATTTTAAAAAAGTCGTCGCTATCGTCTGTCCATTTGACAGCAATTTCATTTCCAATTATCTGGATATCTTTAATCCCGGTCATATGCTGGAGAATGATTAGCACGTGGCAGAGTTTGAGGCAACCGGCGATGGCGTCGCGGCCGTGAATTGATAGATGAAGTATCCTGAAAAAAATCAACTTTTGGTGAGTTTACTCGCAATTGTTTTACTTGTTGGTCCTTACCTTCGCGCAGAGGACGGTGATCCCGCTCCCACGGACCAGGACGAGTATTCCGGGAAAAAGATCGAATCACAAGATGTGGGCTACAAGATTATTCGAGACCGCTTCTACAACGCGCCAAAGCTGGGCGATGTCGCTCCGGAATTTAAACTGCAGGAACAAACAACAAGTGAAGTGGTTTCCCTTGCGAGTTTGCGAGCCAAAAAGCCTGTTGTCCTCGTTTTCGGGAGTTTCGGGTGCGATGTCATGCGTGATGGGATTGAACCCGTTTTGAAAGCCTACGAGGGGTTTCGTGATCGGTATGAATTTGTCATGATCTATACCCGTGAAGCCCACTCGCTTGAGGCCGAGAACTCGGAGGGGCAAGCGATGTTCGTGGATCCAGAAACTATTTTGGGCCGCGCTCGGGCGGCAACAGCCTGTCGTGCGGCACTCAAAATTCCGTTTCGAATTCTCGTCGATTCAATGGATGACCGCGTCGCAACCCGGTGGGCAGGATGGCCCGTGAGGATTTTTGTAGTCGAGCGTGATGGAACGGTTGTCTATTCCGGACGACCGGGACCGTGGGGCTTCAGCCCGGGAGGAGGTTTTAAACCATCGTTGGCAGATCAGCTGAGACCTCATGCTGACCGGTTTAGCCAGGAGTCTCTCGAAGCGTTTCTCTCTGCCTACAAGCCTCAACCGTAAATAGAGAAATATTCTCGACAGAACTGGCGTATCCTGTCACACCCACATCGGCCAACTCATGAAAATCGCGAAAGACGGAATTCGATCCATTGTCAAAGTCGGCTATGACGGCAGAGTCCATAAAACCTTCCGCGGGACTGACCGGGATGTGCGTTTTGCAAACGAGGTGAAGATCCTGAAAGCGCTCGAAGCACGCGAGTGTGATTTTGTGCCACAGCTTCTTGAGTCAGATGAGGAGACTCTCACCATTATCACGACGAATTGTGGGTCACCGGCCGAGAGCAGTATCAGTGCTGAGAAAGCAAAGTCTCTTTTTCAGCGGCTCGATGATGAATATGGGATCGTGCATGATGACCCCTTTCCGAGGAATATTACGTATGACGGGCGTCAGGGGCAGTTTTGCGTGATCGACTTTGAACTTGCTGATATCAAGCCAATGCCCGGATCGGAAGGCAAAAGCGATGAAGCGCACCGTTCTCTGACTTGGTGCGGTTTGACGCGTGATGGGAATCGAAAACCTGGAAATCAGGATGCGCTCTCTGTTTTCTCCCTTGAAACAGGTTCAGCCAAAAATGAGAACCTCGAAGGGACTGCGAGCATTGATGCGAATGGCCTTATTTTCGCGGTGAGCGACGGCATGGGAGGTCCCAAAGGGGGCGAAGTCGCGAGCATGCTTGTCGTTCGCGAATTACACCGCTTTCTTCCGGCTATGCTTGGTGATTTCCATGGAACGGCTGATCCGACCGGGTTGCTCAATGGCGCAGTGAAATCCCTTCACGATTATGTGAGCCGGGTTGGGGACAATAATACTCACCTCAAAGGTATGGGGGCAACGATGGTCTGTGGTTTGTTCTTTCGAACGGTGGTTCACTTTGCACACGTAGGGGACAGTCGATTATATCTCTATCGGGATGGTGAGCTGAAGCAGTTGACCAATGACCATACTTATCTGGGCTCTAAGTTCCGTTCTGGAAAGATGAACGAGCGTGAAGTGAGAATGCACCCTCATCGCAACGTGCTTCAGCAGGCGATTGGCGGAGGTGGTGGAGCGGTTCACCCGCAGGTTGATTCCTGTCGGCTCAAACAAGGCGACTGGTTCCTAATGTGCTCCGACGGAGTGATTGATGGCCTTTGGAACAAAAATATCGCTCAGAGTTTTGAAGAGGGTCTGGCGAATGATAGCTCCGCAGATGAAATCGGGATGCGTATTCTAGAATGGTCTACTTCTGAGGCCGGTGGGGATGATACGACGCTCTTTGTGGTGAAGGTAGAATAACGGTTCTGCGACATTTTCGGCGTGGTCTTCTCACCGGGAGATGCCCTCGAAAACAATGACGATGCTGTCTTCAGCCTTTCCCGTTTTGGAGCGACGTCAGATTTTTCTTATTTCTTCGCAGACATTGAACGGGTCATCCAACTTCCGGATGACTTCATCCTTGAACTGGGCGGCACCCTTCAACTGATGCGATCACAGGCTCACTTCAACGGAGCCGATTCTCGGGGGCGGTTATCGCAGCGTTCGTGGATTTGATGGAAACTTGATCCCTGGTGATTCAGGATTCATTGGCAATATCGAATTGGTTTCTCCTGACTTTTCTGTTTCTCAGCATGTCGGAGCTGAAGTGAACGAGCGATGGAACCTCGTCGCGTTCTATGACGTCGCGGCGCTTGGTATTCCCTCTCCCCTTATCGGAGAAACTTCGCCCTCGCTTCAGGGGCTTGGCCTTGGTGTGAAATGCCGCATCAACAAGAACATCAATGGCAGGCTCGAATACGGATGGAACGCGGGTGACCAAGGCTTCATCGGCACCGCGCCCGGCAGCGGACGATTCCACTTCGGACTCACGGTGAAGTATTGAGGTGAGAGATTATTTAATTTCGGGGGAGATAACGATTGCAGGGCAAGACGGCTCGGCTCGTCGAACCTCCGACACAACCCGCTTCGGGGTTGCCTTACCTTTCAACATTTTTCCCAGGGCTACGAGAACCCTGGACTCGAATACGGAATACCTTCGGCATTCAATTTGGCACAATCGTCAGCTGAAGTATCTCGGCGAAAGCCGAAAGTTCACCCGAACTTTTACCGCGCGAAGCGCGCTACCAGCTCTCCTTCGGACGCACCAGCACGGCGGCATTCCGTCGATTTTTTTCCCACTCGGTGTGGCGCAACTCGGGAAGAATCGAAAGGTCGTCGATTCGTTCGAAGCCCACCTTTTCCAAATAGTTTACCGCCTGCGTCGACAGCGCAAAAAGGCAGTCAGCCTTTAATTCTTTCGCTCGTTCACAGGCGGCTTCGACAAGGATGCGACCATAGCCTTGATCATTGTGTCCTTTCTTCACGTAGAGACAGGCGAGCTCCGCCATGTTCTCCTCTTTGTAGTAATGTACCGCGACAGAACCGACAATATTGCCGTCTATCTCGAGGACGATGAAATCTCCGATCAGTGACATGATTTCGGATCGCGAGCGGGACTTCAATTTTTCCTCTTCCATCGCGCGGTGAATGAGAAGGTAAAGCTCGTCAACATCGGTCTTGGTTGCGGCGCGGAGCTGCTGGTAATCATCCGAGTTCACCATGAGCCCGACGCCTTCGTTACTGAAAATCTCAGCGAGAAGGGCATCCGCGACCTGGCTGCCAATGAGGTGGACACGTGGGATTCCTCCGCGGGTGGCATCAGCGGCCTGACGGAGCTTTGAAGCGAATCCTGAGGGTGTGTCAGGGTTCTCTTTCAGGAAATGGCTGATCGCCTCGGCTGACCATTGGTGCTCGCGCTCGGTTGAGATCGCCCGGGGATCTTCGTGCGAGATGAAAATCAATTTCGTCGCTTCCAGCGCCGTCGCTACTTCCGTGGCAACGACATCTGAATTTACGCGCAAGGTCTGGCCATCAGGATCGAAGCCGAGCGGGGGAACTACGGGAAGAATATCCTGATCGATAAAACTCTGCAGCACCTTGGCATCGATCCTTTCGATTGTCCCCGTGAATTGAGAGTCAACTCCCTTGATGATTCCCGCAGGGTGCGCGTGGATCGCGTTGGCGCTCGCGGCCTGCAGTTTCACGGTCGTGAGGCTTTGCATGACGCCATTACTGAGTCGGGAAATGGCATCCATGCTCACTTCGAGGGTCGCCTCATCGGTGATCCCGGTTCCGTCCACGTTGGAGAGGGGTATGCCACGCTTTTCCCCGAGGGCTGCGATTTGAGCGGCCGCACCGTGGACGAGCACCACTTTGATATTCAGCGATCGAAGGACGGCGAGGTCGAGGAGGATATTTGAAAAATCAGGACTCTCGATGACCGCTCCGTCCAGCGCGATCACAAACGTGCACCCGCGAAACTGCGGCACATATTGAAGGATCGATCTGAGATCGCTGAAATTCATAAAGGACTGTCGTAGCGAAAGGCTACTCAATCAAATACTGTGACATCGCCGTGTCGACATCCATGCCGCCACGCAATAGCGAGTTCCCTTCAAACAAAGCTGTCGGATCGACGCCTTCGTTGCCCGCCCAATCCTCTTCGCTGACCTGGCCGCTCTGACCATAAGCGGCGAGTGGATTGTAATAAGTGACCTGTTCGATCTTTTCCAGCGTGATTCCCTGATCTTTCAAGAGAGCGGCCGTCTTCGGAACCGCGAGAGGATCACTGATTCCCCAGTCGGCGGCGCTATCGACGACGATTTTTTCGGCGCCATACTCTTTCATGATCTCAAACATGCGCTGATTGCCGAGCTTGGTATGCGGGTAAATCGTAAAGGCGGCCCAGTAGCCGCGATCCAACACCATCTCGACCGTTTCCTCATTGTTGTGATCGATGATGACCTTTTCAGGACTCACTCCGACATCCTCGAGCACGTCCATCGTCCGGATCGTGCCCGCCTTTTTATCGCGGTGAGGCGTGTGAATCTGGATCGGAAGATCAGCTTCGAGAGCCAGTTGCGCCTGCCAGCGGAGATACTTCTCCTCAGCCTTGGTCTGATCGTCGAAGCCTATTTCACCGATCCCGACGACGCCTTCTTTGCAAATATAGAGAGGCAGTAGCTCCATCACTGCCTCGGCGAGCTTCTCATTGTTTGCCTCCTTCGGGTTGAGCCCGATCGTGCAGTAGTGCTTGATCCCGAACTGGCTCGCGCGGAATCGCTCAAAACCGATCAGGGTATTGAAGTAGTCTTTAAAAGTGCCAACCTCGGTGCGGGGCTGCCCTTGCCAAAAGGAAGGCTCAACAATTGCGGCAACCCCGGCTGCGGCCATGCGCTGGTAATCATCGGTGGTGCGGGACACCATGTGAACGTGGGAGTCAAAAAATCTCATCGTATAAAAATTGTGTCAGATGCTTCAAGAAAATGGGAAAAGGAGGCCCTGAATTATTTGCGCAATTCGCTGCGATTCCTTTGCCATCGCTTTAATTATCAGAGTCTTGTAACGGGAATGGTTCGCGAATGAAATAGAAGGTAACGAATCAGACGGGCGTCGCTTGCTTTGACTGATTTTGAAATGATCGGGTGAAAAAGTTTACTAAGTTAATCATCGGAAGGCGAACCTTTGAGCACCGGTTCAGTGATTTCGAGCGAGCGGCCGAGGCTGTCCCAGGTCAGCTCACCGGATTGGACGGAACTCAATTCGTCTTTGATCTGATCACGAATCGAATCGAGCGCTTCACTCGGATTACGGGAGGCGATTAGAGCGAGAGCCTCATGATCGGTTTTATCTCCCTTTTCGAGGAGGTACGCGAAGTCTCCTAGAATCGTCTCGGTAAGAAAGTTGCTACAGTTTCGCCAGGCTTCAGCGGAGATTATTCTTCCGGCCGCCCATCGCTCGTGAGCGAGGTCAGAAACGGCTTCGGTGAGAGCGGCGTTGGCTCGCTTCTCCACTCCGATCACCTTGTAAAGAGGTCGGTTGATGAAGTAAGTCTTCAGGATCATCTGATTCCATGCCTCGTCGCTGAAATGGGCGGCGGGGAAGGGGTTTCCCAATGCGATGGCATCGAAGATATCCACAATATTACTGCGTAAGCCATCGAGCGCAGATTCGACGAGCTCTTCTTGAGAAGGCAGCAAAGCATAGGCTGAGAAAATAGCAGCCTGCTCGCGGAGGTCCGCCGTGTTCAAGAGCGCTGCAATCGTTTCGAGAAACACATCTTCTTCCTGATCACTCAGATGAAGAAGAAGAATCACCCTCGCGAGACGAAACTCGTCCCAGCCTGCGAGGGTGAAACCAGGGCATTTATCCCTCACTCCCTGAGCCTGTGAATCTGAGACTTCGATCAGGGCCTGCTTATGGAAATGGCGCGAGACACCACTGAACGCATAGTAAAACGGGCGCTTTTCAAAGTGCGCTTCACCTTTCTCAATCGATTCGGTCAGCCAGTTGACGGCTTCAGCCGAAGCATTGGAGGCAAGTATTGTGAGGAGTCGCTCTCTCATTATCAGTAAATAGAACAAGCTCGATTTGAATGACGCATAGTCAAACCGCTTGAGTTTCGAATTGCGCGTATCACTATGACTTCATGAACACGCGGTTTCTCACCCTTTTTTTCCTGATTCCTTTAGCGCTTTTTGTCGGGTGCAGCGAGAAAACAACGAACTCTGAGGCATCGAACGAGCCGAGGCCACTCGTCGTTGGAATGGAGTTGGCTTATCCACCATTCGAAATGCGGGACTCCAACAACAAGCCCGACGGCATCAGCGTCCGCATCGCGGAGGGATTGGCAGAGCACCTCGGGCGGCCGCTTGAGATTCGTGATGTCGAGTGGAGCGGGATCATTCCGGCGCTTCAATCGGGCAAAATTGACGTCATTATTTCCTCGATGACCCGAACCGAAGAGCGGGCGCGGGCGATCGCCTTCTCGGACGGCTACGTCACCAACGGCTTATGCATGCTTGTTTCGAAAGATTCCCCGATTCAATCGGTGGACGATTTGAAGAGCGAAAAGGTGAAGGCCGCCGTTAAAATCGCCACGACGGGACATCAATGGGCCCGGAAAGAATTGCCCGAACTTGATCTGATCGTCCTCGACAATGCGGCCTCCTGTGCGCTCGAAGTGGTTCAGGGAAAAGCAGATGCCTTTATCTACGATCAGATCTCCGTCTACCAGTTCTGGCAGAAGAACCAAGACAAGACCCGACCGATTCTCAATGCGATCAGGGAAGAGACCTGGGCCATTGGAATGAGAAAAGAGGACGAGGCTTTGAAAGTGAAGGTGAATCAGTTCCTTGCGGACTTCCGGGAGAAGGGGCAGTTCGAGGCGCTTTCTGAGCAATACATGGCTGAAGCCAAAGCGGCTTTCAGCGAGATGGGTGTGCCCTTCATTTTTCACTGAGAGGAGCTCTTTCGCCCTCACCCACGACGCCCCCCCCCAATTGCACGAGGCCGGACCACCTGTTCAAGGTGTCGTTCACCGCTTCGCCGAGAGGATTCGATGGCAGGATGCGACCGCAGCCGTGATCGAGTTCGAGACGGGTTTTGATCCGGGCAGGAACGGGAACACGTTCGAGTCCTCGCACACCGCGTTCAGAGAGCAAACCCCGAGCCTTGCCCCGTAGCAAACCGCTGTAACACAGAAAACCCAGGATCAGGGGGAGTCGTAGCGGATGGCTTATGAGCCATTTTGGTTTGATGTGCCACTTAGTCGCTCCATTTTGGCTCGACTGTGCCGATTTGGCGCTTGTTTGCCCGTAGTCGTGGGCGTTAAAAATAATGGATTGATAGGTAATTCTCTAATTGTTAACTGGTTATGATTTATTTGAGCCGAATGGCACGGGCAATGCACTTAGAGCGGTCAAACTAAATCACCTCCATCCAGAAAGGGACAGGAAACCAGTTATGAGTAAAATTTTAGGAATCGACCTTGGAACAACCAATTCGTGCATGTCAGTAATGGAAGGCGGACAGCCTGTTGTTCTTGAGAATGCAGAAGGTGCCCGCACTACGCCCTCCGTTGTTGCCTTTGGCAAAGACGGCGAGCGTCTCGTTGGTCAGGCCGCGAAACGTCAGGCTATCACCAACCCAAGCAACACGATCTTCTCCGCGAAGCGTCTCATCGGGCGCAAGTTCGACGAGCTTTCCGAAGACGAGAAAAACACTCCCTATAAGATCGTCAACTCCGGCAACGGTGACGCCCACATTGAAGTGGAGGTCGGCGGAGAAAAGAAAACCTACAGCCCTCAGGAAATTGCGGCAATGGTGCTGGGTAAGCTGAAGGCAGATGCCGAAGCCAAGCTCGGTGAGAAAATTACCGAAGCGGTCATTACCGTCCCTGCCTACTTCAACGATTCTCAGCGTAACGCCACGAAGGCGGCGGGTGAAATTGCCGGGCTCGATGTGAAGCGTATCGTGAACGAGCCCACTGCGGCGGCTCTTGCTTACGGTCTTGAGAAAAAAGGTGAAGAGAAAATCGCTGTGTATGACCTCGGTGGTGGTACTTTCGATATCTCCGTTCTCGAAATCGACGAGGGTTTCTTTGAAGTGCTCGCAACTGACGGCGACACCCAGCTCGGTGGTGATGACTGGGACAATACGATCATCAAATGGATCGTCGGTGAATTCAAAAAGGAGAGCGGTATCGATCTGAACGGTCAGCCGGATGCTCTTCAGCGGATTAAGGAAGAAGCAGAGAAAGCGAAGATCGCTCTCTCATCTTCACAGTCTTATGAAATCAATCTTCCGTTTGTAACCGCTGACCAAAGTGGTCCCAAGCATATTCAGCAGACACTGAAGCGCTCACAGCTTGAACAGATGACGGATCATCTCTTTGAGCGCACGAAGGGACCGGTTACCGATTGTCTTAGGGAAGCTGGCGTGAGCGCTGGTGAAATCGACGAGCTTGTTCTTGTTGGTGGTATGACCCGTATGCCTAAAGTGTTTGAGACGGCGAAGGCGCTTGCCGGAAAAGATCCTCACCAGGGCGTGAACCCAGATGAAGTGGTTGCGATTGGTGCTGCGATTCAGGGCGGCGTTCTTGCGAAGGATCCCTCACTCGGTGATGTCGTACTTCTCGACGTGACTCCGCTTTCTCTCTCTATCGAGACAATGGGTGGCATCGCTACTCCCATGATCGAGCGCAACACGACGATTCCTGCGAAGAAGTCTCAGGTGTTTTCCACGGCCGCAGACAATCAGCCTTCGGTGGACATTGTGGTTTGTCAGGGCGAACGGAAGCTTGTGAGTGACAACAAGGTGCTCGGAAACTTCCGTCTCGACGGGCTCAAAGCGGCCGCTCGAGGACTGCCTCAGATCGAAGTGACTTTTGATATCGACCGTAACGGTATCCTCAGCGTTTCCGCTAAGGATAAGGACAGCGGGAAAGAACAGAAGATTTCGATCGAAGGTTCCAGCGGTCTTTCCGACGATGAAATCGAAAAGGCGAAGCAGGATGCTGAGCACTTTGCTGAAGCAGATAAAGAGCGCCTCGAAGGCATCGAAGTTCGGAACATTGCTGACAACGCGGTCTACACCGTGCGCAAGCAGGTCGAAGATCTTGGTGAACAGCTTCCTGAAGAAGCTAAGACCGAGATTGAAGCGTCTGTCGTTAGTGTTGAAGAAGCGCTTAAAGCTGACGATACCGAGCAGATCAAGACAGCGTCCGACGCGCTCCAAGCCAAGTTTGCTGAACTCGCAGCTGCTGCTCAGCAAGCTGCCGGAGGAGATCCGGGAGCCGCCGCCGCAGGGGGCGCCGCTCCGGAGGAGGAAGATTCCGACGAACCGAAGGCTGCCAAAGGCAATGTCGTGGACGCAGAGTTCGAAGAAGTGAGCGAAGACAAGAGCTAGAAAACAGTGGAGAGGAGAATGTAGAGAGAGATGACGCATATCGGGGCGGGCAATTAAGTGCCCAAGTCCGAAAATAGATTCTTACTTTCTACCCGAACGGCGTTCTCATTTCCCCTTTCATACAACGTCAAGGACGTGACAATTTTTAACCAAACCTAAACCTAAAAAAACAAACCATACTAATTCAATGGCTAGCAATATCACACCCCTGGGAACTCGCGTTCTCGTGAAGCGTATCGAGCTCGACGAGCAGAAGTCAGAAGGCGGAATTTTCCTCCCTGACACTGCAAAGGAGAAGCCTCAAGAAGCTGAAGTCGTTGCCCTCGGCAACGGAAAGAACGACGAAGGCGAGATCATCGAGTTCTCCGTAAGCGTTGGCGACACAGTGCTCATCTCCAAGTATGGCGGCACTGAAGTCAAAATCGGTGGCGACGAGTGCGTTCTTGTTAACGAGAGCGACATTCTTGGCATCATTTCCTAACTACTCAACAGGGTTAGGTGCCTCACTTGACCCTATTTAATTTACTTAAACAAAAAACTAACAAAATAATATGGCTAAACAATTGTCATTCGACGAAGAAGCACGTCACGCACTACTCTCAGGAGTTAGGAAGCTCGCCAGAGCGGTCAAGGCGACCCTCGGGCCTGCAGGACGCAATGTTATCCTGGAAAAGAAGTTCGGTAGCCCCACGATCACCAAAGATGGTGTGACGGTTGCTAAAGAGATCGAGCTTTCTTGTCCTTACGAGAACATGGGTGCTCAGCTCATCAAAGAGGTCTCTTCGAGGACTTCTGATATCGCAGGTGACGGAACCACTACGGCTACCGTTCTTGCTGAAGCGATTTACAGCGAAGGTCTCCGTAACGTGACCGCCGGTGCAAACCCAACGAGCCTCCAGCGTGGTATCCTCAAGGCAGCTGAAGCACTTGTTGCTGAGCTTGCTAACATCTCTACTGAGGTGACAGACACGAAGGAGATCGCACAGGTCGCTACCGTTTCTGCTAACTGGGACACTGAGATCGGTAACATCATTGCCGACGCAATGGACAAAGTCGGCAAAGACGGAACGATCACGGTTGAAGAAGCCAAAGGAATCGAAACCACTCTCGACGTTGTTGAGGGTATGCAGTTCGACAAAGGTTATCTTTCTCCTTACATGGCGACTGATACGGATGCGATGACTTGCGATCTCGAGAACGCACTCGTCCTCATTCACGAGAAGAAGATCTCCAATCTGAAAGATATGCTTCCTCTTCTTGAGAAAGTAGCTCAGAGCGGACGTCCACTTCTCATCATCGCTGAAGATGTTGAAGGTGAAGCACTCGCAACACTCGTTGTGAACAAGATCCGTGGCACCCTGAATGTGGCTGCTGTTAAGGCTCCTGGATTCGGAGATCGCCGTAAGGCAATGCTCGAAGACATCGCGATCCTTACCGGTGGTAAAGTCATCACAGAAGACCTCGGCATCAAGCTTGAGAACGTTTCTATCGATGATCTCGGTTCTGCTAAGTCTATCAAGATCTCTAAAGAGGAGACTACGATCATCGAAGGTGAGGGAACCAGCGAGTCCATCAGTGGCCGCGTTTCTCAAATCCGTCGCCAGATCGAAGAGACGACAAGCGATTACGACCGTGAGAAGCTCCAGGAGCGTCTTGCTAAGCTCGCTGGTGGTGTTGCAGTGATCAGCGTTGGTGCTGCTACTGAGACTGAGATGAAAGAGAAGAAGGCTCGCGTTGAAGACGCCCTTCACGCTACCCGTGCTGCGGTGGAAGAAGGCATCGTTCCCGGTGGTGGAACTGCTCTGATCCGTGCGCAGGCTAACCTTGGAGACCTCGGTCTCGAAGGTGACGAAGCCACTGGAGCTGACATCATCCGTCGTGCGATCGAAGCTCCGCTTCGCCAGCTCGCAGCGAATGCAGGACGCGAAGGCGCCCTCATCGTTGAGCACGTGAAGAATGAGAAAGGAAACGTCGGTTACAATGTAGCAACTGATATATATGAGGACCTCGTTAAGGCAGGTGTTGTTGATCCTACTAAGGTGACACGCAGCGCCCTCCAGAACGCGGCTTCGATCTCAGGACTTCTCCTCACTACAGAGTGTCTCATCGCAGACGTTCCAGAGCCTGAAGCAGGCGGCGACCATGGTCACGACCACGGTGGCGGCATGGGTGGAATGATGTAATATCAGTCTGCTTTCCTGCTGAAAGGAAACAATTCAAAGAAGCTGGATGCGCGATGCGTGTCCGGCTTTTTTTGTGGGCACGGCGAAATTGAGATTCTGAGGCGTTAAGAGGCAGTCCGTAAGGATCAAGCCAAGCGCCTCTTGACGATGCCGACGTTCGATGGGTTCGACACCAGTAAAAGTGCGCTCGAACTGAACCCGCATAGTCGCGGTATTCCCGCAACAGGCTTCTCTGAAATCGCGTGGGTCGAATCCGCCTTTAAACTGGGCTGCGTTAACCAGTAGGCCCTTCGCTCGATAAGCGTTCGCAGATGAGTTGGTTCTCGCCAACTCATTACCGATTTTTTTTGCGAAGCGGGAGGCCGCAAAGCCTGTGCTGCAGTTAATAATTCTATTTTTTCTCATCGTCATGTGAAAGCTCTTCACGATAGAGTCGTAGAATGTGGAGAAACATTTTCATGACCGCTTATCGAACTCTGCTTGCGATTCTCTCTCTGGTTGTCGTTTCAGGTTTTGCTCAGGAGACTCCCTCTTTTTTCGTTCCTGATCGCACGAGTGCTAGATCAGAGGTTCCTGAACCTCTGAAGCCATGGATCAACTGGAGCCTGGAGGGAACGCCGAATTGGGACACCCCGCGAGGATCGAATGATGCTGGAGTGCGATTGCCTTTGTGGGTTTCAAAATTACAATTCAATGCTTCCAGCGATGGGGCTGAATTTTCGATGGGGCTTGAGTCCTTTGAGGATGATTGGTTGATTCTTCCCGGCGGAGAGCGGCAATGGCCGGACGAGGTAAAGATTGACGAGAAGGCGGTGCCGGTGGTCGCTCGTGATGGAAGGCCGGCGATTCGACTTTCTCGAGGGAAGCGGGAAGTGACCGGCCGTTTTGTGTGGGGGGAATTACCCCAGCAAATCAAGCTGCCTTCGTCGGTCGGCCTTCTTGCGTTGCGAGTGGAAGGCGAGGCGCGACCGGTTCCCTCGTGGGATGCCGACGGGACGCTTTGGTTGCAGCGGGAGGCCTCGACGGAGCAGGTTGACGAGGATTTTATGTCAATCAAAGTCCACTCGCTCCTCGAAGATGGGATTCCGCTATGGTTTGAAACGCGGATCGAATTGATCGTTGCAGGTAAAAGTCGTGAAGAGTCTCTCGGCTCGGTTTTACCTGAGGGGTGGCAGCTGGCAGAGATTCAATCACCGATTCCTGTCGCGATTGACGAGCAAGGGTTTTTGAAAGCACAGCTCCGTGCAGGGCGATGGAGCATTGTATTGAGAGCGTTCCAAACCGCGGAAGCGAACGAGGTGAGTTTTGCGGCAGAGGCAAAACCGGCGGTGGTTGATCAGGCGCTAGCGTATCGTGCTCAGCCCGCCTTTCGCCAGGCCGAGGTGATGGGGCTTCCTCAGATTGATGTGGCGCAAACGCAGGTTCCTGAAGAGTGGCGTTCGCTTCCCGTTTATCGATGGGAAACCGGCGCCCCCTTTCAAGTGGTGGAAAGAATTAGAGGTCCGGGTGAAAGGGGCGCGGCTCCGCTTTCGATTCAGCGCTCTCTTTGGTTGGATGATGATGGCAAGAACCTTACCTATGAGGACACGCTTTCAGGAGAACTGCGCCGAATCAGGCGACTCGATGCGGCGGAAGCTCATCAGCTTGGTTCCGTTACCGTGGGGGGTGAGCCACAGCTGATTACTCACAATCCGGAAGGTGGCGCACCCGGTTTTGAGGTTCGTGCGCCTCGCCTCAATGCGGTCGCGACAGGAAGAATTGAAATGCAGTCATCGCTCTCTGCCACGGGATGGAAATCAGATGCCGGCAGCTTGAAGGCGACTCTTCAACTCTCGCCGGGCTACCGTTTATTCGCGCTGTTTGGTGCGGACTACAGCAAAGGCGACTGGTTGACTTCGTGGACCTTGCTTGATCTTTTTCTTCTTTTGCTGTTCACGCTTGCGGTGTTTCGCTTGCGGGGATTTCGCGGTGCCTTGCTTGCGTTGATCGCATTTGGCCTCGCTTATCACGAACCGGGTGCGCCTCGTTTCCCCTGGCTCTTACTTCTCATCCCTGTCGCCTTGATTGAAGTCGTGCCCGAGAACGGATGGCGCAAATGGGTGGTGACGATGAAGTGGGGTGCTGCGGCGATTTTGCTGATCTCTCTGGCTCCGTTTCTGATCTATCAAATTCAAGGAGCGATATTTCCCCAGCTTGAGCGTAAGGCCGCCTTCTCGGAGGCTCCGAGCGCTGCCGCCTATGTTCAGTCCGTTACCAACGAGGTTCGGGCCTCTTCCCCGGTGATGTCGCGTGCCGATCGATCCAATTCTCCGAGCGCGGGAAAAAAAGCGATCTACAAGAAAGACAATCTCAAAGCGGATCCCAAAGCGGTCATCCAGACGGGTCCCGGAGTTCCGATGTGGTCGTGGCGCACGGTTGAGTTTGGATTCGATGGTCCCGTTGACGAGTCGCAAAAAGTGAGACCGATTCTAATTCCTCCGTCGGTTTCGAGATTACTCGGCGTGGTGAGAGTGCTGGCGCTCGTGTTGCTGGCGGCTTTGCTTTTTTTGAGGCGGAAAAAAGCCTTTCCTGATTCGGGGACCGATCTTGCCGGGACGGGCCCATCGAAAGTGGGCGTTGCCGCGATCTTCGTTTCGGTTGGGACCTTCTTTTGCGGGGCGCAGAATGCCAGTGCCCAGTTTCCGGAGGCGGCGCTGCTTGAGCAATTGCGAGCTCGATTGACGGAGACACCTCCTGAGTTTCCGGGGGCAGTGGAGATTGCGAAAGCGGCAATGAATCTTGATGGCGAAAACGTGATTCTGGAAATCGAGTTTCACGCGGCGGCGAGAGCGGCGGCCCCGGTGCCGTTTCCTCTTGCTGCGATGGAGCCCTTGTCGGCGACTTTTGATGGCGAGAAAGCCGCGACGGTTCTGCGGGAAGAGGGGCGTCTCTGGGTTCTGCTTCCGGAACCTGGAATTCATCGGCTCGTCGTGAAGGGGAGTCTTCGAGCCCGAAATGATTGGGAGTGGGGGTTCAGTCTCAAGCCCCGGCATATCGATGTCGAGGCTCCCGGCTGGACCGTGAGCGGCATTCGACCGGATCGAAGTGCTGAGGATCAAGTGCTCTTTGCCCGCGCCCGCGATGCCGGTGGTGATTCTTCCACCGCCAACTACGATCATCCGCGAACCAATCACGCGATCCTCGTTGAGCGCCAAATTGAGTTGGGGCTTGTGTGGCGGGTCACGACGACGGTGTCGCGGCTTTCTCCTAAAGGCAGGGCTATCGCGCTCCGCGTTCCGCTTTTAGCTGGCGAGAAAGTAGTCAGTGCCGGCAGATCGGTAAAAGAAGGCGCTATCGAGGTTCGCCTCGGGCCCTCTGCTGATTCGATGACCTGGGAGGGAGAGCTTTCGCCCGGAACAGAGTTTAGTTTGACGACCCCGGAAGAAGCCGCCTGGACAGAGCGTTGGCGACTCATCGCTTCGTCGGTGTGGAATGTTTCTTTTGAGGGACTCTCACCGGTTTTTGTGAATTTTGAGGAACAACTGGTGCCGCTTTGGCAGCCCTGGCCGGGAGAGATCGCTACGGTCACCGTTTCGCGACCCGAGGCGGTCGAAGGTGCTGCCGTAACGATCGATTCGGCGACGCACACTCTGACGCCGGGAAGGCGCCAGCGTTCCTCGGTCCTCGAGTTGTCTGTGAGAACGAGCCTGGGCGAGGATTTTCCGATTCAACTGCCTCCGGGTAGTGAAGTGAGTTCATTGCGACATGATGGCAAAAGCATTCCGATTCGGAAAGAGGCCGATGCCGTGGTCGTGCCACTTCGCCCCGGCCCTCAACAGATCAAAGTCGAATGGCGCGCGGCGGCAGAGCCAGGCGGCTGGACTCGCGTCGATGCCGTGACCTTGCCGGTGGAGTCTGCGAATCTCACGACGCTGGTTCGTCCGTCCCGTGACCGTTGGCTCATTCTCGCGGAGGGTCCGCTTCGTGGTCCCGCGGTCCGGTTCTGGGCGGTCCTCGCTTTTGCCGTAATCGCAGCGGTGGCGCTCTCACGTATTCCTCAAAGCCCAATTCGTATAGTCGCATGGGTTCTCCTCATGCTCGGGCTGACTCAGATCTCGGTCGTCTCTTCTCTCATGATTATTGCCTGGCTTTTTATGATTCTTTGGCCGGATCCGAAGGTCTGGGAAAAGCTCTCGCCGAGGAAGCACAATTTCGCTCAAATCGGATTGATCGGACTCAGCTTGATCGTGATAGGGTTTTTTGTCAGGATTGCCTCGGTCGGTCTCCTCGGGAATCCTGAGATGTATGTCGCCGGGAACGACTCCAGCGCGACTTATCTGAATTGGTTCTCGGCCCGTGCTCCCTCGGATTTGCCCCAACCGGGCTACTGGTCGATCTCGATTTGGTGGTTCCGACTCGCGATGCTGCTTTGGGCGCTTTGGCTTTCCTACTCGCTGGTGCGTTGGTTGCGAGATGGCTGGAAGAATTCAGCAAAACGCGGCCACTTCAGAGTGACACCGAAAAAGAAAGCGGCACCAAAATCGAGCGGGAAAGAGGCTCGTCCGCCGGAGCTACCGGAAGGGGATTCGACTTAAAAAACAAAGTAGATAAAGTCCAGCGAAGCGTTCGCGAAAGCGAAAATCATCAGGAGGGTGACGACGCAAAGACTGACCTGGCGGACGATACCCCAATCGAGAAATCGGCGGTCGGTGAGAGATTTTCCGAGGAAGCCAGTATACAGGGTGAATCCTAAAAGGATGAAAAGGAGTGCGTCCGAAGGGGATCGTTCGCCTTCTTTGGCGGCCGTGAAGAGCGCTTCCAAATAGTTGATCGCGGCTCCGAAGTCTGGAGCCCGGAAAAAGACCCAGAGAAGGCAGACGCCGTTGAAGACGAGCAATAGTTTGAGTCCTTTGAAGAACCCGTTCTGTGGAAGGAAGCGCGGAATCTTTCTTTCGATCATTAGCCAGAGCCCGTGCCCGGCACCCCAGATGACAAAATTCCACGAGGCGCCATGCCACAAACCTCCGAGTAGCATCGTAAGGACTAAATTTCTATCCTGATGCTTTCGGTTTCCACCCAAGGGAATGTAGAGATAGTCCCGCAGCCATTCGGAGAGAGTGATGTGCCAGCGTCTCCAGAAATCACGCAGAGACGTGGCGATATACGGCATATTAAAATTCAGGGGTAACTTGATTCCATACATGAGGCCAAGTCCGATCGCGACAGTCGAGTAGCCCCAGAAGTCTGAGAGGATTTGAAAGGCAAAACCGTAGAGGGTTGCCCACGCGGCGGCGGGGCTGAGCGCTTCCGGATCGCCGAAACCGAAGTCAACGAATTGCGCCAGCATATCGGCGACGCAAATCTTGATCGCGAGTCCTGAAAGGAGGAAGTAGATCCCGAGTTGAAAATCCCGCGCAGAGAAAGTTTGAAGCGTTTTCAGCTGAGGGATCAATTCTTTTGCGCGCACGATAGGGCCGGCAACGAGCTGTCCGTAGAAGCATTTAAAGACCCCGAAAACGAGGAAGTTTTTCTCAGCTTTGACCTCGTTACGGCTCACATCGACGAGATAACCGATGATTTGAAAGGTATAAAAAGAGATCCCCAGAGGAAGCCAGCCGCTCATCGCGGGAGCTTCTGCTTCAATGCCGATGACATCGAGCATGCTGACGAAATTGTCCGCGAAGAATTTAGAATACTTGAACCAGGAGAGACTGAGGAGGTTGGTGACAACGGCGATGGTGAGTGCGCGCTTCTTATGTTCAGTCGTGTCAATCCAGAGGGAAAAGCCGTAGTTGGCGACCATGGAGATGCCGAGCAAAATGAGGGCGGGCCAATAATACCAGCCGTAAAAGATCACGGAACTGAGCAAGAGCAGGATCTGCCGGATTTTCTGAGATTTTGTCGCCCAATAGAGCGCCACAAAGAGAAAGTGGAAGAGTAGGAAGGTGATAGAATTGAACAACATTTCTTTACTCCTGTTCGAGTGCTGTTTCGAAATGCCCTGCTAAATCCCTCGCGAGAATACGGCTGAAAATAGGGCGTCCTTTCGCGTTTAAGTGCGAAGGATCCCTGAATAACGATTCATCGAGGTTTGTTGCGGCATAGTCGAGAAACTCAATACCAAAACGTTCCGCAGCGATGGAATACATGGCGGTGTAGTCGGGATTGTGGTTTGCGCTCCTTTCCGATCGCCGCACAGGGGGGGCTACCCAGATCACTTTCAGCTTGGACTTTTCAAAGATCTCACAGAGACGGATTAGCATTTTGAACTGGCTCTTTTGGACGATAGCGTCCTCACTTTGATTGCCCCCGGTTACCTTCGCCGGCCTTACGTCCCCGGGGAGGGGGGATTCGGGGGCGACCTGAGAGGATGAGATGAGAGAAGTGAGGACTCCTTTTCGAGACCAGATATTGGGATCTACGACGTCAGATAGGAGTATCACGGGAAGTTTTAGGAGGGGTTTGGGACGTAGCGATTTTCGATGTCGCACTAGTGCCGATTTGCTTCGAAACCAATCCTGGAGTGTCGACTCAAGTCGATCTGCGAATCGTGATTTTCGGGCATCTGACTCCGCCTCCTCTGCTGGCTCACTTTCAGAGGTTTTCTCAAATCCCAATTCTCCTCCCATGAGGGCCGGCGGGGATGCTTCGAGGATGACGTGAGTCAGGCCGGGATGCTTCGTTGCCAATTCAGCGAAGTAAGCGGATCGATCCCCTTGTGATCCGGTGGTTGCGCCGTTTAATACGCGGATTGATTTACCGGAAATTTTACTGATCTCACGGGCGAAGGTCTCCTGCTCGATTCCATCGACAAAGCGTGAGGTGCCGAGGAAGAGCACGCTTGTCTCCGGGGATTTTTCGAGAATGGCCGCCTTTATCAAGAGTGGATCGGTGAGGGCATGAAAGGATTCGCCATTCCACCGCATCGCCAATTCCAATCCCGCGAGGATGAGGAAAAAGGATAGTAGAAATACAGAAAGGCGAGCGTTCATGACCAATAGTGGATTGCCCTCATACGTCGTCACGAAGAACTTTCCAATCTGAAATCCTCTTTTCTTTGGTCCCTGCGGTTCCTTCCGGGCCGGGAATCTATGCGCCCTGCGGAGGAAGAGCGTCCTTTTTACTCAAATTCCCTGGTGGCCGGAACTATGTCAAAAGAGGGGACAGAGATCGTGAAAGTGGTTTCGATTCCCGGAATACTGTCGATGGAAATGGTTCCGTGATGGGCTTCAATACCGCGCTTTACGATGGATAGTCCGAGACCGGTTCCTTTGATTTCAGTCTGACTATGGTGTTTCTGGACGCGGTAAAAGCGTTTGAATATACGTGGTAGGTCTGTCGCAGGGATTCCTATGCCATCATCACTCACCTGGATGATGACACGACCGTTTTCTTCGCGAAAGCTGACGATGATTTTGAGCTTCTGATGCGAATTTTGTTTGAGCGCATTTTCGATCAGGTTGAAGAAAATTTGATCCCAATAACAACGGTCGCCGTTAATGATGTAGGACTCTTTACTGTTAAGTTTCAGCTTCACTTTGGCATCGCTCTCTTCGATGAGAGGTGCAAGGTGGCCGATCATTTCTCTCGCCGAGCTCACTAAATCAAACGGCTCCGAATTGAGAAGACTGGCGGAGCTCTCAAGTTTTGAGATGGTGAGCATATCTTCCACGATTCGAGCAATGCGATCGCCATGTTTCACCATGGTATTGATTGCCCGTTTGAAGACCGGAGCATTGAGATCCAAATCCTCTTCGTTCATCGATTCGAGGTAACCATTGATGATGGAAAGTGGGGTCCTCAGTTCGTGTGAGGCGTTCGCAACGAAGTCTTGTCTGATCTGCTCTGTCTCCAGTTCTTTCGTTACATCCCGCAGTAAGAGCCAGGCTCCGACGTTAGCGGAATTTTCTTCGAAGCCGAGAGGTTCGGCTTCGATCTGGAGGGTGAGTTCACGGACATGCACGCCATCTTCTTCATTCAGCTTAAAATCGATTTGATCAGAGGCTTTGGCTTTTAATTCACACGCCATCTCAATCGTGTCGACGATACGGTGATCACGGCACACATCGATGAAAGGGCGGGAAGTGTAGGGCTGGTCGCTTGGGAAAAGGAGGTGGGCTGCTTTATTAAGAAAGCGTATCTCGTAGTTTTGATCAATAATGACGATGCCGTCTTTTATCTCGTCGAGAAGTGCTTCCAGAAAGCGCCGCTGGTAAGCATCCAGATCAGCGGTCAGCTTGAAGTCGTGAAGACTGTTCGCAATCGTTTGACCCAAATCGGCGGCTTCTTTGCAAAGGCCCTTTGGGAGCCCCCTTGCACTAAGGGGGGCCTTACTGACGTGGTTTTTTAGGGCACGGTAGCTTCTCCGTTCGAGGAAAAGTCGAACGCCGAGGTGAAGGCAGAGGGCCAAAAGAAAGATAAGGATTAGCTTCTCCAAGGGAGCGGGAGGTCAAAAGCGAGAGAATTACGACTCACTGAAGCGGTAGCCGATTCCCCTCGAAGTTTCAATCATTGGTCCGTAGTCGCCGAGCTTCTCACGAAGGCGCTTGATGTGAGTATCGAGCGTTCTTGTCTGGATCATATCATTGTAACCCCAGACGCGCTTGAGGAGGGCCGCTCGCTCCTGAGTTACTCCCGGCGATTCGATGAGGCAGAGTAGAAGCTTAAATTCAGTTGAAGTCAGGTCGATTTCTTCACCTACAAGAAGAAGCTTCAGAGCGTTCTTATCCAATGTGAAAGGTCCCATCGAAATGGCATCGCTGCCTTGATTGGGATTCGCACGACGAAGGAGATTCCGAATGCGCAGCATCAGTTCTTTGGGACTGAAGGGTTTTGAGAGGTAGTCATCGGCTCCTAGCTCAAGCCCTCCTATGCGTTCTTCGAGGCGCCCTCTTGCTGTAAGCATAATGATAGGAATTGCCTTTGTTTTAGCGCTTTCTTTGAGGTTCTTACACACGTTGAATCCATCCATTCCCGGGAGCATTAAATCGAGAACGATGAGATCGGGTGATTGTGCTTTCGCTGAGGCGAGTGCTTCGAGACCGTCGCTCGCCTCGATCACAGTGTAGTCTTTCTCTCTGAGCAAGTTCATCGAGATTAGATCTCGAATGTCTTCCTCATCATCTACTATCAGTATCGTTGGCATTTTTTGTAAGATTCAAATAATGTGCTTAGGCTCAGTCCAAATTATAAACTGAAAAGAATAAGGGAGTGACAAAATTGTCACGGGCAGCGTGATTTCGCTCAAAAGAGTTTACGTTCGGTAAGAAGGGATGTCTCCCTGTCTCTTCTTCAAATTATTAGCGTGAACCTTTTTTTGATTCTATCATTCTTGAAAATGGCCTCCGAACCGATAAACATTACGACCCAACCGAAACCCAAATCGGTGCACGTCGTCGTGAATCCAGCTCCTTCGAGACGTATTCCGCTGCTGGCGATGTTGAATCAGGCCTTTCGGGATGCCGGGATCGACTGGGATTTATCGATCACACACCACCCGGGTGACGGGACGCGGCTCGCGCGCAAGGCAGTCGGTGAAGGCGCCGAAGTGGTGGCTGTATACGGAGGCGATGGCACCGTCATGGAAGTGGCCGCCGGTTTGCTCGAAACCGACACCCCAATGCTTATTCTGGGCGGGGGTACCGGGAATTTGGTGGCCTCAGAGCTCCGTCTCTCCACTAACATCGAGAAAGCCTCCGCGCTCGTTTGTGGCGAAAATTACTGCACCCGTCGAATTGATGTCGGCATGATGGGGGAGCGACCTTTTCTTTTGCGAATTGGCTGTGGTATTGAGGTGGGCGTTGTCCAGGAAGCGACGCGTGAACTGAAAGATCAGTTTGGGAAGTGGGCCTACGTGTTCGCCGGGATCAAAACACTGCAGGAGACGCCTGAGGCAAACTACGAGATTATTCTCGATGGTAAAGAAACGATCAAAGCGACGGGTGTTGCCTGCGTCGTCGCGAACGCCGGAACCGTGGGGTTGGGGAGACTCACGCTCGCGCCATCAGTTGATGTGCACGATGGCAAATTGGACGTCTTTTTCCTGAAAAAGGCCAATATTGAAGGGATCGTTCAGATCGCCAGTAAAATGACGGGATTCGACAGGCTTCGTAAAGAGGAGGCGGAGCCCGTTCTCGATGCTTCCCAGGCCGTTACTCACTGGCAAGTCAATAGCGTAGAGATCAAAACGGATCCTGTTCTCGATATTCAGGTCGATGGAGACGTTGTTGCTAAGACTCCGCAGAGCATTCGAGTGTTGCCGGAAGGATTACGGGTCGTCGTAGTTGACCCGGCTCATGCCGATAAAAAGGACTGGTTATAGCACCCGCGCGCGTCCTCGCAGCCTCACTTTCGCGGGAAAATCGGCGGGAGAAGCGGGCTCAACAGTGGAAATTTCTCTCAGCGGTGATAGATCATCGTGATCGGAGCCGTATTCTCCAAAAACGATGGGGAAATACGTTTCATTTTATCGGAAAATAAGTAGGCTCCCGGATTTTCAATAAGCACCAAATGTCTAAAAATTCTGGCCAACACTTGATCATTGCCTGCGGGGGAACAGGGGGACACCTTTTTCCCGGGATCGCTGTGGCGGAGGCCTGGACTAAGCGAGGAGGGGAAGCACTGCTCTTGATTTCAGAGAAGCAAATTGATGCACTCGCATCGGAAGGTTACGACCATCTTCGGTTTGAGCGGATGCCGGCGATTGCGATGCCCCGTTTCGTATCGCTCAAAATGCCTGGCTTTTTAATTCAGTTTGCGAAGGCTCTGTTCGCTTGCCGGAAATTGATTAAGAGCTTCGAGGCGGACGCGATCCTTGGAATGGGAGGCTTCACTTCGGCGGCTCCGTTGATGACAGGGAAGTGGAAGGGCCTTCCTACTTTCATACATGAATCAAATTCGATTCCGGGACGGGCGAATCATCTCAATGCCCGATTTGCCAGTTCCGTGCTGGTTGGCTTCGATGTTTGTGCGCCTTTCTTTGATGGTGGACGCAATGTCGAGGTGGTGGGAACTCCGGTGCGTCCTTCGGTCGCGACGAAGCCCTCGCGTGAAGAGGCGATTGCCCACTACGGGCTGAATCCGGATCGCAAGACAGTGATGGTGATGGGAGGAAGTCAGGGCGCCCACCGCATCAACGAGCTGGTTGCTTCAGGACTCTCCTATTTTGTCGAAAACGGCATTCAGATTATCCATATCAGCGGCCCGTCGGATTACGAATCGGTGAAGCCGGCTTACGACGCGAATCCCGAGGGTGGCGTGCTGATCAATTTTTGCAGCGACGTTCAGTATGCCTATGCCGCTTCGGATCTCGCAATCTGTCGTTCGGGCGCTTCGAGTCTTACTGAATTGGCTTTCTACGAATTGCCTTCTGTTTTGATTCCCTATCCGTTTTCAGCGGATGATCATCAGGTGACCAACGCCGAGATCTTTTCGAAGCCCGGCGCGGCTGAGCTCTGGATTCAAAACGATTTGGACGAAGAGAATTTTGCCGGGAAAATCGCTGCTTTGATCAATGATGAGCCACGGCTCGCTGAGATGAGTGCAACGATGAAGTCGCTCGCGATTCCGGACGCTTCGGAGCGGGTTTGCGACGTCATTTCATCGAGACTTTCCTGAACGCACCCGATCTGATTTTCTATTTTACACTGCCAACAATTTATGAGCGATATATGCCGCGAATGGGCCTCTAAATTTTCAAATCAAGGTTCGCCTGTGAGAGTGCATCTTATTGGGGTGGCCGGTTCGGGCATGAGCGGACTCGCTTCCTTGCTAATTGGACTCGGGCATCGTGTCTCTGGATCAGATCGGGTCACTTCGGGAGAAACGGAGCGACTCGAAAAGGCGGGACTGATTTTCTCGAGCCCTCACTCAGGAGAGGCTGTCGAGGGCGTTGACGTCGTGATTTACTCCAGTGCGATCAAGGAGGGTAATGCCGCGTTTGACGCAACCCTTGCCGCTGACCTGCCGAAGCTCCGCCGTGCCGAAGCTCTCTCTGCGATTATGCTGGGAAAAAAGGGCGTCGTTGTCGCGGGAACGCACGGGAAGACGACGACTTCAGCGCTCGCTGCTCACGTCCTGAAAGTAGGGGCGAAGAATCCGTCCCACTATGTCGGGGCTGAGATTCCCATTTTGGGGAGCAACGCCAATTGGGACGACAAGGGGGAATACTTCGTTGCGGAAGGAGATGAGTCGGATGGGACTCTTGTGAATTTTCATTCCGAGCATGCCATTCTTCTCAATGTTGAGGCCGAGCACCTTGATTTCTATGACGGGCTCGATGCGATTTGCGAAGTCTTCGGAATCTTTTGTGATCAGACGAAGGGCAAAATTTTCTACTGTGGCGACGATGCCAATGCGGAACGCGTCTGCGGCGCACGTGATAATTCCGTTAGCTACGGGTGGAGCGAGGGGCTGAATTTTACGGCTTCAAATCTCTCCCCGAAAGGTGCCGGAACCGAGTTCACCGTAAATAAAGACGGCGAAGAGCTCGGCCGTGTTCGTCTCGGTATTCCGGGACGCCATAATGTTCTCAACGCGCTCGCGGTGATTGCCCTTTGCACCGAGTTGGAGGTTTCTTTTGATCGTATCGACGAGGCACTCGCCTCATTCCGCGGGGCAAAGCGTCGGTTTGAGCTGAAGCGAAACAGCGACCGCGTCACGATCGTTGATGACTACGGGCACCATCCCACCGAGGTCGCGGCCACGATTCAAACGGCGCGATCTCAGCATGCGGGTCGACTTATTTGCCTTTTTCAGCCGCATCGATTTACGCGGACACAGTTGCTCCGCGATGAGTTCGGTGCGTGTTTCACCGGCGTCGATGAACTTTGGGTGACCGACATTTACCCCGCGAGTGAAAAGCCGATCCCCGGTATCACAGGCAATACGATCGTGGATGCGGTGAAGGAGTTTGGTGAAGTCGAGTCGGTGCACTCGCATCCGGACTTAAGCTCATTGCACCTCGCGGCAGGGCACAAATTGAAGGCCGGTGATTGGGTCATGACACTCGGCGCGGGCAATATTCACGAAGTGGGAACCCGTCTTGCGAAGGACCTCGCGACGGTGGATGAGCTTACCCGTGTTCTCGATGAATCAGAAGGCAGCGTGCGTCTCTACGAGCCGATGCGTCGTCACACGACCATGAAAGTCGGCGGTCCCGCTCAATTTTGGATAGAGCCGACGACTGAGCTCGGGCTCGCGAGGGTCGTGAAGCACTGTATCGATTCTGCTCTGTCTATTCGAGTGGTCGGCAGAGGATCAAATCTGCTCGTGAGAGACGGCGGCATTCCCGGTGTGGTTATAAATCCGGTGAAAGGTGAATTTTCAGCGATACACGCAGAGGGCAATACGATCACAGCAGGAGCGGGTGTGAAATTCAAAGCGCTCGCGGCAGCGGCTCAGTCGGCCGGTTTGGGAGATTTTGAATGGATGGAAGGAATTCCCGGCAACGTGGGTGGTAGTCTTCGCATGAATGCAGGAGCAATGGGCACCGAGACCTTTGATCAGGTTGTCAGCGTTCGCATGGTCGATGCTGAAGGAGTGATTTTTGAGAAGTCACTCGAAGAGATTCGACATCATTATCGAAATGTGCCCGAGTTGGCGCACAACGTCGCTGTTTCCGCGGTCTTTAAAGGGACTCCGAAACCTGACCATGAGATTGCCGCGGTGATGGCGGCCTCAAAGGATAAGCGTCGCACTTCTCAGCCCGTTGCCGCGAGTGCAGGGTGTATCTTTAAAAATCCTGAAACGATCGGGGCAGGGCAGCTCGTGGATGAGTTGGGCCTCAAAAACACGAGGGTTGGCAACGCGGAAGTCAGCGAGGTGCATGGAAACTTTATCGTGAACCAGGGGAAAGCGACCGCAAGAGAGGTGCTCGATTTAATCGCGAATATCAAGGAGGTTGCAAATCGGGAGCGGAGAATCGATCTTGAAACGGAGGTTCAAATCATCGGGCAGGACGATCCGATTTAATTGAATCGCAGGGGAACGCCATGAACCGGGACAATCCGTTTTCATCAGGACCCGGGAAAGCGGCTCAAAAAAGTCTCGATCTTAGGCCACCCCTGATGGCGCGTTGGAACCTACTGCTGCTCCTGCAACGGAAACCGAAGCGGGAGGGCCTGCTCCTCCTGCCGAACTCGCTAGTTTTGTCATGTTAAGGGGAATCGTGGGCTGCCCCTATCGGAGGCGAATGCCGCTACAACGCCCGTAGTCCGGGCCTCAATGAACGAGCCACTTGGCCCATAGTGGATGGGGATTCGTGGAGGCCGGAAGAGCAGTCAATTCCTACTGGTTTTACCAATGCCGGGGAATTTAATCTCGTGATGATAGATAAAGCCACGCATGGCTTCAATCCGGCGACAGGCAAGGGAATGGCGGAGGGAATGGCGGATCGAGGACTCATAGCGAAATTTGGGCGGAAAAGGAGAGCGTTTCAGAGGGGAAGCCGGAAATCTCGTGCCTGCGAATCATGGGCGATCGTCTCCATTGAGACGCGGATGAACTCCGGGGGCAACTCGCAGAGGTTGATCTGGAAGCAGAAACCCCGAAGGAATTAAGACAATGGACTTATTTTATGATTGATGATCAAGAACCCCGGTATACGACGCTTTATCTGAACGTTGAAACGGGAGACCTTATTTTTGAAGATCCTTCGACAAAACCGCGTAAAGTTCTCCCCTTTGACTCAACAGGGAAATCGGTTCAGTCTCCTTGAATATTTTTTCTCTCCATTTTTATGAATCCATCCATTGATCAACTTCACGTTGCTGTCCTCGCTGGTGGCCCCGGCTCCGAGCGTGATGTTTCACTCGCTTCCGCCAGCGGAGTTGCCAAAGCCCTTGAGGGGCATGTCGGAAAAGTGACACTCGTCGATGTTAAAGGTCCGGGCTTTAAGTTGCCTGAAGGCGCTGACATCGCGTTCAACGTCATTCACGGCACCTACGGGGAAGACGGGACGCTGCAGGCGGAATTGGAAGAGCGGGGGATTCCCTACACCGGGGCCCGTCGTGTAAGCTCAAGGCTTGCTTTTGATAAGGTTTTGAGTAAAAACGCATTTATTGATGCGGGAGTGAGCACGCCACTATCTGAGGTCGTGATGATTGGTTCCGGCAAGGTCAGTCCCGGCGCGATTGGGATCCCTTGTGTTGTGAAGCCGCCTCGCGAAGGGTCCAGCGTTGGCGTTCACCTTGTTCACAGCGAGGAAGAGTGGGATGCCGCGATCAAGGACACCAGCCAATACAGTCCTGACGTCTTGGTAGAACAGCTCATTACGGGCAAAGAACTCACTGTCGGGGTGCTTGGTGATCAGGTGCTTCCTATCATTCACATTCAACCGAGGTCAGGTTTTTACGATATTTCCAACAAGTATCCTTGGATGACAGGTAAAGGGGGCACCGACTATTACTGTCCGGCTGATCTTTCCGAGGCCGTCACGGACCGGGTGAAGGAGGAAGCGCTCAAAGCCCATAGATCATTGGGTATTGAGGTTTATTCCCGCGTCGATGTTCTCTTGAGCGAGGATGAAACGGCCTACGTATTGGAGGTGAATACGATACCGGGAATGACGGAAAGCAGTCTTTTGCCGAAAGCGGCGAAGGCAGCAGGAATCGACTACGCAAATCTCTGTTTGAAAATTATTAAAATTTCGTGTAATTTCAGTTAATGCGAAACAAAACGGGGATCAAAAATGGTCGTAAGTTTAAGAATCCGCTGAAGCTCAGGAAATTGGGAGCCGGTGGTGAAAACTCTGAGTGGGTTCGGCTCGAGGCTGTCACCACTGCTCCAGTGATGGCCCCGCTCCGAAAGCAGCCTTCAAAGAAGGGACTCGTCATCCGTACCCTCGCGATTCTTTGTCTCTGCGTCAGCATTCCAATTGGCGCGAAATGGGCCTACGACAAGATTTTCTACAAAAACGAGGAGTTCATTCTTCGTCGTCTCGAGATCAAAAGTGATGGAGTTTTGAGCGAGACGAAGCTTGCTGAGATCGCAAATGTGTCTCCGGGAATGAATCTCTTCGAACTCGACCTCGCTTTGATTCAGTCGCAGATTGAGATGCTGCCACAAGTCTCGAAGGTGAATGTGAATCGTGAGATGCCTGACCGGCTCATGATTCAGGTGCGCGAGCGAATGGGTGTGGCCTGGCTCTCATGTCCTCCGCAGGGAATTCGACCATGGGATATGGAACGTGGGTTTCTCATGGATGAAGAAGGCTACTTGTTTCGCTGTCTGGATCTCACTGAAAGCATGAAGAAACTTCCAGTGATTGAAGTGTTCAAGATGGCGAATCCTGCCGAAGGCATACGGCTCGAATCAGATGCTGCGAAGAGCGCCCTGAAGCTGATCGTGGAGAGCGAGAGTCTTTTCGCCACTCAAAGCATGAGGGTTGAGAAAGTGCGTCTTCCGAATGAGTGGGCGATGGAATGCGCCTACATGAACGGGCTTAAGGTTACCTTTGATGTTTATGATTTTGCCCGAGGATTGGATGATCTTTCTGTGATCCTACTGGCGACCGAGAAGGCGGGGCAGTCGCTCCTTACGGTTAATGTGATTGCTAAAAAGAACATTCCGGTGACTTTCGCTGAAGGCTTGATTTCCGGATCTCCCAACGGGGACACGGTGCCTCCGCAGGCAATCGTTGTGCCTGAATCACCGGCGAAACCTGTTTTGACCGGTCAGGAAAAACATTTGCACTCGATTCTATCTGGTGGCTAAGATCAAACTCATACTACATTCATGGCAGCCTCAAATATATATGTCGGTCTTGAAATCGGCACATCCAAAGTGTGCATGGTTGTTGGCGAAGTTCGCGACGATGGTGCAATCAAGATACTTGGAGTGGGGCAGCAACCCTCTGCGGGAGTCAGAAAAGGCGAGATTGTCGATCCCGACACGGTTCAAACTTGTCTCCATGACGCCTTAATGCGTGCAGAAGAGCGGAGTAATGTTGAAATTAACACCGTATTTCTCGCCGTGACAGGAGGGCATATTCAGAGTCTGAACAACCGCGGCACGATTCGAGTTTCCGACGAGGAGATGGAAATCACTGCTGAAGATCTTGATGACGTTAAAAAAATAGCCCGTGACGTGCCGTTGCCAAAAGAGAACGGCTACATTCATTCGATCGTTCAGCACTACTTCGTTGATGGGCAGGAGAAAGTTCTCAATCCTGTCAATATGCTCGGACAGAAGCTGGAAGCGGATTATCACATTATTCATGGGGTGAAGACACGAATCCAGAATGCGATTCGCTGCGTGCGCGAAGTTCCTTTGGAAGTCGAAGATATCGTATTTTCACCAGTGGCCGCGGCACAAGTGGTGCTCAATCGTGAAGCGAAGAACGAAGGGGCGCTCCTTCTCGATATCGGCGGAGGAACGACTGATTACATTTGTTTTGTCGCTGGCGCGGTTGTCGCGAGTGGCTGCGCCGCGATCGGTGGTGACCATATCACGAACGATATTGCGCTTGTTTTGAATATTCCTTTAGCCCGAGCGGAGAAACTGAAAGTCAATCATGGCAGCGCTTCTTTGAAAAACATAAAGAACAAGGAGATCGCGATCGAAGGAGGGTCTGGAAAAAAAGTCGAGCAGGAACTTTTGAACGAAATTATGAACGCCCGCCTATCTGAACTTCTCACTGTCGTAGCCGAGCCACTTCGAAAGCAAGGATGTCTCGATAAACTGGGAAGTGGGATATTTTTGACCGGTGGTTCGAGCTTAATGACTGGAATAGATGAAGTTGCGGAGGAAATTTTCGGCGTTCCTGTTCAAAAAGCCGGCGCGGCTTCTATGAATGGGCCGGCCGCACTTTTTGAGAACCCACAGTACGCAACTCCCGTAGGATTACTGCGTTATGCGCAACTTTTAGATGAACAGAGACCTCGGAAAGGGCCTCTTGGGAAGCTAGGGAAGAAAATTGAGCAGATTTTCAGCCCGAGGCCTTAAGACCCAAAGCATTTCTTTTCTTTTGACATTCACTATCTATTAAGGAACTTATGGCTCTATGATTGAATATAATCAGGGGGATCAGACGGCTCCGGAGCAATCGGGTGCAGGTGTGAAAGTAATCGGGGTTGGTGGAGCAGGTGCAAATGTGCTCGACCGTATGGCTCTCGAGGGGAGTGACGATGCCGCGTTACTTACACTGAACACCGATGTGAGAGCTTTGTCGACTTCCGTATCAAGTGATAAGATCCAATTGGGCACCACTCTCCTTAAGGGAATGGGAACCGGTGGTGACCCTTCTCTCGGTAAGCAAGCTGCTCTAGAAGCCGTCGATGACATACGTGAGGCAGTTAGGGGCAACGAGATGGTCTTCGTTTGTGTGGGACTTGGTGGGGGAACCGGTTCCGGTGCTGCTCCTGAAGTTTGTCGAATTGCTAAAGAGGAAGGCGTTTTTCTGGTCGTATTTGCGACAATGCCATTCTCCTTTGAGGGACAGCGTCGGATGGATCAAGCGAAAATCGCGCTTGATAAGATCGTGCGCTACTCCAATGCCGTTATCACTTTCGACAATGATCGTATGGGCGAACTAATCGTCCCAAAAGACGGCGTTACGCAGGCTTTCTCAGCGGCGGATAAGATTATCAGTCAGAGCATTCGCGCGACAATGAACGTCGTATTCCGCCCGGGTATTATCCGCATCGGGATGGATGACTTGCTCTCTGCGATTGACTCGGATGACTCGCGTTGTCTTTTTGGATACGGTGTCTCAAAAGGCGAGAGCCGTGCTCACGAGGCACTTGAGCAGGCTCTTAAGTGCCCTCTGTTGGATCGCGGGAAACTCCTGGAAGATTCCAACGCAGTTCTTGTTCAGGTCGCTGGCGGAGAATCGATGACTTTGTTTGAGGTTCAGCTTGTGATGGCTGAGGTAGCTAAGCACGTCGGTGCGCAGTCTCAGATCCTGTTCGGGACAGGCACTGACAAGCGCCTTGGGAACAGTCTTTCGGTTACGATTTTGAGTTCCGTTTCCGGCCCTGATGCGGGACGTTCGAAGACGGAAGTTGAGGCCGCGGCGCCTAAACTTGAAGATTCCGCTCCGGTAAGTCTTGGTATGGAGGCAGCTCCCGCTGGTGACTCAGTTTCCGTAGAAGGGATTCAGCCAATCATTGAAGCGGAAGTCGAGGCAGAAGCCACTTTCCGAGCGGCAGTCGAAGCTGGGTCGGCAGTGTTTGAGCCTTTGCAAGAAGAAGGGGTTCCTGCCTACTCGCCCGATCCCGTCCCCGCTCTTGGGGCAATAAGCACTGATGGTCCGGTGACTGACGAAGTAGATGATTTACGTAATCCGATTGCCCGTGCCGTCGGTCAAGCCGAAGATGGTGCCGATGTGGATCGTGTTGAGGCGGTTACGGAGTCTTCGCAGAAGATTACTTTAAGCCGGATGGTTTCGTCCGGAATGACAGGTCTCATCAAGACTGTTGACCCCCAGGAGGCGCAGGAGTTACAGGAGTTACAGGAGGCAGCTCTGCCTCCAAGCATGCCGCCTTCTTTGTCGCCTGAAAATCTCGATCCAGTCGAGCCGAGTGATGAGGCGCGGGCGCAGCAGGAGTTGCTCCAGCTCGAGCCCGTTGCTGGTGCTAAGAAGGGGAGGTTTGCTAAGACTGATAATACGATCGTAGATGGCGAGGATCTCGATGTTCCTACTTTCCTTCGGAAGAAAAAGTAGGGCTTCTTCTGATTGGGATTTGAGTGGGAAAGCGTCTCGGTAGTAGGAGACGCTTTTTTTGCGTCTCTTTTCTCTATCGCGTCGGCCCGACGGGCAGCGGGTCGCCATAGAATCTAGGTTCAGTGCCCAGCAGGTAGACGTCCATGACGGTATTAACACGGGCGAGCTTCTCCCGGAGTCGCGTTCGGAGCCCTCCTGCAAAGCTAACCGGTTCAGCATCGTATCCGACAGCGTCGAGCCCGAAATGTCCCGCCAGGAAAAGAGCACGCTTGTTGTGGAAGGCCTGCGAGACGATCACTACCTCGGTAAGCATGAAAACACTGCGTGCTCTGGCGATTGAGTCCAGAGTTCGAAAGCCGGCAAAATCACAAATAACCTTCTCCTCGGGGATACCTCGAGACACTAACGCCGCCTTCATTCTCTCTGGCTCGTTGTAGTGCTCGGTGCCATTGTCACCGCTCACAATAATCCATTGGCATTTTGAAGCCTCGTAGAGCTCCACTGCCGCATTGATACGGGTGAGAAAGTAAAGATTCATTCGTCCGTCCCGAAGTCGCTCGGAGCATCCCAGGACAATAGCGACCCGCTTTCCCTGAACGGCGGTGAGTTCAGAACTGTGTTGACCCTCGCTGGCTCTTTCGACCCATCGATCGCACACGAGAATCGCGAGGAGGGAAAAGAAGCCTCCCGGGATCAGGACGTAAAATAATAGGCAGAATCGAAACCTGACAAATTTCATTCTCACTCTACGTGAGAAGTGCGGAAAACTTTCAACCGTCTTGAAAGTTTTGTATGTCGCAATAGAGAACCCGAAACGGGTCTCTAGTTTGCGCTCGCGGAGTCGTCGAGGAAGTGGGAGGCAAGACCGATGAGATCTTCACCGGTGGCGAGATAGCGCTCGCGATATTCGGTCACGGCATCGGTGTTAGTGGCAATAAAATTCTCCACATCAGACTCAGCTTCGGACCGCTCGCTCCGTGCCCATTGCAAAAATTCTGCAACGCAACGGTGAGTCGAGCCAGCGCCAATGGCGATTAGTGAATCCCGAAACCGTGTCGCGTTGTCCCAATTGATTTGCTCGAGAAGGTATTCAACCCCGCCTTCGCGGATGCCACAGTCGATCACCTTGATCTCGTCAATTTTGACATCCCTTGGATTGTGCGGGGCGCAGGCTATCAGTTCATCGATCAGATCTTCACGCGTCTTTACGAATTTCAAATTCTTCTTTGTAATGAACGCCTCTGCCTCGGCACCCTGATCGATGAGGTAGTCGATCACGTCACGATTCCGATTGAATATCGCGAGGAAAAGCGGAGCACCACCTCGAAAATTCACATCAGCTTCATCTGCGATCGCATCCATTGCGCCGTCTAAAGATCCAACGGTGCAGGCCAGTTCCAAGGTGCAGTTTGCGGTAGGGTTACTCATGATCGGGTCGAGAAGGGAAGGAAAATCGAATTTTAAGGTCGACTGTGATATTAACACAACGAAATCTAATGGCAAACCCAGAAAATAGAATGAATTTGAAAATCTCTTTTTTTTCCCTTTTTTACGGAAAATTTAGTATTATTCCCGGTATCGAAGAATTCCTTGAACAATCTCTTCTGCGAGGATTTGCCGGAACCATTCAGCGCTGCATCGCTGGCTCTCCCATCGATTCGATATAAATCCGCATTCGATCAAGACGGCGGTAGCCTTCGTCGCCTCGAGAACCTTGAGGCGTCCCGGCTTGAATCCCCGGTTTCGTGTCACGAGTCGTCTCCCCAGTTCGCTCTGGATGTAACTGGCTAACTCGCGTCCGGAACTGCTCCCCGGCCAGTAGAGTGTTTCAGTGCCGCTGATGCTGCGATCCGCGTGAGCGTTGAAATGGACGCTGATAAAAATTGTTTTGGCACTCTTATTTGCCATCGCGGCACGATCAGCCAGTTCGACGTAAATGTCCTTTTCGCGGGTAAGCTGTGTGCTAATTCCCTTTGCAGTGAGTAATTTGGCGATTCGCTTCGCGAGATCAAGCGTCAGTTCTTTTTCGACATTTCCGAAGGCGGAGGAACCGGGATCTCTTCCTCCGTGCCCGGGGTCAATGATCACCTTGTTGAAATCTTCACGCGCCGACGAGTTGGCGGGAATCATCAAAATGAAACAAGCGAGGGCCCAAACAGTGAGAAAAAGGCGATTCATCAGGATTAGATTACCCGCAGGAATTCGAAATGTCGAATAAAGTGGTTAAGATTTCTTAAGTATTTTTTCGCCGGCGCATTGATCTGAGGTTGAAGAGGCGGATAACGATCGTGGCAAGGCAGCCAATAATGATTGACCAGAGTGCAATTTGCGGAACCGGAGTTTGAAACTTTTCATAGGAAATCCCGCAAATCATGAGAACTGCGGTGATGGATACAAGAATGAGCCGGTGAGTCCTCGTCATGGGGCCTCGGGAGGCGTCTTTATCGTTGGCTCCCATGTTGTATCCCATCGAGCGGACGTAGGCCGAGAAAATGGCGCCCAAAGCAGCTCCCAGTCCAAGCCAGGGAGACGAGTGTGCTGCAAATCCAAAACCGATCATGGTAACCGCGTCTGAGACTCGTTCCGGCAACTCGTTGAAAAATTCTTCTTCGCTGAGGCTTCGATTTGTGTGGGATGATAAGAATCCTACAATCTGGATGGTGCCAATGCGGAGAAGGCAAAAAGTCATCCCCAGCATCCAAAACCAATGCGGGGAGTAGACTTCACTTGTTACAAAGAATGATAGCCCGGCGAGAATTCCGAGAATCATCCCGAGAATAGCGACCCATTCCCTTGAAATTCCAATGCTGACGAGGTGTAGCGCAGCGCGGCGGGCTAGCGGGCTTCCCTTGCGGATTCTCCTCTTCTTCTTTGGCATTTTCTCTGGGTTCTTGCTATGGCAGGAATTTCTACATTCATAGAAACATTCGCTTCTTGCCGGTGTTAACATTAGCTGTTATTACGCGGATTCACCTACGAATCTCAATTAAATCTTTTTATGTCTTCACCTGCTGATATTCCTTCCGTTTCGGATGAGGAAAGAGTCGCTGATCGTGAAAAGCGTGAGTCCAATGATCGTGATGTAAGGTTGATGCTGCTTGTTAAGGAGGGGGATATCCCTGCTTTTGAAGAACTCGTGGAGGTTCATCAGGGCCCAGTCATCGGGACTGTTGCAAAGATGTTGGGCGGTGCCTCTGATGCTGAGGATATTGCGCAGCAGGTTTTTATCAGAGTCTGGAAATCAGCCTCGCGCTATGAACCTACCGCTAAATTTACAACCTGGTTGTTCACGATCACGCGCAATCTCGTTTTCAATGAAACGAGGCGTCGACAGCGAAAGCCAACCGTCTCTGCGGATGAGCGCGAGGAAGACAGTCAATGGACGACTGAGGATCATGATACGGCGTCTCCCGATCAAGATGCCTTGAACCGTGAGTTGGAGCGCGCGATTGATCGTGCGATTGAGGCGCTTCCCGAAAAACAGCGCATCGCGATCATTCTCCGGCGCTACGAAGAGATGCCTTACGATGAGATTTCCAAAATCCTCTCGATCTCCATTCCCGCGTTGAAGAGCCTTTTGTTTCGCGCTCGTGGACAGCTGAAGGAATCGCTTCAGGTCTATCTCGACGAGTAAACCTGGCGTTTTCTATCGTTCACCGATTCGGATGAGATTCTCCTCGGTTCGGACGATGAAACCATCGGAGACGACAGCAAAAGAAGAGAGCCCGAATTCCTTCAGTTCATTTTCCTCAATTTTTTGGAATGTTTTTCCAGGTTTTACAACAGTAGTGATGCCCTCTCCGTTGTGAAAGAAAAGATGACCGCTCGCGTAGACGGGGGAGGATGAAAAGCCTCCTTCGCCGTTGAGTCGCTCCTGATAGTATTCTTCACCGGTCGCGGCGTCGAAGCAGGTGAGAATGCCTTTGTCATCGTTGATGAAAAGAAGATCATCGACAATGATAGGAGAGCTCTCTTTCGGAATTCGCTTGTCCTCTTTCCACACGATGTGGGTATCGGTGACGTCTCCTTCGCCATCAGCGCGAATCGCGAGAAGCACCGCGGTATTGAAGCCTGAGCAGACGTAAATCATTCCGTTGTCGTAGAGTGGGCGGGGGACTACCGAATAGCCCTCGCCGTAGCCGCATCTCCAGATTTCTTTGCCGGAACTCGGGTCATAGGCAATTACCGCGCCGGATCCAGGGACGACCGCCTGGGGTTTTCCCTTCACCTCGATAAGGAGCGGTGTCGAGAATGAAAACGTGCGTGAGGATTCGACATCGCGCATCGTCCGCCAGATTTCTTTTCCATCTTTAATACTTATTGCGACAACGAAAGGATCTTCTTTTCCGTCACAGGAGTAGATGAGTTTGTCTTCGTGCAGAAGAGGTGAGCCGCCAGTTCCATGCACCGGGGCATAAGCGATCGTGTCTTGTTTCCAGACCAGACCTCCGTCTGAAGCATTGAGGCAGGCGGTGCCTTTGTGTCCAAAATGCACATAAAGGCGCCCCTCTTTGAAAATCGGAGTGGATGATGCATGGCTGTTCTTTTTGTGCATCTTATCTTCATCCGATTCAAAAATCACCGTCTTCCAGAGCTCTTTTCCACTGTCGAGGTCATAGGCGCGGGCCTCGAGAGAGAGCTTGTTGCGATTGATGACAGCCGTGCTCACGAATACCTTTTTTTCGGCGACAACGGGGGACGACCAGGCTTTGCCGTCTACCGCGACCTTCCAGCGAATATTTTTCGTCTCTGACCATTTTAGCGGAACCTTGGCGTCAGGCGCATGGCCCTCAGCTCCGGGGCCGCGGAACTCCGGCCAGAAATCAGCAATAGCTCCAACGGGAACAAGCGTGGCAATAGTAGCCAGGAGAATAACTGAGCAAATTTTCATAAGGAGAGTTTAGCAAGTTTCAGGAATCTGGATAGAAGCGCGTTAGCGGTAAAGCTTAAAATTAGGGATCAAGGTCGGAACCGCCCTTTTTACTCCTCTAAAATGGCATGGGCGTGTTGGCCGAACAGTGCCCGAAGATCCTTTGCGTATTCTTTCAAAATTTTCTCTCCCAATCCTTCGGAGTCGCCACAACGATAAAGCGCTCTCACGAGGATGATTTCGCGAAGTGGTTCGGTGCGTTCGTCTTGTCGATCGCTCTCGGAAATTTCGGTGATCCAGTGGCCACTCATGTGCTCCTTTTTTAAGACTTCAGCGAGCCCTTCGGCCGCGCCGGGATCGCGAAGGGACTCAAAGGCGATCGAGACGGCGCGATGGTGAGAAAATTCTTTGTCTGCATCGAGCTGTTTAACCTTCGCCAAAATTACCGGTAAAGCGGTCTTGGCATCACCTGATTTTCCGAGGGCGATGATATGAGAATCGAGTCGGGAAATACTTCCTCCGAACTGACCCATGCCGCGGAAGTTCCAGCCTTCGTCCCACTCCTGACTCAAGATCGCATCAGCCAAGACGCCCGCACCACTGGAATCGCCTAACATGCCAATGATGTTGGCGTAGATGAGTTTGTGCTCGGGTGCCTTGGCTTTTTTAAGCGCCGTTCTTAGGAGCGGTAAAGCGCGTTCCTCCTCGGAAAGCAGCGTCGCGAAACCACGGTAGTTGCTCACCACCGTGGCAACCGCGGTTTCGATCGCGTCATCATTCACGCCCTCTTCGCGTCCCTTTTTATCAAGCGAGCCTACTGCCGTCACGGCTGCCCCACCGGAGCGATGCTGAAATTCATCCGCTTTGGAGGAGCCTCCAGTGAACGCCTCGGGACGAGGGATTTCGTTGCCGCAGGGTTCGCGCTGGTCGCGATTGTAATGATGGTCGTGCGGCGAGGGGAATCGATAGGCGATTGAGGGAAGCGCCGATAGGCGCTGATGAGAACCCTCGCGGTAATCTTCGAGAGTCGCAACGACGTCTCGACTGCGACAATCTACCCGAAAGCTCACGCATTTGCTTTCGGGCGATAAAGCTCTTAGCCACCTCCCTGCGTTGCTATTATCCCGACAATCGATGCGCCTCGGATGCCCCCTCATCAAGAGTAGAGAAAAGTCCCCTTCGCGATTTAAGGCCGCTTGGGACCCGTTCCAAAAACTCACCGAAGTCATACCTCAAGCGCTGCGATGAGTCGCTTCATTCATCCCCATCGTAGCGTTTTAAAGGACCGACTAATAGAACGACCGGAGGCGGATGCGTGGGCCAATCGAGTTCGATAACAGGGGAGACGAGACGATGCGCACTCCCAGGACTTCGCTGCAGGCCTGTCCATCGAAGCCCTGGCGTAGAGGGGCGGTGGGGCGGGAGCCTGATACCGGGAGCCGGGGCGACCGGACGCTCGGAGGCCGTAGCATTTGAATATTATTTGTCTGTCCCTTAAAACAATTTGTCTGTCCCTTAAAACATAAAACACCCAACGCGTGCGCAACGCACATGTTCGAACACGGAGCCGATACGCGCATCATCCGGCAACTGCTAGGCCACTCGAAGCTCGAGACGACCCAGATTTACACTGAGGTCTCAATCAAGCTGCTTCAGGACGTCCACGAGCGGACGCATCCAGCCGGATAAAGTGATGCGACAAAACACCGTCGGAACTGCTGGAGGAGGGCTGGACTGGGTCTAGTTGGGGGCAACCATTCAGCCAGTATGCGGGATGAGGGGGCTTGCCATTAAGGTGAGGTAAGGTTTATTTCTTCAACCACTCATGATTTCTTCGTTTCATTTACGCCTTTGGTTTCCGTTTCGTTTCGCTACTTTGCTTGGTGCAGGGATTCTACTTTCTCTTTCTTCGGCTCAGGCACAGTTCTTCAATGATTTTGATGTCGCGCCTCACAGCTATTATGAGCGGACAGGAACCGACGCGTTTAGCCAGCTCCTGACGAAAAGGGAAAAGGGAGAATACAATTTCGGAACGGAGACAGGGCTTCCTTTGCTTCAGAAGATGTTGGAAGAGCTGAAGATTCCCGTTTCCTCCCAGGTTCTTGTGTATTCGCAAACGAGCCTCCAGCGTAATCTCGTGAGGCCGGAGAATCCGAGGGCGATGTATTTCGATGAGAATATCTATCTCGCGGTGATGGCGGGGGGAAAGTTAGAAGTGAATTCCTTTGATGCAGAAGCCGGTGGGATCTTCTACTTCGAGGATCCTCCCAAGGAGCGAGGTGATCACGTAGAGTTCGAGCGTCCCAAGAGCTGTCTCGGATGCCACGGAGGCTCGGCAACCAATTTTCTTCCCGGACCACTCGCCCGGTCTAATTTCGTTTCGGATACGGGCCGTCGCATGGGTGGCGTTCGCAGTCATGAGCGGATCAGTCACCGGATCCCGTTTCATGAGCGCTGGGGCGGCTACTTTGTTACGGGCGCACCCAAAACGCTTGAGCACATGGGTAATGCCTATGCGACGCGAGACGGCGGAACGGTAACGATTGATCTTAAATCACGCGCTTCACTGGACAATCTCGATGGTCTCTTTGATCCGTCTCTGGTTCTGAGAGGGGACTCTAACATTTTACCTCTGATGCTTTTTGATCATCAGATTGAGGCCCACAATCTTCTCGTGGAAATGCGCTATCGCGAACGCATCTCCCAGTATCGGGCCGCTGAGAACGAGGGAGTGATTCCCGCGAGAACCTTGACGAAAACGGGGGCCTTTGCGGACAAGCTCGTAAAGTATCTGCTTTTTGCTGATGAGGTTTCGCTGGCAGGGCATCAAGTCTCGCCGTCTCAGGATTACCTTTCTGATTTCAGTCGAAACCGGAAAGCGAACGAGGCAGACGAGAGCCTGAAGGATTTTGATCTTAAATCACGTCTCTTCAAAAATAGACTCAGTTACATGATTTACTCGGAGGCGTTTGAACGGGCCCCGCAGTCGATGAAAGATCGCATTTACACGCGACTCTGGAAGATCCTCTCACCGGCCGAGCCTGTGGAAGGATATGATTACTTCGACGAGGGTGAGAGGGCGCGGATTCTTTCGATTCTCACGGCTACGAAGTCGGATCTTCCCGCGGATTGGGGCCAGGCAGTCAATCTTGCTGCAGCCGAGAGGGCGGGGAGGTAGACGGTCCCGCATACGAAACGTGGAGCATAGCGGATTCGAACCGCTGACCCCCTGCATGCCATGCAGGTGCTCTACCAACTGAGCTAATGCCCCGCTTCGTTTTCCTGCCGAGATTGACAGGGTCGGATCATCGAACAGAATTGTGACTGATTCAACAGGAAATTCGTGAGAAAAGGGAAGCCGGCTCGAGCCGGTGTCGGGGATACCCCTGGACTTTGGCGGCAATTGAGAAAAAGAGAGGATTCAAGAGGGTGTGGTCTGATATCTGACCCGATTGCACGCTCGGACAACTGACGGAATGAAATTCATTCCGCTACCCATTTAAGGAAGCCATTTGAGTATCCGCTTCGCAGAGATTTCCGCTTCAAACGTGGCCTGAATTGAAACTGAAAACGTCAGACTCTGGCTACCATCCTGATCGGGAAAACCCTGAGCCTGAGGAGAAACTGGAGCTGGAAAAGCTAGAGCTCGATGATCTACTGGACCCGGCCGAAAAGCTACTTGTTCGCCGTGCCGCGGTGGCGGCTCTTCTTGCTGCGGCCGCAACTCTCACTTTCTCGGCCTCACGGGCATTGGCACGGTTGAGCTCACGCAGTGCTTCGCCACGGGCGCTGATCGCTCCTTTCCGTGACTCTGCGTATTGGCCTCGCGCGAGTTGCTGCTTGGCGCGTGCGAGTGCGCTTGCGCCGGCAGTCCTATTGATTTTCACCCGATGGCGGCTTCGCCAGTCGTGAAGCTGAGAATAGGCTTCTGCGGCCTTCATGATCTTGTCGGCGCTTTCCCGCGCTGCAGCGAGTTCCTTTTCGAGGACGCTGCGAACCTTCCCTACTTCGGTCGTCAATTTTGTTATTTCTCCATGGAGTGATGGCCATTCGAGGTGGGGCTTTTTGAGCTGTTTTTTAATCAGCGCGAGTTGAACGGTCAGCATCTCGTGCCGGCTGATCGCCTTGCCTAAATCGAGGCTGTCTGTGATTCTGTCGTTTTTCGCCTCGTTCAAGTAGTTGTTGCAGAAAGTGAGTGCGGCCTTCGCTCCAGTCGACGCCGATTCCGCCATTTCATACGATTTCCTATCGGCCTGGATTCCGTCTTCGAGTGCGTTAAGATGTTCGAGAAGCGATTCGCCAGTCCGGTTTTGAACAAACGGATTGGGCTTGAGGATGTCGAGGCTTGCCGCATACGCTTGCACCGACTCAGATGAAACCTCGTGGTGTTTGATCGTGGATTGGCAGGTTCTTGAATCTTCACATTGCAATTTCAATTCACTGATTTGCCTCTCGAGTTGCTGAAGGATTTTGCGGTTCCCTGTGAGTGCTTCGAGAGTCGCTTTGTGCTGATCTTTGACCAGTGAAAGCTGGTGGTCGGCGAAGCCAAGTTCATTTCCACCTGTCTCCAGCAATCCATAGGCTCGAATCAGTTCTCCTTTACGGAAGGCGCTTGCGCTGTCATTCAGTGTGATTTCCGCGGCAGCGAGGCGTTTCTCAGCGCGTTCAATGCAATCGCTTACTGATTTCTGGCCACTGATCTCTTCTCCGAAACGGGATGAAAAGAGTTGAACCCCTCGTGCGTATTCGTTTTTCAGCTCCTCGAGTAAAAGCGTCACAGGTGCGAGCGAGGCAGTCAGTTCGCTCGTCTTTTCCACCAGTCCGCTGTGACTGGCCGCGTGATTCAACACGCTCTCCCGGCTCAGTTCCATAAGGGCGTAGGCATCGCTCAGGCAGTGTTCGACTTCGTCGAGATCCTGAGTCGCGCCCAGGGCGTTCCCATGATCGATCGCGGAGAGCGCTGTTGCGACTCCATAGCGGGCAAGGGCAAGCTTTTCGTCGGGGGAAAGGCCGGGTTCGTTCAACAGTGCCGACTTCGGGAGCGACAATTCGCGTTTTAACGATGCCCGGTTTTCGGCGACCGCTTTTTCACACTCAATGATTTTTGGGGCCAGTTCAGAATTGGCACGGTCTGTCTGATTTTTCGCGCTGAGAACACTTCCCTTGAGCCTTGTAAGGTCGTCGCTGAAGCTATTTAACGCGGTCTCAATCGGCTTTTCGAGGGCATCGCTGCCTAGCTGTTCGCTTCGGACAATAAGGAGTTCCAAGGCCTCATCGATCCACGCGACGGAGCGGCTCGACTCGCGCAACTCATCGGCGGTCCTTGCGATCACAGGCTGATCGATTGCGCGGAACGATTCGATTGCCTGAACGAGCCCGAGCGCGTCGCCGATCTGTTGCCGGCTTGTTGGAATCAGATTCTCGAAGGCGGCTACGGGATCGGTTTCACCGACTGATGCGGCGGTCTCCAATCCGCTTTCGGCTGCGGGAATGAGTCGCTCGCGGAGATTTACGAGCGGGAAATGAGAATCTTTCTCTGCGGCAAAGGCGAGCTGATTTGCGGTTTCAGAAATGCGGTCGAGTTGGGAGCTCAGTCTCTGTTGAGTAAGAGGCAGTCGATCAATTCCGGACTCAAGACGGCTCAGATGCTTCGCGGTTAACTGCTGCCTGGAATCGTATTCTCTGATGAGTTGCTCAAACGAAAGGTAAAACGGTTGGTAGTCCTCCGAATAGCCCAGCAAGGTGCGGGAGTTCTTTGCTGATCTCGGGGAGATGATTTTCTCGAGTTGCGCCGCATCATCAAAGCCAATCGCGCGGGACGAGAGCAGCTGAATGGCCTTCTTATATCGTCGCGACGAAAAGCAGTTGCCGAGCCAGGCAAGGGGAGCACGCGGCGAAACGAGATCTCTGCCCTCTGCCATGACCTCGTCGGTTGCCGAGGACATAATGAAGAGCTCGTCGACTCCGCGAATCGTATCTCGTGCCAGCGTTTCCGTTGTCCCTGTGAATCCTCGCTCTTCGAGATCGGAACTCGAACCGACGACGAGACTGGTGCGATCCATGAGTTCGAAAAGGGTGTTGAATTTGCCACGGAGGCGACTCTTCGAGGAGGCGAGGAGTTCCTCAGCTTCCTTTAGGTAAGGACGCCGAAGCCGATTGAGCACGATCAGCGCGATCAGTGATCCCATCATCGAGAGCGCCTTGACTAGCTGAGCTCTGAACTTCCTTTTGGCTTCGGCCACCAGCCAGGCCTTGTGCTGTCGCTCCGCTGACTCCAATTCACGCTGAGCAGTGAGTAGTTGCTGAATGTAGAGAGGCTCTCCGAGGGCATGATTTTTTTGTGATGACTTGATCGCTGCTTCGGCTTTCGCGAGGTGACCGGCGATGACTCGATCTCCCTCCGGTGACGGGTGTTTTGAAATCCGCTCCCCGAGACCCGTGAACAGTTTTGCGCTGGCCCCCCATTGATCAATACCCTGCTGAAACAGGAGAATACTGTTCCGCGCGTTCTCAAAATGTTTCCGGGCATTTTCCGCGTCTTTCTGCTCGACGAGTTGAGAAATTGTCACGCGAGAGACCGTCCATTCACTGAGCGGTGGACGAACCACTGCGCCGGTGAGCCCGGGGTGGCTCGACCGGAGATTTGAGGCACCTGTGACCGCTTCCTCGATCAGTGGTGAGAGCTGATTCGAGTATTGTTTTGCTTCCTCGAGAGCCTTGCTCTTGGCACTCTTCGCGAGACGGGCACGTTCCTGCTCGGCCTCGATCTTCTTCGTTAAAGCATCATCAATCGAGCTGACCGTATTTCTTGATGCATCGGCGATTCGTCCTCCTGAACGCATTGCCGATACGGCGGGTAGATCAAGACGGTTTACCCAGTAGCGTTCGCCAAGCGATCGAGTGTCATAGGCTTCCGAAGCGAAGTAAGAGAACTTCCTCTCTTCGAGAAAAAGGACGAATACGGCTCCGTTCTTCTGGCCCGTTCGGGCATCTCGCAGATCGCCAAACGGGGTGCGGTTTGATAGTCCTTCTCCGAGGGCAAACTCGACCGCGCTCATGCCTGATTTGGAATCGTAACGCTGCGTGCGAGCATTCTCCATTAGCACGATGGTCCAGTTTTGGCCGTTTACGTCTAGCCAGGTCTCAAGTTCGGTGAGTCGTTCCACGCTGAGGCGAAGATTGCCGTGAACCCACAGATGCTGGTCTTGGGTCCATTGAGAGACGACTTCATTGATGTTCTGAAATCTCGCGGCGGATTCGCCACGAGCCTCTGAATTCAAGGACAGTGATAACGCGAAGCTGAGAAAAAGGAGTGATAGAGATTTCACAGAGGGGGGAATCTAGCACAGTGCTTGAGTCTGTGACGGCTATAAAATGCACGCAATATTTGTCACTGACACTCAGGATACGATTGTCCAGTCGAGCTCGAGGCCCATTCCTGTGGGGAGAGGGATAACCGTCCCGTTTGCGGTCTGACGAGCCTTTGTCTGTGAAGGGATCCGTTCCATCGAAAACGTTTCGTCTGCGCCTTCAAAGCCGTAAAACTCGGGACCGTTGGTGCAGAGAAACCGCTTCAGTAGATCGTGACCGGCAGATTCTCCGAGATCCGCGCCAGCCTGTTCGAAAGCCATGGCATAAAGCTGTGGAGCGCATCCTCCGGTGTAGCAGCCTGCTGCACATCCACATTCTGTCGCCTTGGTCGTATGCGGTGCGCTGTCGGTTCCGGCAAAGAATTTTGATTGTCCCGGCATCATTACGGCTCCCCGCAAGGCATCCAAATCGCGTTGGAATTTCACGATAGGGAGGCAGTAGAGATGATACTTCAGCCCCTGAATAAGATCGCCAACGGTATAGAGTAAGTGCTGCGGGGTTATTGTCGCTCCTACATGCTCCGGCGCCTCAACTACGAACTCGGCTGCTTTCGCCGTCGTGATGTGTTCGCACACAATACGAAGCTTGGGATGCGCGTCTAGAATTCGAGGTAAGCATTCAGTGTAAAAAGAGGACTCAGCTGTTTGCTGTTCATCGAAGTAGGCCGATCCGACAAGGCCATGTTGCTCGCCATGAATGCAAAGAGTGACTCCGTTCTCTTCCATCGCGCGAAAGACGTCGCCACCAATCCATTCGTCGATCGGAACCCCATGTTCAGAATTGGTGGTGCCGTGAGGTGGGTAATATTTGCAGGCTTTGAGCGCGTCGGACTTTGCGCCCGTCTCTATCATTTGAGCCGTGGTCTCGCGAGTCAGGTAAAGAGGGATGATCAGTTGATCGAAGGCATCGGCTCCTGCCTGGTTGAGTTCTTCGCGGTATGATTCGATCGTCCAACTTGATTCCGAGTTCGGACCCGAGATTCCTGAGACAGGAGGCTGCGTATTCGGCATCGCCAGCGCGCCCGCGCAACCCATCGCGAGATGGTCTGCGATGTAATAGCTCACATTTTCCCCCTGGCGGAAGTGAGTGTGGAGATCATACCATTTGGGAAGAGTCAGAGTCATATTGTGCCGTGGATGAAGTGAACCAGTGCTCAGATTTGATTCACCACGATGACTCCCTTTGCAAGGCTCGACACTGGCGAACTTGACTGCTTATGACCGATTTCTCTCGAGGTGGGGAGAGCCGCGATCAATGATTTTGTCAGCGCGACGGCTCAAGGGGGGCCTCCTCCGCTCAGAGAAAGCGGGGCAATTATAAAATCCGGACCGCCGAGGCCGGTCAAAGGGATCGGTGGGGTGGGGATCCCCTCAGTTCGCTTTCAAGTCCCAGCTGAATGCTGCGCTGTTTCATGGTGTCGTGTTACGAATCGCGAATCCAAAAAGCCGTTTCCGCAATTCATCGTCGAGAGGGCGCGCATACTCGCTAATTTCATAGACTTCGGCCATCGCGGTCTCCGCGGCGGTTTCTTCACCGTAAGTCGAGATCAGGTCGGCTTCGAATCGTTCCGCGACTTTCCCGTAGAGCAGAGGCAGGAAGTTCTTTCGCATCCATTCCTTTCGGCCTGACTCGTCGTCCGGAACCGGCTCAGTTATCCCCAGGTTGTAGGGCAGCCATTCAAAAGCTTGAGATACATGGCAGGAAAACATATCGCCGATCGTCTCGGCAAAAGGATCGACCCTGAGGGCGATATCCGCGCGCAGTGCGTTCGGACGGGTAAACAAATCGGCCATGTAAGCGACGACGGGATCTTTTTTTAGTGCGGCAACTTCCGGTACGAGAGCGGGAACGGTCGCAGAGAATGAGGCGTCCTGAACCAATTGGGCGACGGCCCTGTGGTCGGGATGGTAGTCGCAGGTTCGATGCGTAAGCACCAAGTCCGGCTTGAACTCCCTGATCGCCTTGATGACTTTCCAGCGCAGGGCCAGGTTTGGCTCAAGACAGCCATCGTCAGTATCCCAAATTTCACACTCTGCTCCAATGATCGCCGTGGCGTTCTTTGATTCTTCAAGTCGTCTCTTAGCTAGTTCAGGGCCGCTTTTTTGGTGATGGCCGCCGTTGCCATTGGTCATTGAGATCCATTTGACGAGATGTCCTGCCTTTCGGTAAATTGTCATGAGGCCGCCGCAGCGAGCCTCTGCATCATCGGGGTGGGCAACAATGAGAAGGAGTCGGAGTTGAGTAGAAGAATCCATTGAAGAAGGAGGGAACCTCATGTGTCGGGGGATATTCGCATGATCTCAAGATACGGATTCCTGCGGAGGAATGACCTAAGCCTGTTGTGTAAGCGATCCAACTCTGTTGAGTTTCGTGTTTTGCTAAACGGTTTTTCCTGGAATGTAATCCGGCATCAACCGAATAGATCTTGTTGGGATCGAGCCGGTTTCAGCCAGTTTTCGAGCGGCATGGGTTACGCGTCGGGTAAATTGTGCGGGATTGGTGGCGTAGCGGTTGGGAGACGGCGTCAGGTGTTCGAGAAAGGACTCATTGTCCCTAGAAATGACCGCGATATCCTGAGGGATTCGATGCCCGCGTTTTAAGAGGTGAGAGATCACGGTTAGGGCATGGAGTGCACGTGCCACGACAAAGGCAGTGGGAGGGTTTTTTTGCCGAAGCGCTTTCTCGACCAGTGTGCAAAGATGCTCAGGGGTGCCATCGTGGAGGATGATGCTGAGAGGATTCTCGGTTTCCTTATCGAGAGCCTCGCGAAGCCCTGCTTCACTGTCGGCTTCTCCGCCGGTCGAACCGACCGGAAGCACCAGCGAGATATGGCGGTGCCCCTTGCTCCTCAGTATTCCCCCGGCGTGTCGGCAAGTCGCGCGGTAGTCGATATCCACTGACGGCAACTCGATTCCGGGGGCGCACGAACCGGCGACGAGGCAGGGAATTCCCTTTTTCACGAGCCAGGTTTGCATCGGCTCACGGGATCCAAAAACGATCCAGGCAGCGGCATTGGTTATTGCTTTGAGTTCGTTGAGTGCTCGCGCAGGGCGGGTCGAGTAGCAGCCGGGGGAAACGTTCAAATCGAGCTGGAATCCGGCGCGTGCAAGGTTGGAGCGGAGTTCATGCACCATGATCACGGCAGAGGGAGCCATCGCCGAAAGCGGGCGGGGAGAGAGCGCGACGATGCGGCCTTTGCCTTTTGTCTCATCGGGTCGAGCCGACCCCAATATATTACGTCGTCGCTTCCCCTGGGAGTTCGACAGCCAACCATCCCTTTCCAACTCTTTGAGTGCCGAACGTAAGGTGGGTCTGCTGACTTGAAACTCGGCGCATAATTCGCGTTCACCCGGCAGGTGATCCTGCCATCGTCCCTTGAGAATATTTTCTCGAAGAGATCGGTTCGTTTCAGCGATCAGGGAGATTCGTTGGGGAAGTTCCGGTGGTGAATCCATGTGAGGTAATAAAATATTACCAGTAAGATGTGCTTGTCAGGGTAGGGAGGGCAAGACAATTATGATGCCATCAAATGAGTTCCTCTCCCGTTTTCACACGATTCATTATTTTGCTCACCTCGGTGATGGGTTCGTTTTGCTCGATTACGGCAGACGAACCAATTATCGATGTCTATGTCAGTACGGGGGACAATCACTTTCTGGGGTCATCGCTACCGATTGATTCTCCAGCCAGTATCGACGCCACCTTTGACCTGTTCCGTGATGTCCAACATGCGCGTCGGATCTACTGGCGCGGACACGAGGCGTCCTGCTGGCTCGAGACGATGCATGCGCGACCTGAGAATCCGCGATCGTATTCGTTCTGGACATGGTTGAATAAGCTTTATTCCGAAGTGAGCCCGGACCAACTCGCGGTGAAGGCGGCGCATGAGCGCGGAATGGAAATTTGGGGAATGGGAACGTTGTGGGACTGGGGCTCACCTGCAGATACTCCGGGGTTTACTGACTACCCGTTTTGCTACGAGTCGAAGTTGAAACTGGAGCACCCTGAGTGGGCGCCGATCGACAAACACGGGGCCCGGGATCAGGGCGGTCCGATTGAACTCGCCTATCCGGAAGCGCGGAAGGCGCTCATTGATATGACGGTGCGTCAGGCGGTCGACGCAGGATATGATGGCCTCGCCTTGCTGACTTACGTTGAGAATTACTCGTTGCGCTTTGAAGAGGAATTTGGCTACAGCGATCCCATCGTCGATGACTTCAAGCAGCAATACAAAATTGATATCCGCACCGAGCCCTTTCGCCGGGGCGCGTCGCGGGAGGACTGGCTTCGCTTGCGTGGTAGTTACGTAACCGCTTTTCTGCGAGAGCTGAATGCGGAACTCGAAAAGCATGGTATCGCGCTCGGTATGGTGATCGATTCGAATGATCCGTCGCAGCCGTTGTCGTGGAATGTTCCGGAATTAACAAAGACGGCGGGGGCTCAGTTCATGGATCTCGCCACCTGGGTCCGTGAAGGATTGGTCGATGAATTGCTGATCTATGGAAATAACAGCGGCCAATCGCAAATGAAAGCTCTCGAGGATTTGACGTTTTTGGCGAGAGGCACGGAGATATCGGTTAGTGTGATTACTTCAGGGCCGTTTCGTGCGGGTTGGAAAAAATATCAGGACGCAGGAATGCCGACGATCCTGGCGGTAAGCGATGACATTCAGCATCTCTCGCGCGGATTTATTCCGAAACAGACTGCCGCGGCACTGACCTCCGATGACCTTTCAAAGCGGATGCGGGCTTTGCAGCAAGTGATTGACGGAGAATTGGAAGCGGAAGTGCCGGTGTTGACCTCCCTCGCTGGATCTGAAAATTTGATTGAGCGGCGGCTTGCGCTTCAGGCCCTTGGTATCTCAAAAGACCCTGCGGCGGTGCCGCTGATCGAGAGGGCGCTCGGTGATTCGGAGAACGGCGTTCGTTGTGTCGCGGCGTTGGCATTGGCAAAGAATCACGGGGCCAACTCGGCGAAGGCTCTGCTTGATGCGGTTGAAAAGCACGGAAATCACATGCTCCGAGAGTGCGCGATCATTGCCTTGCGACGACTCCAGCCCTTTCCCTCAGAGGAGATCGAACGCGCTGCTTTGGAATCTCAAAATAGTCGTGTCAGGGAGGCGGCGATGCGTTCGTTGATCACCACTGCGCGGACTCCGATGCTGACGACTTTTCAAAAAGGTTTGAACGATAGTGAGCGCTTTCCCCGTTTCGCGGCGGCGGAGGCGCTGGGCGTTTTACGTAAGAATCCGGAAGCGGTTGCGGTTCTGATTGAGGCGCTGAACCACGAAGATGTCGCTGTCGTAAATCGTGCCGCCGTTTCGCTCGGAAACGTCGTCGAGCGAAATGAGGCCGAGCTGAGATCGCTTCGACCGAAAATTCTAGACGCCTTGCTGACCGCTTTTCGGCGTCATCGTGATGCGAGCCGGAGTGATCATGACTGGGGGTGGCGTCCGGTCGGGAATGCTATTCTGGATTTTGGCGATGAGGGTGCCGATGCGCTTCGCGAAATTCGGGATCTTCAGGAGGACACACGATTGGCGGAGTTGGCCTGGCGCGTCGTCGATTTGACGCAGACGACGGCAAGGTTCAGTGATGTCACGGTCGAGGAAAACGAAGCGGCTATGTCAAGGCGTCCGGGGAATACGCAGGACCTCTCGGTCGCAGCTGATCTTCACGTTGACCCGAAGGCAGGAGATGACTCGAATAATGGCAGGTCAGGACCGGTTCAAACCATTGCCCGGGCGATGAAGTTGGCTCAGCCGGGTGATACAATTCATCTGACACCGGGGACCTACTATGAGAGCGCTGATTTCACGAACAAGCACGGACTCCCCGGGAAGCCGATTACCCTCGACGGGCACGGTTCGGTGCTCGATGGGAGTGAACTCGTAACCAGTGCTGAGTGGAGCGAAGTTTCGCCGGATCTCTACCGGAGGCAGAATATTTACAAAACGACGGATGACGCGATCGTTGGTCGTTGGTTCTTGTTGTGGGATGGGAAAATGCAGCGGATGAACCGTTGTTCAAAAGGCCCCAGTGAGGAATTAAAAAAGCCGGAAGATCTCGAGCCGGGAGAGTGGACCTTTGTTAGAGAAGATGGCGATGCTTTTTACCTGAAGCTGGAGCCCGGGCAGAAACTCGATGCGGCGAATATTCGGTATCCGAAGCGAAGCAGTGCCGTCGTCCAGAGCATCACCGGATCATGGCTCACCGTGAAAAATGTAACGGGGACCCACGTTTACAACGACGGATTCAATGTCCACGGGGAGCAGCGAAATCTTGTTTATGAGAATATCGCGGCAATCGAATGCGGCGACGACGGGTTCAGCGCTCACGAAGCTGTCGATTGTCAGATTGATGGTTTTGTCAGTATTCGCAATGCGACCGGGTTTTGCGATACGGGGACGAGTGAGACACACTACAAGAATGTGTTTATCAAAGAATGCATCGGATTTGACATGTATTTCATCGGGTTGAAGCATTCGATTGAGAACGCTTTGATCGAGAGCAGTGCGGCCCGGGCCTTCTGGGTGGATGGGAACTCACTAAAGGACGGACAGCTCTGTCAGGTGAAGATGAAGAACGTTATAGTTCGACGTGTTGGCGGAGTTCCACAGGAATTGCGCGTCGGGAATGGAGGGGCGCTTTTTGCAGAGAATTGCACGTTTGATAGTATCAATGTGATGCTGACGCCGAAGGGAAGCGTGGACTTCCAAAAGTGTGTTTTTAGAAAGGGCGAGTTTCACCCCGAGGTTCAGACGTATCCGAATACGATCTGGCGCGGTGATGGAAATATTTATGACTTCAAGACTCTACGCGTGGTTCATAAAACGTACACGCCGGAAACGTTTCACGAATTCCAAAAGCTGACAGGGAGCGAGGCTTCTTCACGCTGGGAACTTTCTTTAGAAGTGCCGGTAGGTACCGGGGCCGATGAATCATCACTTGTAAATCTAAAACCTCAATGAATCGAGAATCGACCCAATCAAACGCTCGTCGTAATTTTCTAAAAATCACCGGAGGGGCTGCCCGGGGCGTTGCCGGAGGCGTTGCCCTAGGCGTTGCCGGAGGCATTATCGCGCTTCTCTTTGTCGCGCTGTCGAGTAGCGTGAATGCCGGTGTCTCGGTCGACGGAGGACCTCTAACCGATGAAGCTGTTTTCTTTTCCTTCGATGACCGCGCAATCCCGTGGCGGAGCAATCTTTATGTCACTCCCGTGACGGCGACGAAGCATCCCGGAAATCCCGTTTTAAAAAGAGGACCGGAGGGCGCACCTGATCACGGTCATGCCATTCTTTACGGAACCGTGATAAAAGACGGGGACAAGTTCCGCATGTGGTATCTCGGAATGTTCGAGGTGAAGATAGAATCCGGCCAGGCTCCGGGCTGGTGGCGGCCGATGTGTTATGCGGAGAGCGATGACGGGATAACCTGGACGAAACCCGAATTGGGGCTCGTGGAGTTCAAGGGCAACAAGAAGAACAACATCTGTTTGATTGAATCGGAAGTTCCCGCTCTGACGAAGGTGAATGACTTTCTTAGTATTCTCCATGAGCCAAACGATCCCGATCCGAATCGTCGCTTTAAGGCGGTCTATATCGCGCATCCTGAATTCAAAGAGGTGAGGGGAGGGCGAAGTAAAGTCGGACCGGACGAACGTCGCTGGGGCGCTTTCATCGCTGCAACGAGTGCCGATGGGCTTAGCTGGAAAGTGGTAGGTGACCGACCGATGAACGCCGGGAACGAGCGGTTTGAAGTGTCAGGACTCTATAAGTGGGGAGATTTTTACTACGCGCCCGGTCAACTCCTCGAGCCATGGGCGTGGCGAATGGATGGCAGCGACGTGGGACGTGTCACGCTGACGTATCGCTCTCCTGATTTTGATCACTGGTCGGATTCCAAGGCTTTGGCTTTGGCTCGTCCCGGACAATTAACCTCACCGCGAGTCAAAGGACAGCAGGGGCATATGGGAATGGGGATCTGGAATCGCGGCAATGTCATCGTAGGCCTGAACGGCTTGTGGCAGGATGCCCCGAAGAAGCCGGAGGATGGAAAATACTGGAACGAGGGCGTTCGTGTCGATCTCGGTCTCGTCGTTAGCAATAACGGGATCCATTTTCGCGAGCCAATTGCCGATCATGAGGTCATATCGCGGGGGAAGCCGGGTGAGTGGGATGACATCGCTATTTTGCAGGGGCACGCTTTCGTCAACGAGGGCGACAAAACGATGATTTGGTACTCACATTGGGATACCGGTGGGAAGCTCAAGGATATGGAGATCGGTCTCGCTACGCTGCGTCGGGATGGCTTCGGCTATCTTTCGAGGAAAGTGCCAGAGTCTCCTGCTCATTTTGAAACCGCGCATTTCGAAACGAGCGCACCCGCGAAACTGGTCGTGAATGCAGAAGGCCTTTCGGCAGCTACGCCACTCACGGTTCAGTTGCTCGATGAACTGGCGCGTCCTCTAGAAGGTGCCCTCGCAAAAGTGACTGAATCGGGAACGCGGGTGGAGGTTTCCTTACCTGGGGGAATTCCCTCAGCAAAACAAATTGCGCTCCGGGTGACTCTCCCGGATTCGGGTGAAGTAAAAGTGTATTCGGTCTATGTAGTGACGAAATAGGGCAAGATGAGTAGCGACACTGAGTTCAATCCATACGCCTGGGCGGAGGTCGGAGCTTTCGATCTCGACCTCTGGGATCGGTATCTTAAAGACTTCGTGCCTCCGGATTCTTTCGATGCTCATGCCCATCTCTGGAGAAATATCGATTTGGGGTCACCCGCGCCCGCTTTGGCGGCGGCAGGTCCCGAAGTGGTGACGAGAGAGGTTTACAATGAACGTCTCTCGCTGTGGATGCCGGATCGTTGCCCGACCGGCGGTTTGTTTTTTCCTTTTCCCACGAGAGTGCTCGATGTCGAGTCTGCAAATCGTCACCTTGCTGATGAAATAATGGGGGATGCCGGTTCGCGCGGTTTGATGATCCTGACACCCCGGCAAGACCCTGCCGAAGTGGAGCGACAGTTGAAGGCTGATGGGTTCGTCGGGTTTAAAGTTTATCATCTGTTTGCGGAGCGTGCGGATAGCTTCAATGCTCCTACCGACGAGTTTATCCCTGAATGGGGATGGGAGCTGGCGGAGACGCATCGTCTCGTCATCATGCTCCATATGGTATTGCCGCGTGCTCTTGCCGAGCCTGAGAACCAGCGATACATCCGGGAGCATTGCTTGCGCTACCCCAACGCGAAATTGGTTCTCGCCCATGCCGCGCGTGGATTTTGCGGAAAGCATACCGTAGAAGGCATTGATTCCATTCGTGGCCTCGACAACGTCTACTTCGATACTTCCGCCGTCTGTGAAGCTTCGGCCTTCGAAGCAATCCTGAAAGTTTTCGGTCCGAGTCGATTGTTCTTCGGTGCTGACTTTTGTGTGACAGAAATGCGGAGCCGTTGCGTCGACCTCGCCGACGACTTTCTCTGGCTTGATGAAATTCGGGCCGACTTCGGCAAGGCACGAACCGCGAAACCGACGCTTCTGGGGATCGAGTCGCTTCTTGCGCTGCGGCAAGGGTGCGAAAGTCAAAATCTCGATGTCACGGATCTGGAAGAGATTTTCTGCAATGGTGCGCGGCGAATCCTTGATCTGCCGCTTCCACGGGAAATAGTCGATGTCCAGAAAGCCTATCGCAAGGCCAAGGAGTTGATTCCCGGCGGAACGCAATTGCTGAGTAAACGTCCCGAGATGTTTGCTCCCGAGCAATGGCCGGCATACTACCGCGAGGCCCGCGGCTGCGAAGTGATCGACATTTCAGGGCGTCGTTACATCGACATGGGGCCGAATGGGATTCTATCAACTATCCTCGGCTCTTCCGACCCTGATGTGAATCGTGCCGTGATGCGTCGTGTCAGCTTAGGATCGATGTCGAGCTTACAGACACACGACGAGGTTGAGTTGGCTGAACTGCTTCTTGAGATCCATCCTTGGGCAGAGAACGCGCGATTCACGCGTGGTGGGGGAGAGTCGATGGCGGCCGCGGTAAGGATTGCACGCGCGCACACGGGAAAAGATAAGGTCGCTCTCTGCGGTTATCATGGCTGGCATGATTGGTATCTCGCGGCGAATCTTGCCAAGGCGGACTCGTCCGCGCTCGATGGGCATCTTCTTCCGGGGCTGGATCCTGCCGGAGTGCCTTCCAGTTTGGCGGGAAATACCCTGACATTTCACTACAACTCATTGGAGGAACTCGATGCGATTCTTCAGGAGCACGGCGAAGAACTTGGCGCCATCGTCATGGAGCCCTCTCGCTTCATCGATCCTGAGCCTGGATTTCTGGAGGGCGTTCGCGAAAGATGTGACCGTTTTAGGATTCCTCTGATCTTTGATGAAATCTCCATCGGATGGCGGCTCTGCCGGGGAGGGGCGCATTTGAAATTCGGAGTGAATCCTGACATTGCCGTCTTTGCAAAATCTCTCGGAAATGGATTTCCGATCGGCGCGATCATTGGAACAAGAGAGGTGATGCAGGCCGCTCAGGTATCCTTTATCTCAAGCACCTTCTGGACCGAGGGCGTTGGGCCCGCTGCTGCCCTCGCTTGCGTTCGGAAAATGATGGCGAATGACGTTCCCGCGCACTTGAACGAGATTGGAGCATTGGCGATGGAAGGGTGGCGACGCTTAGGAGAAAAGCATGGGATACCAGTCAAAGTCGGAGGACGCCCCGAGATGGCTATTTTGGCATTCGAACACCCCGATGCGGCGGCAATTACCACCTTGATGACGGCTGAAATGTTGAAGCGCGGTTACTTGGTTGGCGGGTCGTTTAATGCAACCTTCGCTCACGAGAGCCGTCACGTGGAAGCTTATTTGGAATCACTCGACGAGGTCTTTGTTATGATCGTGGATGCCATCGCAAAGGGTGTCGTTGAGGAGATGATTGGTGGCCCCGTGAAGCATTCGGGGTTTGCTCGGCTGACCTAGAGGGTCACGGCCTTTTTTGGTGTCACATCAGGGAAAGATTGAACTTAAACCGCCTCTTCAATACTCTCATGGTGTGACCTTCACCGAAAAAATGAGCCAAATTAAAAATCCATCCGATGGAACCATCACCGTGGGCTGTCCCAAGGAGATTAAAAACCAGGAGAATCGTGTCGCGTTAACGCCGGGGGGAACCCTTCAGTTGATCCGGCATGGCGTCAAAGTTATTGTTGAATCCGGAGCAGGCGAAGGGGCTGCGTATTCCGATGCTGAGTATGCCAAAGCCGGCGCAACAATTCTCTCCAATGCCGCAAAAGTTTTCGAGATCGCAGATCTGATTGTGAAGGTAAAAGAGCCTCAGCGCTCAGAAATAAAGATGCTTAGAGAAGGGCAAATGCTGTTTACCTATTTGCATCTCGCCGCTGACAAGGAATTGACTGAGTCGCTTCTTAAAACCGGGGTGACAGGAATCGCTTACGAAACCGTCCAGGTTGGAACTCGCCTCCCGCTTCTGGAACCGATGAGTGAAGTGGCCGGTCGTATGAGTGTCATGATTGGCGCCTACTATCTGGCGAAGCACGCAGGAGGACGCGGCACCTTGTTGGGTGGCGTTCCCGGTGTGCTTCCGGGGCGTGTCACGATTCTTGGGGGCGGGACCTGCGGAACGAATGCGGCGAAAGTTGCAACCGGAATTGGAGCTGACACCACGGTCATGGAGATCAGCAGTGAACGCATGACCTGGCTCGATACGGCGATGCCGGCGGCGCGCACTCGATACAGCAGTGAGTCAGCTTTGATTGAGGAGCTACCCCAAACCGATCTTTTGGTTGGCGCGGTACTCGTGCCGGGGAGGAAGGCCCCTAAGTTGGTTACCCGGGAAATGTTGGGACTGATGAGAGAGGGCACCGTGCTCGTCGATATTGCGGTGGATCAGGGTGGCTGCATTGAGACCACGCGAGCGACCACTCACGAGGATCCGGTTTACACAGATGAAGGCGTTATTCACTATTGTGTTGCGAATATGCCGGGTGCCTACGCTCGCACCTCAACGCAGGCACTCACGAGTGTGACCTTGCCCTATCTGCAGCTTCTCGCTACGAATCGACTTGAAGCAGCCTGTTCAGTCGCTCCCGAAATAATGGGCGGGATCAACTGTCACAATGGAATGCTGAGCTCCCGCGAAGTCGCGGAGGCTCATGGCCTTGAATGGAGTGAACCGTTTTAAGAGAATTGGGTGAGTTGAAGGGAACTGGGTGAGTTGCCCGCTTGTGCGGGCATAAATTTCACTCTGCCTTTTTGATTGCATCGCCGATATCGTCAGCGACTTCTTCGATTGCATCACCGATATCGTCGGCAGCTTTCTCGGCCTCGGAGCGCCGATCACCGCTCGCAAAAAGGAATGATGAAGTGATGCCGAAAACAGCAAGAGCGAGCGTTGATGTTTTCGTAGTCTCAGGGACTCTCGGCTTGGAGAAGAGTCAGCGCTTTTTCCCGGCAGTCATTGATCCGGCGAATCCGATTTGGATGGAGAACCTGACCGCCCCGTCCATCGCAATCATAACTTAGCCACTGGTCCGAATTCCGGGGGCCACCTAAAACTCTCTTAAGTCCTCGATCGCGGACCTAATTTCATCCGTGGTAACCTCTTCTGAGACGAAACCATTGCCGAGTTTATCGAGAAGCACGAATCTGATCTGACCGGCTTCGAATTTCTTGTCGCGTAGCATCGCGTTGAGAATGGCCTCTTCTTCGATATCGTTCGCCAGTTCAGTGGGAAGCTCGTAGGTCTTAAGGCTTTGAATGAGGCGTTCGGCCTCTTCTTCTGAAAGCGAACTTTTCGCTACAGACAATCGAATCGCAGCGACAAGGCCGAGACTGATCGCTTCGCCGTGGAGAAAACGTCCGTAGCCACCTGCCGACTCAATGCCGTGGCCGATGGTGTGACCGAAATTCAGAAGGGCGCGTGTTCCACTGGTCTCGCGCTCGTCTTCCTCAACGACAGCCGCTTTGATTGCGACATTCCGAGAAACGAGCTCAATGAGGTTATTTTTAATCGAGTCACGCTGCTCAACAAGAGTGAGGAGGCTCTCATCGCGGATTCCGGCGTGCTTGATGATTTCGGCGAATCCTTCGTTAAATTCACGGTCGGGCAGGGTGCTCAAGGTTTCGACATCGGCGATAACGAGTTGGGGCTGGTGAAACGCTCCGATAAGATTTTTGCCTTCGGGGGTGTTCACGCCGGTTTTGCCTCCGACGGAGCTGTCAACCTGGCTGACGATGGTCGTGGGGATTTGAACGCAGGGGATTCCACGCTGAAAGATGGCGGCGGCAAAGCCGGCGAGATCGCCAATGACACCACCTCCGAGGGCGATGAGAAAGGATTTCCGGTCGAGTCCGGCGCAGAGCATTTTCCGACAGATCTCGGTGGCATGTTCCATGCTTTTTGACGCTTCTCCGGCGGGAACGGTGATGAGAACAGGCTCTAATCCAGCGTCTCTGAGCGAGCCCAGCAAGGTGTCAGCGTAGAGTGGTCCGACCGTCGAATCAGTCACGACGGCGACGGCATTGCTGCGAATGCCGGTGTGCGCTTCGATGTGCTCGGGAGTGTCTTTGAGGAGGTCAGACCCGACGAGGACGGTGTAATCGTCGTTTTTGAGACTGAGAGAAATGGAAGTGGGGTTCCCGTTAGAGATCTGGGGCATGGCGTCAGAGTTTCAATGGTAGCGGTCGATTTTTCAAGGGCGAGTTCGCCCGAGTTCGGAGAGAATCCGCGCCGCCGTCTCGGCAGGGGAAGCGGTCTGGGTGATCTCAATTCTACGGAAGACGGCTTCCCGCTTGAACCAGGATGCTTGTCGCTTCGCGTAGCGACGAGTGGTTTGCTGGATTTGTTCAATCATCTCCTCGCGGGAAAGATCGCCGGCGAGGTGCGCTTGGATTTCACGAACGCCAATCGCTTTGGCGGCGGTTTGGGAAAGATTCGTCTGTGCCGCTATTTCGGCGACGACTCCGGCTTCGACCATGGCATGAGTTCTCCGGTTAATGCGGTCGTAGATTTCCTCGCGTTCGCGGAAAAGGTAAACGGCATCGAGTTGAGGGGCATCGTCTTTCCACTCTTGTTTGAGTTCTGACGCGGGGCGACCGGAAAGGAGGCAGATCTCTAGATTTCTCGTGACGTAGCGCCGGTTTTTGAGGTTGGTTTGTGCAGCGCCGTCAGGATCGAGGTCCGCGTATTCTTCGATCAGTGATTTGAGGGTTCTTTGATCTAGTAACTCGCGAAGTTCAGGATCGGCCTTTGGCGTCGGGGCGAGGCCATGGGTAATGGCCTTCAGGTAGAGGCCACTACCTCCAACAAGGATAGGGATTGCCCGGCTTGATACCTCATCAATAGCGGTGCGGGCCAATCTAGCGAAGCTGGCTGCATCGCATTCTTCGTCAGGGGCGAGAACTCCAAAAAGATGATGGGGGCACTTGGCTTGTTCCTCTGGACTCGGCGCGGCACTGAGGATTTCTATCCCTCGATAGACCTGATAAGCATCGGCATTGATAATTTCAGCAATCCCAAGTTGATTCGCCAACTCCATCGCAACCGCGGTCTTTCCACAACCGGTCTGACCGGCGAGATAAAGAGGCGCGTGCAAGGTGATCATAATCTACAAAAACGCCGGAGCGGAATGAACCGATCCGGCGTATTGAATGTTTATCGATTCCGATGAGAAACTCTAGGCTTCTTTCTCGGAATTTGACTCAGCGAGCTCAGATGAATCTTCGTCAGAGACGATTGGCTGCGTAGGCTGATCTTCGGAAGAGTTGTTCTCTTCGGAAGAGTTGTTTTCTTCGGAAGAGTTGTTTTCTTCGGAAGAGTTACTTTCTTCGGAAGAGTTGTTCTCTTCGGATGAATTGTTTTTTTCGGAAGAGTCGCTATTGAACTCTTCGTCTTCCCCGTTGCGAGGTCCTTCGCTGCGGGCGCCTCCCACGGTCAGTCTGCGACCGCGAAAATCCTGGTCATCGAGAATACTGACAGCGCGCTTCGCCTCATCAATTGATCCCATTTCAACGAAGGCAAATCCCTTCGACTGCTGAGTACGAGAGTTGGTTACCACTTCAGCGGAGACGACATTGCCGGCACCTCGAAACAATTCTTCGAGATCTGACTCATTCGCATCGTAGACAAGGTTGCCCACATAAAGACGACCGGAAGTCACCTCGTTGCGAGGGCGTTTAGCTCTTGGCTTTCTCTCTCCCTGATGTGCCGGTTTCTTCGAATGAGAAGAACGATCTGCCTGCTTCTTCTGAGGGCGAGATTTCGACTTCGGCTTTCCGAGGAGTCCGAAGGTCAGGAAAGAAAGAATCTTCTGGCCTTTGGTCTGCTTGGGAGCCTGAGAGCGACGGTTGCGATTGCGATTTCCTCCGCCTCCGCCTCCGCCTCTATTGCCACCTGAGCGATTGCGGTTCCCGGAACGATTGCGGTTCTGGTTGCCTTGCTGATTGCGATTGCGATTTCCACCGCCCGATTGGTTGCCGCGTTGACGGCGATTGTGATTGTTTTCTGATTTGATTTCCATAGTTGATGGAAGCTTGTAGTTCAGAACCGTTCACCGTTTCTTCCGGTGAGGTTCGATTGGGTAAAGCGGGCCATCGAATTTCCAATCTCTCACTGACCATTTCCGACAACACTACTGACAACCCGAATCGACAGGGGCGGTCTGTAATGATGTGGTGACTTGTCATTTAATGTGAATAAAGAAGGTCGCTCTGTGTCCGATGGTTGAATCCAGCGATAATTGAGTCTTTGTCTCTCAATATCATCGCGGTGGCTTCTCCACCGGGGAAGCCTCAAAGGCCGGCCCCGTTTTCGGACGATTAAAATGGCTCCGCTTTTGCGAATGAGGACGAATCGTAGGCGATGCAGCCGGGGGTCGCTTGATAGAGATATCTTCGCAGACTTGGCTTGGGCTCCGTTGCCCAGTGTTTCGTGCACAGCTGACATATAGACCGCTGAATCATCCTCGTAGGTAGCTTACGTGTCGAGCCGACCGTAGCAAGCTCTGATTTACCCGCAAAGAGGACCTTTGGAGGGGCCCTCTTAGAGTGACACGCCGCGCTTCCAAGGCTGGAAATCATCCTGTCCCAGAATTTGTGCCTTGGTCTTCTCCCTCCCTGAAGCCACTTCGATGACCTGTTCGAGCATCTTCACTGCCAGTTCATCTATGGTTTGTTCTCCACGAATAATCGCCCCGGTGTCGAAATCAATGAGGTCAGGAAGCTTTTCGGCCAACTCGGTAGAGGTGCTAACTTTGATCACCGGACAAACAGGATTCCCCGTCGGGGTTCCAAGTCCGGTCGTGAAAATGATGATGTTCGCGTGAGCTCCGGCCATGGCGGTGGTGGATTCAACGTCGCCGCCAGGTGTGCAGAGTAATGTCAGGCCCGGCAAGGTCGCCCGCTCAGGATAATCAAGCGCTTCCACAATCGGGGATGTGCCCCCCTTTTTTGCGGCTCCAGCTGATTTAATCGCGTCAGTAATGAGCCCGTCTTTGATATTGCCGGGACTAGGGTTCTGCGAAAAGTCGCTGCCTACGGCCCTCGCCCGATCCGAGTAGGCTGAGGTGAGCTCGACAAAGCGCTTGGCCACTTCGTCTGAGACACAGCGATCAACCAACTCCTGTTCGACGCCGCATAGTTCGGGGAACTCTGAAAGGATCACTTTTCCGCCGAGAGCTACGAGACGATCAGAAAGAGATCCCAGGGTCGGGTTGGCAGAGATCCCTGAAAAACCGTCACTTCCTCCGCATTCGACTCCGATGCAAAGATGTTCGAGTCCGGCCGGCTTACGGGTCACTTTGTTTACTTTGGTGAGTTCGATGAAGGTCTCCTTGATCGCTGTCTCAAGAAGATTTTTCTCATTGGGATACTGTTGCTGGGTGAAAGTGAGAAGCGGCTTGTCGAACTGTGGAGAACGTTTCGCAATCTCGTGATGCAGAATTTCTAATTGGGCATTTTCACACCCTAAGCTTAAGACCGTTGCCCCAGCGACATTGGGGTGAGTGATGTATCCTGCAAGCAATCCGCACAGGGCTGTTGCGTCGTCACGGGTTCCTCCGCATCCGAGGGAGTGGGTCAGGAATTTGATGCCGTCAATATTCGGGAAGACGGGATTGGCTGGCCCTGAGATCAGCTCCTCGCAACTCAGCGCAGCGAGTTCTTCGGGGCTCGAGCCGTTTTGCAAAGCCTCGACGAGGTTGTTTGCGAGTTTTTCGTAGTGGGATGTCTTCTCGTATCCAAGTGATCGTTCGAATGCCGCACGAATCGCATTCACATTGCGATTCTCACAAAACACCATTGGTATAACAAGCCAGTGATTCGCGGTGCCGACTTCTCCGTTTGATCGGTGATAGCCGTCAAAGGTTCGATTTTTGAAAGCGGACACATCAGGCGCGGACCACGCCTGATGAGCGTTTCGCTCCCGTCCGAATCCATCGGCATCGTGTTTGAGATTCGAGGTGGCAATAAGGCCTCCGGCGGGAATCGGCTCGGTTGCGATTCCGACGGTTACACCAAAAAGCGTCGCTCTAGCGCCCAGCTCGAAATCCTCGAGCGTGAACTTTTGCTTGAGTGGAATCTCTTCTCTGATCGTGACTACATAATTCCCAAGCTCGACCTGTTCACCGAGCTTCAAGGTTCTAAGCGCAACACCAAGGTTGTCAGAAGGATCGATTAGCAATGCAGATTTCATAAAGTTCTCATAAAACGGCTCTCCAGCGCGTTAAGGGTTGTAGCACCAAAGTCACGCGTAAAATTTGCGGATCAAGTGCCAAGGTGCATCATAAACCCATGGGATCGAATCTATTCAATCTAAAAGGCAGGGTGGCTCTCGTTACCGGGGGAAGTCGCGGCCTTGGAAAGGCGATGGCTCGCGGCTTCGCTGAGCATGGGGCTCGTGTCATGATCTGCAGTCGCAGCGAAGAGGAGCTCGAAGGGGCCGCTGCTGAGATTGGAGAAGGACTCGATTCAGAAATTTTCTACGAGCTTGTCGATATGGCCAATCGCGAGTCAGTAGACCAACTCGCTGATCGTGCTCTCGAAGTATTCGGAACGATAGACATTCTGGTAAACAACGCGGGAATGAATCAGCCGCAGCCCATTGATGAAATCGAAGATGAGAAATGGGACACTCAGATGGAGGTGAATCTCACCTCCATCATGCGCTTGACCCGTGCGCTCGTTCCTGCAATGAAAGCGCAACAATGGGGAAGGGTGATTCACATTTCATCCGTTCTCGGACTTGGATCAAAGCCGGCACGCAATGCCTACTCCGCCACCAAAGCGGCGCTCACCGGTTTGGCGAAAGCGAGTGCCTTGGATCTCGGAGAGCATGGAATCACGGTGAACTGCATTTGCCCGGGGCCGTTTTTAACTGATATGCCCATGAGCTTGCTAAGTGAGATGGAAAAAGAGGCGTTTGCTTCGGTCACTGCGATGAAGCGATGGGGGCACCCCCGGGAAATGGCAGGACCCGCCATTTTTCTTGCGAGCGAGGCAGGAAGTTATGTTACAGGGGAGATGTTAGTGGTCGATGGCGGTGCTCTCGCTCGGGCGTTGTGATAAATAGTAGTTTCAATCTTCGCTTTTAGAATTTATAGTAATTAAGATATGTTAACAAATTTCCTTATGATTAAACATTATTTACTGGGTGTTTTGCTAGCTGGAGGTCTCCAAACAGGATTTGCTGAAGGCCCCGCGCGAATCAATTTATCGGATCCGAATCTTGTCATCGTTGGCGACTCCGTTATTCCGATTCCGTTGGAGATTTTTGCCTCTCTCGACAAGCTCGGCGCTCAAAATTGGGCCGCTCAAGTTGAGAAGCGGGATATCGTCCTCGATACGAATCGTTCAAGGACGGCGATGCTCTTCGGTCTGATTGTTTCGGACGGATTTATCGCGGTGCAAGCCGAGGACAAGGAAGGGGTTAAGCGGATGGGCAGGGAAGTGTTGCGTCTCGCTTCTTCTTTAGGCGTCGCCAGTTCAGTCGAAGAGCATGCAAATTCGATCATCACTCATGCCGGTCGCGGTGATTGGGCTGTGGTCCGAAAAGAACTCGATCGAACACGCCAGACTGTAGTCGATCAGATGAAGGAGCTTCGCGACGAGGAACTCGTTGATCTCGTGAGCCTGGGAGGGTGGCTCGGAGGAACGGAGGCACTTGCTTCTGTTTTGAAAGAGAATTACACGACCGAAGGATCTGATTTGCTCAATCAAATTGATCTGGTGAAGCAGCTGAACTCTGATTTAAACAGTCTCCCGAAGCGAGCAAGGCGCGGAAAACTCTTCAGTCAGGTTGCACAAACCCTGACACATCTTGAATCCCTCATGATCAGTGATGAGACCGGGGCGATCAGTGAAGGGAAAGTGATTGAGATTTCCCTTTCTACGAGAAGCCTCGTGAACGCGATCTATGAAAGCTGACTCGTCTTCGCTTATCGTATTGAAGCGACTTCTTTCGTCAGTTCTTGCCGCGACAGCTATCTGCTCTGTTTCTGCACAGGAATCGAAAGAGAGCGGTGCCCCTTTTGTCGTAGAGCAAATCGATCCAATCAAGCTATCCGCACAACGGGCGGCACTTAGCGACTTGACGGGTGAGAATCCTTTCATTCTCAGAGAGTCAGGTTGGACGGGGATCATTAAACCAGGCGAAGCAAGGCTCGTTCAGATTCAGCTTTTTCGTCGAAATGATTATCAATTTTGGCTCGCAATGGGTGATCGCAAAGCGGAGATGAACCTCAACATCTACGATGGCGAAGGACAGAAGATCGATAACGAAGCGATTACCTACGACGAACCCAATGTTGTCAGCACTCGCTTGAAACCGGAGCTTACCGGGGTTTACTATGTCAGGATTTCGCTGAAGACAACGATAGAGCAGCCTCAGAAGTGGTCGATGATTTACGGCTACCGCTAGAGCCGTCGTCGCGATGGATTGTCGGGGGCTTGTCTTCTTCGATCTTAAATTTACGCTCTGGGATTGCGGTGGGCTGTGGATCGACGGCCCAGCACACCCGTTTCGACGGGTTCCTGATGGGGCGGTTATTGATTCATCCGGAAGATGGTTTCGGCTCTTCGAAAACGTAGAGGGAATTTTGGAGCAGTTAGATGGCCTCGAAGTTCCTATGGCGCTGGCCAAGAGAACGGAGCGGACCGGACGGCCTCGGCTGAGGAACTGTTGGATCTCCGGAATCTGAAAGGTCGCTTCAGCTATCGTGAAATCTATCCTGACAGCAAAGTGTCTCATTTTCAAAAATTCAGCTCAGATCCGGGAATTCCATTGGAATAATTGATACGCTTCGATGATGAAGCGTTCAATGCCATCATGTGAGTAACGGTGTGAGCTCCAGGGACCTCGGGAGATCTCTGAAAAGTTTATCTAAAAAAGTGTGATAATTGGCAGGGCTGGCACGTAGAATGCAATGACGGTTTGTGACGAGTCTAAACGGGATTTAAACCCCGGTGCCACTTTCACTTGTAAGTCATTTGAGAAGAAACGACCCCGTACTGTTTGCGGGGCCGTTTTTTTCGTCCCGAAGAATCAGATGCATTTCCAGATGTGGAATTCCGGCTTCGTCGAAGGGATCTCCCACAGGGGTGAAACCAGATTTTTCGTAAAAGGGAATGCTATGAACCTGGGCATGCAGCCGAAGCTCTGAAAGGCCCCGTTTTAACGCTTCATCGATAACAGCAGTCATTAGTAAATGCCCGACACCGCTCCGCCTCAATTCCTTAAGCACGGCGACACGACCGATGCGCCCCTTCGGTAGAAGCCGTGCTGTCCCGACTGGTTTCCCTTCCTCGGCGGTCACCAACCAGTGAGTCGAAACGGAATCCCACTCATCACACTCCATCTCCAGAGGGACTTTTTGCTCTTCAACAAAAACGATCGTGCGAACGGAAATGAGATCTGATTTCCGCTCAAACCAATCTACGATTTCCACTCGGATCATAGTATGATGAATAAGCAAAACACATCTCAAAGCAAGAGGATTCCATAAAAGGCAAATGAAAGGAGGCGTATTCGCCGGGTTGACCCGAAGCAGTGCTGCCGCGACTCATAAAAGAATGCTAGGCATAGGATTAGTTAAAAAAATCTGCGGACTGTTTACCGGAAAAAAACTGCTTTTGCTAGTCGTTACCGGTGTCATCGCCTTGTCAGGTTTCGCTTTCAAAGGCGAGGGAGAGGCGTCTAATAAGTTCGATTACGATTCGGAAGTGAGTCCTGACCCGATTATCTTTGACGCCCCGTGGGGCACTCCGCGAACGACGAAGGAGTCGACGGGCCTGAAGAAACTGGTTCACCAAATTCAAAGTCGCAGTTGGGGAGGCGTGCTGAGGCAACTGGCGCTCAGTTTTGGAATCGCAATGGTACTGGGATCGCTCGTAAGGGCGTTTTTGCGAACAACCGTCACTTTGCTTGTCGTCGTAGGTGGCGCTCTGTGGTTCCTTCATTATCGGGGAATGATAGAGCCCTTTTGGCAGGACTACTACGGAGTCGCTGATTCGACTCGTGTCTGGGTAATGGGGCAGTTCGAGTCGATCAAAACCTTTTGGAAAGGCTCGCTTCCTTCGGCGGCAGTGGCCATAGCAGGGTTCGGATATGGCCTGAAAAAATAGAGGACGATGACACCAAATCCTACAACTATACATTGGGTGGTTGCCCTGAGACCGGAAGCGAAGCCGATCATCGAACGATTCGGCATGAGTCTTGATAAGTCCGTCTCTTCGCTGTTTCCTATTTACCGGTCAAAAGATGGCGCCCACACCCTTGTTATTTCCGGGCCGGGCAAAGTCAACTCCGCCGCAGCAACGGGTTACCTGGCAGGAATCAGCCAAGTCGATGAGATTGATAGCGGATGGATCAATTTCGGTATCGCAGGCTCCGGAGGAGATGATTTTGGAAAAGTGTTCCTCGCCTCGAAGATCAGCGACAGCGCGACTGGTCGTTCATATTTCCCCCCAAGCCTTTTGGATAGGAAAATTTCACCCGAACGCAGAGCGGTATTCACTGTCGATCAGCCATGCGAAGATTACCCGGCGGAGGACGTTTTAGTCGAGATGGAGGCGTCAGGTTTTTATCCCACGGTGATCAAAAGTCAGACGATGGAATTATGCCAGTGCCTCAAAGTGGTGTCGGACGACCCTTCACATCCCATTTCCGAAATTTCAAAGGACTCTGTCGCTTCCCTTTGCGATGCCGCCCTGAGTTCAATCGAGCCCTGGTTGAACGATTTTCAAAACATGATAGGAGCATTGCATGCGATTGGCGCTGATCCTCCGGAATTCACCGCCCTTGTCAGGACCCTGCATTTCTCAGCGACACGGGAGCATCAGCTGCGCCGCCTGCTCCAACAATGGCGCGCGAAATTTGACAACAGTCTCCCCGAGCTGGACCCCAACACGTATGCGGATGCTAAGTCGTGTATCGCATCAATAAAAGAGCAGCTTTGGTTGGATACCACATTACCCAAGCCTTTGGCTTGATGCGGGATGTCATTCAGGCGAAAAGCTAGACACTCCTTAGCTGAACGTTTATGGGGCAAGCTACTCTGTTCCTTGCCGAGGTCGCCGATCAGAATCATTGGCTGAGTACTAGGTTTCCTGTTTGAGCTGTCGGAACGGCCATGGCAGCTCTGATTTGGCTTCCCCTGGCTCTTTTGGTTGGATAAGACTGATTCTGATAAGACAAACCACGCCTCATCCCGTGAGAAGAAGGTGGGCCCTGCTGCGACTCCTGCCACTTCAAAACCGAAGGCGGCCGAAACGAAGAAGAAGGAAACCGTGTCAATAGAGAACGGGGATGACGGTGGTGAGCTTAAGGCCGCATCAAAAGAAGACGCTGCGAGCACTTTCGCCTCTGAGCTCGCATCAGGAACAGTGAGGCAGGTCGGCGTTTGGACGAAACCATCCTGCGAGGAATTCGCCGAGCTTCTCACCCCGTTTAGAGATTCGCCTCTATCGCGATAAGGGGATTGCTCAGGAAAAGCATTTTCGCCACGGGAAATACGCCGTCAATTTTTAGAATTTTGCAAATTTGAGCGATTTTTTTTGAAATTAGTCTCTGAAAGTGAAAGATTCTATGAGATTCATCGTATCTGAGAGTGGTAGGGTGCCAAAACTGCGTTATATTTAGAGGTGACTCAGAGAGGTAAGTCTTTCTCTTCCCGTCAGTTGTTAAGTCGATTTACTATTCGAATGTTCCTTGAGAGATACCACCCGCGCATCGTTCGCTGCACCGTGCTGGTTTCGCCATTGCTCGCGATGGTGTTCTCCTCGTGTGTGATGCTTCCGGCAAACACTCACTGGGATCAACGCCGTTCATTGAACAAGTACGATTCCCTCGGGATTGACGCTCCGGTCTCCCTGCCGGAGTTGAATGGTGAGACCGACAAGGGATTTTCGGCGCCTGATTTCCTGACTTTGCATTCCGGGTTCATTGTCAGTGGAAAATACATTGATGAAGATTTCCGCGAGAAGCTGGCAACAAGTAGAGACAATTCATCGAAGGGATCCCTCGAACTCGGGTTTTCCGTTCCCATCGCCAAAGGCGGCTCCGGTTTTGGATCCTGCGCCGCGGTGACTGGCGACGGCTACTTTCTTACCGCTGCTCACGTGCTGGCACATGACGATTCCTACGTTCTTTACGCGACGTCAAACAGCAGCGAAACCTACATCAAGTATGCGCCAATCAGGGTCGTGTATAAGGATGAACAGGCTGATTTTGCGATCGTCAAGGCGGAGGTTTCAACTCCCCGCTATCTGAAATACCGTCGCACTCCATTGACCGAAGAAAGCGTTCTATTCGCTGGCGGCTGGATTCACGACAAGGGCGGGGGACTTTTCCTCGAGTATGGAGGCGTTCCCGGCGGAAACAGCGATTTTAAGAAGGTGGTCACCACGCTTCCGATGATCAAAGGAGACAGTGGATCGCCTTTGATTGATCAAAAGGGCAGACTTTGCGGTGTTCTCAGCACAATGAGGCTGGGCGTCATTATCAAAATGAAGCCCAAGTCGACCGCAGTGATGATGGCTCCCGAGAAAGTCGAATCCATCATTAGCAAAGACCGCGCGAAGCACTAGCTACGAGACGGGACCGGAGAAAGCTATTTCACTTTCTCCGCAACTTTGATGTTCTTAAAGTCGATGGACATCTCTTTCCCTCCGTGAAGTTGCAGGCCGATGGGGCCTTTTTTAATTCCGGTATCGGAAGTGTAGGTCATGACCTGCTGACCATTGAGGTAGCAGACATATTTCCTGCCGGTGACTTCGACGCGCATCTGATTCCAGTCGTCCTGCTTTAGCCGCTCCGCAACGCCCTCGGCTTCGACTGGGTAGCCTTTGCCTGGAATGTAGGGAGAAGCGGTCATGTCACGCTTGAGAGAGCCTGAAATACCAATTTGGATTTGATCCTCGTTTCTGATGTGGATTCCCGAATCAATCACTCCGCTCACAAATTTAAATTCTAGCTCGACCGTGAAATCTTCAAATTCCTTCTCTGTCCACAGAATCGAACCTTTTTTCTTCGGCCCACTGCGCACCTTAAGAATACCTTCTTCCGCAAGCCACCAAATATTGTTGTCAGGTACCTTCCAGCCCGAGAGGTCTGTCGCGCTGTAGACGGTCGTGCGTGCTTCCTCAGCCGGAAGCTTGCTCAGAGAGAAGGCCGTGGTCACGGCGAAAGCCAGAAACATAGATTTTGAGAAAGGTGTCATGCGCGAAGACTAACCGGCAAATGACGGTTCGCGCAAGGGCGTGAAGCAGGCTCAGCATCGCGCCCACTCCTTACTTCGATTTACCCAAATCATCCAGTGCGCCCCAAACGTCTCGCTCGTCTTCAAGGAGCGCTTTTTCGCTGGCCGTTATTTGTTCGATGAAACCCGATTTCTCGCAGGTTTTTCCTTCGAGTATCTCATTGCATTTCGGGCTGGAGGGAAGTTCGAGCAAAAAATCCTCTCGAACAATATCTTTGAGATCGAAGCTGAACTGGCGCTTTTCGATGTCGAGTTCTGAGGACCATTTGAAATCAGCGTCGTAGTCAAAATAATCGAGACAGCGAGCGCACTGGAGCTGGAACTTGCTGCGCAAACGTCCTGAGAACACGATCACTTCTTCGAAACGATAAATGGTCGTGTCGTAGATTACGTCACCCTGAGGCCGGATACTGTCATCTTTGTTAAGCTCAAAAATCGAGCTGGGAAAAGAGCCGTCAAGCTGAAGACCGTCTTCCGGGATGTCTGAGAGAAGGATTTCCATGTTCAGAGAGATTGACGATGCGAACGATAGGCCTTTCAACCAGTTAGATTGAATGAGGCACCGAAAATGCGCCTAAATTGACGGCAAGAGATCATTGAAATAGAATCTGCCCTCCGGTATAGCTTCAATTATGAATCGTTACGCCATTGGACTCGACTACGGAACCAATTCCTGCCGCTCTCTCCTCGTGAATATTGATACAGGAGAGGAACTGGGTTCTGTTGTTTTTCCCTATCCATCTGGACATCAGGGGATTCTGACCGATCCCTCTGATCCTAATTTGGCGAGGCAGAATCCGCAGGATTATCTGGATGGTGCCATCACGATCATCACTGGTGCGATGGCACAGGCAAAAGCGTACAACCCGGATTTTAATCCCGAGGAGATTATCGGCCTCGGAGTCGATACGACGGGAAGCACGATTATCCCGGTGGATGCGGAAGGAACACCACTTTCACTCAAACCTGAGTTTTCAGCCAATTTAAATGCTCATGTGTGGCTTTGGAAAGATCACACGGCTTTCGAAGCCGCCGCCGAGATCACTGCTCTGGCGGAGAAGATGCGTCCGGAATACCTCGCCAAATGCGGCGGCACATACTCGAGCGAGTGGTGGTGGAGCAAAATATGGCAGTGCAAGAGGGTCGATCCTGCCGTGTTTGATGCTGCCTATTCATGGGTTGAACATTGTGACTGGCTCCCGGCCGTATTCACAGGAAACGATAAGCCAGAGAACACCAAGCGAAGCGTCTGCGCTGCCGGGCACAAAGCGATGTTTTCTGACGAGTGGGGAGGACTCCCCGATGAGCCGTTTCTGGAGGCACTCGATCCTGCACTCGCTCAACTGCGAGGAAGGCTTTTCACGGAAGCCTTTGACTCCAAAGTTAAAGCGGGTGATTTGAGCTCCGAATGGGCGGGTAAACTCGGGCTTAAGCAGGGGATCCCTGTGGCCGTGGGAGCGTTTGATGCCCATATGGGGGCAGTCGGCTCCGGAGTTAAAGCGGGCACTCTTGTGAAGATCCTGGGCACCAGCACATGTGATATCACGGTGCTACCCGCAGACGCCGAACTCGTCGACGTTCCCGGCGTCTGCGGCGTTGTGAATGGTTCTGTCCTGCCTGATCATTATGGCATCGAGGCGGGCCAGTCAGCGGTCGGTGACATTTTTCTCTGGTTCGTGAATCACCTCGTCCCGGATTCCTATGGGGTGACGAACGATGAAAAATTCATCGAAATGGGGCGCCGTCTGAGTGGCTTGAAACCTGGCGAGACCGGTTTGATGGCCCTTGATTGGAACAATGGAAATCGGACGATCCTCACGGACGTGAGACTTACAGGGGTGATTCTCGGCCAGACTCTCCACACGGAGGCGCACGAGATTTACCGAGCCCTCATTGAAGCGACTGCCTTTGGCGCGCTTACGATCATTAATCGTATGGAAGAATTTGGAATTAAGATTGATGAAGTTGTGAACACCGGAGGATTGGCAGTGAAAAATGAGGCGCTCATGCAAATGTATTCAGACATCCTCCAACGCCCTCTGAAAGTGGCGGCGAGCGATCAAACCTGTGCTCTCGGTGCGGCCATTTTCGGAGCCGCCTGCGGAGGGACCGTGAGCATTGCTGAAGTGCAGGCAAACTGTTGCCAAATACGCGAAAAGACCTATTCGCCCATTGCTGAAAACAGTGTGGTCTACGGAGAGCTCTATGCGATCTATAAAACTCTTCACGACGCTTTTGGAACGAGCGAGTGGGAAGGAGATCTCGCAAAGGTGATGAAGGAGCTCATCCAAATCCGTCAGGCGCAGCGCAACAGCTGAAGTCCTGATTTTCTGTGTTCAAGTACCGGCGGCGGGAATCGAACCCGCACTCCCGAAGGAACGCGATTTTGAATCGCGCGCGTCTACCAATTCCGCCACACCGGCCTCACTTGAGCAGAATTGAAATCATATCCAGCCTCATCAGGAAAGCAAGGGAGTTGTTTTCGTATTGACTGTCTTTCATGGCAGCGTGGGGTGGTTCCCTTTTGCCGCCATTTTGGGCGTTCACTAAATCGGGTGCCATCCGAATTTGATTTGGCGAGGTCCTTTGTCGAAGCTACAAAAACTTCAAAAATTATACTTACTCCCGCAGGTATAAAAGAGGAGGAGGCCATTCCACTAATATCCTTAATTCAATAGGTTAAATTGAGCCCTATATTTCATAAATTGGAACTTGAACCCTCTCTTCCCACTACTAAAATACACTCATGAAGTCTGCCATATTAGTTTTGCTCGTCTCATTTGGGCTCTCATCCTGCTTTCAAGATAAGGACAGCGAATCTAATGATACCGGGCGTAGTAGTTCCAAAGAGAAAGCGGAACCTTCGGCTAAGTCAGAGTACAGACGCATTCGCGATGAAGTCGCGGGCTTAAAGAAAGTGAAGCGTGAATTGGAAGGTAAGATTGACGACTTTGAAGATTCTCAACAGGAGTCTTCAACACTGGTGCAGAAGGAGATCGAAGTGGCCGGCGAACTCGAAGAAATCAGAAAATACCGGGATGCACTTAACTCTCACGAAGAAGCTCTTGATCAATCCTTAGCTCAATGGAGAACCGCAACGAGAGGATCATTCAAAGGGGTCAAACTACCGGGGATAGAGACTGTCAAAGGAGAGCAGTATTCCGATGTTACGATTAGTAATATCGATGATGAATCAATCACTTTTGAACATTCCGGCGGTGTCGCAACAATACTTGTCATTGAGCTGCCTCTCAGTTTGCGAAAAAATGTAATACACGAAGCCACCGTGTTAGCTGACAAGGCGATGAATTAACAACTGAAGTAAGTCTATTTATGAAATTTGGAAAACCTATTCAACACATTTTCTGTTGCGCATTCTTAGCAGGGATAATTACTCAGGAGGCCTGCGCGACTGAAGCGCAACTCAAAGAGATTACGGCTGAGATCGCCGTTTTAAAGGAGAAGGTGGCAGAGATTTAGAAAAGCGGAGGGAGTGGTTCCGACATTGAATCAAATATCACTGCCGCTGAGAACGAAATCGCTGAAACCAAAGAGGGATTCGCTGATCGAGAGAGTGAAATTGCAGAAAAAGAATACCTTCTGTCGGTTTACCAGTCGGCTTTCAGAGTTGTTACGACCTTAGATCGCGGAGCAGCACTGGGGAACCTGACGATGCCGGATGGTTCGACACTGCTAAATGTTGTGTTCGTGGGAATATCAAATGGTGCCGTTCAATTGCAAACTTCGACAGGACTGAAGACGGTTCCCGCAGGAGGATTACCCGCTTCACTCGCGAGTAGGATCCAACTTCCGCCTAGCATTCCTACTTTAGTATCCAATATCAATTTGATCTACTCCGAGAAGCCGGAGGCAGCCATAACTGAAGCCGAAAAAGATTCGCCGTCACCAATCGCGAAATTTGCAAGCAGTACGACAGGGGCTCCTGGCGAGAACCCGCCTGTCAATAAAGTAGCCACCAATGAGCCTGGCACAGCGGCTGCGCCCGAATCTTCTGACAAACCTGATTATATTAAAATCAAAGAGCGCAACGATGTGCGATTGAAGAAGATTCAGGACCTTCGAGAAGCATATTCATTGGTTTACGCTCAGTTGAAAAAGTTCAAAGCAGACAGATACAAAATACAGGCTGGCTTCAACAGCTCTAAGATCAAGACCGCGCAAGCGACACAGGACAAGGCATTTACTGGCGTCGACAACCGAATCGAAGAGGTTAATACCCAAATTCTTCATTTAAAGAATGAGATGAATCGACTTCGATCAGAATTCGAGTAGTCGACTGTTTTCGTTCTCCCGCTCTTTTAGAGATAACTTTCCGAAAAGGCTTCGAGCCGTCTCACTGTTTCGTCTTTGCCCAGTAGCTGGAGGACAGGCACTAGATCTGCGCCGCTGGTGCTTCCCATCGCACCAACGCGACAAGGAAGCATAAGCGCTCCCATTTTGCTGCCTATTCCACTGGCTGCATCAGCGATCCCTGACTTGATGTCTGCTTCGGACCAGTTTTCTACTGACTTCAGTCCTGTCGTGAGGGCTTGGAGAACCTCTTTTACTCCCTCACGGCTCACCACTTTCTCGACCGAGGCAGGGTCATAGTGAACTTCGATGGCAAAGATCGTCGCGATCACCGCTGGGATTTCGCTGAGGAGTTGCGCCCGCTCTCTTGCTAACTCAAGAGCAGGAGGAATACGGGAGTCCTCGATCGAGATTCCCGAAGCCTTGAGAAAGGGATTCGCGAGCGCCTGGAGCTCAGCCGCTGACAATTGCTTGAGATGTTCGCCATTCACCCAGCAGCACTTCGCGTAGTCGAACTTGGAATTCGACTTATTGATTCCTTCCAGTTCGAATCGTTCTTTGAGCTCGGCGAGGGTGAAGATCTCCTGATCGTCTTTCCCGGACCATCCCAGGAGCGCCATGTAATTATTAACCGCATCAGCAATGAAGCCATCGGCCTGATACTCATGAATCAGAGACCCTTGGTCTCTCTTGCTCATTTTTGTGCCACTGGGGTTGAGATTCAGCGGTATGTGGGCGAAAACGGGAGGGTCGACTCCCAGAGCCTCATACAACGCGAGGTGTTTCGGGGTATTGGAAAGATGGTCTTCGCCGCGAATGACATGAGTGATTCCCATTTCAATGTCATCAACCACGTTCACGAAGTGAAAGATGTAGCCGCCATTCGGGCGCTTGATGACAATGTCGGGATTGGCGGGAACTTCTTTCTTTGTCTCCGGGTCGAAACGGGTTGATCCCTGCTCCTTTAGATTCGTGGTTACAGTCCCGCAGATACGATCCTCGACGGAAATGTCTTTGTCAGGGACCCGAAAACGAATCGCGCCGTGATCTTCATAGACGTGGCCGGATTCTTCAAGTTTCGCAAGATACCGATCATAGATTGAGCCCCGCTCACTCTGATTGTAGGGCCCGAATTCGCCGCCAATTCCAGGACCCTCATCCCACTCAAGGCCAAGCCAGCGCAGTCCATCCAGGATCACTTCCATGGAATCTTTCGTGCTTCGCTCTGCATCGGTATCTTCGACTCGCAAAACAAAACTTCCCCCATGGTGACGGGCGTAAAGCCAATTATACAGGGCAGTCCGGGCACCTCCAATATGAAGGAAGCCGGTAGGGGACGGGGCAAAACGCGTGCGCACTTTCATCGCCTTGAAGGTGCCGCAAAAGACGGCTTGGTCAATCACCGATAGAGCCCGCACTCCTCAGTATTATTCACCCAGTGACCCGCGAATCTCGACCTGCTTTTCGGGCAGTGCCATTACTTTAGCTGTTTTTACGGTGAAGTCCCATTCAGCGGGAGAATCGGAGTAAATTAGCAATTTACTCTTCTCCGAAGCCATCGCAGCGACCTGGGGTATATCAGTAAATCGGAGGACATTCAGCAACTCAGGTCCAACTCGATGACTGGAGGCAGGACCGTGTAAGTCAAGCCTTGCAATATTTGGCTCAAACAAGGAAGCATAGAGAGAATTACCGGCCATAATCCCACTGGATTGCATCCAAAAGGGAGGCGTATCACCGCCATCCATTTCACGCACGGTCTGAAGAGCGCGTCGGATGTCCCAAATTCTCATGGCATCGATAGTCGTTCCGAGGAGCGCGAAACGTCTTCGTATGTGAGTGGCTTCTTTCGGATCAGTCGTCCAGGCTGTTGGTCCAATTCCGCGGGGTGGGAGATAGAGCATGCCCCATTTCTGAGACTGGTGCATTTTCAACTCTGCTTCATAGGCGCTCTCATCGAGCGCTGGTAATTCGACACCTGGAAACGCTTCTGCAAAAGCGGCTCCGGGGCTGGCGAGAAAATCGAGCCAACCGTCTTCGTCGAGAACATTGAGAACGATACGGTCAAGATCCTCCAGAGGCACGTTTTCCGGAGTTACGAGATACAACGGCAGGCGCACCGTTGGCTGAGACTCAAAACTGTAGCGAATGAAATCGACTCCGTCTCTTCTGGAACGAAATTCCTCGGCAAGTTTTGAATCAGCGGCTCGTGTCGGCCAGCCGCGGAAACTACGCGACTTGAGCCGATTTAAGATGAGGCCTCGCTGGGCGGACCAGTCTTGAGGCGAAGCGGGAACCTTCGCTAAACGCGGAACTCGACGAGTGAAATAGTCGTCAATGAACGTGTTGCGCTCGTTTTCGGGGATAGCATCAAGAACTTTTAACTCCTTGGGCTCGAAGAGGACCGGAGACGCCGCGCTGCTCAGTTCGTCTTCGATACTGGCGCCTTTAAGGTGCCTCTCAAACCAATGATAGGCGGATACCCGAAGCGGTTCGGTATCCTTGTGGGGGCCCTGATAGATCGCGAGCCCGAGATTCTCTCTTGCCTCAAGCGCTTCGTAGACTTTGCGGGTCCTTGTGAACACATCAACAACACCGTTCAAAGGGAAAATCCGGTCGTCATCTGTGTTCAGAATGAGAAGAGGGCGGGGGGCTATCAAGGAGGTTAAAAGGGGGAAATCCCACCGATAGGTGTTGATCATGAACATGCAATCGCAATGCCCTTCAATGCAGCCGTCTACGACATGATTCTGCATCGAGGTGATTCCTGCAACAGGCGCTGATACTTTGATTCTCTCGTCGAGGGCAGAGATCCAGTAAGTGTAGGCCCCACCTCCAGATCTCCCCGTAGCACCGATTCTGTCAGCGTCGACTTCCTTACGCGTTTCCATGTAATCGAGCGCCCGAATAGCATTCCATGCCTCAACGCCGGCAGGAGTGTAGCCACGTGAATTCCACCACCACCGATCAAGTTTATAGGTTCCGTGATGGTGTCCTTCAATCTCTCCCAGTTGCAGTGTGTCAATTGTCAGACAGGTGTAACCGTGTTTTGCGAACCAGGTTCCGTGGCGCTGGTAGTGCACCTTGTTGCCGTAGCTAATGCCATCGATATTGACTCTTCCATGACCGCATTGATATAAGATGGAGGGAAGGGGCCCTTCCTGCTCTTCAGGCCGGTAGAAATTAGCGGTGACGTAGAGGCCGGGGCGGGATTGAAAAACGATGTTCTCAACAATCACCCCGTCCCGCGTTGTCGATCCGGTGGTCACCGCTTTTAGTGGTGATCGCGCCGGTAGAGGCTGCAGTCCCAACATCTCATAAAGTTCCCGTCTCAGCGAGGCCTGTTTCCCCGGCCAGTTTTCCGTATCAGCGATAAGTGAATTCGTTCGAGCTTCGACCCGCCGTGTTTCCTGGACAAAATAGTCCCGCAACATGAGGTCCCCGGGGGTGGGCTCGGTCGGGATATCCGAAAAATCAGTCGAATGAACGGCTGTGCCACTCAAGGAAATCACGAAAAGTGCGAAGAAAAGCCTGGAAGTCATAACTCAAGTTTAGCCAGGGGCTTAAACTATCGCCAAGGCAAAAACCGCCGCGTTGCAGGGATGCGCATTGATTATGACACAGCCCCGTCTCGACATTGGGATGAATCATGAAATAGATTCAAGGGCATAATGAAAGCCCTTGTAAAGAATTCTGACGCGCCCGGACTCTCGCTTGAAGACGTGGACGAGCCCCAAATCGGAATCAATGATGTTCTGATAAAAGTAGATCGAACCGGAATCTGCGGAACTGACGTTCACATTTATAATTGGGATGCGTGGGCGCGAAAAACGGTTCCCTATCCAATGGTAGTTGGTCACGAATTTGTTGGGGAGATTGTTAGGATTGGGTCAAACGTTTCCGACTTTTCCGTTGGTGATGTCGTAAGCGGAGAGGGGCATGTCGTTTGTGGTCGCTGCCGGAATTGTATGGCAGGGCGTCGTCATCTTTGCGCGGATACGAAAGGAATTGGCGTAAACCGCCCCGGGGCCTTTGCCGAATACATCGCGCTCCCGATGGCAAACGTTTGGCATCATGCTGATGATATTGATCGGGACCTAGCGGCCATTTTTGATCCCTACGGGAATGCCGTTCACACCGCACTTACCTTTGAGGTTCTGGGCGAAGACGTTCTCATTACTGGTGCGGGACCGATTGGCTGCATGGCCGCTGCTATTTGCCAGTATGCGGGGGCCCGGTATGTCGTAGTGACTGATGTGAATCCATGGAGACTTGAGCTAGCGAAAGAAATGGGCGCAACCGAGGTGGTTGATGTTCGAAATGAACGGATCTCTGAAGTTCAAAAGAAACTGGGAATGAGCGAAGGATTCGATGTCGGACTCGAGATGTCAGGAAACCCGAACGCATTTCGCGAAATGATCGATAACATGTGTCACGGAGGAAAAATTGCGATGCTTGGAATTCCATCGGAGGATATTGCGATCGACTGGAATACGGTCGTCTTCAATATGCTAACGATATCAGGTATCTACGGACGTCGGATCTACGAGACTTGGTATAAGATGACGGTGATGCTTCAGGGTGGGCTCGATCTGAGCCCCGTTATCACACATCATTTTGATTGCACTGATTTCGAAAAAGGATTCGCGGTGATGAATAGTGGTGAGAGCGGAAAAGTAATCCTCGATTGGTCGAAACTGTCATGAATCTTAATTTTCAAAAGCATCTCAATGATGCTCTAACTACGATACGAGAAGGCGGTTTTTACAAAGACGAACGCGTCATAGTGAGCCCGCAGTCTCCCCGGATTGAAGTTCGGGGCGGCCAGAAGGTTCTCAATTTTTGCGCTAATAATTATCTGGGACTCTCGGACCATCCCGACCTGAAAGAAGCCGCGAGTGAGGCGCTTGAAAAATGGGGCTTCGGACTCTCTTCCGTTCGTTTCATTTGCGGGACACAGGAAATTCACCGTGACCTCGAAGAGAAACTTAGCTCATTTCTTAAAACCGACGATACGATTCTCTACAGTTCGTGTTTCGACGCCAACGGCGGTCTCTTCGAAACGATTTTGGGACCTGAAGATGCCGTGATCTCTGATGAGCTCAATCACGCCTCCATCATTGACGGCATTCGCCTTTGCAAGGCAGGCCGGTTTCGATATCGAAACAATGATATGGTAGATTTGGAGCAGAAACTGCAGGAGACAAGTGAGTCCAGATTTCGCCTCATCGCCACTGACGGAGTCTTCTCGATGGATGGATCGATTGCCAATCTGAAAGCCATTTGCGACCTCGCTGATCAATATGACGCCCTTGTTATGGTCGATGACTCCCACTCGGTCGGAGTGCTAGGGGAGAAGGGGCGCGGCACACACGAGCATTGCGAGGTGATGGGCCGAATTGATATTCTAACAGGGACGCTAGGGAAGGCTCTGGGCGGTGCCAGTGGTGGCTACACGAGTGGCAGGAAAGAAATCATCGAACTGCTTCGGCAGAGATCGCGTCCCTACCTGTTTTCCAATTCACTGGCTCCGCCCATCGTCGCGGCAACTATTAAAGCGCTCGACCTCATTCAGAAAAATCCTGATTTTCTAAATAATTTGAAGAGGAACACCGAGCATTTTCGATCAAAGATGAAAGCGAAGGGGCTCCCGACCCTTGATGGTGAGCATCCCATTGTCCCCGTCATGCTTGGTGACGCCAAAATGGCGGGAAGAATCGCTGAGCGGCTTCTTGAAAAGGGCGTCTATGTCATTGCTTTTTCCTTCCCTGTCGTTCCAAAAGGCAAAGCGCGTATTCGCACTCAGATTTCGGCGGCGCATTCATACGAAGAACTTGAATTTGCAGCAAGCGCATTTCAAACGGTCTACGACGAGATAACGAAGGGTGATTGAATGATCACGGTCGATCGCTTCCTGCCCAGCCTTGCAATGCCTTGCAATGCCTTGCAATGCAATGCATTGGGGTGGCCTTGGCGCGACTTCACCAGGCAGCACCGACGTTCCACTCTTCAACGAGCTCTGTCGGGATGTCTTCGATAAAGCGTGAGGGACGCTGAAGCACCTCTCCATCAAAGGCCCCGTGCCATAGGAGCGGGTAGGTGAGGTAGAGTTCATCTCTCGCCCGCGTCACCGCGACATAAAAAAGGCGGCGCTCCTCTTCGAGGCCGCTTTGGTCTTCGTTGTCCTCATCAATGACACGGCTGTTGGGAAATTTCCCATCAGCAAGCCACACGACAAAAACGGCGCGCCATTCGAGGCCTTTCGCCTGATGCACTGAACTCAGGCAGACCGCATCGGCGTCCGGGTCCTCCTGCGTCGCGCCCAGGGTATCCTGTCCTGCAAGAAGGCTGAGTTGGCTCAGAAATTCGTCGATGTTCTCGAACTTTTCAGCATAGCGCTCTAGCTGCTGAAGATCCTGTTTACGGGAATCAAAGTTCGTAAACTTCGATCTCATATACTCTTCGTAAACACCGCCCATGATCGATGGCATCATCGGGCTTGGCGGCTTCGGATTACCCTCGGCATCAACGAGCTCATCAAGTGTGTAGGCCATTTGTTCCCACGCCGACTTGCCCTTTGCTGGGACTTTGAATTCGAGAAGAATTTTGGAAAAAGAAAGGACCGGCTTTTCTTCTGCGCCTCGAGAACGCATCCATTCCCGCCAAAGAGTATCGGCTGTTTTTGCCCCGACACCTGGAAGCATTTTCGTAATGCGCTTGAATGCGACTTCATCGCGCCGGTTGCTCACGAACTTCATGAAAGCGGCAACGTCTTTAATGTGCGCTTGCTCGAAGAAACGAAGTCCACTTGTGATCACAAAAGGAATCCCTCGATTAGTCAGCTCAAGCTGTATCTCCATCGCATGAAAGTGAGCACGGTAGAGGACCGCGATCTCATTCAATTCGAGCCCCTCATCTCGAAGCTCAAGAATTCTCTGAGCGACAAAGGCTGCCTGAGTATTCGGATCTTGCAACGGAGCCAGTGCGGGCAGCTCATCCCGCTCAGCACGGAAGGGTGTGAGATCTTTGCGAAACTGCTTGGTGTTCGGGGCGATCGCCGCATTGGCGAGACTTAGGATACCGGGAACAGAACGATAATTGGTCTCGATGACATATTTTTTAGCACCTTCGTAGCGTTCGGGAAAATCGAGAATGTTACGAAAATCAGCGCCTCGCCAGGAATAGATCGACTGAGCGTCGTCACCCACGACCATGACATTTTTCTGGGGTAAGGCGAAGATATCAATCAACTCAGCCTGGAGGGCATTCGTGTCCTGATACTCATCAACCAGAACCCACTCGAACTGGCTTTGATATTGCTTCCGAATTCCCTCGTTCTCTTCAAAAAGGCGCAATGGCTTTTCAAGAAGGTCGTCGAAATCCATCGAGTTCGTTCCCTGCTTCTTCAATTCGTAGGCATCGAGCATTTTGGTGATTACCTCGGCATGATGCGCAAAGCTGGGGTAGCGAGTCTGCAGGATTTCTCCGATCTCGGTCCCCGTGTTGTTTGCGAGGCTGAAAATGTCCGCGATCACATCAGGTTTGGGAAACAGGCTCGCCTTCGTATCGACTTTGCATTCGCCTATGACCGCATTCAGGAGCTCTTTCTGATCCTCCCGATCCATGATCGAAAAGTTCCGTTGCCACCCCAGAAGCTCGGCATGACGACGCAAAATCTTGTTTCCGATGGAGTGGAACGTTCCTCCCCAAAGATCACCGGTCTCGTAGGGAACAAGTTCCTCGACCCGGTCAAGCATCTCTTTGGCTGCTTTGTTCGTGAATGTGAGCAAAAGAATATTCTCGGGACGAATCCCGTTGTCGAGGAGGTAAGCGACACGGTAAATAAGCGTCCGGGTTTTTCCGCTTCCGGCTCCCGCAATGACCAGTGATGGCCCGGGAGGTGCCGTCACCGCTGCAAACTGCTTGTCATTAAGTTCCGCTGCGTAATCGATCTCCGATTTCGTCTGTTTCGGAACGCGCCGCACTGTATAATCTCGAGCCATCTACGAGGGGATAGTAGACCGCGAATTCCCCATTTGCCCAAAGAAAATGAGAGATAGGGGCGCGATTCTACATTTTCTTCGCGGCCGCTTCGGCAAGAACGCTACGCTCCCCGCGCTCGAGCGTCACGTGCGAGGTGCACGCTTCACTACTAAGCCGGTCACGAGTGTAGACGAGCCCGTTGCTCAATCGATCGACGTAGGGATTATCGATCTGTGCAGGGTCACCGATGAGAACAAGCTTCGATCCCTTTGCCATGCGGGTCACAATGGTTTTTGCCTCGAGTGGAGTGAGCTGCTGAGCTTCGTCAAGAATGAAGTAACGATTCGGAATCGACCTCCCTCGAATGTAGCAAAGCGCCTCAACCTCGATGAGTCCTGATTCGATCATGGGCGTGTAGACCTTTTTACCCCCGGCGTTTAATAGCTGCTTACCATCGCCTTTACGCTGTCGCGGTTGTTTCTTGCGTGAATTCTGATCTGAATTCGGAGTGAGGAGAAATTCGAGGGCATCAAAAATAGGTTTTAACCATGGATCCAGTTTCTCCTCGAGCGATCCGGGGAGGAATCCGAGTGTGTCGCCGAGGGGGATGACGGGACGGCTCACGGTGACACCGTTGTATTCGCCTCCAAAAGTGGCGTGCAGCGCGGCAGCTACGGCCAAGAGCGTTTTGCCGGTGCCCGCCTGACCATAACACGTCACCAAAGTGACCTCAGGATTGAGGAGGGCATCGAGGAAGCACTGCTGGCCCAGATTCAGTGGACGGAGAGGGGTGCCTTTTTGAATGCGAATCTGATCGGGGATGATCAACTTATGAAAAAGGCCGTCCGCGCCCATTCGTGCTGGCATTGTCCGTTTCTCACCTGCTTTCAAAAGCACGTATTCATTCGGGTTGATCTTCTTTACGTGGGCAGGCATCTCCAGCGTTGAGGTGACCGCAAACCGCTGCAGCTCACCGGGCCTTAAATCGATCACCACGGGAGACGATTGACCTACCTGCTCGCTGGCGACCTTATCGTTCTGATAGTCTTCGCATGCCATCCCTATGGCATGCGCCTTGAGCTGAAGGTTGAGGTCTTTCGTTACGAGGATAGTCGGAGTGTTATTACTCTCGGCGATCAGCCGGGTGCTCACGAGAATACGATTATCGGCGCTTTCCTGTCCTCGAAACGCGGCAAGCATCTCTCGAATAGACTCCTGTTCGTAAGCCGACTCGGGTTGGCCGGGGACGAGTCTGACAGACCCTCCTTCGGGGCTGGGGATTCCGACTGTCGCAAGATCCGGATTGTTTGAAAACTGCTCGGCAAGCCGGCGGTGAACCCTGCGGGCATTGGCGCCACGCTCTGACTGCTCGCTTTTAAAACGGTCCAGCTCACACAAAACCTCTAACAGAATGCAAATATGATTGTCGCGGAAGCGGTCTAATGACTCTGGATCGTGCAGCAGCACATTTGTATCGAGAACAAAGTTTTTCCCAGTCTCGGCCGGAGCCCTCAGTCCATTTCCGTAGGAAACACGAGGCGCGCCAAAAACAATTTCGGCTTGATTGGCCGGATTCTCATTGGAGGCGCCGTCGTCGCCTATACCAATGCCTACTGGAGAGAGAGAGGTCTCGTTCATACTGTTTCGAAGAGGCTCGAACAGCGTCCAAAAACGCTTTCGGCAACCCTTGGAAACAGAGTGTGGACAGGATAGTTAGGATTGTCAAAATATCTTGATAGATAAATTGACTAATCGCCTCGCTTTCTGTTTCTAAGAAAGCATGTCGTCGAGGACCCGGAGGAGGAGACTTAGGTCTACTGGTTTTGGTAAAACCGTTGTAGAACCGGCCTGTGCCACGGCGCCTTCGGAGAGTTCTGCTGAGTCAACCAGTGCCGTGAGCATGACAACAGGGACGCCGGATAGCTTTGGACTCTGCTGCAATTGGGCCTGCACGTCGCCTCCGTCCATCCCCGGCATGACCACATCAAGAACGATCGCATCGGGCTCAAAGCTCAAGGCCATTGCGAGGGCTTGGGTCGAGTCATTTTCAATCATCACCTCGTATCCACCTGATTTCTCAAGGTTCATTTTTAGAAGCTGAGTAAACCCTGCTTCATCATCTACGAGGAGAACTTTCTTGGCCATAGTCGTTAATCTTAATTGTCGGGATTCTGCTCTACATTGTGCCTAAATGCCAGATCAAGTGTCAATCTCTTTCAGCAGATTCGGGACAAGCGACACCTTTCCCGTATCAATTTTTGTCGGAAGGATGAGCCGTGCCATCGCTCCTTTTCCGTCCTCCCGGTTTTCGAGAGTAAGATTGCCGCCGTGAAGCGCTACAATTTTTTTAGCAACCGATAAGCCCAGGCCGGTGCCGTGCCCGGTTGCCTTCGTCGTAAAAAAGGGATCAAAGAGCCGGTTCACGTCTCCTTTTTCAATTCCGGTGCCGTTGTCAATAATATCGAGAATGACGACTTGGTCACCGTCGCGGAAAACCTCAAATTTTCGTGCCCCCTGATTCTTGATGACGTCCTTCATCCGCTCGCAGCGCCCCCGGATAAGGAGCTCCGCTTTGGTAGATTTGTGCATCGCATGCACGGCATTGATCACGAGATTGATCATGACTTGTTCAAACTTCGACATGTCGAGAAACACATGGGGAAGGTCATCTTGGATGTCGATGGTTACGTTGGTGGTAGTACGAGTCAATTCATGTCTCACGAGGAGAAGCACTTCATCAATCACCAGATCGAGCTTAACGGGTTCCCGGCTCAGTGCCCGCTGGGAGGAGAAATCGACGAGGCCGCGCACAATTCGATCAGCGCGAGCGACCGCCTCACGCATCTGGGTAAGGATCGTGTCGACATTGGGGTCATCCGGATCAATTCCCTGTGAAAGATAGTCCACTCCCAGAAGAATCATCGCGAGAGGATTCTTCACTTCATGCGCTACACCAGCTGCGAGACGGCCAATCGATTCAAGTTTCTCGGCCTGAATCAATTGCATCTGAGTATCGGCCAGTTCTTTGTTGGTCTCAACGAGGTTCTTGTTGAGATGTTCGAGTTGGCGAAGCGATTGAACCTTTTCCGTGATATCTTCGCTGATTCCGACAACAAGATCATGTCCGGTTCGCTCATCATGAACCGGCAGTTTCACGGTCCGCAAGTGGACTTCACCTCGATGTTTGGTATCGATGATTTCCTCGGGAACTCTGAGCAATTTGCCCCGTTTCAGGACCGCCTTATCGACGCTCCGAAAGTAATCAGCTGACTCTTGAGAAAACAGATCATAGTCATCATTTCCGAGGGCTTTAACCGCCCGTAAGCTGGTGATTTCCTCCTGTTTCTTGTTCCAGAGGATAAACTTAAAACCGTCCGTCGCGTCTTTTACAAATACTGCGACAGGGAGATTGTCGAGAACTGATTCAACGAGGCTTTGTTTATGCATAAATCACAAGCGGGGCGCTCAATCTTATCAGAAAAGTGCAGAATCAAAAAGCTAAAGACGCACTATTTGATCGATTCTATGAGACAGCCGATTGGTTTAGTCTCGGAAAAAACGACTCCCTTTTGTTCAAGGCACAAAGCCAGAACGTCACGAAGATAGCGTTGCGAGGCAACGCGCCTGCGATCACCGAGCTCGGTGTAAAGATCGTCTATCATTCCTCGGTAGATCAGTTTTCCATCCGCATTAAAAACGGCGACTTCTGGGGTCGTTGTCGCACCCGATTTTTTGACAAGGATGTGGTCCTTATCAATTCGTCCCTCGATCTTTAAATCGTAGTCCCGGCGATGAGTGGCCACTTCTTCTTCGGTCAGATCTGTGTTGGGATAGATCAGAGAGAAAACGATTCCCTGAGCCTCATATTCCGAGAAGATGCGATTGATCTCCGGGGCATAGTAGTTCGCAACAGGACAATCGGTGGCGATGAAAAACAAGACCTCGGCCTGCGGTCTCTTTCCCTCATCAGCTTCCAAAAAAAAGGTCGCCGCGACGATCGTGGCAATGAGGAATGCGCTCTTCATATCCGCTTCGATGCCTCGAGAGTTTCAAGCCAGTCTTTCAGCGTTTGAATCTCGGAGGGATTGAGCATTTTGTCGTCATCTTCATCGAGTCTCAGCAGAAGTGCTTTGCGGAGTCGTGCCGGCAGTTCCTGTTCCTGCAACGAGCCATCCTCGTTCTTATCCAAATGGCGGATAATTGTGGGAAGCCGACCGAGAACTTTCGTATCTTGCAGCTCCTTCCCCAGTTGAGCAAAGAGTTTAGCTTTCTCAATTTTAGTTGAACGATTGAGGCTCGTGTAGTCGTCTGACTCCACCGCGACTCCGATGAGCGTGATGCTTCCCATTTCGTCAGTTGACTCCCGGCCCCATTTGATCCGCTGCGGCGGTGTGTGTGGGTTGTCTGAGTTGGCTGAGGAATTGTCGTAGGTGATGACCGACTTCAGAATGGTTCCGGCCGGAAGAATGGTCAGATCGGCAAAATAATAAGTATCCTGCCAATCGAGATCCCAATCCGGAATATCGAGGAGGACCCGCTCTGATCCATCAGGAAACGTCGCGGTCATCCGCATCGTCTCGCAAATGTAGTGAGCATGACCGCCAACGCTGATCGCCTCGACATCAACAGGAATCTCGAAGCTGTCTTCGACCACGTAATGGGATTCTCCTGCCGGAATATCGATTTTCATGCCGCGTCCGAATCCGGGAGGGACCTGCACTTCTTGTATCTGACGCGACGGAGCTTTCTTCGCAAAATAAATCCCAACGGTTGTTTGTTCCGCTTCGCTTTTCCCTGAGGGGTGAAAGTGAGTCGACAACACGAGATCCGAACCCATCGGAAGCGGCCGGGCGAGATCTCCGGGAAGTTTCCTCGCGCTTACCCCGGGAACATAGCCACCGAGTGAACCGCTTTTCCGAAAAGACATCCCACTGAATCCCGGCTTCCCGTCTTTTCCGTCCAGCTTTCTCGCCGTCCCGCTATCATCGAGAAAGTAGAGCGAATGATGGACGACGGACCGGGCAGAAGGGCGCAGTTCGATCGCTTTGACCCATTTATCCTCATCCAAATCGAGTGGCAGAACAAAATTTCGGTAAATGTCAGGACCATCGGCGGGAACGTCGTAGGGCACTGACATTGTCACAATGAGATCGGGCTCGCCCAATTGCCAACCTTCCGTAAACGTGGGAGGCTCAGGGCTGTCATTGGGATTGCCCTCCGCTTTACCTGCTTTCACCCAGCGGGCTATCAGAGCCACCTCATCGTCCTCAATCCGCCTCACATCCTGAAACGCCGTCAGTTCGTGATTGGCATGCCATGGAGGCATATAACGATCATCGACGACGCGGGCGATCGTCTTCGCTTTGCGGGAGACTTCATTAAAATTAGTCAGAGGAAACGGGGCACTCTCACCGGGGCGATGACAACTCATGCAGTGGTCTTGAATGATGGGCGCGATATCGCGGTGGTAGGTGAGTTCCTCGCCCTGACCTGACGAAAACAAAAGAAGGAGCAGGCCGGTCGGGCGAATAAGTTTCATACGCAGGCTTAGACGGAGAGGTCTCTCTCGAGGTTACATGAAACCCCAGGTCTCGAGAAATGTTTCAAGGCGCCTCACCGCGAAGAATTGATTTCAAAATGGGAACACAGGACTTGCTGAGTGATTCGATGCCCTCAGGAGCGAACTCCCAGGTAATCCATGGGAGCTTGCGCTCGGATGCCCAGCTTCCCATCGATCCCGGGGTTTCGTAACCAATCTCTCCGACGAGGGGGAGCCCCGCCTTGTCGGCAATCCACGCAGCGAGAGGGGTGCGGTCAGGATCGTCAACGCAGGCGAGGGGACCATGAAGGGTCAGGACCTGATGAGGCTTGATCGTATCGAGCAAAGAAAGAAGTGCCTGCGTCTCAGGTTCCGACCCGGCCGAGGCGCCCGTAGCGATCTCCAACACCTCCTCCTCATCGGCGTGCCAGCGACAAGTCGTCGGCTTATCCTGCCAATTCGAAGCCGGAAAGTTTCGGTTCAAATCGACATCATTCGCATTCCCTCGGGTCCCGAGGGCTACGCCATCGGGATTGGCACAGAAGATGATTCCGATCCCCGAAGAGATTTCACTCTCCTCACAGGACCGCAACGCGCGCGACAAGGTCACGGTCGTTTCTGGTTCTTCGCCATGGATCCCCGCGATGATAAGGAGACGGCACTTTTCCCGAGAGGGCAGCCATAGCAGGGGCGCTCCGAGGACGGACTTTCCGTATTCGGTCAGTTGAAGATCAATCGCGGTCCGCTTTGCCATACTATCCCTTTGAATCAGGGATTCTCGCGCTGCCATGGAATCTGTCCGGCTCGATTCACATGCCTCATCAGCGCGTTAAAGAGTTCGGCATATCGCTTCGGTGCCACCTTTCGTGGAACTTCTTTCATTTCGCCGGAATCAGTCGCGAGATTGAACATTTGATAGGGTTCAAAAGGGGTGTTCCGAAGCAATTTCCAATCACCCATTCTCACGGCGTGGTAGGGGATCCCTCCATATTTGGCATTGCCTTCGAGTCGCACCCAAAAGACAGGTCGTGGCGATTCCTCAAAAGGCTCGCCTTTCAGAACTGGCAGAAAGCTACGCCCGTCCAATTCGTGTTTCACCGGAACGCCGGCGATTTCGGCGAGGGTGGGGTAAAGATCCATCGTCATAGAAAGGTGGTCCTTATTGACCGCACCGGCCTCAATCACGCCCGGCCAGGTAACTGAAGTGCCGACGCGAATGCCGCCTTCCCACATTTCCTGTTTCCCACCGTGCCAGGGTAGATTTCGGGCCCCGACGCTGGATTGACCTCCATTGTCGCTCGTGAAAACGACGACGGTATCTTCCCAAAGTTCCTCTTTCTTCAATGAGGCAACGACGCGTCCGACTCCCGCATCAAGATGCTCGATGAGGGCAACTAATGCGGCGCGCGAGTCGGTAATACCAGCTTCCCGGGCCTTCACTTTTTCCAACCAATCCTCAGGCGGTTGAATCGGCGTGTGTGGCGCATTGTAGGCGAGGAACATAAAGAATGGATCCTCTGCCTCCTCACGCGCTTCAAAGTAGTCGACCGCCCAATCCGTGAAAATATCCGTAGCATGCCCCTTCGGGTGAACCGGCACTTCGTTGCGTCGCATGTAGTGCTTCCCGTGTCTGAGATGATTGTAGTAGTCATCCATCATGTCCCCGAGGAAACCATGGAAGAAATCGAAACCGACATCGGTGGGACGATCCGGCTTCTCGATTCCGAGGTGCCACTTTCCAATTAGGGCGGTCTCGTAGCCGGCGGTCTTAAGGTGCGATGGCAAAGTGATGACGTCGTTGCGAAGGTTCCCCCAACTCGTCGCCTTACCCGGCAACGGCGTGCGAATCACTCCGGGAACCCCCGCCATATCAGGATAGAGCCCCGTGACAAACGAAGCACGAGTCGGAGAGCAGACCGGGCAATTCGCGTAGAAGGAATCGAACCGCATCCCCGAGTTCATGAGTGCGTCAATGTTAGGAGATTTCAGATCCGGTGCCCCGTAGACAGAAAGATCCCCGTAGCCGAGATCATCAACCATGATCACAAGCAAATTTGGCGGGCTTTTTTCTGCAAACGCTGGGGACAAAAAAAGCATCGATGACGCAATGAGGGCAGAAAAGAATTTCATCCTTACAGTCTTGCCGTTTTAATGGCAGTAATTCAACTCATGAGAATACTTTTTAGCGTTATCATTTCCTCCGTCATCCTCGTCGCGACATTGCAGGCCGAGCCGCTCGATGCGCCTGTCGTCGAGATGGGAAAAAGCGGTGTATCCAACTTCATTGCGAGAATGGAAAAGGAGCGAAAAGCTCACGTTGCGTTCCTCGGTGGCTCGATCACGCAGAATGAAAAGGGACATTGCAAGATGGTTGCTGATTGGCTGACTGAGAACTGGTCAGATGTTGATTTCACTTTTACCAATGCAGGCTTGAGCTCTACCTGCTCATTGACCGGCGCAGGGCGCGTCGATCGCGATGTGCTCAGCAAAGGGCAGGTAGATCTGCTCGTTCTAGAGTTCGCGGTCAATGATGATCAGGACGCAGGCCACGATCGCAAGACCGCGATTCGAGGTCTTGAGGGGATCGTTCGTCAGTATTATCGCGAGAACCCGAGCGGTAACATCATCTCTGTTCAATACGTAAACCCCGGAATCCTTGAGAACATCCAAAAGGGAGAGGAAACCGTCAGTGTCGCAGCGCATAAGGCCGTCGCGCATCACTATGGTTTGCCCATCGTCGATGTCGGGCAGGGACTCGCCAATGAAATCGCGGCAGGAAAAATGACCTGGAAAGAGAACTACGCCGGGACTCACCCGAACCCGGAAGGCTACCAATTTGCCAGTGACCTGATCACCTCAGTGATTGAGAAAACGATCTCTGGTGAGACACCGCAGACCGTGACGCTGCCGGATCCTCTCGATGAACTGTCCTACGGGAATATGCAGGTCGTGGATCCGCAGGTAATCAACTGGCTCGGAGGCTGGAAACACGCACTGGTGAGTAAAGAACTGCTTCCGATGGGGCAGATCCGTGGCGACTACGAAAAATTTAAAGCGATCCGATCAGACTCAGCCGGAGATCATCTTTACTGCAGCTTCGCCGGCCGGACCCTGGGAGCCTTCGTCCTCGCCGGACCCGATGCCGGAGCGCTTGAAGTCAGTATCGACAATGGCGAATGGAAAAAGGTCGAACTCTATCACAGCTACAGCGGCGGGCTGAATTATCCCAGAACCGTTATTCTCGCCGATGATCTGAACAATGCTTATCATCAAGTTGCGATTCGGACGGCCGCATCCGAAAACGAAAAATCAAAAGGCGCTACAGCAACGGTCTTGTATTTCGTGACCAATTAAATGCCCCGTAGGCACCTTTTTCGGTAGCCCACCTGTTTGTCATTCAGGCGCGAGGCGTGACACAAGCCGCATCGGCTTTTATCGACCGGATGGTGTCATCAAGAAGAACGCAGTAGACACCATTTCCGGGGAGGGATACATCTACCCGCTACCTGATGACTAGGCCGCGCCACCTCGTTTAATAGTTCAGGCAGGCAGACCCAACAGGAGGTCCCCGTCACTTACGCAATAAACGTCGCCCGGCGCTTCTTCACATCGCTCGCGAGCAGCTTGACCATCTCCACGGTCGTATCCCATCCCACGCAGGAGTCGGTCACACTCTGACCGTATTTCATATCATCGGAAATTTTCTGAGCACCTTCTTCGAGATGGCTCTCGATCATGAGGGCACGAATAGAACTGTCACCGGTAGCGATTTGCGCTCCAATCTCGGCACAGACACCTGGCTGATTTCGGTAGTCTTTACCGCTGTTGGCGTGGCTACAGTCGAGCATGATCGAGGGCTCGAGGTTCTTCGCCTCAAGCGACTTGCGCACTTCCGCGACACTCTCACGATCGTAATTAGGGCCGCTCTCACCACCTCGAAGGATGATGTGGCAGTCTTTATTTCCCTTGGTCGCGACAATCGCGCTGTCGCCCGACTTGGTTACGGAAAGAAAACGGTGGGGCTGTTGCGCCGCCTGAATCGCATCGATCGCGATCTGGCAATTTCCCATCGTGCCATTTTTAAAACCAACCGGCATACTGAGACCGGAAGCAAGCTCACGGTGCAACTGACATTCTGTGGTGCGAGCGCCAATTGCTCCCCAGGCAATAAGGTCGGCGTAAAATTGAGGACTGATCGTGTCGAGAAATTCCGTTCCCGCAGAAATTCCCATTTCCGCGATATCGAGGAGCAACTTGCGAGCCGTCTTGAGGCCCTCGTTAATGTCGTAGGAATTATCGAGGTGAGGATCGTTGATCAAGCCTTTCCAGCCCACCGTGGTGCGAGGCTTCTCAAAGTAGACCCGCATAACGAGGAGAAGATCGTCTGATACTTCAGCATTCAGTTTAGCGAGACGTTCCGCGTATTCGAGAGCCGCTTTGGTATCATGAATAGAACAAGGGCCAACGACCGCGAGAACGCGATCATCAGAGCCGGAAAGAATATCGGCACACTCGTTACGGGCAGAAGTCACCGTCAACGCAGCAGCCGCCGAGAGAGAAACCTCCTCCATTAAAATGGTCGGAGCGATGAGCTGGCGGATAGAGGCGATACGAACGTCGTCGAGTGGGATAGACATGGGCGGGGAATAAGCATGGTTTTAGGGCTACAGGAAAGGAAAAAATCACGCTTTTTCTTTCAACTGACCGATTCGAGGATTGAGGAATTCTCTTTCGTCCACTAGCTTTTGCCCCTTATGGATAAACGCAGGCACCTTCGCAAAGACCCCAGAGATTTCACCGGTGGCGGTATTTTCGGACTCGATGAGAACAAAGGTTCTACTGGCGATAAGATTATCGATGACCGCATCAAGACGCTCGTCGATGACTGGGCTTGCGGGTCCTCGAACAAGCATGTTCAGGAACTGATCGTTACGGCCTTGAAAATGGGAAGGGATTGCCTGCCACAGGGCGACATGAAGCTCTACAGCCGTTCACTTAAGGAAATGCGCGGGTCCAGCAACGTTTTCGGGCCTTATGTAGATGAGCGTAAACTATCTATCTTCGGAAGTGCGAGGACCAAACCGGAAGAACCCGAGTATAAAGCGGCCGTTAGCTTTGCAAAAAAGATGAGAGAGGTCGGTTTCATGTCGATCACCGGAGCGGGCCCCGGAATCATGGAGGCCGCTCAGGAGGGATCGGGGCGCGACGGAAGTTTCGGGCTTAACATTAAGCTGCCCTTTGAACAGGGGGCGAACCCCACCATCGAAGGCGACGAAAAGCTCATCAATTTCAATTACTTCTTCACCCGCAAGCTCGCCTTCGTGAAAGAGAGTGATGCGATTGCTGCCTTTCCCGGTGGCTTTGGAACGATGGACGAACTTTTCGAAGTCCTCACCCTGATCCAGACAGGAAAAGCACAGGTCGTTCCGATCGTATTACTGGATGCAAAGGGCGGGACTTACTGGAAAATGTGGATGCAATTTGTGAAAGACCACCTTTTCCGCCTCGGCTTGATCTCGGAAGAGGACTTTTACCTTTTCACAATCACGACCGATCTCGATGAAGCGGTCGAGGAGATCACCCGCTTCTACAGCAATTTTCACAGCTACCGCTATGTGGGGAAACGTCTCGTGATGCGCTTGCAGAAAGAAGTGACACCTGAACTTCTGGGAGGACTAAACAGCCAATACGGCGACTTAATCGAAGAGGGCGAGTATCATACCTCCGGGGCACTTCCTGAGGAGAAAGACGAACCGCATCTCGCCGATCTACCCCGGTTGATCTGTTCGAAGAAGCGGGGATTCGCGGGCCGCTTTCGTCAGATGATTGATTTTGTGAATCAGCACTAGAGAGTCAGAAATTGGGAATTATCAACTGTGATTACTGAACCGGGGCGATGCCTGATTTATTCTTCGAAAATCAACTTCGAGCAGAAGGCTATTCAACGATAGCGGGAATAGATGAAGCGGGACGTGGGCCGCTCGCCGGACCGGTTTCAGCGGCAGCGGTGGTGCTGCCAAAGAATTACACCCATAGCGTATTAAATGATTCTAAGCAGTTAAGCGAGAAGAATCGAGAGGTTCTGTATGAGGAGATTACCAGCGACAAAAGAATTCGCTGGGCGTCGGCCATGGTCGATGCTGAAAAGATCGACGAAATCAACATATTGCAGGCGACTTATCTCGCAATGAGACTGTCTTTCGAGCAACTGAAGCCTCGCCCGAAGATCGCCCTAATCGATGGGAAACCGGTGAAACACTTCCCCGGCAAACACCGTGCCCTCGTCAAGGGCGACTCGCTCAGCCTCTCCATTGCCGCGGCGAGCATCATTGCAAAAGTCGAACGCGACCGGCTCATGATCGCTTATGACAAGCAGTACCCGGGATATGGATTTGCCCGTCATAAGGGCTATGGGACTGAGATTCATCTAGCGGCACTAATGGAACTGGGGCCTTGCCCCATTCACCGACGCAGTTTTGCTCCGGTCGCGCTGGCGGAGGCAGCAGGAAAGTGAGACTTCTCGTTCAGTGTTGGCATCGAATCTTTGATCGTGAACTCGATCAAACAGTAGCACTGCCGGATCGTGATTCGATGAGCCCGGCGGACTGGAATCAATTCGTCGGCTCAACCGGGGAACGTCTCGCCCGAAAAGCACTCTGGCGGACCGGACGAAAAGTGCTCTACCACAACTACCGTCCTGAGAATGGAACGGGGGAGGTCGATGTCGTCTATCGGGACAAGAACACGCTCGTTTTCGGTGAGGTTAAAACAAGAACCCGAGGAGAATTCGGAGAACCGGCTCGCGCCGTCGACAAGGCCAAGCAGCGCCTCATTATACGCGGTGGTAACGCCTGGCTAAGCGAATTGAACGATCCGGAGGTGCTGTTTCGTTACGATGTCATTGAAGTGCTTCTCCGCGACGACGAGGTCCCTGCGGTTCGAATCAACGAAGGCGCCTTCACGAATCCCCAGAAGGGCCTCGGACAGTGAGGGGCGCTGGCGCGCCGTGAAAGGTGACTGACGCATCAATTGATTTTCCCTCGATACCGGGAGCGGCTAAAAAACCCGGTGTTCAATGAAATCCCCCAGGGGAATTCGCAATCCAGTCCAAAGGTGTGCTCTATCTCTCAACGCGTCCGCTCGAGGGTGTCGCGGAATGAAATTCATTCAGTCTTATCCCTAGGGCCGACCTCAGCGCTCTTAATCAAGCCACCCCACGTGCCGCCCGTTTCGCCGCGCCCTGATCAAAGAATGATTCCATCTTTCCATTGAGGTCCTCGTAGAAAGTCTCCGCAAAACGTTCGAGCTGACGAGCACGTTGATCGGTTCTCGCGCTCGCTCCGTCAGCGAGCTTTGCCCTCTCCTGTGCAATTCGATCCTCGAAAGAAGATTCCAGATCGATGAGATTCTCGACAAACTCTTTCGCCGCACGAGAGCTGTCAATGCCTTCAATCATCGCGTTCTCGAGAGGCTTGTTTTGCGTAAGGTGAAGAAGGCGACCGTCCGACAAGTCATCCATATAGGCATTAAAACTGGAAAGCCATGCCTCGCGCTCACGGGCAAAACGAATCTCTTCACAATCGACTAGAGAATCATACGGACCGGGCTGTGAAAAGAACTTCACGACGAGTGGGATCGTATCGATCAGCATAAAAAGCCCTGCAAGAATGCAGTAGGCGATGAGCGCAAACTTCCCGCCTTCGGCGTTGTTATCAAAGAGTCGGTGCAGCGCGAGGGTCTGAGTAAGGATATCACGACGTGGCTCGGCGGAGATCCCGGCGATGCGTCCCTGCTCCTGTGATCCAATCGCGGCGATCTCGGACTGAAGACGCTCCAACTCACTCAAACGGGTGTCGATCTGCGCAGTGATCGTTGTCCTAATCGTGTTCTGCTGATCCACAAACTGATCCGCTTGTGACTGCTGCACCTGACGCTTGAGCGCAGCAACCCGGGCGCGCTCATCCTTGATACGCTCAGCCTTAGCTGCCGCAATTCCTATGAACTCTGCTTTGATTCCCTCTTCCGTCTCTTTAACGCGAGCGGCGATCTCCGTCTTCTGATCCGTCAAATACGCAAGCATCTCACCGATGCGCTTCGCCTCATCGCGTCGCCAGGCCAACTGATCATCACGGATGCTTCTGGCGCGTGGCCCAAGCCCAACGATGCCGCTTCGCTGTCCGTTTACCTCGCGCTCAAACTCGACCTGCCAGCTATCCAACTCCATCTGGAGCTCTGTGTATTGGGTCTGCATCGCAGCAAACTCGGCGTCAATTGATTCGATTTTATTGCGATACACAGCGGTATCGCTTTGAGTCCGTTCGTCCATTTGAGCACGAAGCTCAGCATCGAGTTCCGAAAGGGGATCTGCTATGCCGACGGATCCGTCTTCGACAAGAAACGCAGCCGAAAAAGTCTCTTCGAACTTCTGCCGCTGCTCCGCGATCTGCGCTTCGAGAGTGGCTACTTTAGTTTCCACTCCGCCCTTGCTCTCGTTAGCGGCGAGGCGGACATCTTCAATCTCCTTCTGTCTATCACTTTCAATCGCACTGGTAATCGTGTCTTTGAAGAGGAGCAGGGTAAGAGGGTGAGAAATGGTCACGCCCATGAGCGCTGCCACGACAATACGGAGGAAAAACTGTGCCACCTTGCGATGCAACTTCTGATACGAGCGGTAGATCGAGAGGAGTGCCCGGTCGATCGTCATGATAATAAGTCCCCAAACAGTCGCCACTGCAATAATGATATTCCAGTTGTCGGTTAGAGTTGAAAGGGCGTAGCCGCAGGCTATAAAGGCGAAGACAGTCGGCACGAGAACCGTGGCACCGAAGGCAACATACTTGCGTTGCTCCCATCCGGGACATTGCTCAAGCGTGTCCGCTCCGGCTCCCGAGAGCCAAAAGAAGAAGTGCTTGAGTGGGTTACGTGAGCGGGGCGGTGCAGTGGGTGTCGTTGAGATCATGGCGCATAGAATGAGTGGTTAGACAAATGTGTCGGCATCACCAAACGAAGCGCCCGGCGCTACCAAAGAAACAGTTATCACCTAAATAGTTAAGAACTCTTGACAATATGTAAATCCTTATTTCTTATGAAAGCATAGCTCTTTCGAGTACACCGTCGGCTGAAAAGGGTAAGCCTCGCTGGATTTTGAAAGCTGGGCTGATCGCAGCTGGAGTTGAATGCGAAAACGGAAATTGAGACATTGTCAAAAAATCCCAAGGGTATTGTGCGACAGCTCGCCCACGCGACGAAGACCTATTCACTCTTCCCGCAACAATGACTTCAGTTGATCGACAGTGAGTTTACCTCTTGAATCGGTTCCGGAAAGTAGGGAATCGGCCAGTTCGCGTTGCTGGTGGTGAAGCGCGACGATTTTCTCCTCAATTGTTCCTCTGGTGACCATTCGGTAAATAGTAACAGGGCGGGTTTGGCCGATTCGGTGCGCCCGATCGCTGGCTTGATCCTCGACCGCAGGATTCCACCAGGGATCCATGTGAATCACATAGTCAGCGGCGGTTAATTTGAGCCCAAATCCTCCTGCCTTAAGGGAAATAAGAAAAACATCTCCGTCTCCGGATTGAAAGGCGTCGATTGCGATCTTACGATTTTTTGCCGAAGTTGAACCACCGAGGTATTGGTATGAAATCCTTTCTTTTTCGAGGTGCTCCCTCAAGAGCGAGAGATGGTCTACGAACTGTGAGAAGACGAGCACTTTGTGATCGTTTGAGAGGAGCTCTTCGAGTGTGTTTTGAAAAACCTTCAGCTTCGAACTCGCGGGAGCATTGACCTGATCGACGAGTGCGGGATTGCAGCAGGCACGACGGAGTCGCATCAGTTCGGCGAGGATACGAATGGCGCCTTTATCGTCTGAATTGTTCTCGATTGTCTCGACGGAGTTGCGTCGTAAAAGGCGGTTTCCTCCTCTGACATTTCGACCTTCAGCGTGATCTCAGTTTTTTTAGGCAAATCTCGAAGGACATCGCGTTTGAGCCTGCGAAGGATGAATGGATTGATGAGGCGACGAAGCCGGTCGCGGGTATCTGCCTCCTCATGGGACTCAATCGGAACCGCAAATTTTGACTGGAAGTCTTTCTGTGAGCCGAGCAACCCGGGCTGGATAAAGTGAAAAAGGTTGTCGAGTTCCTCGAGGTGATTTTCGATTGGTGTTCCCGTGGCCATAAGCCGGAACTTTGATTTCAATCGAATCGCCGCTTGGTAAGGAAGCGTGGCCCGTCTTTTTGTCTTTCCGTTCGCTTCTTTTTTGCTACCGCTCATTTCCCGTGATCTCTCAGGCTAAATCAAAATCCAGCTCACGGTTTTTAGCAAGGGGCTCTCCCTTGAAAATGATACGCAGGGGTTCGTCAGTAGAGGTCGCAACTTGGTCCTCGATCCATCTGAGACGGCGACTCGACCGCGACGAGGGAGGCGTGAATACTGAATTCGAACCTAAATTAGGTGATCGAAATGCAAATAACTAACGGCTGCCGCCGTCGCGAATTCATCGGCTCCCGATGAGAACGAACCCTCTTTCATACCGAGCCGTTGCAGCATTGAGGCATACAAATCGGTGCGCGGGTGATTATTATTGGTGTCAATTGCGAGGTGCACTTCGTTTTTGAATCGACCGTGGGCGGGAAATTCGGGAGGTTCACCTTGGCGTGCTAATTGGCTGATCCCATCTTCGATTCAAACATCACTAAAAGTCGAGGGTTGCTCCGGGTTGCTTGCGAGCCGACGAGATGAGGCTCCGGATATGGCAGCGGTTTTGTGCGAGTTCTCCGCTTTGGACGATACCGCTGATCTTTTCGCGAAACTCCAAACCCCGACGCACTCTCATTTCGTGATCAGGCTTTGTTTCACTGCCGCGGCAAATAAATAAATTCCGTAACGCAGGTGGACGGCAAGCATCAAAGTAATAATGGAGAGTTTTTGTATTGGCTGGAGGGTCTTTGCTCTCCCAAACAAAAAGAGGGCTTTTGTAGAGTAGCCAAAAAAAGCTGGTAGTAGTTTTATTGCAGGGGGCGTGGAAGATATCCTGGCGGCATGACGCCTATCTATCTTAACTGATTTTTAAACATAGTAACTATTTATTTTCATTGAGATAGAATCTATTAAAAGCCCCACTCCGAAGCAGATTAAATGTATACAGTAATCAACATATTTCCAGTAGTCTTTCAAGATGGAGATTCGAAACACTCCGTAAATTTGATACGAGCAAGAAGTAATAGATTTTCGCGCGATATGATAGTAGCCATCAATACTATCGAATGGCTTCATGACGTTTAAGGTTTTTGACTGGTCACTATCTTTTAGCTCTTCAATATCGGGGGGCAGGTAGTCGTAACCTTCATCTAATCTCAGGACTAGATGGTTCAAGGATTCCTCTTTCGCGAATAAACCATCCACTGCCGCCCACATGAAAATTCCCCGACCGTCTCATCGAGCACGAACTGGAAATTGGCCACTACCCCCTGATTTTTTGGCTGCCGCAGATAGCGTATCCTCTTGTCATGAGCCACATATTTCAAACAAACTGCTTCGGTTTCATCGGTGGAGCCCTTATCAGAAATAATGAGCTCAAAATCGGTGAACGTCTGCGCCAGGAGCGAGTCCAGTGCCTCTCGGATATATTTGGCGCCGTTGTATGCCGGCATGCCAATGCTCACCTTGGGTAGGGATTGCGGCATCGGTAGTCTCCTCGCTTATTAAAATATGCCCATTGCGAGACCTGGGCGAGTATCCTTTGTCGAATAATGGGCGCAGCCATTCCTGTCATTATCGGAACGGCGCCACTTGCGCCCCTATGACACCCGCCCCTATGAACAGGCGGTTCGCAAATACTGGCAATTGTCCTGCATGAACCAATTTATCAATCATCAGCGCGGCATCTCTGCTGCAGCGAGCGGCACGTTGCTGTCTTGATTATAATCGCTAGGAAATTGCTTTTTTAACCCTGACGTTTCATTGCGGGCGGGAGCCTGAATGGGAGGGGCAGGGGGATGAGACGGCAAAACTGCTCCCATAAGTTCAATTTACGGATCATTTCTGAGGATCGTCAATCAAGGGGACTGAAATTGCTGTGTCTTTGCTCTTTCTGACCAAACACGCTAGAATGAGGCGGCGGCACTTCCCTTTCCTTTGCATTTCTCTGAAGTTTTTTCCGATTGAGGGTCTCTTTGTGAAATCTTGATCCGTATCCATACATTAGTGGTTATAAACAAATAAAATAATGCTTCTCCCTTCGATTGTAATTTTGGTGGTAATGCTGACGCTGAGCTTCGTCACTTTGATGGCTTTCTCGAAGACGGCTTCCAGTGGTCAGTTTGAAAATCCCCAGGAAGCAGCACGTTCCATCTTCGACGCCGATGAGCCGATCGGTGAACCCACTGATCCAGTTTTAAAAAGCATCGCCCATGAAGCTGACCCGAAAGTTTAGGACTTCCACCTTCCTCTTTTGTAGCGGCCTGCTGCTTTGGTTTCTTCGCTGGCCGATTATGCAGGGGATTGCCTGGGCGGGAATGATGTGGAGTTACTCGAAGGCTCACGGAGTTCGGAAAAGCTGGGAAATGACGCTCAGCGGTGATTATCCCTGCGCGTTGTGTCTGGCGATAAGGACAGGCGTGGAAAGCGAGGCCGCGATTCTCTCGAACCTTTTTCAAAATCCAACCGGCTACGCGGTCGGGGCTCTAACAATTCTCCTGCTGGCTGCCGTTTCAATTTTGAGATCTTTTTGCCCGAAAAATGACTGTCTCTGATTCCACTAAAGCAGGAGAGCGTTCGGCTCGTACGACGGAGCAGGAGGAGATGCTCCTGCTCCGTCTTGAGATTGATCGGGCTGCGCGTTGGCCTGTGGGGATCTTCATCGGATCCAGTATTCTCTGGCTCGTCCTCGGGTCGCTCCTCGCCCTTGCCGCATCGATTAAGATGCATGATCCCGAGTTCCTCGCGAACAACCCCTGGCTCACTTTTGGCAGGGTAAGACCGGCCCACTTAAACGTTGTCGCCTACGGCTGGCTCTCGACTGTTGGGATCGGAGTCGGCCTCTGGATTCTCTCCCGCCTCTGTGGTGTCGCGATTGAAGAGTATCGCTCTCTTGCCCTCGCTGCACTGTTATGGAATGTCGGAAATATCGTCGGAACCTGGGGGATTCTGCGCGGCGACTCGACCGGGGTGGAATGGCTTGAATATCCTACTTACGCGGCTCCTTTCCTTCTCGTCTCTTTCGCCTTCGTGACGATGACGGCGTTTAGTATCATGCGGCGGCGGCGGCCCGGGCACATCTATATATCTCAGTTTTATATCATGGCTGGTTTTATTTGGCTGCCGGCTCTCTTTTTCATCGGTCATGGGCTCCTCGTTCTTGCTCCGGTTCAGGCACCCGCGCAACCGCCTATAAACTGGTGGTATGCGCACAATGTGTTGGGATTATGGTTTACTCCGATTGCTCTGGGGACAGTCTATTACCTGATTCCGAAGATCATTGGAAAGCCGATTCACTCCTACTATCTCTCGATCATAGGGTTCTGGTCACTCGCCTTTTTCTATGCATGGAACGGGATGCATCATCTTATTGGAGGCCCTTACCCGGCGTTCCTGATCACCGCCTCAGTCGTCGCGAGTATCATGATGTTTATTCCTGTCGTGACTGTCGCGATCAATCACCACTTTACGATGATCGGACATTTCCGTGATTTAAAGTATTCACCGACGCTACGCTTCGTTGTTTTCGGGGCGATGAGCTACACGCTCGTCTCGTTTCAAGGATCTCTCTCTGCGATTCGGGAACTGAATCACATCACCCACTTTACTCACTACACTATTGCCCATGCGCATCTCGGTGCCTACGCCTTCGCTTCGATGGTTTTCTTTGGAGCGATTTACTACATTATGCCTCGACTCCTTGAGCGCGAGTGGCCATCACGGGGGCTGATTCGGATCCACTTTTGGTCGTCGGCCATCGGAATCACGATCTATTTTGTGATGCTCTCCTGGGGCGGGCTCCTCCAGGGTATTGAAATGAATCTCAAAGAGACGCCTTTCATGGAGATTGTCGAAGCGACGATCCCCTACCTCAAGTGGCGAAGCGTCGGCGGGAGCCTCATGACGATTGGTCACCTTGCCCTGATCGTCTCTTTCGTCTGGATGGTGATTGATCGTAGGAATCGGGGATCGGAACCGACGCTTTTTGCAAAACGAAAACCCCAAGAAACAAAGTCAGCCTCATGAGCAACCAATTTCGATTTATTCTCATTGGGGCTATCTTGACTTTTGCTTCAGCTTGGTGCGGCCTCGTTCTTCTTCCGGTCTGGGGTCTTGGGAATTTTGAGCAGGTGCCGGACCCCGTAACAGGCGAGATGATTCCTCCTCTCCTTAGCAATCAGGAGCAACGTGGACTTAAGGTTTATGTCAAAAATGGATGCATGTACTGCCACAGTCAGCAGGTTCACCCTGAAAGAGCACGCACGGATATCGCAAGGGGATGGGGAAGTCGGCGCACCGTGGCGCGTGATTACATGAACCACGGTAGAGCGCAGCTGGGAACGATGCGGACCGGGCCTGATCTCTCTAACATTGGCGTCAGAAATTCGTCTCTGACCTGGCATCTCCTCCACCTCTACGATCCTGAGGCGACTTCGCCGGGTTCGATAATGCCACCATTCCGCTTTCTTTTTAGCGAGCAGGAAATAGGAGGCGACGGTCCATCCCCGAATGCACTCATTCTGAGCGAAGAATTTGCCCTCGAGGATGGGTGGGAAGTCGTTCCAAGAGCTGAAGCGCTAGATCTCGTGGCTTATTTGCAGTCCCTTAAACTATCCGAATACGAAGTCCCTGAAGCTGCCGCAGCTCGAATTGATTCAGTGATAGAATGAAGCAACAACCGGGTTCCGAACGAGGCGAAGATTTAGATGTGGTAAAAGTCCACGGTCAAATCATGCGTGAAAAGCCAGAGCCAATCGAGCTTTTGCGAGCTGCTCCCGGATGGCTCAAGCACGGCATCTATGCTCCGCTCATAATCTGGTCGGTTATCTATTTCCTCAGCGCCTCCGGAGGATTTCAATGGGACGAATATAATGAAGGGCCTCGTTCAACGACGGCAATGACAAGCTTCACAGAGCCTTCGGAGGGTGTGCCTCGAGAGGTCGTATCGCCTCGGGACGACTTCGTTTCGCAGCGCGAGGAAGGGTCGAAGGTTTACCAGCAAGTTTGTATCGCCTGCCATCAGGCCAGTGGTAATGGTCTCGTTGGTGTTTTCCCGCCTCTCGCAGGGTCGGAGTGGGTTTCCGGCAATGAAGAACGTCTCGCCGCAATTGTTCTTCATGGGCTCATGGGACCGATCGAGGTGAAGGGGGAAACCTGGAATGGCGTGATGCCTCCCCAGGGAGCGAATCTTGATGATCGCCAGATTTCAGCGGTCTTGACCTACATTCGTTCCGAGTGGGAAAACGATTCACCGCCGGTGGCGCCCGATGTCGTAGAAAGCGTGAGGGAAACTTTCAGCGGGCACGCTCCCTGGACACTTGAAACCCTTGAGAAATCAATTCCCTGACCAATGAGCGCCTGTTGTGGAAGTGATGCGATGAGCGATTCTGCTTCGGAGTTGGAGAGAGGTGCTTCCGTCGGTTCGTTTCGCGATTGGATGATTTTTGGTGGTCTTGCCATGATCGCCGGAGTCACCATGATCGTTACTCTCGCAATCAATCTTGATGAGCCGGTCGGGGGAGTGCGGACCGTGGTTCACACCCTCCTCGGCGCGATCACACTGGCTGCGATGGTCTTTGTCGGGGCGCCGATGGTTCGCCGGGCGGCGCAGCGTCTTATCACTCTGGAAACTCTTTTTCTCATCGGGATCATCGGGGCTTTCACCGCTTCTGCCTACTCCAGTGTTACTCGAATCGGACACGTCTACTATGACGTGGTTCTTGTTCTCCTCGCTATTTATCGCCTCGGTCAGATCATCAAGCGCCATCAGGTCACGAAGCTCAATGACCTCTCGAAATCCATTCCCGGAATGCACGGGAAGGCGAGGCTGAAACGGGGCGATGAAATCATCGAAATCAGTATTGCCGAGCTGAAAAAGGACGACTGCGTTGTCGTCGAGCCGGGAGAAATGATTCCCGTCGATGGCAAGGTTCGGAGCGGCCGTGCTTTCGTCGAAGAGTTGCCCCATACCGGGGAACCGTTTCCTGTGCCTAAGGTAGAGGGCGCGGCGCTAATTGCCGGGACAAGGGTGCTCGACGGCAGTCTGGAGATTGTCGCGGACGTCGACGGCGACAAACGTGAAATTGATCGTCTGCATACTTCTCTCTCAGAGACGAAGCCGACTGCCTGCGAAGCGCTCGCTCAAAGAATCCTGAATGGGTTTGTCCCCGCTGTCATCACGATCTCCCTACTGACCTTCCTGGGGTGGGGATTGATTGGAGGGTCGTGGCGTGAGGCGATTTTTCATGGGCTTGCGGTCACGATTGTGGCCTGTCCCTGTGGTCTTGGGATTGCGATTCCGCTCGCGGCAAGGCGAGGACTCTTCCAACTTTGCTGGCTCGGGCTGACTCCCCGCGATCCCGATCTCATCGCGCGACTCGCAAAAGCGGATACGCTCGTGTTTGATAAAACCGGGACCCTTTCTCATGAGGAAATAGGACTGGAAAAACTGGAGATACTCCCCGGCACGACGAATGACTTGGGCGCATGGCTCACGACAATTCAGCGCCACTCGACACATCCGGTGGCGCGTCCTTTTTGGGAATTAGCGGAACCCGTTGAACTCGAAAATCTTGAAATCATCGTGCTCCCTGCGAGAGGGATCGCGGCCACTTTTCAGGTGGGTGAAGTTCGGCAAAACCTTGTCATTGAGGGGTTGCAGGTAGCGAAGACTGCCTGCTGTGGCAACTCTGTCACGCCAGTGCCAAAACGAGCGCTGCGAATCACCCTCAATCGAAAAGAAGTCGCGATCGCCCATCTTTCCGAGACGCCTCGTGAGAAGGTCGCAGAGATTTTGACCGGCCTGAGCGGCCGCCATTACCGGATCGAAATCATGACAGGGGATTCCAGTGTCCCCAGAGAATTGGCGGACCTCGCGACGGCGACTCACACATCGATGTCCTCCGCCGAAAAAGCGGATCTTACGAAACGACTTCAGGAGGAGGGCAGGCGAGTCCTTTTCGTCGGGGACGGGCTCAACGACAGTGAAGCTCTCCTCGCGGCTGATTCCTCAATTGCGCTTTCTTCAGGAAGCAGTGTTTCTCTTCAGGTTGCCCACGGGGTTCTTCAGGCAGCTCACTTCCCGGAGCTGCCCCAAATCCTGACGGTCGCCAAATCTATCGATCAACAGCTTAACCGGATTCTCTCTTTCGTATTGATCTACAACGCAGCCGGAATTCTCCTCGCCGCATCAGGCTTCCTTCATCCGATCTTTGCTGCTCTGCTAATGCTTGGCTCAAGCGCGACCGTGTTACAGATGAGCGCAAAGAGCTACGAAGACGAGAATGGATTTCAGGGCAGAACGAGCGGGGAAAACCATTGAGCTGAGTGATGCGTTCCAAGACTCTTGTCGAGCGCGCTGGCTGCGGCAGAGGATGATGAAGTCATCGGCATATCGAGCAAAAGAATGCCCGCGCTTCTACAGCTCTAAGTAATTGCCTAAAACAGTGCGATTCTTGCCTGAGCCCAATTTAAATTCGGCTGATGCCCCGATTCGGATGCGCGATTCTCCACGCGCGGAAACGAAGCGCCCTGAATCGTTACTCAAATTTAGTATTAGCCAGACGTTCTAGTTCATGATTAAGGTTAGAAATTTAGCCTCTCAATGACGGTGCCCGATCCGCCAATCCCCCAACCCAATAGTCAAGCGTTGCCCCCTGATACCGTAGTCGGGGAATTTACGATTAAACGGGTTCTGGGGAGCGGAGTCTCAGGCATCACTTATTTGGCAACGGATCGTCGACTTGAGCGACAAGTGGTCGTGAAAGAGAACCTACCAGTGCCGTTCGCATACCGGGACACGCAATCGCTGACCGTGCTCCCCCGTCACACTGAAGGCGTTGAGGCGGAGAGTTTTGCCTGGTCTCTGAAGAACTTTGAGAAGGGGGCAGCGATGCGGGCCTCGCTGGATCATCCGGGGATCGTTAGTGTGCTCCGGTGTTTTGAGGCCTTCGGGACGACGTTTTTTGTAATGCCCTTTGTTGCGGGAACGGCGATAGATGAGCAAATTAAAGGAAGACAGGAGCGAGGAATCCCTTTTTCTGAAGAGGCATTACGGGCTGCCTTGCTGCGGATCCTGGAAGCCCTCGAATATCTTCATGCCCGGGGGATCTACCACGGGGACATCAAGCCGGGAAACATCCTGATTACTGAATCGGGAGAGCCTGTTCTGATTGATTTTGGATCCGCGAGGCAGCGTTTGAGTGAGCGGTCACTGGCGTTGATTGAGAGTCCGGGCTACACGCCATTTGAGCAACTTCAGAGCCGAGGGAAGATTGGACCAAGGAGTGATCAGTATGCCCTCGCGTGTACTTTCTACAAAGTAATCACCGGAGAAACGCCACCGAAGGCGACGGATCGGCTCACGGATGATCCGATCGAACCGTTAGCCGGTCGAGGCAGTTTCGGGGCTAGGTATTCGCATCGGTTCCTTGCGTCAATTGACCGAGCGATGTCACCAAAGAGTGATGCGCGTTTTGCCGATTCCAGAGAGTGGCGGGAAAGTGTGTGGGATGGAGCCGAAGAATCTGAAGAGAAGCCTTCGAATCCTCACCCTGAGTCGGCTGTCGTCAATGTGTCTGCAGTCGAAGAACAGGATGCGCAGAGCGATGTGCTCGAGGTGCCAGTCCCTTCGCCTTCTTTGCAAGGGCGGTCGCCCGGAAGAAGAAGGGGATCACCCCGGAAAAAGTCGGTGTTGGGAATGGTGATCGGGGCTGCGGCGGTCGCGGTCGCGGTGGCAGTGGTCGCGGTGATGCTGGCGCTTGTCGCATTCGTCTCTGGAGTGACGCGTTCCCCAGAGCCCCCTGTGGAATGGGATCTAAAGTCCGCCTCGGAGGAGGCGATCGATCGTTATGCGGAGGCGGGAAACATGGATGCGTTGGTCGAAAGAGGATCGAGATTACTGTTTCTTGACCAAGGGGGCGCAAACATAAGCCGGGAAGAGTTGGCGGCGGCGATCGACGATCTTCGAAATGCCGCTGAGAAAGGGCATCCGCGGGGAATGGCTGGTCTCGGCGTGTGTTATTCGAACGGAACGGGTCTGGAGAAGGATGAGAAAGAGGCGGCGAGCTGGTATCGTAAAGCAGCCGAGCTGGGCGATACTGAGGCGATGTTCAATCTAAGTATGTGTTATGCGAGCGGAACGGGCGTAGAGAAAGACGAGAGAAAGGTAGCCCGCTGGTATCGCAAAGCAGCCGACTTGGAAAACGCTAGAGCGATGGCTAGTCTAGGCCTGTGTTATGCGAACGGAACGGGCGTAGAGAAGGACGAGCAAGAGGCCGTCAATTGGTATCGCAAAGCAGCCGAAGCGGGCGATCCCTCAGGGATGAATAGCCTAGGCGCATGTCTTGGAAATGGAATAGGTGTGACGCAGGATGAGGCGGAAGCGGTCAACTGGTATCGCAAAGCAGCCGAAGCAGGAAACCCCCCGGGGATGAATAGCCTCGGTGTATGTCTTAGAAATGGCATAGGTGTAACGCAGGATGAGTCAGAGGCCCTGAGGTGGTATCGCAAAGCAACCGAGCTGGGAAATCCTGGTGCGATGTTTAATCTAGGGACGTGTTATGCGTATGGAACGGGTGTGGTGCAGGATGAGGCGGAGGCAGTTCGCTGGTACCGCAAAGCGGCAGAGGCAGGTGAGACCGCTGCGATGTATAATCTCGGCTTGTGTTGTGCGAACGGAACGGGTCTGGAGCAGGATGAGGTGGAGGCAGTGCGCTGGTATCGTAAAGCAGCCGAATTGGAAGTTCCTATGGCGATGAATGGTCTAGGGGTATGTCTTGAACATGGCATAGGTATCACTCAGGATGAGCCAGAGGCTGTATCCTGGTATCGGAAAGCGGCAGAAGCGGGGAACGAAGCCGCGATGTTCAACCTTGGGAATGCTCTTAGAAATGGAATAGGTGTGGAGCCTGATGCCGCAGAAGGGGTGCGCTGGTTTCGCAAAGTAGCTGAATTGGAAGACTCTGAGGCGATGTTTAATCTAGGCGTGTGCTATGCGAGCGGAACGGGAGTGAGACAAGACGAGGCGGTGGCGGTGGACTGGTATCGCAAAGCAGCCGAATTGGAATATCCTAGTGCGATGTTTAATCTCGGCGTGTGTTATGCGAACGGAACGGGTCTGGAGAAGGACGAGATACAGGCAGTAAGCTGGTATCTAAGAGCAGCCGAGTTGGGAGATACTGAGGCGATGGTTAACCTAGGCAACTGCTATGCCAGCGGAACGGGCGTGATCAAAGGTGATATAAAAGCAGTGAGCTGGTATCGACGAGCAGCCGAATCGGAAGACCCTCGTGCGATGTATAACCTCGGAGTATGTTATAACGGTGGATTGGGCGTTGAGAAGAACGATTCGGAGACCGTGAGATGGCTTCGCAAAGCAGCCGAATGGGAACACCCGAATGCCATGTATTATCTGGGCTTGCGGTTTTGGAGCGGGCTTGGAGTTGAAAAGAATGAACAGATCGGTGCGGTTTGGCTAAGAAAAGCAGCCGAGGCAGGCGTTTCGCTTTCGCTGGGAGAAAAACTCCAAGCATTTACGGTGACGTCGGTGAATTTTCATCAGGTTCCATTAGGAGATGCTCTCGAATATATTCGACTCAAGGCTTTAGAACTCGATCCTGATACAAAAGGTATTCCGTTCGTAGTCGAAGAGTTCCCTCCCGCGATGCTACGAGATCTAAAAATTACAATTGAGAGGACAAACATTTCTCTCAATGCGCTCTTGGACCACGTTGTTTGGATGGGGAAGGCGAATTACGAGGTAGAAGAAACCCGGGTCGTAATTCGGCCCGGCCGCTGAGTTTCTGCGAGCGCGAAAGATCCCCACGCGATAGTAAATTCAGTCGGATGAGTTCAGCAAATGGCGGTAAGCGTCAAGCCGATCGCCCCTTGAGCTTGGCATTGAGTAAGTCGCAGGATTTGAACCTATTACCTATTCAAACAATTTCGACTCCGCCCTCCCGGAGAGTCAGCAGGTTCTCAGCCGCGAGTCTGTCGCTGCGGCGGGGCTATTCTGCTAAACCTTCCCCCAGTAGCTTCTGATTGGGCGATGGGAAGTTAACGAGGCACCCGCCGGCAATACACCAGGCAAAGCCCCCCAACTGTGTTGGGGCATAGCTTGAAATGTAATTTCGGAAGTCTTTTTCGTTATCGTAGGAGCGGCCATAGAATTGGCTGAAACCATATCATGATTGATGATGACTAAGGTCTTTGCGACGTGAGATATTGCTTACTCCACCAAATTCATCGTCTCCATCCACCTCGCCGCGAGCGTTGGCCATTGTTTGACCTCCTCATTGGTATTGGCATACCCAAATCCGTGCCCGCCTTTTCCGAAGATGTGCAATTCGCAGTCACGGTCGGCCCGTTTCATTTCGATGTAGAATCTCGCGCTCCCTTCGGCCCATTTTTTATCGCCGTGAGCAACGACGAGAAAGGCTGGTGGTGTTTTGTCAGTCACTTTAATTTCGGCTGAGAGTTTGTCAGGATTGCTTTCGTCGAGTTGGTAGGCAGCATAGACGAGCACGGCGAAGTTCGGGATGCAGGAGCCTGAATCGAACTTGGGATTGGCTTCATAGGTGCGGGTTCCGTCTGAGGTCAGAGCCATCGAGGCGAGGTGGCCTCCAGCTGAGAAACCGAGGACTCCAATCTTGTCAGGTTTGATCTTCCACTCGTCAGCGCTCGCGCGCATCATTCCGATAGCACGATGAACGTCCTGGAGTGGCGCATGATGCTTTTCGAGCTGATCGCGACGGGGGACTCGATACTTGAGAAGTCCGGCAGTGATGCCGAGAGAGTTGAGCCATTCGCAGACTTCTTTGCCTTCATGGGAATAGGCGAGAATGTGATAGCCGCCGCCAGGGCAAACGATGACAGCGGTTCCATTGGGATTCTCAGGATGATACATCGTGAGCTGCGGGGTGCTCACATTCGACATAATCTCGATTTGCTCCTCACCTTTGAGCTCAGCGGACTCTGGCTTGTCGAGTGGTTTGGATTCTCCCGGCACTCCCTCGGGCCAGAGGTTGATCGGTTCGAGAGGGGCGGCAACAGCGATGCTGAGAAAAGTGGAAAATGACAGAGCACAAAGAAGAAGTTTCATGCGAAAAGACTTATCGCGTAACTCCAAAATCATCGAGCGCGTTTTTCAGCGTATCCACGTCTGCTACGGTGTGGGCCGCTGAAAAAGTGATACGGAGGCGGGCCGTGCCGCGTGGGACGGTAGGGTAGCGAATTGCGGGAACGAGTAATCCTTTTTTCTGAAGTCTCTCCGAAGCGGCGAGGGCGACTTCGTTTTCTCCGAGGATGAACGGGACGATAGCACTGGCCGGTGCTGAATCGCTGAATTGCTCAAGACGCGCCCAGAGTGTCCTTCGGAGTTCGTCTCCGCGTTCGCCCGAGATTATGGCGAGTGCGTCTTTGATCGTTGCGGCGAGACTTGGGGCGGGGGCGGTGGAATAAATGAAACTTCGCGCCCGGTTGATGAGAAGATCGATCCAGGCTCGCGGGCCACAAACATAGCCTCCTGACAAGCCCACCGCTTTGCTAAAGGTTCCCATCTGAAGGTCGATGCGATGATCGAGATCGAGTTCTGATCCGAGACCCCGGCCCTGTGGCCCCACGATCCCGAAGGCGTGTGCTTCGTCGACGAGGAGGAGGGCTCCGTAGCGCTCTTTGAGATTAATAATTGCTTCGAGCGGCGCGCGGTCTCCATCCATGCTGAAGATGGATTCAGTGACAACGAGGATGCGGGCATCATTGTCGGTCTTTTCGCGGGCCCATTTGAGCCTTTCCTCGAGTTTCCCCAGGTCATTGTGAGGGAAGACCCTGAGGGTGGCGCCACTCAGCTTCGCTCCGTCGATTAGCGAGGCATGAGAGAGTTTGTCAGCGATGACGACATCTCCTTTTCCACAAAGTGCAGAAATCACGCCTGTCGCTGTCGCAAAGCCAGTCGAGAAGGTTAGGGCCGCTTCGGTTCCCTTGAGGGTTGCGAGAGCCTCCTCGAGCTCGAGGTGGGGGGTGAGCGTTCCGCAGACGAGCCGTGAGGCACCTGAGCCAACGCCGTGGACGGCAATATTTTCGGCGAAACGCGTTTTCAGCTCGCTGTCGTTGGCGAGACCTAGATAGTCGTTGGAGGAAAAATTCAGAAGCTCGGCACCTCCGCGCATCGTGACCGACCGGTTTTGCGGCGACTCGAGATGCCTGAGTTCGCGTCTCAGGCCCTGTTTTGCGAGTTCTGCCAATTCTTCTCCGGGAGAGCGCATCGTTAACCGGGCCGTTCTATTTTGAATTGAGAAACCCGCTCGTCTGAATCATATCGACGGCTTGCATCAAAGCGCGATCACGAAGCGGAGCGTTGTCCCACTTTGTTGGCTTGTTTTGACTGCGGAGGAGATAGAAATCGATCTCGGGATCGGTACCGGCGACGAGGGCCGCTTCGTTCATGCGGGGACGTTGTTTCTCGAAAAGAATATCAGCGAGGTCAGTGCCTTTCTCGTTTTTACGAAACACGGCGCGCTTCACTTCCACGGAAGTCGCGGTGAGTATATCGGGCGTGATTCCTTTTTGAAAAATCGAAGTGCCATCTTCAAGAACGACTTCTGCGATCGCGTAGCGTAGAATGCGGTCTTCGCCGACAGGAACATCCCGATACTCGACCGTCAGGCCCGGCGTCATTTCACCGATCGTGAGACAATTTCCTTCGCGCTTGAGAACCGCTGCAATAATCTCGCCGACATTACCGGTCTCGCGATCAACGAGGAGGATAAGGTCTTTTGCCCAGCTCTCGTCGGTTGCCTGTGAGATAAACAGGCTGGGGCGGTCGTCACCGGGGCGGCGAATTTTAAAGAGAAGTTCATTTGGTGGGCGAAAGCGACTCAAAATCTGTGAGGCAATCGCAAAATCGGCCTGTGCCTGTGGTGAACGCAGGTCGAGAATGAGATGTGCGACTTCCTTTTTCGCAGCGAATGACTTGAGCGCTTTGTCGAGCGATTCGACTCCTTGTTTGTTGAAATTGCCAAAACGAAGGTAGGCAATTTCGGGCGCTAACAGAGTATCATGGAACTCGAAAGGGGAATTGCGCTCCGACTTCTGCTTCTCGGTTAGGAGCATCGCGCCAAAGTCGAGTCTGCTCAGCATTCCCTGGAGGGCAGCCCTGTTGATCGCAAGAGGATCAAGCTCCTCGTGGTTAATATAGTCCTCGGTGAGAAGCCGAAACGATTCCTGAAGGCTGCTTTGATCGAGCGTGTCGATCAGTTCTCGAAGCCGAACTGGGTCATCGGCTTCGGGCGCAGTCGGGGCCGAAGCCTCAACTTGCGAGGTGTCTTCGATCGCGCTGAGTTGCGCAACGCTTGCGTTGGCGAGGACGAGTAGTAGCAATGCTCGAAATATCATAGGAGTCGTCTTATTCTACCCGATCCGGGAAATGGTTCAATGCCCTGATTCCGTCATCCTCGGTGGGCCAGTAGTGATGCTGGATCATGCACTGGGAAAGGTATTCTGTCGCAGCCTCGATTGCCGGAAAAAGTTCGTCTCCGCAAGCGAGCTGAGCGGTAATCGCGGCCGAAAGAGTGCAGCCGGTTCCATGAAGGTCGGGTAGATCGAGTCGGGGATGTTTGAACTCGTAGAGCGCCCCATGAATCGCCGCTCGATCAATGACATCGATTGAGGAACTGTTTTCCGAAAAGTGACCTCCCTTGATGAGGACCGAACAGCCAAAGCGATGATTCATTTCAAGGCAGGCAGATTTCATGTCCGCCGTCGATTTGATCGCTCTTCCGAGTAAAATTTCGGCTTCGGGAAGATTAGGCGTGATGAGCGTTGCTTTGGGAATCAAATCTCGAATAAGGGCTTCGAGCCCTTTGGGATCGAGAAGTTCCGCTCCCGCGGAAGCCCTCATGACCGGATCGATTACAAGATCTAATTCAGGATTCTCTTCAAAGAAATCGGCGACTACGCCAACAATTGACGCGTTACCGAGCATCCCCGTTTTTGCCCCCAGAACCGGAAAATCCGACTTAACCCTCTTAAGTTGTTCCGCTAACAGGGTTGGGGCTGTCAGCGCAATACCGTGCACCGAACGCGGCGACTCAGAAACGAGTGCGGTGACAGCATTCACCCCGTAGCAGCCGCAGGCGGAAAAGGTTTTCAGATCAGCCTGAATCCCTGCGCCGGCAGAGGAGTCTGATCCTGCGATCGTTAGGACGACCGGTGTATTGGTAGTAGAATTATCGATAACTGATGAGGGAAATGAGATGTGAGAGAAGCTTGCCAGAAAGCCAGGGAGAGTGCAAATAGGGACGTGAACTCTGACTCTCCTTACCCTAAGTCCCGATTCGCCGCTAATTTGACTGATCACTCTGGTATCACGGAGTTGATGGATGATCTAGGCGAAGCGCTCACTGCCGGACGCGGACGAATCAAAATGATGGGCGGAGGCAATCCTGCGCACATCCCGGTGATGCAGGAAATTTGGCGGGAAAGAATGCGGGAACTCGTCACAGAGACGCCCGAGGAGTTTGACCGCATCATGGCCGACTATGATCAGCCTGCAGGCAGTCCCGCGTTTCGAGAAGCGGTCGCGGGATTCCTCTCGAAGAATTACGGGTGGAAGCTGACCAAGGAAAACATTGCGGTGACCAATGGTGGTCAGACCGCTTTCTTTTTCCTTCTCAATCGGTTTGCCGGCCGCATGGCTGACAATAGCATTCGAAAAATTCTTCTCCCACTCGTTCCTGAATACATCGGATACAGCGATCAAGGCGTCTCAGATGCGGTGATGTTCGATAGCAGACGTCCTAAGATTGAGTTGATTGGTGATCGCCAGTTTAAATATCATATCGATTTTGAAAATTTAAAGATCACGCCAGAGCATGGTGCAATTGTGGTGTCCCGGCCAACAAATCCGAGTAGCAATGTCCTAACCGATGACGAAATTTCGAAGTTGCGCGTCCTCGCCGAAGATAACGGAATACCATTGATGATCGACAATGCCTACGGGCTTCCTTTTCCGGGAGTGGTCTTCCGCAAGGCGACTCCGGTGTGGGACGAGAATATCATTTTGACTCTGAGCTTGAGTAAGCTGGGACTTCCTGGAACTAGAACCGGGATCGTCGTTGCTCGCGAGTCAGTTATCAGTGAAATACGCTCGATGACGGCCATTGTGGGCCTTGCGAATAACAATGTCGGTCAGGTCATGGCTCGACCGATGATTGAATCAGGTGAGATTGAGGTGCTCGCCCGTGAAGTGGTGAAGCCCTATTACGAGTCGCGTTCAAAGAAGGCTTATGAGCTCGCGACAGAGCTTCTTCCTGATGAAGTTCCCTGGAGGGTGCATGTCAGCGAAGGTGCCTTTTTCTTCTGGTTCTGGTTTGCCGATCTTCCGATCACCTGCAAGGAGCTTTATCAAAAGCTGAAGGAGGCAGAGTTGATTGTCGTGCCGGGAGAATACTTCTTCTTTGGCCTCGATACCGGAGATTGGCCCCATGCCTCCCAGTGTATTCGCGTCAGCTTTACTCAGCCGGAAGCGATCGTGGAAGCTGGCTTTAAGATTCTCGGAGAGGTCCTTCGGGACGTCTACGCGGGAAAGACCTAGTATTCGAACCCATCTTAGATCATGGTGGTTTTCAGTAAAATAAGCGGGCTTTCAGCCCGCGTATCTATTCGTCCGTTTAGTCTTGGTCGATGACTAGGTTGCTGAATTCGCAACAAAGTGCTCCGTATCAAATTTCGTTGGCACTTTGACCTAGAACGTTCAAGACGTTTCGTTTTCCTCGTCAGAAAAGGGAAAGTGCCTATTTGAGCTGCCAGTGTTCAGTGATTTAGAGAAGTAAACCACGCCGCGAAAGGCCCGCACTTTTGTGATCTGAAATCGGAGCAATGACCGGTAAATCAGAAGTCTCGTAGTCGACCTCGATGAGAGGCACATGATCAAAATTGAGACCAGCGTTCATGTTTTGATAGTCAATTCCATAATACTCGTCGAGCGATTTGGAAAGCGGCTCGTAGTCGGTCTGGAGAAACCCGGAATTCTCTTCGCTGAAAGACGATCCCGAGAGAGTAATTGAAGTGACTAACGATGCGATTACGAATCGCATTCTTATCAGTTCTGATCAGATAAATTGGCTTAACCTTCCACCTTAACTGCAGTAGGCGTGCCCGATTGATCATTTGAGAAGGTCATCTTCAAATTCCAATGCTGGGCGATCTTTTTGAGGAGATCACGGCGCGAAATGGCAGCGCTGGAAAAATTGAACGTCGCGGTATTGGTTGGCAAATTTGAAGTCTCGTAGAAGATATCATTGAGAGGTACCTGATCGAAGATCAAGGCGGGTGTCATATATTTATAATTGATCTCAAATCGCTCATCGAGCCATTTCGCGAGAGGCTCGTAATCGGTCTTCAGGAAGCCTGGACCGATCATGTCGACAGGGGCTTCCTCCGAGCCACCTCGATTGTTCCCGCCCTTCTTACCCGTTGTCTCACAGGACACTGAGAAGCCGAAGAAGGTCAAGGTAGCGGTTAAAAGCAAAGTTTTGCCGAATTTCATGAGATTAATAATAGCAACTTCCTGCCGAATGTCTTTGAAAAATTTTAAAATTTAGGCACATGATCAGGTGACTGAATCCAGTTGAGTCAAAATTTATGAAAACGGTTATCTATCCCGGGAGTTTTGATCCGGTTCACAATGGGCATTTGGATGTCATTGAGCGGGCCGCAAAGTTGTGTGATCGCATGGTCGTGGCGGTAGCGGTAAATCATTCCAAGTCGTGCTTGTTTTCGATGGATGAGCGTGTCGATTTGATTGAGAGGGCCGCTTCCCATATTCAAGGGGTCGAAGTGAAATCCTTTGATGGGTTGTTGGTCGACTTCTTTGCGGAGGAGAAGGCCGATGCAGTGGTGAGGGGATTGCGAGCGGTCTCGGATTTCGAATACGAATTCCAAATGGCTCTCATGAATCGCAGTCTTGATGAAGCGCTCGAAACGATCTTTCTCGTGCCAAGTCAGGAGAACATTTACCTGAGTTCACGCATCGTGAAAGAGGTTGCGACCTTCAATGGCAATATCGACAAGTTTGTGCCCGAGATAGTGAAAGCGGCGCTGGAAGTTAAACTGGGCTTGTGACGAAGACGGATACGAACCTTGGAAAGGACTACTGATCACGTGGGCTCTGTGCTTCACATTTGTTGGCAGGGATGCCACGCAACCGGTGACAATCTCTACCTGACACCGCCTTAAAGCAAAGCAGCGATAGGCCGACCGTCGCTGAGCGCGATGGGGCGACCGATTGAGGTCATGAATTCGTATTCATAATCGATTCCGAGTCGGTTCAGGATGGTCGCGTGTAGGTCTTGAACCAATACTTTGTCAGCGGGATCCTGACTTTTTCCTGTTCGATCAGTTTCCCCGATCACTTGTCCACTCCGGAGGCCGCCTCCCCCCATGAGAACGCTGAATCCGTGCGGCCAGTGATCTCGCCCATCGGTGACATTCAATTTGGGCGTGCGTCCAAATTCCGTAGCAACGAGGACCACGGTGTCTTCGTATAAGTCGCGCTCTTTGAGCCCTTTGATCAAAGAAGCGAGAGCCGGGTCAAGTTGTTGCTTCTGATTGAGTTGTCCTTCGTGATTGTTAATATGGGTGTCCCAACCGTTGAGGGTCACCTCGACACAGCGAACACCGGCCCCGACGAGTCGGATCGCGGCAAGGCATCCTCGACCAAAGCGCGTTTCACCGAAGGCTTCCCGTTCGGCTTTGGGGGCTTCTTTGATATTGAAGGCGGCCAATTGATGAGAGGACATCATACTCTGCGCTCGCTGAATCGAGGACCGGTGGAGAGTTCGCTCTTTTTCCAACTCGGGGAGTCTTCCCGCGGCAAAGGATTTCTCGAGCACATTGAGAGAGTCGATGCGCCGCGCGGTTCGTTTCTGATCGGTCGAGGCTTTGACATCGGGAACCGGGTTCACCGGATCGTGGAGCTGAAAGGCGTCATATTTGGCGCCGAGGTAGCCGCCGCGAGCGGGAAATTGACCGGGGGTGATCGAAATGTGAGTGGGGATATCGACGGGCGTTCCATTGAGCGTCGGCGCTGGGAGTTCGTGTGTGATGATAGAGCCAATCGCAGGGTGAACGAGGCCGGGGAAGGGGCGGTAACCTGTCTTGCCATGGTAGGTCGCCCGGGCATGATCGCCTTCTTTGCTCACGATAGAGCGCAGGATCGAGAATTCGTTTGCCAGTTCGGCTGTCTGCTCAAGGCCTTCGCCGAAATGAATCCCAGGGAGAGACGTTTTGATCGCCTTCGCCCCATGGGATATCGCACTGTCAGGATGGGGATCAAAAGTTTCCAATTGGCTCGCGCCGCCCTGCATCCAGAGAACGATGACTGATTTGGGTCGCGAACCGGATTTTTCCGCTCCACGAGCGAGTTGCTGAGAGAGTGGCGTGAGCCATCCCAGTCCGGTGAGCGCGCTGCTGCGCAAAAAAAAGCGTCGCGAGAGATGGTCACTGCTGTGGCAGGCTCCGAAGGGTGAGGTATTCATGGGGGGGTTATCGGTTCCAGGAAAATTCGGTCGAGTTGATCAGTGCCCAATACATATCGGCACTCGCTTGAGCACGTGGCTTTTGCTTTTTATCGATGAGAGACTTCTCGAAATACGTCAGTTCCTCTGGGGTTGGTTTGCGTGTCAGGAGGGCAAGAAAGGCGGCTTCAATCGCCTGCTTCTCGGAAGAGGAATAGTGGGCGACACGGGTCGAGCTGTTCATGATGGGATTTTCGCCGGTTCTTTCTCCGACGAGCTTTCCGTTCATGAGGAGAAGTCTTTGCGGAATCGTTCCCGATTCTTCCTGAAATTCGTTCTCCCCCTGGTCTCCGTAGCGTTTCACGAAGTCGTTGGTCTCCCCATAGCGCCTCAGTTTGTCGATAATATGGGCGTCGTTATCGAGTGCTTGGAATGAGGCGCTTTGAATAATGCTCCCGGCAACCTGTTCCGGTCGCAGTGGCGTTACCGGAAACGCTGCCCAGGCAGCCTCTTGCTCTGCCGTGACCGGCATCACCGGATCGCCAGAGTGACTCGCCAACTGGAATGGTTCACTGGCGGCGATGAGGCGAACGAGAAAACGAAAGTCATGCCCGCTCTTAACGAACTCCTTCGCGAGGATTTCCATGCCCGGGGGGTAGGGGCCTTCCAGAGGGATGTCGTCAACGGGATCGACAAGGGGGCGTCCAAAAAGAATCGCCCAGGTGCGATTCACGGCAGCCCTCGCAAAGGCCTCGTTATTCGCGTGAGTTATCCAATGGGCGAGCTGGTCACGACGGGACCCTTCCTCGGGTTTCAGCTCGGCTGAAAAGGGGACGAGAGGCTCAACGGTCGAGGCTTCCTTTTTGCCCCGGTAGACAGCTTCGTATTCCTTCGTCTCTTTCTCACGCACGCCGCTGACGGTCATGTCCGCCTGGGCGAAGAACGCGGCGAGCTGATGAAAGTCCTCCTGCTTCCAGCGGTCCCCGAATTTATCATCGTGGCACTGAACGCAATCGAGGCTAATTCCGAGAAACGCACGCGATGTTCGTGCGGCGAGCTTCACTTCGTCAGGCCCCTTATTCTCTCCGTCTTGAATCACGGCCACGGTGATGAAGTTCGTCTCGGGATTGGTGGTCCAGGTTCCCTCGGAGGCAATGAGGTCTCTAACGAGCTCGTCGTAGGGGCGATTGACGGCAAGCTGCTCGGAAAGCCAGTTTACCATTCTTCGTCGTCGATAGATAAGAAAAGGGCCCGGTCCGACTCCGACAAAGGCACGCGCAAAGCGTTCCGCAAGATAGTTGTTGTAGCGTTGATCTTCAAATAAGTGGCTCAACCACGACTGCGTAGGATCGCCATTCGTTGCCAGTTTTTCAAAGCGACGGATCTCCTCAAGGGAAGGCGTCGCTCCGGTAAGCGCCAGCGAAAGCCTTCTCGCAACGGTGTGATCGAGCGCCTGAGGGGCGGCATCAAGCTTCAAGTCCTTCCATGAACTCGTAAATGCGGCGTTTACTTTCGTGAGTGATTTCTTAAGCGGCTCCGCGACCTCGGCGGTAGGCAATGGGGCTAACTCGATGCTTCCCAAATACCCTGTCAGCGCCACTATCGCGCCGACTGCAACTGCGGCGATGGCGGCAAGACTGATGAGAATACGGCGGGGTTTACTGATCATTGAGGAAAGTGTGGTTCGCGAGATTTCCGAAGGTGTCCTTTACACAAGCCTAGACGAGGCTGTAGCTGTATAAGTTACGCGGCAATACAATTCAGATGGGAAAAGAACGACTCGACCAAGCGCTTCATCGGCGTGGACTTTGTGATTCACGTGAAATCGCCAAGCGACTTATCCTTGCCGGCGAGGTTCTTGTCGGCGGGCATGGCGGCGTTCTTAAGCCGGGTTCAAAAGTAGATGAAGACACCGAAGTGACGGTTAAGAATCGTCCCAAGTTCGTGGGCCGGGGCGGTCTTAAGATCGAGAAAGGGCTCGATGAGTTCGGGATCGATGTTGAGGGGAAAGTGGTTCTCGATGCGGGCGCTTCGACGGGCGGTTTTACTGACTGTGTCTTGCAAAGGGGCGCGTCAAAGGTCTTCGCCTACGATGTCGGGAAGAATCAACTCGCCTGGAAAATTCGTAGTCACGAGCGGGTCGTCGCTCGCGAAGGGATCAACCTTCGCTACCTCGTGCCGGAGGATATCGGTGAAGAGGTCGACCTTGTCGTAATTGATGTCTCGTTCATCTCTTTGACTTTGATACTCGGACCGGTTTTCGATGTTTTAAAGCCTGACGGCTCTGTTGTTTGCCTAATCAAACCCCAGTTCGAACTCAAGAGGGAGCAAATCGGCAAAGGCGGTATTGTTCGTGAGCCTGAATTGCACGAGGAAGCGGTTGAGAAAATTAAAAACTTCGTAGGGGCGGAGATGGGAAAAAGCTGGTGTGGTTTGACGCAATCGCCTATCAGTGGAACAGATGGAAACATTGAATTTCTGGCATGGCTGAGACACCAAGAATTGGACTGATCGCGAATCCCTCAAAACCGGGGGCTCGTGAGTTGTTGCTGGATTTAATCGAGCGTTTCACGAAGGAGGGGGTAAGACTCGTTCTCGAGGAAAACTCGGCCGGCCTCCTCGATGACGGGGAGGGGGTTCCTCTGACCGAACTGAGCCCTTTGGTCGACCTCTTTGTGGTTCTGGGTGGCGACGGTACGATTCTCTGGGTGCTTCGGCAGTTGCATGAAAAGATCAAGCCAATCGCGGCAATCAATACGGGGACGCTTGGTTTCATGACCTGCGCGACAGCAGAGACGAGTGGTGCCCTTGTCGAAGCGCTAGTCTCCGGAAACTATCTTCGCAGCGATCGCATTGTGATTAGCGGTCAGCTTCTCCAGAACAATCAAGTTCTCGAGAGTTTTTACGCGCTCAATGAAGTGACATTATGTCGGGGCGTAGACTCCCGGGTCATTCATATCGAGGCGTGTGTCAATGAATTGGTCGCTAATCACTACACTGGTGATGGCCTGATTCTCGCGACCCCGACGGGTTCAACCGCTTACTCACTTTCCGCCGGTGGTCCGCTTGTGCAGCCCGGTTCGAACGTGTTCGTGGTCACGCCTATCTGTCCTCACACGCTTGCGAATCGACCGCTCGTTGTCGATGCGAAGAGCAAAATTCTTTTCGATGTTCCCGAGCAGCGGGATGAACTGGCTCTCATGGTGGATGGACAGCTTGTCTCGACGATATCCAAACCAGCGCACGTCCGAATGCGGAGGGCTGACTTCAAATTCCCCCTCATTGCGATGCCGGATCAGAACTTCTACCAGGTTCTTAACAACAAGATGGGTTGGACCGGAAGTTCGATCTCGAAGCACGATTGAGATCAGTGGAGTCAAGAGACGTTGGCAGAACCGCGAGGCGGCGGAATGAAATTCAATCCGCTACCATCTCGGGAAAGCTCCTGTTAATCTCGCGTCTTCGACTCGCTCGTCAGCAGAACAGGGAGGCCCTCTCTGACGGGATAAAGCCTTGATCCATCTTGGCAGATCAGGGCTCCTTCAACCGAGTCATCATCGGCGAAAGCAGCGCTGACTTCTTCGTCGCTCGCAACACGCAGGGATTGCATCGATTCGGGGCAACGAAGCAAGGCGAGAGTGTCTTCTGAGAGTGTCATTTTCATTTCAATAGAGGGGAACCGATTCGTCGATTTCCTGAGACCAGGCGTTGATTCCTCCCTGAACGTGGCAAGCATCCGTAAAATTTGCTTCATTCAGGATCTGCAGTGCCTGAGCGCTGCGGCCTCCGGCCTTGCAATGGATGATGATCTCATCACGTGGATGAAGCTCTCCGAGCCGGTCAGGAAGTTCTCCTAACGGTATCAGAATGGAGCCGGGAAGTTTCGCCACTTCTACTTCGGCAGGTTCTCTCACATCGAGGAGGACAAACTGATTGTCTCGCTCCATTCTTTCCTTCAATTGATGCACGTCAATCTCGCGTAATTCGTTTTCTTCACTCATATCACAGGCAAATTCGATCTCTTTCAGTTCGGTGATCGTGGGGTTTTCACCACAGACGGCGCACTCATTGTCTTTGCGTAATTTGATCTCACGAAAGCGAAAGGCAAGGGCGTCAAAATGAACGAGACGACCGATCAATGGCTCACCAATGCCGAGAATCAGCTTGATGGCCTCATTGGCCTGGAGGGAACCGATAATCCCGGGGAGGACGCCAAGAACGCCGCCTTCGGCGCAGCTGGGGACTTGTCCCGGTTCAGGCGGCGTCGGAAATAGGCAACGGTAGCAAGGACCTCCCAGATGCGGAGCAAAGACGGAGACCTGCCCCTCGAAACGAAAGATGGAACCGTAGACGTTTGGCTTTTTAGTTAGAACGGCGAGGTCGTTGGAGAGATACCGCGTTTCAAAGTTGTCCGTTCCATCGACAATGAGATCGTATCTCTCTGCAATTTCGAGCGCATTCTCGCTCGTAAGACGGGTTCGATGCGGAGTGACGGTAACCTCCGGGTTGATTTCAGCGAGGCGGGCGACCGCGGATTCGATTTTGGGTTTCCCCACGTCACTCGTTCCATGGACGATCTGCCTCTGGAGATTCGAAAATTCTACCTTATCAAATTCGACGAGGCCGATTTCCCCAATACCGGCGGCGGCGAGATACATCGTAACCGGAGACCCAAGTCCCCCTACGCCAATGCAGAGGACTTTGGAGGCTTTCAGCTTCTTCTGGCCTTCGACTCCGACATCTGGAATCGTGAGATGACGAGCGTAGCGCTGCATTTCTACAGTCGAGAATTCGGTCTCGTCGGTTCGGGATCGTGGGATCAGTGATTCCATCAGAAAAAGTGAAGAACGGTAAAAGTTAGACAGAAAGACTCGCGTTGCTCGCTATACTTGGCAAATAGCAAACCACCGAATGTGGTCGCATGCGTAACTTTAAAAGCAACCTAGACCCCAAATACCAATCATGAAGATTCGACTCACCCATCTGCCCCGGTTTCTTAGCCTCGGAGTGATCTGTTCGTTCGCCGTTTCCCCGCTTCAAGCTGACGATGTCAAATTCGCCGAATTGAAAGGAAAGCTGACGATCGACAAGACGCCTGTTCAGGAGGCCGCTGAAGTGGCGATCAGTTATGCGCCCGCCCTTGAGAAAGTCATGCCGGCGGTGGTCATGATCACTTCCAGTAAAACAGCGAAGCGTGAACGCGATCCGCAGCAGGAAGAGATGTTCAAGCGCATGTTTCCGCAGGTTCCGGATGACTTTTTCGAAAAACATGGCGGAGACAGTGAAGGCCAACTTCAGCGAGGGGTTGGATCTGGCGTCATCATTTCCACCGATGGCTACATTCTCACGAATAACCACGTGGTAGGCGGTGCTGATGACATCGAAGTGACTCTTTCAAACAGCAAGGTTACTTACGCGGCAACTCTCGTCGGTGCCGATCCGCGCACGGATGTTGCTTTGATAAAAATTGAAGAAAAAGGACTCAAATCAATCTCGATCGGTGACAGCTCCAAGGTTCGCATCGGTGATGTCGCCATGGCGGTTGGAAGTCCGCTGGAGCTTGACCAAACCGCAACATTGGGAATCATCAGTGCGGTGGGGAGAAACGACGTGCAGGTCATTCGCAACGGCTTCGAGAACTTCATTCAAACCGATGCGGCAATTAACCGTGGAAACTCAGGCGGCGCGCTCGTGGATGCTGCGGGACGTTTGATCGGCATCAATACCGCGATCTCCTCGGGAACGTCAGGAGGCAACATCGGTATCGGTTTTGCGATTCCTTCGAACATGGCGATCAATATCGTCGAAAAACTCCTCGATGGTGGCGGAATCGTGAAGCGCGGTTTCCTCGGCGTTTATCTTCGGGAGCTCGACAGAAACATGGCCAAGGCGCTCGGGCGGGATGACCAAAGCGGCGTTCTCGTGACTGAGGTCGGTGGCGAGACACCTGCTGAAAAGGCGGGAATGAAAGGTGGCGATCTCATCATCGACTACAACGGCAAATCCGCTGATGACATGGCAGCGCTTCGCCTCGACATCAGCAACACGGCGCCGGGAACAGATGTTAATTTCCGGGTGATCCGAAACGGAAAAGAGCAAGACGTGAAAGTGACGCTCGGTGATCTTGATTCAAATAAGTTCGCGGGAGGTGCTCCCGGGGGAAATCCTGGCGGTCCCGCAGACGATTCTCTCATTGAAGGAGTGAAGGTAAAAGATATCGACGACGAGACTCGTGCGGCGCTCCAGCTCGATGGAGACCTTACCGGAGTCGTTGTCGAAAGTGTGAAAGACAATGTGCCTGCTGCTGAATCCGGCCTTCGTCCCGGGATGGTGATTACCCAGATTGACCAAAAGGAAGTGAAGTCAGTGAAGGGTGCCTACGACATGGTTGAAGCCTTCAAGGGTGATGTTCTTCTTCTTCAGGTTTACGTGGCGGGGCGTCGCGACATACTCGCGATTCCATTGAACTAAGATAAGGTTTCATTTCATACAAACTCTCCCGTGAGTGATTACGATTCCATTTCCGGAATCAGCCGACTTGACCAAGCGTCAGTTGGTACTCACGGGTGGCAGGTTCGAATTCAACGAAAAGGCGTCCGGTATGGGCGCTTTTTTTCTGATTCCGCCTGGGGCGGTCCCCGGGAGGCATTCGATCGAGCCCTGCAATACAGAGAGAAAATTTTAGCGCACAGTCGTCGACTCAGGGAGGGAGACAGCGCATCCGCCCGTTCCCGAACTGGTCCTGATCAACGCAATCGTTCAGGCGTCGTTGGCGTCACGAATATTCTTCAACGATCAAACGGCGTGGAATACCGATTTTGGCAAGCCAGTTGGACGAGCCCCGATGGCAGCAGGGAAACGATACGCTTCTCCGTCTTGAAATTTGGAGACACCCGGGCTTTTGAGTTCGCGTGCGAAGCTCGACGCGATGCGATGGGGAAGGATTAGACTCGGGTTCCCTGTCTCCGGGGGGGTGTGAACCCGGACGTGTTCGGAAACCAACGACAATAGGATCGCCGCTCGACAAGGGCTTCCGATTACGACATCAGAGAGGTCCGGCTACCGTATTACTCGCCGCCTTCGTCATTTGGAATCTCAGCAAGAACGGAACTCAGGTAGGGGAAGAGCTGCTTTTTACGACTGACAACCCCCTTGAGGGTGAAGAGATGGGCGTCTTTAGGCGGGTAGGAGATCCGTTCGCGGATTTCCGTTGCGGCTTCAATCAATAATAGGCTGTCGTTCAGCGTGATATCAGTGATCATGAGACAGGCAAAATCGAGCCCATTCGCAGAGATTAGGTTTCTCAATTCCTCCTGAAGCGCTTCACGGGCCGGCCAAAAATAGTCGAACCCGATTTCCTCCACCTGAGAGATGCTGAGGTGATAACCGCTCTCATTGAACTCTTTGCGATCTGATCCGATTGCTTCGGTAATGTTGCTGCTTCGCAAGACTGAGCCGGCGGCGAAAAAGTCTTCTTTGAACTGATCCACATCAAGCTCTGCGATTTCACTGGCCCATGAGAGAATTTGACGATCTTCGTCTGTGGTCGTCGGTGAGGTGAGGTTCAGAGTGTCCGAAATAATACCGGCACACAAGCAGATCGCGATGCTCTTTGAGGGAGTAATCTGGTATGTGCGGAACGAATTTCCCACGATCGTGCAAGTCGAGCCGACCGTCTTATTGATGAACTGAATGGGCTCTTTGGTAACGAGATTTCCACTGAGCCGGTGGTGATCGATCACTTCGACGATCTCGGCCTCTTCTGCGCCACTCACAGCTTGAGAGAATTCGTTGTGATCGACGAGGATCAGTTTTGTGCGATCCGGGTTCACGAGATCAGTTCTTGAAAACACACCGATCAATTGGTTCGTCTCCTGATCTACAACAGGGAATAGCGCCTGACGGCCGCTTGCTTTCACTTTATCCTTCACCGCCTGAAGTTTGGTTGACGGAGCGAATGAAACAAAGTCGCTTGAGACGGCGGTGTGTATCGATCGCGCGCCACGAATCAACTGGGTTGTGGACGCCGTATCTCGCTTCGTTACGAGAATTGCTGTGTTATGAGCTTTTGCCGCGTAGATGATTGCTTCCGAAGGTCTAAAGCCACTCGTGATGACAAGGCATCTCACCCCGGCCTCGACGGCATGCAGCTGGACGCCAACACGGTCGCCGGTGATGATGAGAATCTGGTCGCTCGGCAGTCTTGCAATCCTGTCCTGCATTATCGGCTCCGAAGATCCGGCTACCATCATGAGAAAATTTTGCTCCTCTTCGCAGTGCTCCGTTAAATTGATGATCTCAGCATCGAGGATTCGGGCAATATTCCGGGTCGACGCGACCACTTCACGAGCGGCACCACCTGCTTCGGTCGATGGAATCAGCAAGGTCAGTAGATCCTGCAACGCCAGCATTCCCGCGAGATTTCCCTCGTCATCTGTGACGGGAAGACTGCGGAAGTTGTTCTGAGTCATTTGGCGATACGATTCGATCACCGTGGCGCTCGATTTGGCCATCATCACATCCTGACGACAAATATCACGAGCACGCAAATGAACATCGCTCATTAGCTTCGGGCGTTTCAGTCCCGCTTTACGCAGCACCCACTCCGTTCTCGCATTGGGAGGACCACAGCAAGCAGAACGCGCCCCAGGAATACGAGTTTGTTTAAGAAGATCGGCGTAAGCGATTGCTGAGCAAATCGCGTCGGTGTCCGGATTCTTGTGTCCCATCACCCATGTCGGGCGTTGCGGAAAGGAGGTAGAGCTGGTCATCTGGCGTTGAGGTGACAGTTTCAGCCATCCTGAGATACTTTCGACAGAAAAATGCAATTTCTCTCGGGAAAGATTGTACTCGCTAACGCAATTTTAGAGCCAACTGGGGCGGTGACAGTGTTCTATGCCTCGAACTCGCGAAGGCATGAACGAGACCGCCCGCCTGGTGTTCGATCGTTTCCCTGACAACAATAAGAGTGGCGCTGCGATTGACATCCTCATTGAGAAATGAAGCTAGCGCTGCGCTTTCAAAGCCAAAGGTGCCAAATTGGATTCCTCGGGGAATCTTGAATTTGCCCAGCAGTTGAACTGAATCCTCTTTGAGTTGCCAGCCGTTGCTGAGGGTATTGGCAGGAGCGTCGTCCCATCCTAAGGAGCTCCTTTTCCAGTTATCCCATTCGTCGTTTGTCATTCCGTAGACGAGGAACTCGGCATCCTTCACATGCGAGGCGAGGCCCCAACCGGTTGGAGCGAAGCGAAGTTTAATCTCAGCCTGTTCGATTTTGCCACGTTCGACTTCGGCAAGATTGAATTGTAAATAGGCTTTGCGATTGGGGCCTCTGAAGTCGCGGCTGTTTTTGAGGAGCAGTAGCTCTTCGGAGTTGTGGTCATTCGGGCGACCCGACCAGACGTAGGCATCCTGCCCCCCTCGATCGGCAGTCGTGATGACTTTCCAACCATCTCCTTTTCCAAGGGAGCTACCGGTGCGGGCCCAGGTGGCCTCTTCGACGCTCTCGGTGATCTCGCCAAGTTCATTTCCGGCGACGAAATTTTCCTGTCCCGTTCTCAGTTCGAGGCTCGAATCAGAATCGGGGAGCTTCACTTCAACGAGTCCCTCAAAGACTTGCGTCCTCGTTGCCTTGGTCGACTCATCAACATTGATCGCAAACCGTGTGCCGTGATCGATAACATCGGCGGTAGGTGTTTTAATCATGAAGCCCTGGGCGGACTCACTTACCTCTGCCACAGCGGTTCCACGATTCAGGGTGCAGTTCATGGCATCGACTAGCTCCAAGCTCGCGGGAGCTTCGAGAATCAATTCAGCACCTGAGTCGAAAACAATCGTCGCAAGACCTCGAACGAGATTCAGCTGTCCTGATCCCAGCCTTGCGCCCTCCGACGTAGGGAGGGTGCTGCTTTCCCATCGGGCTGACTCAGTCTTTGTCATTTCGGCAAAGGTGCCCTCGACGTCAAGGGGACGAATCAGAGTCAGGGCTAGCAGTGATATGATCGCGAGCGCAGCAAAGCTCTGCCAAAGGGAGGGGAGACGCCGAAACTGGAAGTCATCGTCCAAGGCCGCAAAGTCGTCTTGGACCGCTTCTCCCATCTGCCGGTGTTGGAGCAGCGCGTGGGTTTCCATGTAGTCGAGATAGACCGCTCGGTTCCCCTCTGATTCCTCGAGTAGAGACTCAAACTCCGACATCTCATCAGCACTGAGCTTTCGCTCAATGTAGCCACTGGTGAGGTCCAGGATTCGCTCTTTGCTTGATTCGGTCATACTTGTTGTAGCTCCTTTTCGACACAGTCGTAGAGGTTCTTGCGCAGGCGGCTGAGAAGACGGTAGACGGCTCCCTCGGTGCGTTCAGTCTTTCGGGAAATGCCTTCGATCGATGATTCATCGCGATAGCGAAGCTCGAGGATCTCGCGATGATCATCCTTCAGCTTGAGAACACACTGTGACAAGGCGCGCTCACGGGACTGCCATTTTTCTTCCCGCTTCTCAGAATCGGACTCGTCACTCAGTTTTTGAAGAAGCGACTCATTGAGGAGCCCGGCGGCGTTCTTTTTCGATCGTCTGCGGAAGGCAAGGATCTGGTAGAAAAGGATCTTCCTTGCCCATGCCGGAAAATTAGTTCCCAGTTCAAACTGGTGAAACTGACGCCACATCACGATTTTCCCTTCCTGAAGCACATCCTGAGCATCCTGCGGAGAGGCGATCAGTCCCGTCACGTAGAGGCTGAGGCGACGCTCTTGCTCGTTGAGTAATCGAAGAAAGGCTTCGGTACGCTCATCATTTGGGGGTTGATCTGACATCTCTAAATGAATAAGTCCGTAAAATCTCCTTTTGGACAGGAAAAACTCAACAATGCTTGCTGCATCGCGCTTCGGTTAGCGGCGCCTCGCCGAGGCGCGGAAGCGCCCCATGACTGAAGACGACCGATTCGCCGGCAGCGGGCTCGGGATACCTGACTGAACGTCGAGTCACACTTTTTTTGTAAAGGCGTCTACAAGAGAGACGAAGGCAGAGCGTATCTCAATCTCCCGCTATAGCTCGAACGCGTGATGTTTATTCTGTCCAAAATAGCTCATCTTGAACTTGTTCTATTGGAATGCCCCGTTCTCTTCAAATCACCGCCCTTTTCTGGGCAATCAGTAGTTTCCCGGCCGCTAAAGCGACGGAGGGCTTCGCTTACTTTGAAGAGAAAGTCCGTCCTGTCCTCGTCGCTCATTGTTATGAGTGCCATTCTGAAGAGGCTGGAGAACGAAAGGGAGGACTTTGGCTCGACCGAAAGGAAGGATGGGCGCATGGAGGAGATGCGGGGCCCTCTCTTGTTCCCGGGGATCCTGATGAAAGTCTCCTCGTTGAGTCGATCCGCTATACGGACGCCGATTTGCAGATGCCTCCGAAGAGCCGGATGTCAGCGCCCGAGGTGAAAATACTCGAGGCGTGGGTCGCAATGGGCGCTCCCGACCCGCGGGATGAGGTTCTCATTGGAGCGGTGCGGAAAGAGCCGATAGATTTTGAAAAAGCCCGCACGAAATGGGCCTATCGGCCGCACCAAAATTCGGAGATTCCGTCTGTGAATGGCTCCCGTAGTGGCCTCGATCCAGTTGATCTGTTTTTACGCAATGATTGGCAAAAATCAGACTTAAGGCCTGCTGCCAAAGTAAATGCAGTTGGGCTGATGCGGCGTCTCTACTACGATCTGACAGGACTGCCTCCCACGGTTGCAGAACTGGATGAATACCTCGCTCAACCAGACAGCAAGCGATACGCTGTGATTATTGACGACCTTCTTTCACGCCCCGCTTTTGGTGAGAAATGGGGAAGGCACTGGCTTGATGTCGTTCGCTATGCTGACTCCAACGGTGGCGACAGAAATTTTACTTTTTACCAGGCCTGGCGTTATCGTAACTGGGTTATTGATTCCTTTAATCGGGATACCTCCTACTACGAATTTATCCGCAATCAGCTCGCGGGTGATTTGTTGCCTGCTGTTTCCAAAGAGCAGGAGCGGGGGCAAATCATCGCGGCGACCTTCTTATCACTCGGACCGAAAATGCTTACCGAGCGGGACAAGGAAAAGCTGTGGATGGACACGGCGGATGAGCAACTCGATACGGTTGGTCGTGCCTTTCTCGGCCTCACCCTCGGGTGCGCGCGATGTCATGATCACAAGTTTGATCCGGTTTCGCAGGAGGATTATTACGCCATGGCTGGAATTTTTCGTTCAACGGAAGTCGTTACCGGAACGCGCAATGGCTGTGTGAATGTGGCCAGTTGGATCGAGCGACCGCTGCCCGTGATGGGGGAAGGTGGAGAGGAGACGAGAGAGATGGTCGAACGTCTTGAGTTAGCGATGCGCCTTAATGTTGAAAAGAGTTTCATGAAGAAAGCGGGCGGCAAAATGGCGCTCGGTGACCTTCCTCTTGCAGGTGTGATTTACGATGAAGCCGATGCGGAGCTCGAAGGCAAGTGGGTGAAGTCGACCTACTCATCGAATCGCTTCGGAGCGGAATACGTCCACGACGACAAAAAGGGGAAGGGGGCGAATCGTGCGATCTTCCGCGGAAGCCTTCCTGAAAGCGGCGTTTACGAGGTGCGCATTGCCTACAGCCCGAGTGAAGATCGCGCTGCGAATGTTCCCATCACGATCACCGCCGAAGATGGAAAGCATCGGGTGACGCTCGATGAAACGAAGAAGCCATCGATTGGCGGGCTCTTCGAGCCGATTGGACGATTTCAGTTCGAAAAAGGAGCGAGGTGCCAGGTCGTAATTGAGACAGAGGGAACGGGAGATCGCTACGTGGTCGTCGATGCAGTTCAGTTCATCGCCGTGAGAGATATCCCACGCGAAACCAAAGCGATTGCAGCGCTCAATCCTGATGACGTTGATCCGCTCCTAAACATGAATCAAGAGGAGCTAAAGAAAGAACTCAGCCGCCTCATTGCGGCACTGAAGGATGCCGAGGTGGCGATGGCACCGCGTGACGCTCGCGATGCGGGTGACTGTCATTTGCGGATTAGAGGAGAGGTCAACCAGCGCGGGGCAAAGATCCCCCGTAACTTTCTCCAGGTGCTGCACGATGGGGCTCCACCTGAAATTGCAAACGGCTCAAGCGGACGGGTCGAACTCGCCGATTGGATCGTAGGCGATGACAATGCGCTCTTGGATCGAGTCATCGTGAATCGTATCTGGCATCACCTCTTCGGCCGGGGGATTGTATCGTCGGTTGATAATTTCGGGCGACTCGGTTCAGGCGCGAGTCATCCGGAGTTACTTGAGCATCTCGCGAGCTCCTTTCGTGAGAGTGGCGGTTCGATGAAAAGTATGATTCGCCGACTCGTCCTCTCGGAGGCGTATCAACTCTCTTCGAGTGCTACCCCTGAAATGATGGCCGCCGATCCCGCTAACACCCATTTTGCCCGGCAGAACAGACGCCGTCTCACTGCTGAAGAGATCCGGGATTCGATCCTTTTTGTATCGGGTGAACTTGATCGAGAGCCGGGTCTGGCGACCGCGAATAGCTTCGGAGTCGACCTCGACAAACCACTGTCATTTGAGAAAGAAAGAAAACGCACCGTCTATCTTCCTGTGGCACGCAATAATCCAGCGACCGAGTTAGCGATCTTTGACGCCGCGAATCCTGATTTGGTTTCGGGGCAGCGTTCTCAGACGACGGTGCCGACTCAGGCACTTTATTTACTCAACGGCGAGTTCCTCCACGCCCGGTCAACTGTTCTCGGCAAGATGGCGATGGAGGCCGCAGACAAACCCGGGTCCGAAGTCGAATGGCTCTATCTAACTCTGTTAGGTCGAACCCCTAACCCTCTTGAGTCGCAGCGGGCCCTGGGCTTGATCGCCGATCTTAGCGGAGGAGCGGAAGACAAAGTGGCGCTCGAAGTCGCGTGCGGGCACCTCGCTCACGTTCTTCTCGCCTCAACTGAATTTCTGTATCTCGAATAACCGATTCAACCATGAGCCCCCGTGATTTTTCCTGCCATCGTTATGACGCTCCGACCTCGTCGCGTCGAAAGTTGCTTCAGGCCGCCGGCTGTGGGTTTGGCTCGCTTGCGATGTCAGGGCTCGCTCACGGAGCGGGCGATTCCGGCTTTCATCATGCCCCGCGGGCGAAGCGGGTCATTTTTCTTTTTATGCACGGCGGTCCATCGCAGGTGGATTCCTTTGACTACAAGCCTGAACTTCAAAAGCGGGATGGTGAGAAGCTTCCCTTTGCTCCGGCCAAGAACCTTGATCCCTCTGCCACGAGTCAAGCCAAGCTTCTCGGGTCACCCTGGGATTTTTCTCAGCATGGCGAGTCCGGTCTTTGGGTCAGTGAACTCTTCCCCGAAGTCGCTCGCCATGCCGATGATCTCTGTGTGATTCGTTCGATGCAGAGCAAGGGGCAGTCTCACGGTCAAGCCGTCTGTATGCTTCACACCGGAACCGACAACTTCGTGCGCCCTTCAATGGGTTCCTGGGTGAGTTACGGGCTGGGACGCGAAAATGCCGATCTTCCCGGCTTTGTCAGTATCAGCCCTTCAGCGACTCACGGTGGTCCCCGCAACTATGGGCCAGCCTTTCTGCCGGCGGCGCATCAGGCCACGACGATCGGTCGAAATGGGAAGCTTGAGAAGGGTGCCAATTTCAGTTTCCTAAAGGCAAAAAACTCGCAGGAAATCCAAACCCGAAAGCTGCAGATGCTTCGCGAAATGAATCGTGAGCATTTTGCGAAGACCGGACATGGTCCTGTTGAGGGCATGATTGAATCGATGGAAATGGCGTTTCGGATGCAGGCCTCAGCGCCGCCGGTGATCAATATTGACGATGAGAGCGATGCGACTCGTGAGCTGTATGGGATCGGCACCGACGAAACCGACAACTTCGGACGGCAGTGCCTTCTTGCGAGACGCTTTGCTGAATCAGGGGTTCGCTACCTTCAGGTCTCGACCCCCAACGTTTGGGATCAGCATGGAGACCTCAAAAAAGGGCACGAGAAGAATGCCCTCGCGGTGGATAAGCCGATTGCGGGACTGCTCACGGATCTTAAGCAGCGAGGAATGCTCGAGGACACCCTTGTCGTGTGGGGTGGTGAGTTCGGGCGCACGCCCATCGTGCAGGGGGCCAATGGTCGCGACCACAATCCGCAGGGGTTTTCGATGTGGCTTGCGGGCGGCGGAGTGAAAGGGGGACTCGCCTACGGGGAGACCGACGAGTTTGGCTATTACGCGGTGAAGGATAAGGTTCACATGCATGATCTCCATGCCACGATCCTGCATCTGTTAGGGATCGATCATCTCAAGCTCACCTACCCGTACGCAGGACGCGATTTCCGACTAACCGATGTCTATGGCGATGTTGTGAAAGATATCTTTGCGTGAAAGGGAGCAAGCTTAGGGCTCGATGTCTGCGAAAAGCAGCAAGGCGGCGATAGTCACACAAGAAGATGTGTGGTTGAAATGGGCTCGGCGATGCGCGCTTTCCGCAGCATCAGTTTACCAAGTGACGCGAAAAGTGATGACACGGACCGCCTCGGTGATTCACTCCAGAATTTAAGCGCGCCGGAAATCATCTTCCTGAAGATACCAGGGCATCATCGAAGTAGGAACTTCGAGCACCGCCTGTTGGAACTCAGTCTCGTGATTGTTAGGTTTGATGAGACCGCTCATGAAGTGATCGAGTTCTTTCTCTTCTGCGGGAGTGATGGGTGAGGGGAATCCGTTGGGGGCTGCGTTAAGAGCAGAGTGGCCTGACACCACCTAAATGAAACACGCTCTGCTAAGGTCCTTACGGATTTTAGGTGTGAAAGGGGGCTTCTCGAGATGAGGGGAGGAAACGGTCAGGGTTCTACGGGAGGCTTGAAAGTCCGATTCGCGGGGGAAGTCGCGCTTCCGGCCTATTGGAACAGGGCTTTCTTGCGCCCTTTGAAGGGTAATCAAAGGGAAGTTCCTCAAAGTTGTGGAATAGTGTCTTGGAGTTCCTTCCGATTCCCTCGCCATCCTTGCCGCTGATAAACGATCTGAATGGGCTGCGATCCCTTTTTTACGATCCAAAAGAATCTCTTCGCCGCATCAACCCTCTCTGATCGAAAATCACCTATTTTAAAAATCATGAGTTTTGACACCGTTCGCACTTTTAAAACCGGCTCGGGAGCCGAGGGGAATTATCATTCACTGCCGGCACTCGCCGAAGCCGGTGTCGCTCCGAATCTAAAACGACTTCCCGTCAGTATCCGGATCGTGCTCGAATCGGTTTTGCGAAATTGTGATGGGAAGAAAGTATCGGAAGGGGACGTCGAAAGCCTCGCAAATTACAACGCAGCGTCACCTGGCGATTACGAAATTCCGTTCACCGTTGCCAGAATCGTGCTTCAGGATTTCACCGGCGTTCCCCTCCTCGTCGATCTCGCAGCAATGCGTTCGCAAGTCGATCGCATGGGCAAAAACGCGGAGATGATCGAGCCGCTCGTGCCTGTAGATTTGGTCGTTGACCACTCCGTTCAGGTCGATTTTTCCGGTACCTCGACAGCCTTAAATCTCAACCTCGCCGTAGAATTTATCCGCAACCGCGAGCGCTACGAATTTCTGAAATGGGGCCAGCAAGCTTTCAAAACTTTTAACGTGGTTCCTCCCGGGATCGGCATTGTTCATCAGGTGAATTTGGAATATTTGGCGCAGGGCGTGCTTTCCAAAGACAACACATTCTACCCCGACACGCTCGTTGGGACCGATTCGCACACCACCATGATTAACGGCTTAGGCGTTGTTGGTTGGGGTGTTGGCGGGATCGAGGCGGAAGCCGGCATGCTCGGTCAGCCCGTGACATTTTTGGTCCCCGAAGTGGTCGGAGTGAACTTGACCGGCAAGCTCAGCGAAGGGGTCACGGCGACCGATTTGGCGCTTCGTGTCACGGAGCTGCTTCGTGCTTATGGCGTGGTTGGGAAATTCGTTGAATTCCACGGTGAAGGCGCCAAGGCCCTTTCCCTGCCTGACCGCGCGACGATCGCGAACATGGCTCCCGAGTACGGCGCAACAATGGGATTTTTCCCGATTGATGACGAAACGCTGGCCTATTTACGCGGGACCGGACGTAGCGAAGAAATCTGTGTCACGGTTGAAAATTACTTTAAAGCGCAGGAAATGTTTGGTATCCCGGCGGCGGGCGAGTGTGATTACACTGATGTCATCGATCTTGATTTAGGATCCATCGTGCCGGCAGTGGCCGGTCCAAAGCGCCCTCAGGATCGGGTCGATGTCCCAGCTTTGCGCGAGAGTTTCGACAGGCTTTTTGAAGCGCCAGTCGCCGAAGGCGGCTTCGGTCGCGATGCTTCGACCCGTGATAAAAGAGTAAGCGTTCACATGCCGACACCGGCCGGATTTTTCAAAAACGACATGATTTCGACCGAGGCCGGCAGCTTGGTCGGGGCAGAGCGAAACGAGGCCGAAATGACCACGAATCGTCCTACGGAAACATCGACCGCCGAAGTCGAAGAAGCGTTCGAAGCTCTTGAAACGGGAATTGGGCACGGTTCGGTTTTGATCGCGGCGATCACGAGTTGCACCAACACTTCCAACCCGAGTGTGATGCTCGCAGCCGGACTTTTGGCCAAGAAAGCGAATGCAAAAGGCCTCACTGTCCCCGCTTATGTGAAAACGTCACTCGCGCCCGGTTCACGCGTTGTGACTGATTATTTAAAGGCAACGAATCTCCAAAAAGAGCTCGATTATCTTGGTTTTCAGACCGTGGGATACGGTTGCACGACTTGTATCGGAAACTCCGGCCCGCTCAGTCCGCCGATCGAAGCGGCGATCGATGAAGGCGATTTGGTTTGTGCTTCGGTCCTTTCGGGAAACCGGAATTTCGAAGCGCGGGTTCACCAGTCTATCCGATCAAACTTTCTCATGAGTCCACCGCTCGTCGTAGGCTACGCTATCGCGGGCCGTGTCGATTTGGATCTTACGACGGAGCCGCTCGGCACCGACACGAATGGCGATCCGGTTTTCCTCGCCGATATTTGGCCGACCGAGGCCGAAATCAAAGCCGAGCTTTCCGCCGCGCTGAAGCCTGAAGTTTTTCAGAAACTCTACTCCGATTTCACAGAGCAAAATCCGCAGTGGAACGCGATCGCGAGCTCGACCGGCAACGTTTACGATTGGAATCCCAATTCCACCTATGTTCAGGACCCGCCGTTCTTCGATAAATTCTCGATGGACCCCGCCGACATCGTCGAGATCAAAGGGGCACGTCCGCTCGGCGTGTTTGGCGATTCCCTCACGACCGATCACATTTCACCCGCCGGGGCGATCAAGGAAGAGTCGCCTGCGGGGCGATATTTGAAAGAACACGGTGTCGATAAAGCACACTTCAACAGCTACGGGAGCCGTCGCGGAAACGACCGCGTCATGACCCGCGGAACTTTTGCCAACGTGCGTATCAAAAATTTGATGGTTCCTGGAGCCGAAGGTGGCGTGACTAAATATTACGCCGATGGCGCTACCGAAGGTGAGGTGATGGATATTTTCGACGCAGCCAAAAAGTATGCCGAAAACGACACTCCTCTCGTTTGCGTGGGCGGCGTTGACTACGGCATGGGCAGCTCTCGCGACTGGGCGGCGAAAGGGACGAATCTCCTTGGCGTGAAAGCAGTGGTGACAAAAAGCTTCGAGCGGATTCACCGTAGTAACCTTATCGGAATGGGCGTGTTGCCGTTGAATTTCAAGAACCCCGACGACTATGAGCGTCTCAATATCGACGGATCAGAGATCTACGATATCGTAGGAATCGACAACGATCTGAAGCCCCAGGGCGAAGCCAAAATGATCGTTCATCGCGCCGACGGCTCGACCGGTGAAGCCGATCTGGTGGTGCGATTGGATACCCCGGTTGAGATCGATTATTACCGCGCCGGCGGGATTTTGCGGTACGTTTTGGCGCAAATTATTCGGGCTGAAGGATAGGGTCCCGGTTGAGAGGCTCAGTGATCTTTGTGGCACATTTTGTCATGTCGATTATTGAGACAACTCCGGAACTGCAGGATTTGTGAGCCGATAAACCGCTTGAACTTGAGCGCGAACTCCGGGGGAATGTCAGTCGCCTGACATGGCGGCACACCCTCCATGCAGGATCGATTCACGGTCCCGGAACGGGGAAGTCAAAAATGCGACTTCGGAGGAGTGATTGCGCCAAAACTCATTCCGGTATTCCTCCTTTTGTTAATGCCATGGGATCGAGGAGTCGATCGAGGTCTTCCGCTGTGAAATCAGTGTGTTCAAGGACCACCTCTTTGATTGATCGCCCTTCTCTGAAAGCCAGTTTAGCGAGTTCGGAGCCTTTTTCGTAACCTATCTTTGCATTCAGCGCGGTGATTAGAATAGGATTTCGCTCCAATATCCCTGCGATCCGCTTTCGATTCACGGTGAAATCACTGATCGCTTTATCCGCGAGACTGCTGCAGGAATTTGCGAGCAAATCTATACTTTGAAGGAGGTTGTAAGCGATCACCGGCAACATCACATTGAGTTGGAAATTTCCCGATTGCCCGCCCAGGGTAATCGTCACATCATTCCCGATTACCTGAGCGCAGGCCATCGCGACCGCTTCTGGAATCACGGGATTAACTTTCCCGGGCATAATGCTGCTCCCCGGTTGCAGCGCAGTCAGAGATATCTCACCGAGACCGGCGTTCGGACCACTGTTCATCCAGCGCAGGTCATTGGAAATCTTGGTTAAGACGACCGCCAATCCTTTTAACTGCCCGCTGACATCCACGACCGCATCCGGAGAGCTGAGGCTCGCAAAATAGTTGTCACTCGGAGCGAACGAGATCCCCGTTTCGGCGGTGAGCTTGCCGGCCATCGCCGCTCCAAATTCGGGTGGGGCGTTGATCCCTGTCCCCACCGCAGTTCCCCCCTGGGCCAACTGACTGAGCTGATGTAAACTTGATTCAATCCGCTGACGACGTTGCGCGATCTGGTGTCCCCATCCGCCCATGATTTGCCCGAGGCTTACTGGCATGGCGTCCATGAGATGGGTTCGGCCCGTCGTAACGACATCGTCCAATTCCGCGGCGCGGCTCAGGATCACTCCGTGAAGGTGTGCCAATGAGGGCAATAGATTTTCGGTGATGGATAAACTCGCGCTGAGATGGACCGCGGTCGGAATGACATCATTGCTGCTCTGACTCCGATTGACGTGGTCGTTGGGGTGAACCTCCTCTCCCCGAATTTTTGAGGCGAGATTCGCGATGACCTCATTCGCATTCATATTCGTGCTCGTGCCCGAACCGGTCTGGAAAATGTCGATCGGGAAATGATCGTCGAAGTCGCCGTTAGCGATCGCTCCCGCGGCTTCGACGATGGCATCTTTTGCACCGGCAGGGAGTAAACCTAATTCGTCGTTCACCGTTGCGGCCGCACCTTTGATGATTCCGAGAGCTCTGATAAACTGGCGGGGGAATCGCAAATCACTCAGTTGGAAATTCTGGATTGCCCTCTGGGTCTGCGCTCCGTAAAGAGCTTTCCGGGGGACTATGACTTCACCAAGGCTATCGCGTTCGCTTCGATTTTCTTCAGGATCGTTCATATTGAAATAACGTTTGGCTATTGAGGAAGTCTCTCCAATTATGGTGCCGGAGAGAAGAGGAATCAAGCGGTGCCGGAATCGTGCCGTGTGCCGATTTCAGGAGTGATATAATAGATGATTCGCGCGGTTTGGGGACGATGGCACCCTTGACTCAACAGGGTGTTATTCTCAATTCAAAAGGGTGCCATTTCCGATCCAACAGGGTTTCTGTCGGACACTGTCCTTTTCCTGCTGAACACGGTAACGGGACGACGCCTACCCAACTCAAACTACGCGAAGAGGAATCGCTCAGACAGGATTTCCGAAACGAGCGATTCCTATCGTAAATGGAATTTTCTGGACCCTCCTCGCAGTCGGATTGGGATTTTCCATGATCGAGGAAGCTTTCGGCCTCCACTTTATCCTCGGCGCTTTTCTTGCCGGTCTCTTCTTCACCCAGCGAGCCACGGGGACGCGAGTGTTTGATGACGTTCAGTCAAAAATATCAGCGATTTCCACCGGATTTCTCGCCCCGCGGTTTTTGCCTCGATCGCACTCCATCTTGATGCCTTTTGCGAAATGGCTCTGGGTGCTGGCTTGAGAACCTCGCGGGTTGTTTCGGAGGGCGTCGTCTTCGATCAGTTTGCCTCTGCGCCTCGACGAGGCGCCGCTATCTGTCGTGGGCAGGAAGGAGACGATAAAGAATTCAAGAACGTTTCCCGATGAAACGCCAGGGCACCATAAGCAGGGCAAAGACAGTGGTTCCAATCATCGCGAGCCAGAGCACTCGAATCGGGTAGGGGCCGAGTCCATCGATGGGGCTGGGTTGGAGTGGCATCGCTTCACCGGCGAAGCCGTAGTTCCAGCCGGTGATGCGGTCGAGGATGAAAAGCAGAGCAAGATAGCCCAGCGTGATGGCGAGGCTGAGCCGGAAGTCTTTCCAGGTCGGTTGGAAGCGATCAATGACGAGGCACCATAAGACGGCGAAGAGAATGAAGATGTGATAAAGCCAGAAGACCCAGAACTCGGACAAGGCGGGGCCTTCTGCTAAGGAGGGCGTCAAAAATGCCCAGGTCGATAAACCGATCGCCCAGAAGTAGAGCAGCGACTGCGCCCAACGGGGCTTTTTCCAGATCGCGAGAGCGCTGACCAGGTTCGCGAGGTTGCAGAAATGGAGGGGTAGCGATTCGGTCCAACTGAAGCGGGAGGGATCGAGCCAGAAGACGGAGTTCACTATCCAGGCACCGAGGCACCCGATCGCGATCGACAGTCTAAACCTCCTTTGCACGCTTGCGTTGTTTTCGAATTTCTTTCCCCAAAGGGTGAGGGCGGCACCGAGAAGGCCGCAAACCAGAAGCGTGAGAAGATGGGTCGATGAACCGACATGGAAAATTTCGCTCATGATACGGACTCGATCGCAAAAACAGAGACGTCGACTCCGTGGGACATCGCGGAATGGTCCGGGGCGCGACTGCCGATGTTGAATCCGGCCTGTTCGATCGCTTCGGCGCTCCATTGGTCCACTTTCGCCTCGACGAGCGGGTAGGGGCGGTGATGGACCTGCCCGATGAGATTTTTCATTTGCTGCTTATGATGTGCAAAGAGGTAGTATCGTTCCACCAAAAAATACGCGAGAGATCCGGGGCTTGGTGTTGGCAACGGTTCGCCCGCTGAATAAATGAAGGTCGTGGTTTGGTCAGGGATGCTCCGACGGGAACAGGAATAGTGAATAAGGTCCTCACGATGTTCCGCTTTCATCTCGGCTCGATGGTAGGGAAGGTGGAAGAATCGTTGGGCGACGGATACCGCGAGCGATTGGTTTGCATCGAGTGAGTAAAACCAAACCCCGGGGCGACCCTGCTCGTCGTGAACGTAAGTTCTCACATTCATCTCCAGGAAATTCGAGATGCCGGGCACGGCAGGTAGAAACCGGGGCCGAATATTCTGCATGTAAAAGGGAACAAGCCCAAGCCACGCCTTTCCTTCATGAAGGTCGGGATAGAGCCCTTCGGGAAGGGTTCGCGCTATCTCATCAACGCCGATCTCCCAATGCAGAAAGAGAAGCTCGCTCCAGCGCTGAAACATCACCGGAGAGGATTTCGGGCGTTGCGTCGCTGCAAAGCGATCGTCAAGGGCGGGGAGTTTCATAAAGAGCGACATCGTCGCAAAGGCCAGATTCGCCACTTCTTTCCTTCCTTACTTTTCATCGAAATAGAATCCGTAGGCAGCCGCGAATGATGCCCTTGCAAGGAACGTCACGCCTCTATCTCGGGACTGACAGGCATCGCTCTCCCGAGATCAAATTCTTCACTCCTTTCTTCCTCTACTCCTGTCATTTTTCTAATAGAGCTGCCCTTTACGGTAGGCAGCCGGAGAGATTCCACGATGTTGCTTTAACATGCGACTGAAGTAATAACGGTTTGGAAAGCCGCAGTTATCAGCGACTTGCTCAATGGATTGATCTGTATGCCGGAGCAAATGGCAGGATCGGTCGAGCCGGTAGTTGAGGAGCACGCTCATGGGAGCCATTCGCACCTGCGAACGAAACAGGTGATTTAAGTTACGAACGCTGACCCCGGCAGAGCGGGCTGCATCTTCGGCATTCACTTTGCGGGAGAGATTGGCGTGGAGGAACTCCATCGCTTTCTCGACGCGGTGATCGAGCTTCTGATCGGACCACGCTTCGGCAGGCAGCTTGCCGAGGGCATGGATGACAAGGGAAGCTGATTCCCAGTTGTAGGGCTCGCCTTTGGCATTGGCGAGCGTCTCAAGGAGCGCCTCAGCGACTGAATCCAACGGGTGAGTGTAAACGCCTGGCACGGAGAGGAGATCTGAGCGCCCGAGGATGAAGTGAACGTACCATTTGGAAAACGGCTCGGGATTATGAGAACTGATCGTCGTCCGAGGTGGGATCAGGTAGAGATTTCCCGGCAGGAGTTCATATTCGATCTCGTTACTCGTTACGATGGCACGGCCTTCGACGGGGCAATAGAGGCGCCAGTAGGGATCGTTTAGATTCTCCAGATTCCACTTCGTAAGATTGATCTTTCTTGTCGCAAGGATTTCCAATGACATCCCTGGCAGCATGACTTCGCGCTCTCCCTCAACCTGGTGCGGGGAGGCTTCCGGAACGAGGCTGAAGAAGGTGTCTTTTTTTGTGCTCATTTTAGCATTTTGCTATTTTGATATATTATCTTAGGTGTGCGTTCTTTGCAAACAGTGAGTTGTGAGTTATCGGCGCTGAATAGGACACAGTATTTGAATGTCTTTTGTTGCTGAGTTGGCTACTCGCGGTCGCCTCCAAAAATAAACCGTCCAATCCCTCGGAGCGTCCTTCCTATGCCAATATCTTCTGAAGCAATCTGATCGGGTCGGAGGAAATTCGGGTCTTGCTCGATAGGAAAGGCCTGGGGATCGCCATTGTTGCGCGAGAAAAGTCCCATGCCGTGGCCACGACAGGTAGAGCGCGGTCGCAGATCATCCGGGAGGTTCATCTGGTAAATGTTTTTAGTTCGGTTCGATGCGTTCAATCCGCATTCGCGACAAATAAGTCTGGGCTGCGTTCCTTTTGGAGCCGGGATTTTCTCCCCGGGAAAACCTGCAATCTCAGCCGCTTTCATGACCTCGGTCCAAACTGGCAGGGCAAGGGTGCTGCCGTAGCCGCGATTCATGATCATTTTGGGTTGGTCGAACCCGACCCAGACACCAGTGGTGATTTTGTCGGTAAATCCGACAAACCAGGCATCGCGGTAGTCATTGGTGGTCCCCGTTTTCCCGCATGCGGGAGCCGTGTAGCCAAGTCGCCGTGCGCTCGATCCGGTTCCGTTGTCCATTGTCTCTCCCATGATCTCCGAGGTGATGTAGGCAACGGACTCAGGAAAGATCGTGATTCCGGTGACCTGGTGCTGTTGAATTGTTTCCCCGGTAGGAAGTTCAATGCGCTCAATCATATAAGGCAGCATTTTGGCTCCTTTGGCAGCGAAGATGGAGTAGGCGCTCGTGAGGGCGTAATTGCTCGTTTCGAAAGCCCCGAGAAAGGAGACTGGTGATTTGGGGATTTCTCCCATTTGAAGAGTGTTCGCGAGGCTGCGAACATTATCGAGTCCTGCAATTTGTCCGATTCTCACCGACATCGTGTTCCGGGATTTAATGAGGCCAATCGCCGCCGGCTGCAGTCCTTTGAAAGTTCCGTCGCTGTTCTTCGGGGACCAAATCGGAGCGCCGCCCCCCATCTCAATGCGGAGAGCATCGTCGCTGACATAGGCGCCGGGGAGCAGTCCTCCGCGATGAAAGGCTACTGCGTAGACGAAGGGTTTGAAGGTCGAGCCCACCTGTCGTGACCCTTGAAAGGCGCGGTTGTATGCGCTTTCACCAAAATTGCGTCCACCGACAAGAGCCCGAATCGCTCCATTAGTATTGTCGATAGAGACAACGCTTCCTTGCAGATAGTTGGTTGATCCGCCTTTTTTGTGAGCGCTGCGAGCGGGATGTTTGAATCCCGATTGCTTCTCGATTTTAGTGAGATGGGCGTCGAGCGCCTTCTCTGCGGCGGTTTGCAGTTCAGCGTCAATCGTCGTGTAGATTTTGAGGCCTCCTCGTTGGATATCTTGATCTGAAAAGTTGGGGTGCTGTTCTTTGAAGACTTCAATGAGATCGAAAATGCTCTGCAAGACATAGCTACCTGTTGCGAGACGTTTGTCAGGCGGGCGCAGGGTTATGGCTTCACTCTTCGCTGCCGCCGCCTCCGCTTCGGTTATCGTGCCCTCGGTCACCAACCGGATGAGAACCTCGTCACGAATGTCCTTCGCGCTTTCAATGCTGCGAAACGGATTCAAGAGGCTGGGCCCACGGATAATGCCGGCAAGTATTGCGCCTTCACTGAGGCTTAGATCGGAAGCGGGTTTCATGAAGTAGCCCTGCGAGGCGCGCTCGATTCCGTAAAGGCCGGATCCAAAGTAGACCCGGCTCATGTAGAATCCGAGAATCTCATCTTTGGTGTATTTGCGTTCGATCCGCTTCGCGATGGCAACCTCCATAAACTTGCGGTTGAGGCTCTTCTCCCGCATTCCAAAGGTGTTTCTAGCGAGCTGCATCGTCAGTGTCGAAGCGCCTTGCTCCATTCCGCCGGCTTTCAAATTGACGACAACGGCTCGGGCGAGCCCCCGGTAGTCAATGCCGTCGTGCTCATAAAAACGAGTGTCTTCGCGAGCGAGGAGGGCATTGATAAAGGTCCTCGATACTTCCGAAGCAGGAACAACGAGCCGGTTTTCACCATGACCGGAGACATGGCCGAGTCGTTCTCCTTTGCGATCAAACACGAGCGTTCGCTGCGGAACTCGCTTCAGCTCTTTCATGTCAAAGGTGAGCGCTTTACCGTTGTAATAGACATAGCCCCCGATTCCCGTGGCGAGGCCTACGAGAAAACAGACGATAATAACCCAGCGAAAGAACCTCCACGAGCCGCTTCGCTTCGGCTTGGGACGCTTCGACGATTTTGGTGCGGCCCGCTCGCCACCTTGAGAGATGGAGGCGAAAGGACCGGGTTTGTCAGGAAGATCAGAAGAAGAGTGGCTCATAGGAGTCTGTGCAAACATAAATCATGTTCACGCTTCAGCAAAGTAGATGATTTGAGGACCAAGAATATCGAGGGCGTCTAAAAGGGGGGGCTCATTACGCTTTCCGTAGGGAGAATCTTTCGTTATCTTTTCGCGATATGAGATTTTGTCCCCTCCTCTTTGTGTGTCTGTCGGTATTGGCTCTCGCCTCAAATTGAGCGCCCCAACATCGTTTTGATTATGGTCGAAGACCCTTGGTTCCCGGATTTCGGAGCCTGTCGCAGCAGAATAGATACGCCCAAGATCGATGCTCTGGCTGAAGGTGGACTGCGATTCAGTCGCTTTTACAATACCGCGAAGTGTCATTCACAATACCGCGACGTGTCATTCATCCCGCGTTTCGTTGCTCACCGGATTGTATTGTGAGCAGGCCGGCAGCGAAGGATTGAGTCGAGGCGTTACGATCCCTGAAGCGGAAGTCGACCCACTTCAGGGGAAATCACTCGCTCCCATTTTCGCCGGCGAGACACGTGAGCCCCACGGCTTTTTTTATTTTCATTTTTCAAACAAGCGGGTAATTCGGAAGGGGAAGTGGAACGTCGTCACGCGCCACGCGAGTCAGTGGGAATACTCCACAACATTGAAAAGGACGGCACTGAGCTGACGAATCTTGCCGACGCCCCCCCTGAAATAGTGGAAGAGCTCTCGGCGCTCTGGCATAAAACGGCAACGAAAGTGGAGCGGATTGAATACCGTGTCCTGCTTAAATTTGCCAGATTGCCTGAGCTTCGCGTCTAAATCACCCTGTCATTACCGCCATCAACAGGCACCTGAGCACCTGTCGTTTTGCCGAAGAGGGGGCTGGACATCGCCGCGACCATGTCACCGACATCTTTCGATTTGATCTCAGTCTTCAGAAGGTTGCGGGTTTTGTATTCCTCAACCGTCATCTTATAGCGTTCCGCAGATCGCTTCAGATTCTCTTCGGTCCAGAGCTTGGTGTCGAAGACCGCATCGGGATGGACGATGTTGCAACGAACGCCGAATGGCGCGAGCTCAAGTGCCGCGACACGGCAAAGCTGGGTCAGACCCGCCTTGGCGCATGAGTAACTGGCTGCTCCGGCACCGGGAGCAGTTACATTCCGTGAACCAACGAGAACGATCGCGGGATCAATTCCATTTTTAAGGAAAGGGATCGTGTATTTGAGGAGCTTCTGGTGGCTCGTGAGATTCACGGCAATCGATAGGTCCCAGTTCTTTTCCTCAAGATCCTCAAGATAGGCTCCTGCGGTGAAGATACCGGCATTACTGACCACAATATCGATTCCACCAAATTCTCGAACGGCTCTCTCGACCGCGGCGATGACTTTGTCGTCCTGAGTGAGGTTCGCAACGATACCAATGCCCCCGATCCTTTCCATCTGGGCTTCGATCTCAGGGCTGAGGTCGATTCCGATGACCTTGGCCCCTTGCTCGGCAAGAGAAGACGCGCAGGCGAATCCAATCCCTGCTGCAGAACCGGTCACAATAGCGACTTTGCCCTCGTGACGCAGAGCGGTCCCACCCTTCGCGAGTTTTGCCTGCTCGAGTTCCCAGTATTCGATTTCGAAAAGTTTACCTGCTGGAAGCGCTTTCCAGCCTCCTTCGAACGCGGCCTCGGCCTGCTGGATGGTGTGCCAGGTGTGGTTTGAAATATCAGAGAGCACTCCAGCTTCCTTCTGAGTGGCACCAAAGCTGATAACACCTTTATCCTGCCAGACAGCCCAGCGAGGATCAGCGGAGAGAATCGTTTCTCCTCTATTGTATTTTTCGAAATACTTTTCGTAGTCGGAGGCGAATTTCGCGATCGACTTGTTAGAGTCTTTTCCGATCACGACGGGAACACGCTTCGTCCGAATCGTGTGATCAGGGGTGAGTGGGCCGCGAGTCGCGAGCTTGGCGACATCCTTACGGCTCGCGAATCCGGCGGCTTCAGGTGACTGATCCAGAGAGGTAATCACGGCAACACCGCGGAGATCGGAGACTTGCTTCCGGATCGATGAAAGCTCGAGGAGGTCTTCTTCAGCTTTGGCGGTGGGGTAAGTGAATTTTTTCCCCAACTTGGTAGAGAGATGAATTTCAGCGGCGGTAACGAGCTTGATCATCAGCTCGTAACTCTCGCGAGCATCATCGTGCATCGTAAAGATGCCGTGATTCATGAGGATGATCCCTTCAAGCTTGTAGGGATCCACATTCTCAAGCGCTTTGACGACCGCCCTCGCGAGGTCGAAACCGGGCATGACGTAAGGAATCACGACAACACGATCGCCATAAACGTCTTCGATCGTCTGACGTCCTTCCTTATGGTTCGTGAGGGCAACCACGGCATTCGCGTGGGTGTGATCAACAAACTTCTGCGGAATCACCGCGTGGAGGATTGCCTCGATGCTCGCATTAGGAGCTGATGGATTCAGCATCGCGGCGCGCTGCTGCTTCACCATTTCAGGGTCGCTGAGAGAGTTCAGTTTCGACAGCTTTAGGAGCGCTTCCATCCGCACAGGAGCAAACCCCTCGGCTTCAATCGTGCCGAGGTCCCAGCCGGAACCCTTTACATACAGAACCTCTGTGTTGTCACCGAAGAAGTCTTTCTCGGTAACTTTGACGGAAGTATTGCCGCCGCCGTGGAGAACGAGCTCGGGGTTGGCACCAAGAAGGCGGGAGGTGTAGACGCGCTTGCCGAGGTCGCCTTTGTATTTGCGGGCGTCGCTGTTATTCCAGAGTGAGTTCATGTGAAACGGTGGGAATTGGGTTTTTTAGGCTTTGCGGAGCGGAAAATTGAGATCGGCTTATTTATAAACCTCGTCAGGATTGTAGGACTGTTCCTCGATCTCTTGCCCCAAGGCTACAGGATCTCCAGCGCCCTGTATATTTCTGTAGAAGCAACTTCTATATCCTGCATGGCAGCACCCGGGACCTTTCTGGCGAACTTTGAGAACGAGCGCATCCTGATCGCAGTCAGTCAAAATGGCTTCAACCGTTTGAGTGTGGCCGGAAGTGGAACCCTTATGCCAGAGCTGCTGACGACTGCGGGAAAAATAGACTGCTTCGCCGATTTCGATGGTCTGTTTGAGGGAAGTTTCGTTCATGTAGGCGACCATGAGCACTTCGTTGGTGTCAGCGTCCTGAGCGATCGCAACGATGAGACCGTTCTCATCAAATTTGGGAGAAAAGGTATCGCCGATCTCCACCGCTTTGCGGTCGTCACGGTTTCCAAAGGTGATTTCTGTTGAAGTAGGCATAGGCTGGGTGAATGAAAAGATCGGTGAACGAAGTGTTTTCGAATAGACATTCTTCGTTATGCCATTCATAGATGCAACCATCTCTGATGCAACGCGGTAAATTTATCACATTCGAGGGTTCTGAGGGTTGTGGGAAGTCGACTCAAATCAAGAGATTCGTAAAAATGCTTACGGATCGGGGGATTGAGACAATTCAGACACGCGAACCCGGGGGCACCTCCGTAGGAGAGCGCATTCGCGAGTTGCTGCAACACGATGACGTGGGTAGCCAGCTCACCGATGAAAGCGAATTGCTTCTTTTTGCGGCAAGCCGGGCTCAGCTCGTGCGCGAAGTCATCGCACCCGCGCTGGAGCGCGGTAGCTGGGTCATTGCTGATCGGTTTCTCGATTCGACGACCGTGTACCAGGGCGTTGGGAGAGGGCTCAAAGTTGATGCGGTCCAACAAATCAATGCCTTTGCGGTGGGAGCGACGATGCCGGACCTTACCTTTCTCTTAGATCTCGATGCGGCGACGGGACACGCACGGGCCGTTGCTGCGACGGGAGCGAAGCCGGATCGGATGGAGTCACAACCGATTGCCTTTTTTGAAAAAGTGAGGCAGGGCTATCTCGATCTCGCGACCCGCGACCCGAATCGAATTTCTGTGATCGATGCAGCGGACTCGATTGAGGGAGTGAGTGAGCAGATCGACCGGGTCTTTGAAGCGCGATTTGCTGAACCTGACACATCAAGATGAGTTTTTCCTACGACAAAGCCCTCGGACTGATGGAGCTGGCGCATACCAACTCCCGGTTTGCTCACGCCTATTTGATTATGGGTCCTCCTGGAAGCGGGAAAGAAGCCCTCGCGATGCGAATGATGGAAATGGTGAACCCTCCTGCAGACGGTATTCCTAAAGAAACTTTGAATGCTTTCAAATCGAGCACCACTTCGGTGATCGGACCTGAATCTAAATCCCGACGGATCAAGGTGGATGCGATTCGCGCGATTGAGCACACCTTGCAAATGGCGTCACCAGAGGGAGTGACGAAGTTTGCGGTGATCAAAGATGCCGACTGCATGGGGCAGGAAGCGGAGAACGCCTTTCTCAAAACACTGGAGGAACCTCCGAATTCGAGCCGCTTGCTCTTACTCACGAGCCGCCCCGAGATGCTGCTCGATACGATTTTGTCCCGCTGTATTCGGATCGGTTTAACGGGGCGCTCCGGGCCTGCTGAGGTGAATGAAACCACCGCAGCCTTTCTTGAATCGCTCCGCAAGCATACTCTTGCAGGCAAAGGGGGGATTTCAGGGGCTCTGGGACTGATGGCTCGTTTCTCTTCGATACTTAAGGAGGAGAAGGCAGCGATTGCGAAGCGCTACGAAGACGAGCAGAAAGCGGAAGCAGCGATCTATCGTCAGACTACGGAAGGGGATTATCTAAAGCGGCGGGAAGAGTATTTCAAGGCGATCACGGAAGCTGATTACCTGGAGCAGCGGAACCGGCTTATCGAATACCTCGTGATGTGGTTTGGTGATGCTCTGCGCCAGCAGACCGGGTCAACCAATCTTGATTTGCCCGGCTACACTGACGCGACCGGCAAGCTCGCTTCCACTTATTCGATTGATGATTTGAGCGAGAAGATCGACGCAGTTGAAGCATTGCGGTCGAACTTGAGCACAAACGCTTTCGAGGCGCTCGCGCTCGAAGTGGGATTCATTCGGGCCTTTGCCTGAGCTAGGCCTGTTAAGATCTCGACCTAACAGGGTTGAATTCGGGATTTTGGTTCCTGCAGGTGAGTCCGTCGCCTCTCTTTCGTCGGGCCTAGGGAAGTGAGCCATGACTTCTGCCCCACGCCGCCCCGGCGCGGCAGCGGGGTCGCGGCTGATACGGGGGACTATTTTGCTGGCATGTGAATGTCCATCTGCGGGTAGGGAATCGAAATACCCGCATCGTCGAGGGCCAGTTTGATTCGCTCGGTGAGGTCACATTTTGTTTTGAAGTAATCCTCCGTTTTCACCCAGGGGCGCACGAGAATATCGACGCTCGAAGCGCCAAGTTCACCCACCGCGATGAACGGCTCCGGATCTTTCAGGATCCGTTCATCGGAGGCAATGATCCCTTCGAGGACACGCTTGGCTTCCCGTAGGTCGTCGTCATAACCAATTCCGATGACGAGATCGATGCGGCGCTGCGCCTTCGCAGTGCAGTTGATGATCGCATTGCTGCAGACTTCACCGTTGGGCATTGTGATCTCCCGATTGTCAGGAGTGCGCAACTGAGTGCTGAAGATCCGAATTTCCTCGACGACTCCTTCTTTTCCTCCCGCTTCAATAAAATCACCAATTTTGAAAGGTCTAAAGAGAATCAGGAGAACGCCGGAGGCAAAGTTCTGAAGTGAATCTTTGAGCGCAAGACCGACTGCCAAGCCCGCGGCACCGAGCAGAGTGATCAGGGATGCCGTGGGGACACCAAGCTGCTCAATCGCAGCAATGATAACCAAGAGCGTGAACACCCAACGGAGAATGTTTAAGACGAAGTTCACGAGCATGGCGTCGAGATGGGAGCGATCCAATCCTTTCCGAATCAGCCTGAGCAGCCACTTCGCGACGAGTGACCCGATCAGATAAACGAGAATCGCGAAGATCAGCTTTGTCCCGTAGGGAATCGCATAGGTCGCAAACATTTCTTCGAGATCCAAGCTGGACAGATCAAAATTGGCAAAATTCATAAAGCACTTGTTACGGCAGCGATCGCGCCACTCCACCAAAGAATTGATTTTTTTGCCAACGTGGCAGGTAATCGCGTATCACGGAAGCTTGCTATCACTCGAACCGGTTTCGTCACCGGATACGCGAATCGAGCTGCGAGTCGAGCTGCGGGGGATCTCCGGCACAGGAAAGCAGTTTCTTGCGACCTATCCGACTAGGTTCGATCTGCCGCGCCCGCAGGCCACCTTGGCTTCAGGACTGGGCTTTTGCTTTCGCCCATGAATCTCTAAGCCCAACCGTGCGGTTGAATATGAGATTCTCAGGGCTGCTGTCTTTGTCTACGCAGAAATAGCCAAGACGCTCAAATTGCACCGTTTCGCCATTCGCGATGTTTGCAAGATTATGCTCAAGCTGTGCCCCGGGCAGTTCTTTCAGCGAATCCGGATTCAGATGCTCCAGGAAGCTTCCTTCGCCGCTGCCTGGTGATTCCACACTGAGAAGACGGTCGTAGAGCCGGACGTTGGCTTCAACACTGTGAGTGGCGCTGACCCAGTGAACGACGCCCTTCACCTTTCTCCCATCCGATGTATTCTCACCTCTGGGTGTATCGGTATCGTAGGTGCAACGAAGTTCGGAGATCTCTCCGTTGTCATCTTTGATCACCTCTTCGCATTTGATGAAGTAGGCATTGCGAAGACGCACTTCATTTCCCGGGGAAAGCCGGAAATATTTCTTCGGTGGATCTTCCATGAAATCATCCCTCTCGATATAGATCTCGCGTGAGAAATTGAATTTTCGAATCCCTGCGTCAGGATTCTCCGGATTCGCGACTGACTCAATCTCCTCGACCTGCCCTTCAGGGTAATTTGTTATCACGACCTTAATCGGGTCGAGAACAGCCATGAACCGCAATGAGTCCCGATTGAGAACCTCACGGACGCCGCTTTCCAGAAGCGCGATGTCGTTGGTGCTTTGAAACTTGGTAATCCCGATTGTTTTGCAAAAATTGCGAATTGCTTCGGCCGGATAACCGCGTCGGCGAAGCCCTGAGAGAGTCGGCATACGGGGGTCATCCCATCCGTCGACGTGATTGTCTTCGACCAGTTGGAGCAGCTTTCGCTTGCTCATCACGGTGTAGTTCAGGTTGAGTCGCGAGAACTCAATCTGGCGCGGATGCGACGGCACCGGCAAGTTCTCAAGGAACCACTCATAAAGTGGGCGGTGATTTTCAAATTCAAGAGTGCAAAGCGAATGGGTCACATATTCCAGTGCGTCACTCTGACCGTGTGTGAAATCATACATCGGGTAAATGCACCAGGTGTCTCCAGTCCGGTGATGATGCGCTCGTGCGATACGATAGATGATCGGATCACGCATATTCATATTCGGGTGCGCCATATCAATTTTGGCGCGGAGGACCTTGCTTCCATCGTCAAAATCGCCTGCTTTCATCGCCTCAAAAAAGGCGATGTTCTCTTCTCTTGAACGTTCGCGAAAAGGGCTCTTCGTTCCCGGCGTTGTCAGATCCCCGCGACCTGTGCGTATCTCGTCAGAGGTTTGGTCATCGACATAGGCTTTGTCTTCTTTGATGAGGTGTAGAGCCCAGTCGTAGAGTTTGTCAAAGTAGTCCGAGGCAAAGTAGAGATGATCACCCCAATCGAATCCGAGCCACTGAATGTCTTCCTTGATGGAATCGACATACTCGACGTCCTCCTTCGATGGATTGGTGTCGTCGAAACGCAGGTGGCAGCGGCCGCCGTATTCCTCGGCAATACCAAAATTCAAACAAATCGATTTTGCGTGTCCAATGTGGAGGTAGCCATTCGGCTCCGGCGGGAACCGTGTCACCGCGCTCTCATGCTTTCCCGAAGAAAGATCTTCGTCTATAATTTCGCGGATAAAGTCTTTAGAAGGTGACGGAGGGACACTCATTGTTTGTTCGAAGCATCGATACTAACCGCATTTCCACAGGTTGCAACGACGCGAGAAGTCACTCGGGGAATCTCGGCGCGCAGGCGAAATATGGGTATGTTTCTGTGCCTCCTATTACAAAATAGCGAAGCTCTTATAATTGGTGGATCAAGTTTGTTGGCGCACAGTGAATCTATGACTGAACCAGAGAAACCCCACAAAAAATCGGGAATCACCCCGGGACTCGCCATCATCGGATGTCAGGCGACGGGAGTTGTCGGCCTCTTAGGAGGCTTTATTCAGTTAATCTATCAAAATCCAGTAGGAGGAGGCGTTTGCCTCATCGCCGCCGCGATCGCTTTTGGAATCGTCGTGTTCGTTTCATTCTCGGAGTGATCCCGCGAATCGTCCGATCGCCCATAAGGGAATCCGTCTGAGGCTACCGCTTTACGTTTCGGATCGCGTTGAGGTAGCGTAAATAAGCCGTGAAAATGCGCCGGCTTTTCGATTGTCTACCTGCGTTAATTACGACAACTTAAGGTCCTTTATGACTGATCCCGCTGCGCCGCTTCGTCCCTTTTACAGGTTTCTGGTCCTCAGCTTGTCCGCCTCCAGTTGGCTCTTTGCCCAGGAGAAACCAGATTTCGATCCCTTTTCCGATGAAGCCGCCGAAGCACTGGCTAAGATTCAAGAGACGGCGAAACCGAATGAATCGCGAAATTTTCTGGAACCCGGGCAGGTCCGGCAGTTGAACGAGTTGGCTCAACCTTCCCTCGTAACGGTTCGCCAGATTGGAAGAGACGGAAAGACTCAGGGAACCGGCTCGGGATTTGTTATTGCAAAAGAAGGGCTCATCGTCACCAATCTTCACGTGATCGGAGAAGCGCGGCCCGTAGAGGTTGAGTTCGCAGACGGCAAAAAGTTCAACGTCATTTCGATTCATGCGTCAGATCGGCACTACGATCTCGCAATATTGAAAATCGATCCCGGGAGTGAGTTGCTTACTCCGCTCGTCGTCGGAGATTCTTCAGCAATTCAGCAGGGAGAGCTGATTGTTGGGTTCGGTGCTCCTCAAGGACTCTCCTTCAGTGTCGTCCCTGGCGTTATTTCTGCGATCCGAAAGCTCGAAGAAGGTTTTGTCGGAGATGGGGAGACACCCGAATATCCCATGCTCCAACTCGCGATGCCCATTGAGCAGGGGAATAGCGGAGGTCCCATTTTGAATCTGAAAGGTGAAGTTCTCGGCGTCGTAACATTACGCCACCGGGTAACCGAGAACCTCGGGTTTGCGGTCGCGAGCAATGATCTGAAGCTCGTCCTCGAGAAGCCCAATCCTGTTCCAATGAAACGGTGGCGAACGATCGGCACTCTCAACGAAAGATTGTGGGCGCCTGTCATGGGTGGCGGATGGATTCAGCGGGGAGGCATTATTTCAGCGGATGAGATGGGCGATGGATTCGGAGGCCGATCACTTCTTCTTTCCTCAGCCAAAGTTCCTGAGGCGCCCTACGAAATATCGGTAATGACGAAGCTCGATGACGAGTCCGGCGCAGCCGGCTTGGCCTTCGCCGCAGACGGTGGCGATGTTCACTACGGTTTTTACCCCAGTGGAGGGAAAATAAGACTCACTCGTTTTGAGGGCGCCGACGTCTACAGTTGGTCGATTCTCGAACAACTCGAAGTGACCGCTTACAAGCGAGGGGAGTGGAATCATCTAAGGATCAGGGTCGAAGAGTCCACGATTACGGGCTGGGTAAATGACGAGAAAGTCCTCGAACTCGAAGACGACGAACTGAGGGAGGGAAAGGTCGGGCTCTGCAAATTTCGTCGAACCGAGGCCGAGTTTAGAAATTTCCGAGTGGGAAAAAGTCTTGAGGAGAAGCCCGTTGATCCGGAGATCCTGAGCAATCTCTCATCCCACCTCGATGGCTTCATCGATTCAGGACTTTCCGAGGAGCGTATGGGCGCCTTCAGTGGGAATTGGTCGAGCAGTCGCGAGTTGATCCGGGCAAAAGCGGAAGAAATCGAGGCCCTTGCCGCAAGTCTACGGAGTCTGGAAGAACAGGTTTATCGGGACACGGTCATCAACGAGCTGACAATGATACTGGATCGTCCGGAGTCTGAGATCGACCTCTTTGAAGTGGGCTTGCAAATTGCGCGCCTTGAGGACCCTGAAATGGATGTGGAACACTATCGTTCAGTCTTTAGACAGTTAATTGAAGCCGCACGAAAATATGTGGAGAAAAGCGCCCGAGACGGATCTGCGAAAGAGCGGGTAACTGCACTGACTGCTTTCCTCTTCAAGGAAAACGGATTCCACGGAAGCCGGGCCGAGTATTATCACAGCGCCAACAGCTACGTGAATAGCGTCCTCGATGACCGGGAAGGGATCCCCATTACGTTGAGTGTGGTTTTCATTGAAATGGCAAGGAGGCTCAAGATTGAGGGCGTCTTTGGAGCGCCACTGCCTGGAAAGTTCATGGTAGGTATCTGTCACGGGGAAGGTGATGCAATCGAAACTGAATTCATCGATGTCTTTGAATCAGGTACGCTCATGAGCCGCGCCAAGGCGGTCAGAGCTGTCTGGGAGCTTCTGGGGTCAACGCCCCCTGATTCCGTGTTTGAGCCTGCCAAAGGACGCGATATCGCCGCGAGGATGCTACGAAACCTAGTCGATATCGAAATTAACCGAAAGCAAACGCCTGAGCGAGCCATGGGCTACCTTGAGCTTCTCATCGCGATTCAGCCTGAGTCCGGCAAAGAACGGTTTCAGCGCGCCATCTTGAGGGTTCAAGACGACAATATCCGAGGTGCCCGCGAAGACCTCGACTGGCTCATGGAGAATCAACCTCCCGGCCTCGACTACAGGCGTCTCGAGCAGTTTCGTGATTCACTGCCGAGCAGGTGAGTATCCGGAGAGCGTTACCGCAACAAGGCCGGAGGCTTTTGCAGACGAAAACGATAGCCTAGCGTCCCAAGGCTGGGAATCGTAAGCGTTTGGCGATAGGCCCTGATAAGGGAGGGGGACGGCTCTTCCGAGGTCACAGGCACCAGGGTATAATGGGATACGCAGGCACAAAAAAACCGCTCTCATTACTGAGAGCGGCCCTTTTGAAAGTTTGGTTAAAACCGGTTGGCCTTAGCTTACTGCTTCGACTTCCTCAGCGGCTGTCGAAACAGATCCTGAAGCCACCCATTCGATGAGGGCCATAGGAGCTGAATCAGAACGACGCTGTCCAAGCTTGAGGATACGGCAGTATCCACCTGGTCGGTCAGCGTTGGCCGGAGCGATCGTGTCGAAAAGAACCTTCACGCTGCGCTGAGCGAGTTGGTTACTTCCCAGCAGGGTAAGAGCACGGCGACGACTATGAAGCGTGTTCTTTTTGCCGAGGGTAACGAGCTTTTCAGCGTAAGGGCGAATCGCCTTTGCTTTGGCAAGCGTGGTGCGGATTTGGCCGTGCTCGATCAAACTTGCCGCAAGGTTGCGGAAGAGTGCTTCGCGATGGGCTTTATCGCGCTGAAGTTTTACTGTTTTGCATCTATGTCTCATCGGAAAATAGTGGTCTTGAGTGGGGGAAAGACTCCCGGATCTTCGAGGTTCGAAGTGTCCGGCAGCTTAAAGGTTAATCAAGCGCTAAGCTTAGTCGTTAATGTTCTGCGCAATGAGAGCGGCAAGACCGGGGCCCTCGGAGGAACGGTCACCACCACCAAGAAGAGTTGCCGTGAAGGGCTGCTCGAGGAGGCTTGGATCGATCTGCATTCCGAGTGAAAGACCGAGCTCGTGGAGCTTGTCCTTAATCTCGTTGAGTGACTTCTTACCGAAGTTACGATACTTGAGCATTTCAGCTTCGCTCTTCATAGCAAGCTGACCCACGCTCGTGATGTTCGCGTTGTTGAGGCAGTTAGCGGCACGAACAGAAAGCTCGATCTCGTTGACGCTCATGTTGAGAAGCTTCTTAAGCTCAGCATTCTCTTCGCTCTGAGTCTCAGGGCGGTCTTCAATGAGGATCGCGTCGTCGTCGTAATTAACAAAGACGTCGAGGTGGTGGCGAAGAATCGCGGAAGCCTGAAGAAGGGCGTCGTGTGGCTCAAGTCGTCCGTCGGTCCAGAGCTCAAGCTCAACCTTGTCGTAGTCAGTGCGCTGACCAAGACGAGTGTTCGCGACGGCGTATTTCACACGGCGAACCGGTGAGAAAATGGAGTCAATTGGAATCACGCCGATTGGCATGTCCGGGTGCTTGTTGTCCTCAGAGGTGTTAAAGCCACGACCAACGCGCACTTCCATCTCAAGGCTGAACTTCGTGTTGCGGTCCAATGTGCAGATGTGCTGGTCCTTATTCACGATCTCATACTGAGCAATTTCCTGAATGTCGCCGGCAGTCACTGCGCCAGCTTTATCAACCGTTATGGAAAGGGTTGCAGGATCTTTGTCCTCGAAGTGGCGAAAGCGAATCTGCTTGAGATTCAGAATGATTTCCGTGACGTCCTCAACCACACCTGGGAGAGAAGTGAATTCGTGCTGGGCTCCAGCGATACGAACGGAAGTGATTGACGCTCCTTCCAATGAGGAAAGAAGAACGCGACGCAGACTGTTTCCGATGGTGTGGCCAAATCCGGCCTCAAAGGGTTCAGCGCTGAATTTAGCGTAGGTGTCAGTTGCAGTGTCTTCGTCTTTAGTAAGACGATCTGGAATCTCGAAGGGTGCTAGTGCTTTTGGCATAATAGATGTTAGGTTGCCGGGTTTCCCCATTGGTTGAGCGTAACCTCTCTCTAAACTCTAGAGAAATACCAGGGACCGACGGCGGATTAACGAACGCTCGGGCGCGGAATATCCGGGGTATTACTGAAAAGTAAACTGTTTTTTTAAGCGGAGTTCGCCCCTTAACTCAAGTTTTTAGAGGAACGTATCTTTTAGAGAGACTCGATCTGGTCTATTGCCTGCTGCAGAGCGTTATTTTTCATGCTCACGAGCTGGTCAGCCGAAGGAAACTCGCCGGAGTTCACGTCTGCAACATACTCCTTAAAGGCAGCGATCCGCTCTCTCTGAAGACGGTCATATTCGGCTCTGAAATTGCGATAAACCTTCGCATGGCGAGGCGGCCGCTCTTCATATTCGCCGAGGATGTCATCTGAGAAGAGAAACTGGGTATCGCACCCCGCACCGGAACCGAGGGACATCAGGAGCATTGAGGTTTTACGGGAAAGGTAGCTGGCCAAGTCCTGAGGAACCACTTCGAACTCGGCGGCATAAGCACCGGCATTCTCGAGCTCTTTCATTTTGGCGTAGAGCTGAACGGCCTCTTCGCTAGTCTTGCCGATTGCCCGATAATTGGTCCAGGTGACATGACGGGGAACCAAGCCAAGGTGCCCTACGACCGGAATGCCTTCTCTTGCCATTCCCTCGATGATATAGGGACTCGCTGAGCAGTAGACGGAACTGGCACCGAGTTCGAGAGCCTGAAAACTGATCCGAATCGCTTCTTCGCGAGAAGCGATTCCATGTGGCGTGGCGCAGGAGAGGAAGCTATTAGGTGCTGCCTCGACGAGGTAGGGGAGTCGAGCCTGCGCCTCCGGTGAGTCAAAGCTGCAGCTCAGGAGGTCAATCCCGGCCTCTTCAGCGGCGCGAGCCTCTTCCGGCGATTTGACGTGAAGGTGAGTAAGGACACGTTTTCCTTTGAGCTGTTGGAGGTCGTAAACGGTGTATTTCTTTCGTGGCCGGAGCATAACACTATCCATAGCGAAGGGGGAGTAGCCGGGCAATCCCAAATGAATGCGAAGACGGACAGGGTAGTCCTGAGTGGCCCGCTCGGACCGGGGTAGATTCTCGAATTTCCTGAGAAAGCCAAATCTGACCGACCAATCAGCAATCTAATCATGAATTTAAATTCGGTCATTTAAGCGCGTGGATCGCGCGGGCCGCCCAAACCGACGACGCCGCGATCGCATCGATAATCCTGCCGTCATTTCGCATACTCCGAATAGGAGTGACCCGTCATTGACCTGCTAAAAAATGCCCCCTACGATCCGCCCCATGTTCCGCAGAATTCTCTTTTCCCTAATCGCGATTTCCCCGGCAGCCTTTTTTGGCTCGACCCCAGCAAGGGCCGCCGATGAGCGCCCCAATATTCTCGTCATCCTCGCGGACGATCATCGCTATGATGCGCTTGGCTTTCTCGGGCACCCGTTTCTCGAAACACCCACGCTCGATCGGCTCGCGAGGGAGGGCGTGCATTTCAAAAACGCCGTTGTCACGACTTCTCTTTGTTCGCCGAGCCGGGCTTCTATTTTAACCGGCCTATACGCTCACAATCACCGCGTCGTCGACAACTACAATCCGATCTCGGAAGACCTCACCTACTTTCCTAAATACCTTCAGGAAAGTGGCTACGAGACCGCCTTCGTTGGAAAGTGGCACATGGGAGGCGAGATCGATCACCCCCAACCGGGATTCGATCACTGGGTCGCCTTCAAAGGGCAGGGAGTTTACTTCGCTGATCCGGCGCAGGCCAAGGTGAAAGGACGCTATGTTCCTCAAGTCAGTCGCGACGGGCTCAATGTGAACGGTACACGAGTTCCTCAAAAGGGTTACATCACCGATGAACTCACCGAATACTCGACTGATTGGCTCAAGGCGCGAAAAGGAGACAAGCCGTGGATGCTGTATCTCTCGCACAAGGCGGTCCATGCCGATTTCCTTCCTGCGAACCAGTACGCCTACAGCTACGAAGAGGAAACTTTTGAAAAGCCCAAAACCTGGCTCGACCTACCGGACGCTTTTCGCGATGTCCCGATGTGGGTGAAAAATCAGCGCAACAGCCGCCACGGAACCGAGTTCGCCTATTATTCGAATCTCGATCTGGGGACCTACTACAAGCGTTACTGCGAGACGATCCGCTCGATCGATGACAGCACTGCCGTGGTCATGAAGCAACTCGAGGACGCCGGCGAGCTCGACAATACCGTGATTCTCTATCTAGGGGACAATGGGTTTCTTTTCGGCGAGCAGGGTCTCATCGATAAGCGCAACGCCTACGAAGCCTCAGTTCGCATCCCGATGTTGATGCGTTTTCCGAATGGAGTGAAAGGCGGGCAGACCCTCAATGAGGTCGTCGCGAATATCGATGTCGGTCCGACGATGCTCGACTTTGGAGGCGTTCCGGTACCTGAGCACATGGATGGGCGCAGCATGAAGGGGCTCGTCACCGGTGAATCCGACGAGTGGAGAGACTACCTCCTCTACGAATACTACTGGGAGCGCAATTACCCTCAAACGCCGACGATGCATGCCGTCCTCGGTGAGCGATACAAATACATTCGTTATCACGGGATATGGGATGTCGACTCTCTCCATGACCTTGAGAATGATCCTCAAGAGCGTATCAACCTAATTAATAGCCCTGAACATCAGGAGATTGTCGCGAAATTGAACCAGCGTCTTTTTGAGCTTCTTGAAGAGACGCATGGACAGGAGATGCCGATTCTCAGTGATCGGGGCACTCAGTTTCTCCATCGGAAAAAGGACGGGCCAAAAGGGGCGTCGTTTCCTGATTGGTTCTACCGCGAGCCCGATACGACAGGGAAGTGAGTGGAGGAGAGATTAGGAAGTAGGAAGTAGGAAAAATAGAGGACGTGCGGACCGTGGGCAGTCCTCGTCCTTGTCGGTGAGGGCCGTGACTTCGCTCTTCGTTACTTCGAGAGACGCTCGGCAAACACGGAGGTCGGAATCCGCCAGCTCATGATCATCCCAAGTCCGTCGGACCAGGCAACGCCGTCCTTCGTTTGGTGAGGGAAGGGGATCAAATTGAATCCTGCACCGAAAATCGCCGCGACGCAAAAGCTCTGCAGAGCCACGATCGACATTTCGCCACTGAGTTCGAGCAACTCCGAAGGCCCCACGATTGCAGCGATTCCTGCCACGATGAGTAGTTCGATACCGGGGCCTGCGGCATAAATAGTCGCCTGCTTAAGTTGCGGCGAAATGAGATCAGCAGGGCGCGGCTGGGCAAATCCTGAAATGGGAATAGTTCGAAACTCAACCGGCATGCCGAAGATTCTCCGCCGAAACCTGACTTTCCCAGTTCCGATGCTGACCAGGTCAACATGCCATCCGAGGAACTTCGCGGCGAGGGCATGTCCGAATTCATGAATGACTAGCAAGATTACCCACGAGATTAGAAAAAAGGGAACGCTGAGTTTCGCGACACTGAAATCCGTTGCCAACTCCAATCCCATCAGCACTGCAAAGGTCAGCGAAATAATTACGATGACACCCCATTCATTCGGCGTCTCGGGGCCGCGGTCGGGGAGGAAGTTATCGTCGGAGAGCATGAATTGAGTCGAACTTACGAGCTAAGCGGAACCTCGCAAATGAATGCGGAACACCTTTCCGGCTTTCAATTTTGCCTCGCCTCCCACTCAAATCCAAGAAGAACATCGGCTTGGATCGGCTCTGTCGTAATTCGCGGAATGTGAAATGTGAAATGTGAAATGTGAAATGTGAAATGTGAAACTCTGTTTCTTTCGTTGCGGGATACGAAGGAAGCCGGTGCTCGGAACTCGGGCCAACGCCCTCACCATCAAATACGGAGACTTGAATCTGAGGGCTCCGCTTCGGGCTCTCCGCCGCCGAGAGCGAACGAGGGACGAGGAGTCGAAGCAGGAAGTGAAAACAAGACTTCATCAAGGAAGTTTTCCTGAAGAAACTCATTTACCACGACCGCTACGATAGGAGGCAAAACGAAAGCGGGCCGCGGCCCGAGCCCCGGAGATTGTTACGTTAACCTGACGCGGAGGATGAGTGTTTTTCCGTCACCCTAACAGACCGCCTCGGAACGCTTTACCAAATTATCCAAAATGGCGGTGCGGTCGAAATTAAGAGCAAACTCACGGGCTCGATTCGACAATTCGCGGCGCTCTTCCTCGGTCATGAACCAGGCACGGTTGAGGCATTCGCGAAGTTCTTCGATGTTGCCCGCTTCGTGTTCGAGGCAGTGGCCTCCACTCGCTTCCGGGATTCCGCCGGTTCGGGTTGTGATGACAGGGCCAAGGCCTCCAGCGAGCATCTTCTCGGCGACAGCAATTCCGAAGGTCTCAATAAACTCAGGGCGTGGCTTGCTGGGAAGGCAGTAGGCAAAGGAGGCGTGCATGATGATACCTTTCTCCTCATCGCTGACGTCGTCGAGAACACGGATGTTACTGTCTGTAGCGGCCATCGCTTTGATCTCATCTTTCATCGGGCCATTACCACAGATGACCAGCTTCTTAATTCCATAGAGCTCGCTCGACTTGTAGGCGGTGATGAGATCATCGACGCCTTTGGCGGGAGCGATTCGCGAGAGAAACATGACATAGCCGTCCTGGGTGAGTTCGCGTGCTTCGAGCCCTTTATCAATTCCGGCCTGATCGTTTTCAATTTCCGTGTAGGCACGGGTGTCGATTGAGGGGAAGCTGATTTCAACCTTCTCGTTGAGGCGGCTCGCAAAGTCGGTTCCGAGCTCGGCATCTACCTTTGCCCCGGCCTCGACGATCATATCTTTCGTGAACACACTCACCGCCAGAGGCAGGTCATGCTGGAGATAGTTGGAAAGGACCATCTGCGCAGCACCTACCTGACCGGAAGCGATCGCGTTGGTGACGACGTTGGTGATATCAGAACCGACGGCTTCAGCAATGGTGATGACGTCCGCGTTTTTCACGAGTCCGCGGAAGCTCTCAACCGCGTTCATCACCATTTGGCCATGAGGAACGAGATAGAGGTCCATGAGCAAGGTTTTCCCGGGTAGGCGGTGAAGAAGGTCGATCAGTTTTCCGCTGATCGCATAGCCGAGGCGTCCGTCGAGCACTTTGTAGTCTCCGATCGGTTCAGGGCGATGAACATGGATGCCTTCGCTGTATTCAGAGATCGTATCGAGTGCCTTGAGAGGGAGGTCGCTCTCCTGAAGGGTCTTGATCGGGTAGCTAACGATGTGTGCCGAATTGAATCCGCGTTCAATCGCGGCTTCAGCGAGGTTTCGTGCTTCGGTTGAGTGTCCGCAAATAATAGGATCGGCGCGAACGACGAGAATGAGGTTCAATGGCGTCTCTCCCGGTTTGGTGTCAGCGGGTGGCGAGCCTATCAAGTCAGTTGGGTCAAACATTGAGTGGGTGGGTTGAAGGTTTGCCAAAAAGACAATCGCAACTTGCGTGCCAACTCCTATTTATTTAACTGAATTCAGGTAACAATCCTGTTTCGAAAAGGTGGCTTGGGCCTTCTCCCTGCCGTCTTTCAGGAGATGAAAGACGGCGGTCTTGTTTCGCTTGCCCAGCCCTTCGGCTCGGGTCCCATTTCGAGGATCAGTTCAGCCTCGGCTGCAAACTCGCTGAGTTTGAGATAGCAGCGGTCGAGTGGTTTTCCATTGAGCCACGCCTGCTGAACGTAGTCGTTCTCTGGTCCTTGATTCAGCGCTTTCACCGTAAAAGGGCCGCCGAGCAGATTCAGGGTCGCTTTCTCAAAAATCGGACTTCCGATCAGCATAATGGGAATGCCGGTGACGGGAAAGAGACCTATCGCGTTCCATACATACCAGGACGAGAGGCCGCCTGAGTCATCGTTGCCCGGTAAGCCACCTTTCCCGGTCGTGAACTGATAGCGCATCACGCTCCGAACGATTTCAGCGGTTCGGTCATGTTTCCCTGCAAACAGGTAGGCGTAGGGCGACTCCATGTCGGGCTCATTGTTGAGTCCTTCAAAATGATGGACCGTCTGGCCGGGGCCCGGTTCTGCAAATCCGAAAAAGAGATCGAGGAGTTCAATGAACCGCTCTTCGCCGCCAGCGAGATTGATTCGGCCCACCATGTCGTGAAGAAAGCGAAACGAGTAGTTCCAATACTCTCCTTCGTAATAGTCTGAGTCTTCGCTCAGAAGCCCTGTCGATTCGTCAAAGGCATTTCGCCAGTGGTCCGCGAGGGGAATACTCTTGTCGTAGATCATCTGATCGCCAAGGCGCTTCGCGAGCTGTGAGATACACCAGTTCGCAAAGGCGAGATCGAGGGTGTGGGAAAGCGGCTCGACGACGTGGTTCTTGCTGAATTCCGCAAATTTACCGCCACGCCCTTTTCCGCTTAGACTGGTCCTCCAGAGAAGTGAGAGAACGCCGTCCCAATCGCCCGAGATGCCACGCATGTGGGCATCGTTCAGAATCATGTGACAGAGTCCTGTCGCCTGTTTCGCAAACCGTTCCGGACCGTTGTCCATCGAATAGCTGATCGGAAAAGCCCCTTCGCGAGTCGCGACTTCTTTGAGAAAGGTGACAAAGTCGGCTCCGAGCTCCGGCCAGAGCGTCATGAGCAATGGAAGTTGGGTCTTGTAAAGATCCCACAAAGTTGAAAGGTCAAAAAAGAACGGCCCCGGCTCTCCTGAGAATGGATTTTCATCCATGAAGTCTCCCGGCTTCAAAGTCGAATGATAGAGCGCTGTGTAGAAAATTTCGCGCTCGGAATCGGTCCCGCCTTCGACTTCGATTTTTGAGAGAATCGATTCCCATATCCCCGACGCCTGCGCCGCTATTTCTGTGGCGCTGCGACTGCGGTTGAGCTCGATCGCCTGTGAAGGCCGATCTCCATCGTGGAGAGAAAACCCAAAGCGTATTTCAATCGGCTCATCAGGCGATTCGGCTTCGAACCAGATTCCGAAAGGAGTCTCCTTCTTTTTGGTTTCCGACTCTAATTTGAAACCGTCAGGAGCGTCGATTGCCCCGCCCCCTTTCCAGAAACCGGAACCGGCAAGGGGCGTAATGCACTCGATGTGGGCGTGGTAGGGCACGCCTTCGATATCGACGATCGCCTCGCAAATTCGCTTGTTTTTAAAAACGGCTTTCGCGGCGTTCGGATAAGTCTTCATTCCCTCGATGAGGAGGCCTCCCGAAGTGAAATCGATCGCGACTTTGCCTTTCTCTCCGGGGGCAAAGCGGTAGGTATGGATCGCTGTCCTCTTCGTGCAAGTGACCTCAAAATCACACTGAATCTCTGGAAATGATCCCGCGTAAAAACCCGGATTAGCTGACTCGTTTTCTAGCAAATACCGCTTTCCAAGACCTGCGAGGCCATCGCTTCCCAGAGGTGTCGTCAGGAAGTAGTTGTAATACATCCGGATACGCCCGGTTCCCGATTGTTGAAAGTGGGCTAGGCCCAGTGCTTCGTGCCGGGGGAATAGAATTTCCGGGGGATCACCCGAGAGGGAGACGGCGTATTGGCCGTAGCCGGTCACGTAAGCACCGGAATAGGCGCACACCGAAACCATCCCGAAAGGAAGCGTTGCCCCGGGATGAGTATTGCCCACGGGGGGCTTCGCGCACCACCAGCGTTTTGCAATTCCTTTGGGTTCGGGAAGGTCTGCGGCGGCGTTTCCCAGAAAAGGATCGACCCAGCTTGTCTTCGTTTTTCCTCGATGGGATTCAGTCATGTTGCGTGCCTCTCAAACTCATTGAGTAGAAGAGCTTAAGCATCTTCAGGGCCAAGCCGGTCACACTGTTTATAAAACGCGGATCGAGTGGCGGGATTGAAATAATCTTGAGGCCGATGATTGCCCAAGGAGAAACGTCCTGCGAGCCGCCTGCGGAGACTCCGCCGTGTTTGATCAATCGGAGTTGGGAAAGCGCGAGGCTTTTTCATGGGCTCCGCGGGCGGCGGGAAGCGCGCCCCTCCTTGTTTTGATCCAATCTTCGATTTTGCGGCAGGCAAAAAAAACGGCGCAAAACAGATCCTGAGATCCCTCTTGCGCCGGAGTAATTGAATCGGGAGCAGTTAAGCGTTTAGCTTTTCCACGCCGCCGAGTTTCCAGTCACCCCGATAAGGGAGAGACATGAGTTGTTTCTGCGCCTCGTCGTTGCCGATGACCACTTCTTTCGCGGCATCCCACTTAATAGGCGTGTTGAGCGCTTCAGAGAGATAGGCGAGGTGGCCCGGTGTGATCGAGCGATGAGCGGTCTCGGCATTGGCAATCGTGTCTTCGCGGGAAACCACGCAGTCGATGAAATTGCGCTGATGCCCGGGGTTCTTGTAAGTTTTCCAGTCTCCTGCCGCGAAGTCCTTTTTAACCCAGTCTGGATTGGATGCGGTGAGTTTGCCGCGGGTTACGTGAACCCAGCCGTTTTCGCCGATCCACTTGGGGCCCATTGCAAAATCAGATGAAATCACGACATCGACGTCGTTCTCGTATTTAGAATGCACCTCGTAGGAAATTGGTGAATCATAGACGTCCGTTTCCGGATAGATCCAGTTCTTGGCTTCGACTGAGATCGGGCCGCTTTTGTCCATGTCGAGTCCCCAATGAGCGATGTCATTGTGGTGGCCAATCCAGTCCATAAGCTGTCCACCACCATAGGCGGTCGTCCAGCGCCAGGACCAGTGATGGCGGGCCTCCATGTAGGGAAGTTTTTCTGACGGGCCACACCACAAGTCGTAATTGAGATCGGAAGGAGGCGTCTTGATCGTGGCGTCGCCCTCGGGCTTATTGTGTCCCTTTGGAAGACCCACTTCAACTCGTGATACTTTGCCAATGAGACCATTTCTCACGATTTCGACCGCTTGTTGAAAAAGTTTGTCAGAGCGCTGCTGTGATCCAACCTGGAACACGGCCTTCCGCTCCGCTACTTCGCGATGGATCGCATGACCTTCTCCAAAAAGGTGTGTCATCGGCTTTTCACAGTAGACGTCTTTTCCATTCTGGATCGCGTCCATCGTGATGAGGCCGTGCCAATGATCCGGTGTCGCGACCATGACGCAGTCGATGTCATCGCGCTGAGTGATCTCACGGAAGTCTTCATAGGCTTCGCAGCCCTTCCACTTGCCCGATTCAGACTTGGCTGAGTAGACTTTTTCAACGGCCGCCTTACCGGGACCTCGACCGTAAGCACGACTCGTTTTGCCGTTGCGGGTCAGCTGGTGATGCTCTTCGGCATCAGCTACGGCAACGCCCTGAACCATGTCGTTGTTGAGAAATGCTTCCATGACACCGATGCCGCGGTTGCCCATTCCGATGAAACCCATCGTGACGCGATTGCTGGGGGCATCTTTACCGAGGACCGAGGAGGGGATAATCGTCGGCGCTCCAATTGCCGCAACGCTCGTTCCGAGGAAAGTTCTACGTGAGGTTTTTTTGTTCATATTCATAAAAAAAGGGGTGGGGGTTTAGATATCACAAAGTTGAGCGGCGTGACGCAGCGCAAGGAGAGGGTCGTCCCATTGGGGGATGAATTCCTGGGCAACGAACCCGGTGTATCCGGTTTCGAGGATCGCTTCGAGGATTGGGGGGTAGTTGATTTCCTGAGTGTTGTCCAATTCCGCGCGGCCCGGATTTCCGGCGGTGTGGTAGTGGCCGATGATGTCCTTGTATTGCCTGATGCGACGGATGATGTCGCCGTTCATGACCGACACGTGATAGATGTCGAAAAGAAGTTTGAAATTAGGTGATCCGATCCGGTTGATGAGATCGGCGCAAAAATCGACATCGTCACCGAAGTAGCCGGGGTGGCCTTTCATCGGGTGGGTATCATCGCGGGAATTGAGATGCTCGAGAACGATCGTGATTCCTGCTTTTTCGGCTTTTGGTAGGACTTCTTTCCAGGTGTCGATGCAGTGTTGAGCTGCTTTCTCGTCATCCATTCCGTCATACCTCATTCCGGTGAAGGTAATGATGTTTTGGCAGCCGACATCCTGAGCGAGATCGATCGCTTCAGTCAGTTTCGCCACGACTTCGTCATGATTTTCAGGGTTGCACGGGCCTTTAGCAAAGCCGTGTGTCGAAACTAATGAAATATCGAGGCCCAGCTTTTTGACCTCACCGTAGGCCTCGCGGGGTATTCCTTCCATGCCGACGAGTCCGAGCGCCTTGCAATGATGCGCCAGTTCGACCGCATTGTAGTGATCTTTAAAGCACCAACCCATGATAGATTGTCTGATTCGACCGTTTTTGACGACAAATTCCGAATCCACTTGAGATCGGAGAAGTTGAGCTTTGAGCGAGGTGTCTGTGAGGGAAAGTCCGGCAAGGGTGAGCGCGCCACCTCTGATCATTTGTCTACGATTCAGCATAGCTTAAAGCTAATCGGTGCAAGCTCGATATGGCAAGCCTCTTCATGGCACGCAGATGGGGGATGTAGCTAAATCCTGAATTTAGGCACAATCGTGGAGCAAAAATCTCTCGTCGCGTCGCTTTTAGTGCTAAAGAGCTTTGAAACTGAGGCATTTTTGAGTTTCCATTGCTTTGATATTCGTTACCTTTTCAGATCGTGACCGTCCCACCCTCAAAAAGCCTTCATTTGGCCGAGAAAATTACCCGAACAGGGACGGTTCATTTTGTCCCGTTGCGGTTCATTCCTGCCGCTCTTCGGGTCGGATTGGCATTTGCGATTCTAGCCGCAGGCGCGGCAAATTGGGTGACGGGGCAGGAAGTGCTTCCCAGAGAAATTACCGATATTCCTGATAACCTTTTTCAAGTGCAGGACGAGGCAGGCTTTTTCTGGCAACTCACGGGGAATGGGGCACTCACCTCCGGCGAGACTCAGTACCTTCAGTCGGGGATGAATCTTCTGATTGATAATGAGGTTTTTACGCCCTCGGTCGCACAGGTCCAGGCTCCCGGGAACGGGGACGGGGACGGAGTTGCCAAAATTGACGTTGTCTTCAGTGAGACGAGGAAGGGACTCACGATCACTCGCGACGTCTGGATCGATACGAAAAGGTCAGGCGTGCGCTTTTTTGATTCGGTTGAAAATACCGGTGCAGAGCCTGTCGAGGTGACTCTGGTCCTTCGAACCACTTATCCCTTTGGATGGCAGAGTCTGCATGACGACGAGGGAAGCCTTCTTTCGAGCGATCCTGTCCTGAGACTGGATCCCGATGACCGCGGCCTCACAGTTCATTTTAGTCCTGCCGAGGGGCGACATGACACGGTCTTTCTCACGGGACTTGATGAGCAGAGCCAAAAGCCAGAGCTGGGCGCTTCGACCAATTCACGCGAGCTCACCTTCAGATACACGCTATCCCTTAAGTCGGGCGAGACGGCTTCGGTATATCATTGGTTGATGCAGCGGAATCTCTCGTCTCCCGATTCTGCGGCAGAGGTATTTAGTAGCTTCACGCAACGAAATCAGCTGATCAACCCGGGCGTTTCCAGTCTCAAAGCCGTTTCAGTGGTCAATTTTCCGAGAGTGGCTTTTCCGGACGAAAGGGTTGCTCCGTCCCGCTTGCGAGAATTGCTTGCTCTGAATGAACTGATGGATCAGATCGGATGGCATCGGCGACGCGACGATGCTCATTGGGTGGGGCAAACCAACCAGATTTCCGGAGTAGTGAACCGGGATGGTAGTCTCACAATCACCGGAAAAGAGTTCGGCGAGCGTGTGGTTTCTCTCGATCAGGTCGCAGCAATACGCGGACTTGCTGGTGGTGCGTCGAAGCCATTTCTTTACCTGCGAAATGGTGAAGTTCTGACAGGAAATCTCGCGGATGCGAAAGTGAAATGGAAAGTGGGTGAATCGGAAACGCCTTTGGGAATGGATGAGATTCAGCTGCTTCTGCTCGGCACCGAAGTGGCAGATGGCGCGCCTCCCGCGGAAGCGACTCATTTCGTGAAGTTCAAAAGTGGAGTGATTCTCGCAGTCGATGGCAAAGGAAGTGACCCGCTTCATTTTAACACCCCCTGGGGAGCGGGTGAAATCGTGCTAACTGATCTCGCCGGACTCGGCTATTCATCGAATCCCAGCCCCGGTTATGTTCTTCGAACCAAGGAGGGGTCATTTTTCAGTGCCTTCTTATCAAAAGAGAGCCGCTCCTTCAAAGGTGTCGATGGGAAAGCGATTGAGTTTCCGATGGTATCGCTCGATGCGATCTGGCGAGCGGGGGCTACGGGGTTGGATCCATTTCCGCAATCCGATCAATGGCTCGAATTTGCCGAGATACCGGAAACGCTTGCTCGATCGGGCGGATTTCTACTCTCGGGGAACACCGTTCTCGCGGGACGCTTTCTTGAGGAGGTAATCGCGTTTCGTGACGGCGGAGCGAGCCTCTCGATTGCCACTGCGAACATTGTTTCCATCAAGCGATTGGCGAAGACGGCAGAAAGTGACCAATTGAAGTTTGAGATTCTTTTGAAAAGTGGAGATCGAGTTGAGGGGGCTCCTTCAGCCCCCATCTTCGGGATTGATTACAGCGAGAGGGAAATTGAAGTTCCGATCGCTTATCTACAGGCTTATCGGGCAGCGACCACGGAAGGGGGCGCGAAATGATTTCTTTGGGCAAGAGAATCCTCGTTTTGGCTGTGTTCGCGACGATCGCGAATGGGGACGTTTCATTCTCTGAGGAGGCTTCGGCTCCCGTTGAGAAGGGCCTGATTCCAGCGGCCATGGGGATCCGAACTGACAAGCAGGGTAATTCCTGGAACATCGAGTCGAACGGAACGATTGGGCGTATTGGGAGCACGATGGTTAACAGCGGTCTTGTTCTCTCGGTTAATGACGAGGATTTCGCGAGTTTTCAGCCGATGATGTCGCGTGATGGAAATGAGTTTGTTCTCCATGGGCGTGCGATCGAATCGATTACCGGCCTGCAAGTACAGCGGCGGGTTAAACTGATTAGCTCAGGTCTCAACGGACGGAACGAAGCGGTTGGCGACGAGGCGGGAGGAGGGCTTCGCTATGCTGAGATCTTCTACAATGGCTCCACTGACCCTGTTTCATTCACGATCGGCCTGACGACCAATTTTTCTGGTAACTATAAGCACTTCCTCAGTGATCGCGGAACGAGTGAGCCGGTCATTCTCGGAGACGGGGAAAGTGGCCTAATCGTCCTTCCCGGGGCCTCGCAATCGACCAAGGCATTTCTCTTTTCCCTCGCCGATGCCGGGAGTTCTATCAAACCCACTATTTCGGCACAAAACCGCTACGGCCTGACGTTTCGCTATCAGGTGGATCTGGCACCGGGGGAGACTGGTGTTATTTTGCATCGTGTTGCGCAGGTCATGATTCCGGGGAACTTCGACCGGAGAGCGCTTCTTCGGCTTTTCAGTCCCTACGCTTTGAATCATTCGGAAACGTTTCTCGATCCCCAGTGGGATCGGTTTGTGCTGAATGTGAGTGACGATCAAAGCGGCATCGACGAGCATTTTCCTTTGGCTGGTTTTGAAGCCCTGAAGATGGCGCCAGCCGATTTTGACACACTCGCGGTGGGCGGTGCGACACGACTCCCGGGCACTGCGTCGAGCCCCGGCCTTTCGATTACGACCCCCTATGGGGAAGCGATCATATCTCTGGATGATGTCGGTGCGATCACTGGCGGGAAATTTGAAGACGGCGGGAAAGGGTGTCTCTATCTGCGTGACGGGCAAATACTCTCCGGGACGATTTCAGCTCCTGATTTCGTCTTCAAACAAAAGGGGGGCGGGGCCATCCAGATTCAGATGGAGACCTTGGATCGACTCGTGCTTGCGGCAAAGGCCCCCGCCGCCAAGAGCGGGGCAAGGACCCTGCTGGAAACCTTCGACGGCGATCGGCTATTACTCACGAAGCTTCCTGATGCTTCTCTTCAAGGCATCACTCCCTGGGGCGTCGTTCCCATTTCGCTGAATCAGGTCACGCGCCTGTATCCCGATGTGGCGTCACCCGGCTACCGCGTTCAGTTGGTCGACGGGAGCGAGCTGCGCATTTTTCCCGGAGAAGAAAACCTTCAAGTCGAGGTCGCTCGTTTCGGTAGCGTGGCGATTCATCAGGCGTTGGTTCGAAGTCTCTTCAGCGAGCAACGAAACGAAAATGCGATGCCTTTTGAGCCGGTAGAGGGAGAGTCAGCGATTCAACTGTCGGGCTACCAGAGGATCGTTGGAAACGTGGGGAACTCTGAAATCGTTCTCGTAAACGATCGTGTTCCTGTTTCAACAAAAGCCAAAGAAATCCGTCAGCTCATGCAGACGGAGCGTGGCACGAATGCCTCAGGGTTTCTCTCGTCGAGGAATCCCACGTTTCGCATTGAGCGATGGGACGGGGGGATCGTCGAGGGAACTTTTGACGGCGAGGTTGTTTCGGTCACTGTGGGTGATGCCACGCTGAGTATTCCGGTCCAGGATGTCGAAATGATCGACATGCCGCTGCCGTCACTCAACAAAGAAAATATGGCCAAAATCAAAGGGCTTCTTGAGCAGTTAGGAAATCCTTCATGGTCTCAGCGCGAGCGCGCTACGGTGGAACTAGGCGCATTCGGCTACCTTGCCGGTTCCGTTCTCCGGCGTGAACGTCAGAAGACGGAAGATGTCGAAGTCGCCCGTCGTATCGATCGGGTTCTCAAGCAACTCGACTGAGCCATTCCGTTCGGACGTCATGAGACGGTTCCGGAAAAAATCCCATTCCTCTTTCATTGAACGAATCCTTACAGATTAGCGACTATGAGGCTGCTTCCGAAGCGGTTTGTCGACGCGTCGGCTCATTGCGGTTCTTTCGCTGGTTGCGAAAAGGGCATTGGATCGTAGCGGTCGTCGCCTTTCTCGTCGTGCTCACTTTGCGAAGGCTCGGTGAATGGCGCGCAGGTGAGTGGACACTCGTTCTCGGTCTTCTCGCCCTGTGGGCAGTTGTTGGTTTCGTCGTTTCACGCCTCGGGCGTCCCGGCGTGATGGATTCCCTTTTGATGCTGGATCGCAAAGGCGGATGGAAAGACCGGTTTTCATCGGCCTGGTCATTTCTAAGCGGCGGTGATATGGATGCGGCGAAGGCGCTGCACGTCGAGCGCTCCAGTGGAGTGCTGCCTAAAGCGTTAGGGAGTTTGCCCGAGGTGCTGCCTTTTCCGAGTCTTCGCTGGATCTGGATTGCCCCTTTGCTGGTATTCCTTTTTTCCCTGAGCCCTTTGGGCCGACTTCCGATTGATTCGGCGGATGTGAAATTGTCCGATCGGATGAAAGAGGTGGCGGCACTCGAGGCCGATGATCTCAGGAAAGAAGCAGCCCGTTTTGATGATATTAATTCCCTGACCGAAGAGGAAAAAGTGGAACTCGAAAAATTGCGGGCTGAAGTGGATTCGGTTGCAGAGGATCTAGCCGAGTCCGATGACCTTACCGCCGGACAGATGCTTGAGGCGCTCGAGTCACGTGCCAGAGCTGCGGAGCGACTTGCTGAAAAATTGGGGCTTTCCGACGAGGGTTGGGCTTCAGAGGAAATGCTGACCGAGATGCGCAGGCACCCCGACACCGCCGATCTCGGATTGGCGATTAAAGACAAGTCCGCAGCCGGTGCCGCCGAGGAGTCGATGGCGCTCCAAACCATTTTGCTTGATGACGAAATTCAGATGGAGACGCAGGAACGGCTCACCCGGGTCATGGAAAGCGTCATGAAATCGGCGACCGAAGAGGATGTGACCAAACCGGTCGGGGAGAGAGTGGGCAATGCTTCGATCAAGTTACTGAGCTCCCAGACGAAAACCGCGGCCCGTGAATTTGAGGAACTCGCTAAGTATTTCCGCTTAATTGAGAGCCGTGAAGAAGCGCAGGAAAAACTCGAGCAAATGGCGAACTCGCTCCGGGAAGCAGGAAGTGAGATCAGCGGCTCTGAGCTGGATCGGATGAACCAGATTGCTGATGAATCCAGTTCCGGCGAGGATGGGCAGGGTCGCAAGGGCGGCCTGCAGTCTCTCGATGCTGATCCTGTTGCGAATGACATTCAAACGATGACAGCGCCTCACATGGCGCAGACCGCACCTTCTCCCGAATCCGGGCAGCAAGCTCCCGGCGAGTCGTCGCAGGGAGCGGGCGAGCAGTCCGGCGAGGGCACGAAACAGGTTCCCGTTCCAGGACAGGTCCCCGGGGAGAACGATGAGACGAGTGCGAGCAATCCCAATTCGCAGCAAGCTTTAGGAGCGCCTATTCCCGGTGAAGCTCCGCCAGAAGGGCAATCCGGTTCAGGCATGCAGATGAGCGAAAACGTTCGCGACGGAAAAGGGAAAGGCGGCATGCTCAGTGCTCCTGTTCCGGGGATGGACTCGAAGACACCGACACCCGGTCAGGGATCGGCCTCAGCTCAGGCGGGAACGACTCAGAAAGGCCAGGGTGGGAACGAAGCGGGTGCTGGAACGGCGGAAATGTTCGACGATCAAAGTGACGCAAGCAAAGCCGCTCGCGATTCTGAAGTGCTGGCCCAAATCAATGAGAGCGGCGATTCAACCTTTCGCTCGGTGGACGGAAAAGTGCGTAATGAATCGGTCGAGCGAACGCGACAGGAAATCGTGACCGATTACCTCGCCGCAGAAGAGCAGGCGCTGGATGGTCAGACCTTACCGCTTTCACGTCGTAAGCATGTCCTTCGGTATTTTTCCGCGATTCGCAAACAATTTGAAAATGCAGAGGCAGCTGAATGAATCGGCAAGATCTGAGACCTAACCCTATTTGGTCAGTGCGCTAACCCTCTTAAGTGCTCGGCCTAACTCTATTTTATTTGATGACAGACAGTAACGAACTCGAAAAAGATCTGGAACGATTTCAGGCAAAATTCCACACTCTCAAGGCAGAGATTCAAAAGGCGATTGTCGGATATGACGATCTTCTTACCGACACCCTCGTGGCAGTTTTTGCTCGCGGACACATTCTTCTCGAAGGTGTTCCGGGGCTGGGAAAAACATTTTTGGTCCAGACCTTGTCGAGAGTCATGGGATTGGAATCAGGACGTATCCAGTGTACTCCTGATTTGATGCCGGCGGACATTCTCGGCACTCACATTGTAAACGAGAATGAGGAAGGTCGCCGTGTCATGCATTTCGAGAAAGGGCCTGTTTTCGCGAATCTTATTCTCGTCGACGAGGTCAATCGAGCCACTCCGAAAACGCAGGCGGCACTCCTTGAGGTGATGCAGGAAGGTTCCGTCACTGCGGGCGGCGAAACGCTGATACTCCCTAAACCGTTTTTCGTGATGGCGACCCAGAACCCGATGGAGATGGAGGGCACTTACCCGCTTCCCGAGGCGCAGGCGGACCGTTTTCTGTTCAAGCTTCGTGTGCCGTTTCCTGACAAGAAAACACTCATCGAGATTTCGAAGCGGACCTCAGGCTTCGACTCCCCTGAGTTGGAGAAAGTAATCTCGTCTGATGAGATTAAGGAATTCCAGAACATCGTTTCGCGGGTTCCTATTGCCGACCATATTACCGACTATGCGGCACAGATCATCCTGGCGACACATCCCGAGGAAAAAGATCATCCTGGCGACGTTGAAAAATACGTCAGCTACGGGGCGAGTCCCCGTGGAATGCAGGCGCTTGTTCGTGGTGCCCGCGTCATCTGTGCGCTCGATGGAAGAACAACGGTTTCGATTGAAGACGTGCAGAGAGTTGCTCTTTCGTCGTTGCGCCATCGGGTCATTCTCAATTTCCAGGGCGAAGCCGAGTCTAAAAATATCGATGCCTTGATCAACGAGGTGATCGATTCGATTTCAACGAGTGTGTCTGCCTAGGACTCACTGAGCGCGGCTTCCTTTTAACCTTCCTTTCTTCCGCAAAATCCATCAAACCCAACTTACAGGTCCCATTGAATAGGCTCCGTGACGGAACAAAATTCGTTCCGCTCCCTATCCGTGCGTGGTGTGTGAGAGTGACAGCTCTCGTTGCCTGTTGCTGCGCCATTTCGGGCGGGGCTCAGGATCTGACCGAGGAAGAGTTTAACCAACTTTCGTTGAAATACCGGACCGCAATTCACTACGATCCGCTTCTTCAACAGCCGATTGATTCGCTCGTTAAATTGTATCGTGACGCGACGCGTGTTGATGAGTTGATTGGTCTCTACCGTTCGCATGTCGAGCAGTATCCCGATGATGGAGGCGCCAAGACCGTCCTGATTCGTATTCTCCGAAAAGTTGATCGACCGGGCGCTGATGAGCTCATTGCTTCTGCGGTGCCACTGCATCCCGAGTTCGCTCCCCTGCAATATTTGCTCTACCGCTTTCTCAGCGAGCGAGGTGATGATAGAGCTGCTGAAACGCTTTCCCGGGCTATTGATTTGGAAGTGAACCCTGCAAAGCGCCGGGACTGGCTCGAGGAGTTGCTTCAGATTGCCGAAGCCGATGGGGCGAGGGAATTGTCATACGCTCAGTTGGAAAAGCTCCTTTTGACTGATGGGCAAAGTGCGGAGGGGCTTCTTAGCCTCGCTGGGTTGATGCAGCGATACGAGTATCACGAGTTGAGCATCGTGGCGTTAAACTCTATCGAGCAATGGAAGCCTTCCCCGGACGAGGCGCTTGAGGCCGAGGTATTGCTTGCCAATGCCGAGCACAAGTTGGGTGACAACACCGCGGCAGGGAAGCGCCTCGATGTGCTTCTGACAAAGCTGGCGCCGGATCATTGGCGACGCCGCGAGATCATGAGCCAGCGAGTCAACGTCCTCGCTTCACCGGAGGAGCGTGAGGTCATGCTGAAGCAAGCTGAGACGGAGTATAAAGTTAATCCACAGAGTGAGGCTTTGATCTTAGACTACGCGGAGCTTCTTGTTGCGAGTGAGAAACAGGCCGAGGCAGCGAAGCTGCTCGTGGATAGTTCGGCTGTTTTGTCAGAGTCCCGTGCGATTGAGGATCGAACCCTGGAATTACTCGAGGAGGTGAACGACAGTCAGCTCTATAAAACCTATCTGGTAGAGCGGCTGGAACAGCAACCTGATCGAGCCGATCTTCGCTTTCGTCTCGTTAAGATTCACTATGCGAATGGCGAAGACGCTAACGCTGAGCAGGATTTTAAAGCGGTTGTTGCAGGATTGAAGCCGGATGACATCTCCGAAAAGATTCTCGAGCTTCAGCGCTACCTGCGAAGGATTGATCGGATCGACGCGGCGGTTACTTACCTGGAACGCTACCTCCGCAATCACCCTGAACGGCTCGACGTTGCGAGGGAACTGGCCGAGATTTACGTGAAACTGGAAAAACCGGATGAAGTGAACACGCTCGTCGGAAGAGTCGACTCGAAGGCCTCTGAGCTGGAAAATTTGATCGATTTTGTGGAGTTCCTTCTCGCGGAGGGTTTTCCGATAGGAGCGAGGCAAGCACTTGGAGCAAAGATCGAGACTGATCCGGCACAGTTTGAACTGGGATTGCTTCTCATCGAGGCCGAGAGTGAGTTAGGTGACCGTGTCGCAGCGCAAGCTCAGGTCGATCGGGTGAGAGAATTGGCAGACAGCTCCGCCCGCTACTCGAAATGGCTTGAGACGGCCTTGAAGGCCAGTGCCAAATTTGAAATGGTCGAGAGTTTTTTCGACAAGGAGCAGGGGCGTTACCGTTTTTCTGATGGGGCCTGGTCACCTGAAAAAGTTGAGCGATTCATGCTCCTCTGTGAGTTCGGAAAGCAGAGGCTTTTTACCGAACGTGTCGCCGCCGGAATACGTGAACAGCTTGCTCAGACATCGCTGGATTCCGATCTGCGATTAAGGTTGAAGCAGTTTTTGGTCAGCGTTCTCGAAGGTGAAGCCTCCGCTGCCGATGAAGTAATCGCTTTGCTCGGGGAACTGAAGTCAGATGATCCTGCCAACGAACTCGATTACGAGCTCAGAACCGGGATGGTGCATCATCGCAGTTTGAGGCTCGATTACTCCCAGAAGATTCTCTCGGAAATTGACTACAGTGAGGTGGCGTCTCCCGATTTGCTCCGGGAGACGGTGCCGGTATTGATTGGATACGGATTTCACGAAGAGGCAGAGCGTGCACTTGAGACGATTAACCGTATCGAGCCGTCCGACGTGTTCAGTTGGGAGAAACGATTGGGGATTTTGGCGGCTGGTGGGCGGGAGAAAAGTTTCCGTGTTGTGATCCGTTCGTTGAGGAGTGGTGATGCGGGGTTGAAACTTCGCGCGTCGACCGACGTGACGCTTCGAAATCATCTCCTATCGTCATACTACCGTTCCATGGGAGAACTATTGCATCCGGGAGACCCTGCAAAAATGGCGGAAATGCTGCCCTACCTTTCCTCGATAGATCGTGAGGAAATGGAAACCGGGGCAAATTTATGGTCCCTCTGGAGCCGGGCTTTTATTCTCGGAAAGTTAGGGCGTGTCGCCGACGCCGCGAGTGCGCGCCTCCAATTCAAAGAGCAGATGGAGGAAGCGGGGTTGGCTTCGGTTACTTTTCCCGATGGGCTCACTCTCGATTCGGACGCTGCTTTTACGCTTCTTGAGCAAGAGACCGGTCTTGAGGTGGAGGGAGGCGATGCGTCGTTTCTACTGCAGAAGCCGGAACTCGGATGGGCTTTTGAACTTGGTCATGAGCTGCGCATGGTCCGCTTTGCCGAATCGGGTGATGTCATCCTTATTCTCGACGATCATTCTTCTGTTCACGCGGTTGATCGGCTCAGCGGAAAACTGCTTTGGCAAAAGTCATTTTCCTCTCGAAAAGTTGTCGACGCTGCTGACGATTCTCTTTGGGGCGCTTCGGGAAACGCGTCGGGGCGCACTGCTGATGAAGCTGCGGGCTCGTTACAGGTGAAAGATGCCCCTGCTTTTCACGCGACTCCTGACAGTTTCATCATTACGAAAGGTGATTCGCTCCTCTGCTTTGAGTCGAAGCGCGGCGATTTGAAATGGTCGGCGGTGGTGCCCTTTGCCGAGTGGAAAAATTCAGGAATTCCGGGTCGGGGAAGTCGGCCGGGAATCGTCTTCGACTCTAATGATCTCCATACGATTGTTTACCGCGCTGAAACCCGGGAGGTCGCGGGCTACAGTCGGATCTCCGGAAAGCTGCAATGGTATCGTGTTCTCGGTAATGTCGCGGAGAAGCCGCGCTATGAGCCCGCCTCGCTGAACTCCGGTGTCACCATCGATGGTGGAATGGCTTTTCTTTATGGATACGGGGCTGAGATTCTGAACGCCGCGACCGGCGATCCGGTTTGGAGTTTCCATGGGAATTCTGAAGCCCGGTTTCCGATCACGGTGCGTGAATCAAGATTTGAGGACGAGCGTCTTCCTGAGTCTGATGGGCTATTGGAAGTGGTCTCTGCCGATGATAGGAAGGTAGATTCGGCTTCTGACTTTTTGCCTTTTCCTATCTTTGGAAAAGAGGAGATTTCTCCTCTCGCGCTTCTCGATACGGATGTGGCAATTGTGAGCCCCTCCGTCCACTGGTCCGGGATACGTTTAAAAAACGGGAAGGAAGCCTTTGCCGCTCTTAGCGGAGAGAACCTCTGGCTGATGCAGGATGGCTCGGTTAGAAACGTTTCAACTTCTCTTCCTCTCATTTCTGAAGAACTTCCTTTATCAGGCGCTTTGCTCGGAGTGATTGGCAATCACGTTTGGTCGTTGCAAGAAAATGAGCTCATTCATGCTGACTTCTTGAAGGGAAAAACAACCCGCTTGGTCTTTGATGATTTGGGGCGAGAGATGCCGTTGCGCGCCGTAATCGCCGGGAATCAAATTGTCGTGAGGGGCGAAGTGGGTATCAAAGTGCTGAATGGACTCACGGCTCAGGTGATCGGGCAAACTTTATGGGATGATTCGCTATTGGAATACCTGAAGCCTTTCAAAGGAGACGACGCACCGTTGATTTCAAAGGAGAGTTGGAGAGGGCGAATCACTCAACGCGACCGAAATGATATTGCGATGCTCACTCCGGTGAAGGACCTCATTTCGAACGGGAATTATTACACGGTCTTCTCGGAGCGATCACTGATCTGTTTACGCGTCCCCGGAACGACGAACCCAGCCACTGCTCCCGGTAACTGAACCGGCGCCCCTGTAAACCATGTCATCCAGCGATTCCAATACCGAAAGTGAAGAACTCTTTGACGCCGATTTTCTGGATCGTCTCAAGGCGCTGTTTCTTCGCCTTCGAAAACGAAAGCAGCTGCGTCGAAAAGGGATCCAGTCGACACCGGCCACCGGGTACACAAGAGAGTTTAAGGATTTTCGACAGTACACGCCACGTGACGACTATCGCTCGATCGATTGGCGACTCTATGCGCGATTGGATAAGCTCTTTATCCGTCTCTACGAAGAGATTCAGGAATTCCATGTGCATGTCGTGGTCGATACGAGCGCGTCCATGAGCGAGCCTTTTGCGGAGAAACGGAGCACCGCTTTGAAGTTAGCCGTAGCGCTCGCCTACATGGGGCTTGTCGGGCACCATCGGGTGAATCTCTATGAGATTGGCGAGGATGTCGGAGATACGATGCCGCCTTTGAAAGGCCAGGGCAGTTTTCAGAGGGTCCTGGACTTTGCGAGCGACCTCAAGTTTGAAGGCGTCACTGATTTAGAGAAATGTTTCGAACGATTTCAGCCGAGTCGACGGCGCTACGGAGTGATTTTTGTGATCTCCGATCTTTACGGAAAAGATATCGACGAGGCGCGTGAGGCGATTCGTCATGCGAGCAAGTGGCCGGGCGAGGTGCATTTTATCCAAGTCTACCACCCCTGGGAAGAGAAGCCGGATCTTGACGGTGAGATCGAATTGTTCGATGTCGAAACGAAAGAAGAGCGACGGCTCTGGTTCACTCCCCGAGACCGGGCTCGTTATGAAGAGCGCTACCAAGAATTTCTAAACGATATCGAATTGGCCTGCCAGGAGCGCCAGATTGATTACCAACGATGGCGGACGGATTACCCGTTCGATGAACTTTTCCTCGAATTGTTGTCGCGCGGCTCGGCGCTCGCCGGAAACGGAGCCTGATTTCTTTATCTATGCAGTTTTTGCAACCAGCATCGCTTTGGCTACTGCTTCTCGGAATCGTTCCGGTGATGCTCTACCTCTTCAGGCGCAGATCGAAAAAGGTAAGCGTATCGACTCTGGTTTTCTTCAAGACCCTCGCGCGTGAGCATCAGGAATCGGCCTGGCTACGACGTCTTAAAAAGTGGCTTTCCTTTGCCCTGACGATTCTCGTCCTCCTCTTCGCGGTCTTCGTCCTTTCCCGCATCATCGCTCCTTCCAAAGAGGTGGATCAGTATCGTTCGATTATAGTCCTCCTGGACCGCTCAGCCTCGATGGCGGTGGAGGATGAAAATGGCGAGTCGAGACTGGATGCGGGAAAACGCATTCTCAAAGAACGACTCAATCTGGTCCCCGAGGAGATTTCGGTCTCGCTTGTTGCCTATGATATCCGACCGGATGTCCTGCAACCGGGAACGACGAAACGCCGTGAGTTGATCTCCCGTCTCGACGGGGTTGCGATCCGGCCGATTCCTGATCGGGCTGACCTCGCACTTGAGACCGCTAAACTGCTCGCAGGTCTCGAGCCTCCTACTGTGATTTGGCATGTCAGTGATAAGGCATTGGAAGGGGAATCGCTTGATGATTCCAATGTTTCGGTTCGCGAATTGAACCTCGCCCTCGACTCGATAAGTAATGCAGGCATAACCGCGTTCGAGATCCGTCCCGTCCCTCTCGAATACGCCCGCTACGATGCCTATGTTCAGGTCGCTCTTAATGAAGCGGCTCCGGCGGCTCTTGAAGTTAGGCTCAATGTCAGCGTCGGGGGAATTCCGAGTCAGTTTCGGAAAATCGATCTCGAGCGAGGGGAGGTGCAGGGTGTCACTTTTCGTATCAATGGTTCCCGTGATCAGATTTTGAAATTGGAACTCGAATCAGGGGTGGATGAATTCGCGCTCGATAATTTCGTGGCTGTTCCGCTGCCGGATCCGAAGCCTGTGTTGGCTGCCTGGATTCGCCCCGATGACGCCGAGGACCCATACACCCGTTTTGCCTTGTCTTCGATTCAGGAGTCAGGCAGTTTTGAACTGTTGAAAGGGGGGCCTGATTCCTGGCCGCTAAGCGAAAAGGTCGATGCGGTGATCTTTGATGGTTGGTTACCCGAAAAATGGCCTGAAGGTATCCCCGCTCTTGTGATCAATCCTCCGGGATCTTCTGGCCCGGTCCTCGCCCGAAGGCTCAAAGCCGCGATTCCTTACGATCAGGTGCGAGTAGGTAATGAAGAACACCCCGTGCTTTTCCGAATCAGCAGCAGTCGGCTCGCCTTGACTCAGACTTCATTGATTCAGACAAGCGGCTCACTCGAGCCACTTTGGTTTGCAGGAAAAGACCCTATTCTAGCGGCGGGTGAGGTCGACGGCCAAAGACTCGTCATCATGGGGTTTTCGCCGGGACTTTCGGACAGGCTTCCTCTCACCGCTTCATTTCCGCTTTTGATAGGCAATGCCCTTTTCTGGGTCGTTGATCGACAGAAAGAAGGCCGTAATCTCGGGGGACGTTTTCTTTCCACCGGGGAGCTTGCCGAAGTGGCTGGCACCGAGATTCGTTGGGTTGGCTCGGATCGTGGACTTGCCTCGAGTCGGCGTATTGAACTCGAATCAAATGTCATCGAGATGGATCGTATCGGAATTTGGGAAACCGACACCGGAATGAAAGGTGCTTCCCATTTGTTGTCGGCACGTGAGAGCGATATCGCTTCGGGCGAATCGGTTGACGAAAGTGAAGCCGATTATTTCGCGGTTGAATCGCGTTTCGCAGGGAATCTCAAGTGGTGGTTCCTCTCTCTAATCACTCTCTTCCTGATCGTGGAAAGCTGGCTCTTTCACCGCCACGCCGTCTATTAGATTATTGTTAAAATGGATTGGCTCTACCCACAGATTCTCTTTTTGATCGTTCCGGCGATCGCCCTCCTGATTTGGTTCGACCTCAAGTCAACCCACCCCATGCACGGGGGGAGAAAGCGACTCCTTCTCGTGCTTCGCTGCTTGCTCGTGATTCTCGCGCTGGTGGCATTCGCTTCACCGGCGAAGCTTCTCACAAGCAAAGATCAGTCGGCTATCTTCGTGCTCGATCACAGCCGAAGTCAGGGGGAAGAGGGATTGAAAATGGTCTACGAGACGGCACGACTCGTGAGGGAGTCGCTGCCCGGAGATTCTGAAGTCGGTTATGTGGCATCGGGGAGAGAAGCTCGTTTGCTGGGGAATCCCTCGAGGGATTCCTTCTCCGGTAAAGCCGATGCGGGGATCAATTTGATGGAGGAAATAGGATCAGGGTCAAACTTTGAGAGTGCCGCCCGGCTTGCTAAGGGGATTTTTCCAGGTGGTTCAGCGCGTCACCTTGTTCTCGTGGGAGATGGTGTCGAAACCGCTGGTTCTTTGCTCTCGGTGGCGAGGGAAGCCGTCGTCGCCGGCATCAAAATTCACGCGGTGGGCGTTTCCGGAGAGGTTCAGCCTGATGTTCGGGTGACCCGCCTTGTTAGTTCGCAGTCCCGTCTGAACGAGGGTGCGAGTCTCGAGTTGGAGGCGACGATCGAAAGTTCCCTATCAGGGACGGGAAGGGTACGGCTGTTTGAGAACGGTATCGAGGTGGAAGCGGAAGAGGTCGAACTCGTCGCCGGAGAAATGGCCACTCTGAAATTCAAGCGGGTTCCGGAGAAACGGAATATCTACAACTACCGCGTCGTGATCGAAGGATTTGAGGAAGAGGATGCGATTCCTGAAAATAACGAAGCGCTCAGTATCGTGGACGTTAGAGGAAAACCCCTTTTGCTCTATGTCGAGGGTGAAGAAGGGGAGTCGCGCTACCTCGTCGATGCGATGAGCCGCGAAGGTATTCGTCTCGATGTGCGATCGCCTGATGGCTTGCCGAATAGCCTTCAGGAACTCGCGGGCTACGATGGGATTGTTCTCTCTGATATTCCCGCCCATCGAATCGGCGAAGGGCGCATGGTCGCGATTCGCGACTATGTCGAGAAGTTGGGGGGTGGCTTTGTCATGATCGGTGGAATGCATTCATTTGGTGTAGGCGGCTACTACCGGACCCCGATCGAGGAAATACTTCCGGTGAAGCTCAAGGCTCCCGATCAGGAAGAATTTCAATCGTCAGCGCTCGCTCTCGTGATTGACCGTTCGGGTTCGATGGCCGGTCAGAAGATCGAGATTTGTAAGTCTGCTGCGATTGCTAGTGCGGAACTGCTTTCCGCGAAAGATTCGATCGGAATTTTTGCATTTGATTCTCAGGTGCACGAGATCGTCCCGATGACAAAGGTGACCTCGACAAGCACGATCGCGAGTCAGATTTCGCTATTGGGCTCCGGCGGAGGCACTAACATTTATCCAGGTATGGTCATGGCTCGTGAGGAACTCAATCAAGTCAAAGCCAAGATCAAACACATGATCGTTCTCACCGATGGCCAGACATCCGGTCAGGGCTATCAGGCCCTGGCATCACAGTGTCACGCCGAGGGAATCACGATTTCGACGGTGGCGGTGGGGTCGGGGGCACAAGTAGGATTGCTGCAGGCCATTGCCGCTGCCGGCGGCGGGCAGAGCTATGTAACGATGGATCCCGGATCGATTGTTCGGATTTTCACTCAGGACACAATGACCCACACAGGGCGCATGATTCGTGAAGATGCGTTCGAGCCTCAAATGTTCGAAAAACACCCCATGATTCGCGATTGGGAGGAGGGGATCGCGCCTCCACTTCTCGGTTACGTGAAAACGAAACGTAAAGCGACTTCGCAGATCCCGCTCGTGACTGACACGGGTGATCCCTTGCTGGCTCATTGGCGTTTTGGACTTGGGAAAGTCACTGCTTTTACGTCTGATTGTAAATCGCGTTGGGCCGCGCTTTGGGTGTCCGACTGGGAAGGGTACAGTCAGCTCTGGTCTCAAATCCTCCGCGAAACGGCGCGTCCCCCTCAGGGGCTGAACATGGATCTCCGACTCGAGCAGATCGGGGAAGATGTTCACATCGAAGTTGACCTCGCCGAAGATGCCGGGACACGCAAAAACGGAGCCACGGTTGAGGCGGATATTTTTCACGTGCCTGCCAATGCGCTGGGATCAGGCATGAAAGAGTTTTCCACCGTGAGCCTCGATCAGGAAGGTCCCGGTTGGTATGAAGCTAGTTTCAGGCCCGTCGATCCGGGAGTCTATCTCGTCAGAGCGCGTTCCGGTTCTCAGCTCGTTTCTGCTGGCTATGTCCACAATCCCTCCAGCGAGGTGGCGACCGGCCGCGTCGACGAGGAGTTACTGCGTGAAGTCTGTGAAATGACAGGAGGTACCTACCTCGATACCCCGTATGCCAAGCTCGAGCTGACTGGCACCAACGTGGCGAAGTATTACGAGTTGTGGCCGCTCCTCATGAAGCTCTTTCTTGCTTTGTTTCTCATTGATCTCTGCGTGAGAAGATGGGAAAACGTCATGGGCGTGACCGATCAGTTTGGCCGCCTTTTCCGCCGCAGCTAGTTTTTTGGCGGAGCGAAGCGATAAAAATACTCGGTGCCGCGAATGAAAAGATCATTCTCGAAGACTGCAGGAGAAGCGTAAATTTCCTCGCCGAGCGAAGTTTGGGAAACGATCTCAAGTGTTTCGCCCGGTTTGACGACGGTCATGACCCCCCTGTCGGAAAAGAAATAGGCGAGGCCATTAGCAGAGATCAACGAAGCGCTGTGACCCGGCTCCTGCTTTCCCGTGATGAGTCGTTCCCGCCAGAAACGTTTCCCTGAGACCACGTCAAAACAACTCGCGACGCCGTTGTCTGCGACTACCAAAAAATAGTCTCCAATCGCAATAGGGCTGGGAACGTAGCTCGCGCCCGCGGTCTCATGCCATTGCACGTGAGTATTCGTCACGTTGCCACTGCCATCGGGACGAATCGCCATGAGATGTTTTTCAGGAAAACCACAGGTTAGAAAGACAAGGTTGCGTTTCGGATTGTAAACGAGCGACGCGACGTACTGCTCAGTCGGGCCGTCGATGAGCCACTGTTGCGCTCCGGTATCAGGATGGTAGCTCGCGACCGACATACTTCCTGAAAGCATGAGTTGATCCCGCCCCTTGATGTTCCGGATAATAGGGGTGCAGTAGCTGCGGGTCTTGTTGGGGCGATCCGTTTTCCACTTGGTCTCACCGGTCTTGGAGTCGAGTGCCACGAGGTAGGCGTCACCATCATGATCCCCGTTTACGATGACCGTGTCTTTCCATAGCACAGGACAGGAACAGTAACCGTGCTTGCTCGAGAAAACGCCGGGGCGTTTTTCCCAAAGCGCCTTACCATCGAAATCGAAGGCCGCGATATACATTTTTTCTCCGTCCAAAAAGCTCACGTAAACGGATTTCCCGTCGGTCACCGGCGTGCTCGAAGCCCTGCTGTTGAGGCGATGAATCCCTTCAAACGGTGATTCGAGAACCTTTTTGTTCCACAGAATCGCCCCGCTCTTCCGATCGAGGCAGATGAGCGATCGGGATTCTCCTTCTTCATCGGCGGAGACGAGAAAAATCCGATCATCCCAGATAATCGGCGATGCATGGCCGCTGCCGGGGATGGCTGTTTTCCAGACGGTTTCTGAGCTCGGCGTTAACTCGGTTGGGAGGTTTGGTGCGTTCAATACACTCCCGTCACCTCGAGGGCCGCGCCATCCCGGCCAGTTTTCTGCGTAGGTTGTTACGGTCGTGAGAAAGATGACAACTAGAATGGCGGAAATCAATTTCATCTGATCGGTATAGGCGTCGGAGAGGGGGGCGATGTTGACTACTCCGTTTCACCATCGGCTTCTGGATCTTCGGCTTCTTCTCTTGCTTCAGTAGCAGTTCCGATCACAGACTCTTGCGATTTCCCGGGAGTCAACTCGTCAATATAAATGCTCTGAAAGGATTCTGGTAGCGAAATTTCCCGAGTGTCTGGAAGACGCTTCAATGTTTCTAAATCGATTCTTTTCAACCAGAATTTCAATTGATTGTTAGGAGTATCTCTGAGGATGATTGATAAAATAAATCTATTATCAACGAGAAATTGAGCTTCAAATTCGCTTTCATTCAATGTGGTAATAATCGCAGGAAAACCTGAAAGGAAACGGTATTCGTAGCCGCCTTCCGGTGACACCGCAGGAGCAAAATCAGCAAAGAGGTCAAGGTCGGTTCCCTCGGCTTCCCCGGTGTCGAGGATACTGAGGCGAACACGCGGGGCCTTTTTAGATGGCGTTGTCTCCGCTACCTGTTTGCGGACATATTCGCGTGTGACCCGTGACTCCAACCACATTCCGATATCAGTTTTGCCGCGGGAGAGGGTCAGTTCCCAGCCTTCCACTTTCGCAGGGAGCGCTTTGATCAGTTTTGTCGGCGAGGCTGGATACATCCCTGTGAAATCCTGCGACCGTGACTCAGTGCCCTGGAATATGAAGAAGACGAGTCCCAGGAGCGGGGTGGGGCGGAATCCGGTGGTCATTCGTCGAGATAGCGGAAGTAAATAACCCGGTATTTGATGACCGGTTGAGGGGGATTGTAAGCCTCTTCAAGAGGAGAATTTTTCCAAACTACTTTCCCGAGTGCTTTCGAAGCATAGATACCCATCTCCACCTCTTGAGGGCCATCAAATTCGGGATAGGTTCCGTTGGGATTGAGAACAAGGCGATTGGAGGACCCTTGCTTTTTGAGAGGGGGAGAGCCCGGTAGTTGAAAAAGCCTGTCAGTCTGACTTCCATCAACCGGGATGTTCGCCTTTGGGCTGGCGGTTCGGTCCCAATTGCCGGAAGAACTGAGGTGCGCATTGCCGGGCACTCCATCTATTCCCGGCCAAATATAGCGTTCCACGATCGCAAAATAGCGTTTCTCCCCGTCCACAAAATCCCCATCCTCAAACTGATCCCATTTCGTGTTACCGCGGGCCTTTTTGACGGTTTGGCCGACACCCCATACGCCAAAGGTATTCGACTTCGTCGTAAGACATCCGATCATATTTCGGAGGAGTTCTTCATTTTTAAAATCTGATTTTTCCTTTGTGTCTTTGAGGTAGCCATCTAACTCTGACAATTCACCGACATAGCTGAAGTGCTTATCAGTTTGATAGGATTCAATGCTATCGAGGAGATCGCTGATATCCCCGTCGGAGCGGAGGTGCTTGAAAACCCCTTTGAGTGGCTCTCTGCGCTGCGGTGCTGAAAAATAGGGAGTGCCGTTGGGGTAGGGTTTGGTATTAATATTGATCGCCCCGGTGGTGGAGTGCATATAAGAAATCGTCGAGAATTCGTCAGGTAGGGTTGAATTCTTTTTCCACTGACCGCGTTGCATCGGAAAAGAGTTTCCCAGCAGATCCATGAAAAGCCAGTCAGGGGGATCCGGTTCGCCGTCTTCCTGACCCTTCAGTGAAAGGGTTCTCCATGGCGTTTTGCTTTGAATGCCGGTGTGGAGCATCGACCAATATCCTTTCGAGGAGATGCGGCTTCTCGAATCGTATTCGTCGAATCGTCTCACATCCAGTCCCGCCACTTTTCCGAACCCTCGCTGGAAGTAGCGAAATTTACTCTTCTCGGGAGCGTCGTCATCCGGTTCAAATTGGTCTGCTTTGTTTGCATTTTTATTGGGCTGACCTGGTGTGCCCGCTGTTGAATCCGGCTGTTCTTCACACCACCACTGATCGCGATGAGCGCTGAGACGCGGATCTTCGATCTGCCAGGAAAGGCTGGGGGTTTCACTGGAACTCATCTGAATCGAGGTATTCCCTTCGAGGACGTCAGTTACCTCCTCACCAATAGGAATCATCTGACGAGGGCGACCTCCACCGGGACTGACGCTCAGCCCGCCCCGGAATTTGATGTCGATGGAGACGGTCGAAATAGCATCAAACATTCTCGGGAGGTCATCATCGGACGCCTTTCGATCTGTGGTGTTGCCCAACCAACGGCGGTCTTTCCCTATGAACTGCCAGGGGCCGGGCACGAGGATTCGGTTTCTTTGAATCGGCTTTTGAGTAGATTTCTCCTCAGGGAACAGGACGACTTTAGACTTTACGATAAGGCTTCCGAGGCTCTTTCGATCAGTGATTCGACGGGTTCTTTGTTTGCCATACTCGTTGAAAAGGGGCATTCCCTCTTTGTCGAATCTGCGATCCCAGCGGAATTTATTGTAGTTCCAGTTTCGGTCAGCTTGGTTGAGAGCGGATTCCGGAGTCGGCGGGCCGAGTTCCTGAATGAAACTGCTATCTCCTGATAAATCGAGTCGCAGATAGTCGGTCTTGTAGGGAAAGTGGTTCAGTCGAACCTTCGGGGCAAGTGGGTGCATGTAGTATTCGACCTCGAACCGAAATCCGAGCCACTTTTTTCCGGGGATAATTCTCCCGCGAGCAATGGGGAAGTCCTTGAAGACCTGATCGTCGGTTGAGGGTCTAGGTTTTTCTCTTGCCGGAAAAGAGCGAAATACCAGCCTCACTTCAGTGATGTGCGGCCCCGGTGTTTGGGGGATCATCGGGATCGTCGAGTTGTCTGAGGCTTCTTCTCTGGCTAGAAAGTGGCCGGGCTCGCTGCCGCTACTGGGTTGGAACCGCCAATAGTAACGCTCAGGGTTGTGGTGTTGTCTCTCTTTGTCATGAGGCGAATAGGCAACCGATGTCGTTCGGAGGGCATAGTCTGCCGAGAATCTTTTTAACAGTTCCCATCCCAGGTTCTTTTTCGGATTGTCCCGGATCGCCTTTGGTAAATCTGAAATATTTTCCTTCATCGTGGTCGTGGCGATACGAGCCATCAGCAACATCCCCAGTCCGATTTGAGCACACTCTTCTTCGCCATATTTATCCACGAACGAGGCGTCATATCCGGGGAACTTTCTTCGAAAATACCGCATCAACATTTCCAGCTGAGCCCGGTTCACTATATTTCCGGCATCTACCTTTCCGAGTTTTTGACCGTCATAGATATCGCCCGTAAACCCCATGCTTCCCAAAAGCGAGCTGAGGTGAAGCACTCCTTTCAGATCTTGCAGCGTATTCGGCGCGCCGGGGCCATTGTAAACAAATGGCAGTTGGTAGTTCGGGCCGCCTTCGAGGGATAGCGGTATATTGGAAAGCATGAGCCGGGGCTTTCCAAAGGCATTAAACTCGGGAGATTTGCTGAAAAAAGTCAGCTGGTAACGATTTTCCTGAAGCCAGGCGCTCTTTCTCTTATCGGAAAGAGTAAGGTGCTCGAGGATTCCCTCCGGGTGGCGACTGAAGCCGCGGTAGTAATTGTTCTCAACGAGACTTCTGAGATCGATGTCCGAAGGCGAATCAAAGAGAACCGCAAGATTGACTGAGCGGGGACTTCCAAGCCCCCACTTTCGGTTCGAGGCAATGCTTCCGACACTCCCGCTGCCCTTTCCCGGTCTGAAAAGAGGGGGCATCATTCCCAGTTCATACTGTTTGTAGAACTCAGTATCGTCGTCTTCCCTTGACGGTTTTCCTACCGCCGTGTTGTAATTCAACTTACCAGACTCGTCATCGATCCAGAAGGCATGGCGTGAAATGATCGGGTTGGATTCAGTCGCTGCTTCGGAGGGATCGCTCAGGAGATTGACCCACTTCACGCGCATCGACGGAAGAGCCGCGTAGGGATCAGGCGCTCCCTTTGAATCAAACGCATAAGTGATAGCCGGGGCTTCCGTTCCGGCTATAGCTTCATTCAAATCGAACGAGTGCACATTCGGATCCCCTGTCGCGCTTGCGCTTTTCTCAGCGGCGCCGGTATGGAGCGGGATGTGTTCGAGTGAGCCATCGGAGTCAATGAGAGTGAGGCGTCCCGGATTGATGGCCCAGTTTTTCATCTTCGCGGTTGCGGCATTGGTGTCGATCGGGGCTGGATCGGGAATGTTTTCCCGCAGCGTGCCGATCGCGTGAGCAAGCGAACTCTGGGCCGCCATTTTTGCTTTTTGCGATTCTGCAAATCCCGCGGACTCTCGATGTTCGCTTTGTGTGATTGAGAGAAAGGAAAGTATCAACAGTGTCAGGAGCGTTATCACCACGAGGACTGTGAGCAGAGCAACACCTCGACGGAAAGAGTTATGTCCTGAGCGGTCCCTCATTCCTTAGCCTCCATTTGCGAGCCTTACCCTCGTAATGAGGGTCTCCGGTTTTCTAATATTTGCTCTCCCAAGCGCGGTGATGAATTGGACGATCGATGCCTCGATATTGAGGCTTCCCGACGGGGTCATTTCGCTCACAGGTAAAGGAGGCCGATGGTCTCTCGCTAATTCAGCCTCTCCCACGGTAACGATGCCGAATTCGATCTCCGCCGGAAGGCGGTGGGCCTTCATCGCAAGGGCCGACTTAGCCATATAGAGAAATGACGCCCCTTTGTCAAAGGGCCTCGAATTTGCCATGATAAAATGCGATGCCGAATTAAACATTAAATTTGATTGGGAGTGATTCTGTGACTTTGAAACCCAGGGGATCGGGTTTCCCAGCGTGTCATAGCATTGCGCCCAGAACCCGAGGACGCCGCGTGCCACCGTGGAGGTAACTGCTTTTTGGTTTTCGGGATTTCGATCATCGAAGGCATCTTTGTCCCAGCTACGAGTGAACCACTTCGCATCAACAGGGCTTGTGAAAAGCTGACTGTTCGAGGCATTCTCGAAATCACTCATTTGGGGGAAGTATCCGTTGGAATTGTCTCGGTCGATGTAAATTCGACGTAAAAGGTAGGACGACCGCCCTTCATCCCGCGCTAGATAATAGCCGACACAACGGAGGTCGCCATTTTTTCCAATCGGCGCCATCCACAGGAGGACGGGACTGTCGGGGGAGACAAGATCTTCACCCGCCGACTTGAGCACGTTTGCCGGCGCCACGATGAACTGCATTCTCGTATCGACAACGGCAGAAGTGATTTCGCGGGTGATGATCTCAAGTGCATTCCGCGCCTGACTTTCCGCTTGAACCTCCTGTTCAATATTAATCATCGCAGTGGATAGAGACGAGACGGCCATCATCAAAAGCGTTAGAAGCGCGCTCAAAAGTCCCATTGAAACCAATAGTTCAATTAGGCTGAAGCCCGCCGTCGCGACCGGTAGATCAGGTGCAAGGGCGATCGGGCTCTTTTTAGGAAGCCGTTTCAATATTCTATTGTGGGTTGAAATCCGAGGTCGACCTCTCCCCAGCCTTTTCCGGTGAGCGGGGTGACTATGTAGGTATGACGTGAGCCCGGAGCATGAGGCGTCATTGGCAGTTTTTCATCAGAGAGAGGCCAGAAGATTAAAACCTTCACGGCATGGATTCCCGGTGAATTCGCTACGGAGACGATTGATGCTTCGGCACGAAAAAGGGCTCCTCCAATCACTCCTCCTTGAGGTGTTTTCGGGGTCGGGGCGTTTGGAATGAAGTGTCCGTCAGCGGTGTAGAAAAATGGAGCGGCACGAATAGGGCCTTCAATAAGCGCAGCGCCTTCAATGCGGTCATGGAGATCCTCGTAGATCGTGCCCAGGGCCTGTTGATCCGCACTGGCGCGATGATTGTTCACAACCGTGGGGACCAGACCAAGGATAGAGACCAGTGCGACCGAAGCGATGGCAAGAGAAAGCGCTACCTCAATGAGAGAGAACGCTCGTGAGTTGTCTTTTGCTCCGGTCATATCTCAGGGGCGATAGATGAAGGAGCGTCCCGTAAGGGAATCGATGTTTACCTGGACCCAGTTGGAGACCGCTTCTTTCTTTGCGATCAGTGCGATGATATTGCGTGATTCATCGAGAGGAACCGAGGCTCTGCCGGACGGGGAAAACTGGACGAAGCGAATTTGCTTCTCCACCTTTGTAATCGGGTCGATGATAATTTCTCCCTCTATGTCAGCTGAAACGAGGCTCACTCCACGTATTAAACCGGGGTCCTTTTCGGCGTATTCTGCATCGGAAAGGTATTTTGGTAGTTCCTCTTGGAATTGATTTCCGTCTACCAGCGACTTCCATGGAGTGAATTGACGGAACGAGCGTTCCGTCCGATCCCAGCGCCAACCACTGAAATAGCGAAACGCTTCCTCTTCGACCGGCGAGCTAATAATAATTCCCACCCGTGTCGCGGTATTCTGCCTGATAGCCTCGGCCCGGCAAAGGCTGACCAGATTGGCAAACTCCTTGCCTGAAGAGGTAAGGGTTGCGGCTGGCAACTGCAGCAAGGCAGGTGCCGAGAACGCGAGCAGCAATCCAACGGCTGCGAGGACTGCAAGCAGCTCGACGAGAGAAAAAGCGCGTTGGATTCTCTTTATCATTCAGCGAGTTATCGACGTATCGATAAGTGTGCTGAATTCGGTGCAGGGGTGCAACGCTAAAAGTAAGGGAGGAACCGAGCGACTGTCACGGGAGAAAAGAACTATTTCACCGAGGAGTAGTCGGTCGCTTTCAGCAGCGTCGACTTCACGCCCTTTTTGACAAGAATCTTTCCACCTGCCTCCGAAGCATCACGAGCGGCTTTCCACTTGGGATCCTGACTGAAGGCTTTGAAACCAGCCGCTCTCGACTCATCAGACTCGTGGGCGAGGAAGTAGAGTAATGTGTTCTCGCTGCCTTCCTCCTCTTCATCGAGATGGAAATAGAGCAAGTTGGTGAGCTTGTGTTTCTCAAATAAGGCCACGGTATCTTCGCGGAAACGGGCATCGAGATTCTCAAGTTTACCGGGGTTGCAAGTGTACTCTCGCATCTCGAAAAGGCGTCGTGAGTCCGAGGCCGGAATCGGAGGCTTCGGTGAATAATCGGTGAGATGCAGGAATACACTGTCCACCTTGTTCACCAGCTTTCCGTCCGCTGTGGACTCTTGGTAGGCCTTCGTCCACACCGGATCGTCGCGAAAGGCCTTCCATGCGGCGGTTCTCGCTTCCTTGTCAGGATAGCCGAGAAGATAAACGATTACGTTGTCTTTGTTCTCAACCGGAACCCAGTAGGCGAGCTGGCTCATGCCATGTTTTTCAAACAAGGCAACGGTGTGATCGCGAAAGCGGGAATGAAGCGCCTCAAGTTTTCCTTCATTCGGATGATAGGTGCGCAATTCAAAGCAGGTGAGTTCATCAGCGGAAACGGTGATGCCGGACCAAGTGATGCTTGTTACGACGATGGCGAGCCATAGGGAAAGAGATTTCATGGCAAAAGGTTAGCGGGAGCTTTTTTCAAAGTCACGGCGAAATCACTGCCGAAGATCCCGCGTTGAAGGGATGCGCGAATTCACGAACGAGTATCAGCCTGCTTTCCCGGACTAAGGATCCAGAGAAACCAGCCAATCAGGAAGCAAAGTCCACCAATCGGAGTGATCGCCCCGAGTTTCGTGATTCCAGTGAGAGAGAGAGCGTAGAGGCTGCCGGAAAAAATGATTACTCCGGCAAGGAGAAAGAAGAAGCTGCGGCTGCGAGGCGCTGTTACCGCGATGATGAATAAGGCGACGCCATGAACGAGGTGATACAAAACGGCTGTGTCCCAGGTCGCGATGCGGTCATTTGCGACGATGAGATCTTCCAAGGCGTGTGCCCCGAAGGCTCCGAGAGCAACTCCAAGAAACAAAACAATGGCGGCGATGCGGATGCGGGAGGAGTTCATGTGGAGTAGTCAAAGAGGGGCGCTGATTTGATGCAAGGGGATTCCGGCCTTGAGAAGCTGCCGGGATTATGAACGGATCGCGTTGCGCTAAAGAGAAAAGGAGGCGAGGCCGTTACGACGAATGTTATTTTGTTCTGAGAAAGAAGCGCCCCGCCGATGATTGCTCATTGGCGGGGCCGCGTCGAGGCGGGCTAGCCGCTCACTGGCAATTTCTTATAAACGCTTAGCGCCCCCCCCACCTGAAAATGAAGGAACCGAAACGGACTATGAGTCTCACCATGATTGACGCGGCACTCTTGGCATGGGCATTCCTAGCGACTCCAGCAAGCGCTGCCGATCTGCCGATTGTGATCACCTTTGGCGATTCAACAACGGCAACGCGAGGGGACTTGACTATCTATTCGCAGGTAATTTCGGAAGAAATCAGGGGCATCAAGGTGATCAACGCAGGAATCGGGGGCAACAACACCAACCATGCAAAGGCTCGCTTTGACAAGGATGTGCTCGACCCAAGCCCTGACATTGTTGTAATCCAGTTCGGGATCAATGACGCAGCGATTGACGTTTGGAAGGATCCCCCGGCGACCGCATCTCGAGTCTCATTGGCCGACTACGAAACGAATCTACGCCAATTCATCGACACTTTGGCTGAAAACGGAACCGCGGTGATTTTGATGACGCCGAATCCACTTCGCTGGACAGAGAGAATGCGCGAGATGTATGGCCAGCCTCCCTACAACCCGAAAGACGAGGACGGATTTAATTTTCGGCTGAAGCAATACGCGGGAAAAGTTCGAGGATTGGCTGAGGAGAAAAAGCTACCGCTAGTGGACGTCTATCAACTGTTCGAGGCCCATGGCGCGAAGCCCGGTAAGAGCGTTGATGAACTGTTGCTCGATGGCGTCCATCCCAATGAAGCGGGGCAACGAATCGTTGCTGATCGGTTGATTCCCCTCGTTCGAAAAAAGATTAAGGACGCGGCCGCTGATCGGGCTTCATCACCGGCGCTGAAGCTTGTCACGAATCCCACAGCTCCTCGACGAGCCGCAACGGTTTCTAAGGTGGTGTTCCAGGTCACGGCAACTTCTCTAATCAATCGAGAGCTTCGCTACCGCCCTCATGACATCTCCGGCACAACGTTAGGTTTCCGAATCGCCGACATGACACCGTTCGGCCCTGCCGACGCGTTGTCTCGAGGTCGCGAGGACAACAAGTGGAACGTATTTGAATACGAGACAGATGGTTTTTCCGGCAAGTAACTCTCGGTCGGTATCGAGTCATCGTCGTTGAGGCCATCTCTTCGGTGGCAGTGTGCGGCGGGGAAATTTTGCAACCTTTGCCGGTGCCTGTGGTTTGATCCTTTATGAAATCCCATTTCTGCCCCGAATGTCATCGACGTCAGTTTCTGAAGCGTGCGTTGCTCGGTTCTGCTGCGCTCTTCACCACTCCGGGGGCTTTCGCCGAATCCCTTGCCGCGACTCCCTATCAGACCGAAGGACCTTTTTACCCTGACAAACTCCCCCTCGATACCGACAACGACCTCATTCTTCTCAATGATTCGCTGGACCCTTCGATCGGTGAAATCACGCATCTCTCGGGACAGATTTTCAATGAAGATGGATCACCGGCCCGGGGCGTCGTCATCGAACTCTGGCAGGCTGATGCCAAAGGATCCTACATCCATTCCGAAGGCGCGGGACGCGGCAAAGAGCGCGATCCCCATTTTCAAGGCTACGGGCGATTTCTCACTGCCTCTGACGGACGCTATTACTTCCGTGCGATTCGTCCTGTCCCTTACGGCCCGCGAACGGCTCATTTTCATATCGCAGTGAACAAAGGCGGAACGCGAATCTTGACGACTCAGCTCTACGATTCGTCTCAAAAGCTGAACAAAACCGATCGAATTCTTAACCGCGTCGAGAATGCAAAAGCGCGCGGTTCATTGATTACGGACTTCAAACCGCTCAAAGATTCCCGGGTAGGGGAGCTCACTGCCGATTGGGATATCGTGATCGGGAGAACGGGAGAAGACCCCCAAGCTGATCGGGGACGCCGAGGGGGCGGTACTGGATTTCGTCCAGACGGGAAAGGGAAAGCCAAAGGCAAGCGGTGACGTCGGCCCCTCAATAGGATCATTTTGGGCGGGTCTCGAATGATTGAGCCAGAGTCCATTTGAGCATAGGGTCACTTCATCTGAAATTTCTATGAATCGAGCTGTCCTATTTTTCACTCTTCTTCTTTGCGTGTTCCACTCAGCTATTGAGGCGGGGGAAACAACAAGGATCCTCTTCATCGGGAACAGTTACACGGGCCAAATTCGAAAAGCGGTGACCGAAATGATCGAGTCTTCTCCCGAAGGCGGGACGACTGAACTTGAGTTCATCACTCCCGGTGGAAAGACCCTTGGGTTTCACCTGAATAACGAGGCTACGGTTCAGAGAATCGCGGACGGTAAATGGGATTATGTCGTCCTCCAGGATCAAAGTCAGACGCCGGCGCTTTTTCCAAGGCGCTTTCGTGACGCGGCCAGGGGACTGGATAAGCTGATCGACGACGCGGGTGCCAAAACCGTTTTCTACGAGACCTGGGGACGACGTGATGGTGACAAGGCAAACCGCGAAAGGTTTCCAGATTATGAGTCGATGCAAAAAAGCCTTAGCGATAGCTACCAGTCTACTGCGGCACGTTGCGGAGCTCTCCTCGCGCCTGTCGGTGAAGTTTGGGCGCGAGTTCGGAAGGCGGATGATGAACTCGGGGTTTCCCTCTACAAAAAAGACGGTAGCCATCCTTCAGCGAAAGGGGCCTACCTCGCGGCCTGTGTTTTCTACAAGACAATTTTTGAAAAGTCACCGAACGGGAACCGCTTCGATCGAGACCTGACGAAGGAAGAACTCGCCGTGATCTTGAGGGCTGTCGACGCCGGCTGAAGGCAACCAATTCCCTCTCTTTCGGCCGATACGGAGGTTGCGTGAGCGGGGCGGGCGCAGAAAGAATCACTTCTGCCCTGGCTTCATGAGCCTCGGGCTCGCATATTTCACGGAAGGCATGCTCTCGATGGCATAGGAGTTTCCCGTTAGGGTGAGACGGTCGCTTGCCTGGAAATTCGTCATGTCTCCCTCTGCGACGGAGAGTGAGTGGACGCCGGTAAGGACAATATTTCCGCTGACCGCGTCAAAGGTCAGCTCTTCTGCACGAATCGTGCGGTCAGGATTTTCCTGCCTTACGACAACGTCGAAGGCGCTGAGGAAAGGGGATCGCTCGTTGCTACGGCCTGCGACATTGCCGGCATTGGGAACGGAGGCGTTGGCTGCTTCAATCCTCCACGTGTCGTGAGCGATCACGACTTGTCCGCTGAAGCGCGTCTCGCTTTCTTCCTGGGCTACCTCCTCGGCGGAGATGAGGAAGCTATCGTGGCGAAGGGCTTGCGCAGGAAACTCGCTAAGAGACTTTCCGAAGCGTGTTTCAAGGAGATAGTTGCCATCCATTACGATGGGCCGAACGATGGCATCGACCTTGGCGAAGGTGGGCTCGATAGTCTTCGTGCTCGATTGCGCCGCGATCGCAGGCGACTCTTCGGTGACTGTGGCATCACTCTTTGCAGGTGAATCATTGAGAATACGGACGACAAAATGAACTTCCTGTTCGCTTCGTTTCGCATCCCTAATTTGAAAGGATTGCAGAAAAAAGACACCAAAGGTGAGCACTGCGGCAGCTGCGGTAGCGCCGATCATGAGACTCTTCCATGGCGATGTCTTCCCGGCTCTCATCGCTAGAGTGGGCGACTCTTTATTCACTGTTTCGAGAAGGATTCGCTTGATGAGCGCCTCGTCATTCCTGCTCGAGCCGAGGCGGGCGTGCTCTTCGAGTGCGGCGCTTACGAATCGCTCGTCATCCGGCAGAGGTGAGTGGAGGGTGGGGGAGTCGTCTTTCATGATTCCTGTTCTGTTGAGAGGGGGGGATCAGCCCGCTGATCCAAAAAATGCTTGAGAAAAACCCTCGCCCGCTGGAGGCGCTTGCGCACCGCGGCAGGGTCAATATCGAGAAGTTCGGCGACCTCTTCGCCATTGCGCCCTTCGTAGTAAAACGCGATCACGGCATCCCGCAGAGATTCAGGAAGGCGTTTCAGCCCCTCATCAAGGGTGTCAAAAATGGTGCTCGACTCGCTGGCCCGCTGGATCTGCCAATCAGAGATGTCAGCATCGATCTGAGCGAGAAGCTCATCGTTCAGGACATACTTCTGATTTTTTCGGACCCACTCCCGCCACTTATTTCGAACAATGCCACGCATCCAGGTCGCAAAATCCCTGGTCACATCAAAGGTATGCACTTTATCGAATGCCGTGACGAAGGCATCCTGAACGAGGTCAGCGGCAGTCGAGGAATCACGTGAGAGCGCACGAGCATAAACGAGAAGGTCGCGGTGATGCAATTTCACCAGCTCGGTGAAATCACCCGCGATTTTTGGGTCGAGCTCTCTTTGATCAGATGGGTCGATGATGGATAACGGTGGCATCTGCACGCTGACTGTTGACTATTTGACAACAAAATGTGACTCTTTTTTCCTTTGGATCTCCAAAATAGATTTTGACCATTAGCGGAACTAATGCAGAATTCGGAGATTCGTGAAAAGAAGGCCTGATTCGCCGGTGTGGCGGGCGTTCGTATTAACTTTTCTAATCTACGCAATTAATGAGGAAATTCTTTTTGCGGAGTTGTTAAGACCTTTTAGCTTAAACTGCCTAACTCTATTCGTTATCGATTCCACTTCCTTATGATCTCACTACGTCGCGCCTTATTCGCACTCATCGCTCTTGTAACTCCTGCCTTGATCCAGGGCGAGGATATTCACAAAGGTAACTGGCTCTCATGGCGCGGCCCGCTTCAGACGGGGGTTAGTCTCGAAAGTTTCGAGGGTTTCAAACTCAATGAAGAGCCGATCTGGACGGATGATGTTTCCGGGCAGGGAACACCAGTCGTTTTTAAGGGCCGTCTTTACACCTGGGGTTACCGCGGTACAGGGCCTGATCTTGAGGAAGTCCTACAAGCTCGCGACGAGAAAACCGGAAATATTATCTGGGAGCGTGCAAACAACGATTTTATCTCGGACACGATCTACAACCGTTACTCGGTCGGCGCTCCGGCGGTTGACCCTGAGACCGAGAATGTGATCGTAGCGACGACATTCGGGCTTGTGACTTGTTACAGTAAAAGCGGTGATCAGATTTGGCAGCACTCGATGATGGAGCGTTTCGGCCGTCTTACTTTTCCGAACGGACGTGCCGGTTCTCCTGTCATCGACGGAGACATTGCCCTGATTCGCGGTGTTACCAGCTACTGGGGCGCTGACGGCCCGGCTCGTGACCGTTTCTTCGGATTTGATAAAAACACTGGTGAACTTCTCTGGTCATCGACACCGGGAGTTGGTCCTCCCTTCCTTCGCGACAGCTCGATGAGTCAGCCTTTCGTGGAAACACGGAACGGTAAGCGTGTTTTCTATTCGGGAACGGGTTGTGGCAATATCGTGTGTGTGAACCTGCTCGATGGGACACCGATCTGGCGTTTCCAAGTTTCCAAAGGTGGCGTCAACAGCATGCCCGTGATTTTCGGCGACAAGCTTATCGGGATTCATGGTAAAGAGAACCTTGATACCACTGAGATGGGACGCCTTTTCTCAATCAATCTTCCTGCGGACTACAATGAGACCGGTGGAGAAGTGGACCCCGCGCAAAAAGGCGCTCCGAGACTTCCCGATTCAGTGGAAGAGTGGCGTGCTGCTCTTGAGATGTTCACGAGTTCTCCTGTCCTGCACGATGGCAAAGTTTACCAAATGGTGAAGACCGGATCGCTTTTCTGCGTTGACGCTAACACTGGCGAAAAACTCTGGGAGAAGAAGCTCGCCAACTCTCAGTTGCACGCTTCACCCACATTGGTTGACGGTCGTCTTCTCATTCCAACATTCCCCGGTGATCTTTACGTGATCAACATTACAGGTGATGAGCCGGTCGTTGAGAATCAAATCACACTCGACGGCAACTGCGTTGGTTCTCCTGCGGTCTGTAATGGAAAAGTCTACGTCCACACGACGAAGAAGTTCTACGCTTTCGAAATCGAGAACACAGGCATCACCTATGCGGCGGCACCCGAGCAGGAGATGCCTGTAGCAGGCGATGCAACGAAGATTTCGCCGGTTCCTTCCGACGTGCTTCTTAAGGCAGGCGAGAGCACGACGGTCTCCGTTAGAAAGCTCGACGCCAATGGGGTCATGGTTGGTAAGGTCGAAGATGCCAAGGTAAGCTGGGAGACATTTATTCCTCCTGCGGCCAAGGTTAAAGCAAAGATGGATGCGAGCTTTGATGGAAACACCATCGCAGCCGCTGATGACGCGGCTCTTTCTGCTGGTGCCTGGAAGGGCACCGTTGACGGTCTCAGTGGTATCCTCCGTGGCCGGGTGATTTCGAATCTTCCTTACCGTGAGAGCTTCGAGTCATTTGAGCTGGGTGAAACGGGTATGGCTTACCCTCCGCTTCCATGGATCGGCGCTCGTCTTAAGTGGGAGGTCGTTGACATCGATGGAAATAAAGCGCTTTCAAAAACGCTCGACCGGGTTCTTTTTCAGCGCTCACTGTCTTTCATCGGGCACCCTGACTCCGCCGACTACACCGCACAGGCGGATGTGATGACTGACGGAAATCGTCGTATTAAATCAGTCGTTGGTTTGATCAACCAGCGCTACATCATCTCGCTGGTTGGAAACGCCAATATCCTCGAAGTGAGCTCGAACCACGAGCGTGTCAAGGAGTCCGTTCCCTTCCGTATTTCAGCCAATACCTGGTATACTTTAAAAACACGCGTCGACATTGCTGACGACGGTTCCGGTGTCATTCGTGCCAAGGCCTGGCCCAAAGGTGAGGCCGAGCCTGATGCCTGGACAATCGAAGTGGAGCACAAAAAAGCTCATGCAAAAGGCGCCCCGGGGATCTTCGGATTCTCTCCGCAGGCTCAGAAAACTGTCTACGTAGACAATATTCAGATCATTCCCAATAAATAATTCTTTCCTCTACTGAACCCACAATCCTGGATTCCCCAATCTGTCATGATGAAATCAATACTTAAACTAACCAGCCTGATGGCGATCGGAGTTGGCGCTTCAATCGGTATCATGAACCCTGCCAATGCTGAGGAGTCTGCTCCCGGTGGTGGTGAATGGCCTCAGTGGGGCCGCGACGGAAGCAACAACATGATGTCTCCGGCAAAGGGGCTTCCGACTGACTTCACTGCGGGTGAAGAGAGTGAAGAGTCGTATGCCGATGGTGCCAAGCATCTTAAGTGGGTCGTCGAAATGGGATCTCAGGCTTATGGCACCGCGACGGTTAAAGACGGCCGCGTTTACATCGGCACGAATAACGAGAAGCCACGCCTTGATTCGGTTCAGGGTGACCACGGCATCGTGATGTGTTTCGACGAAAAGACAGGTGATCTTCTCTGGCAGTTTGCGGTTCCGAAACTCGGTGCCGGTAAGGTCTCCGACTGGGAATTTCTCGGAGTGTGTTCCTCTTTCACGGTGGATGGAAAATACGGCTATGTCGTAACGAACCGCGGTGAAGTGATCTGCCTCGACGTCTACGGAATGAGCGACGGTAATGATGGTCCGTTTCAAGACGAAGCGAAGTATCAGAATGGCGGCCTTGAAGGCCTTGATGCAGCCGAACCCGCGACACTCGACGACAAGAGCGCCGACATTATCTGGGGATACGACATGCGAAGCGAGCTCGGTGTTTTCCCTCACAACATCACATCGAGTTCCGTCACGGTTTCCGATAAGTATGTTTTCGCGAGCACCTCGAACGGGGTGGACTGGTCGCACATTAATGTTCCGGCGCCTTACAGCCCGTGTTTCGTCGCTCTCGACAAAGAGACCGGAAAACTTGTTGCGGAGGAAGCAAGTGGAATAGGTGAGCGCACGATGCACTGTAACTGGTCTTCTCCGGCTTTTTCGAAAGACATTGGCGGTGATGCTACGGTTGTTTTCGGGGCGGGTGACGGATTCACCTACGGTTTCCACTCGGATCAGTTCGATGAAGAGAAAGATGGCGATGAGACATTCAATCTCCTTCAGGAGCTTTGGAAAGTGGATTGCTGCCCGAAAGAGTATCGCGTCGATGAGGCCGGTGAGCCGATCAAGTATGCGACCTATCCCGGTCCTTCCGAAATTATTTCCTCTCCCGTTGTCTACAATGGTAAGGTTTACTCCGCGATTGGACAGGATCCTGAGCACGGTGAAGGCATGGGTGCCGTCACTTGCATCGATCCTACTAAAGGAGACGGTCAGGATGCCATCGTTTGGCAGTTCAAAGAAATCGGGCGCACGATTTCGACCCCCTCTATTGCCGATGGATTTCTCTACATTGCTGATTACTCAGGTCGTCTTTTCTGTCTCGACGCAGAGACCGGTGAGAAATACTGGGAACACGACACACTCTCCCACATCTGGGGATCGACACTTGTCGTGGACGGCAAAGTGCTTCTCGGAAACGAGGACGGTGAGATGGTGATCCTTAAAGCAGGCAAGGAATACGAAGAGCTTAACATCGTTGAGTATCCTGCCCCGATTTACTCAACGCCTATCATTGCCAACGGAACACTCTATGTCATGACTCAGACCCACCTCTACGCTTACGAGCTTAGTGAAGGGGAAAAGGTGGCTGCAGTGGCCCGCTGATTCTGTTTTTATATATTTCAGAAATCGCCCCATGAAAAATAAGATCATCATCGCCGTTTTCATCCTTTTTGCAGTGCTCCATCAGGACAACTGGAACTGGGATAATCCCAATCTCGTACTGGGGTTTATGCCCGTAGGCCTCGCTTATCATGCCGGGTTTTCGCTGGTGGCGGTCGTTTTCTGGTCGCTCGTAATCAAGTTCGCCTGGCCAACCGAGTTGGAAGAGTGGGCAGACGGGAAAGACTAAAACTGACTCAAGGGGCGGATTCGATTCAGTCGGCTCCGCCCATTCCACTCTTTCAGGCGAGGCGGCCCAGTCAATCACTGAGCCCAGTTAAGCTTGGCGCCCCCGGTCTATGACCGAACCCTATTAAATTCCACTAGCCCTATGATCTCACTTCTCTCCCAAGCCGCCCCGGCACTTCCGGCCGCCGTCGCAGCCCCGGTATCGACGATTCCCATTATCGTTCTTGCGATCTACCTGATGCTTCTGCTCGGGCTGGCGCTTTTCAGTGGTCGTCTATTCCGCGGCACATCGAAAGACTACTTTGTCGCGAGTCACTCAATCGGACCCTTCATGCTTTTAATGTCCGTTTTCGGAACGACGATGACCGCTTTTGCGCTTGTCGGTTCGACCGGAAAAACGTTTCAGGCAGGAGTGGGAACTTACGGTCTCATGGCTTCCTCATCGGGCTTGATTCACGCGGCGTGTTTCTTCCTCATCGGGATTAAGGTTTGGGCCATTGCGAAGCGCCATGGCTACGTGACCCAGATCCAGTTTTTTAGAAATCGTTTCGAATCAAATGGGCTTGGCTACGTGCTTTTTCCTATTCTTGTATTGCTCGTTGTTCCTTACCTCCTCATCGGAGTGATCGGTTCTTATCGGGTGATCGGGCCGCTTTCAAAAGGGATGTTCCCCGACGCTTTCGCTGCTTATGGCGGTTCGATTCCATCCTGGCTCACCGGCATCATTATTTGCGGGGTGGTTCTTTCCTATATTTTCGCGGGTGGATCACGGGCTGCGGCCTGGGCCAACACCTTCCAAACGCTCGTCTTCATGGCGATGGGTATGCTCGCGTTTTATCTGATCTCGGACAAGTTGGGTGGACTTACCGCAGCGATCGAGCAAGCGAATCCGGCGCATCTTGTCCGAACTCCGAGCGAGCTTGAGATCGTGGGGAAGGCGGGGACTTCGATACGGGAAATCGGGTTTCCTTACCTCACGTTCTTAACCTACATGTTCATTCCGCTTTCAGTGGGGATGTTTCCGCACCTTTTCCAGCACTGGCTTACCGCGAAGAGCGCCAAATCCTTTCGTCTCACGGTCATCGCACACCCGCTTTGTATCGCGATCGTTTGGGTTCCCTGTGTCCTAATCGGTCTCTGGGCTACCGGAGTTCTCTCGGTGAATCCCGGAGAAGCCTGGTCACCTGCCGCACTGAAAGTTATGGGCGGGCTCCCCGATACCAGTGTCGGCGCTGTTCTCAGTCTCACTCTTAAATTCCTCATCTCGAATCCCATCGTCGTTGGACTCGTTACGGCGGGTATTCTCGCTGCGATTATGTCTTCGCTCGACTCGCAGTTTCTCTGTCTGGGCACCATGTTCACCAATGACATCGTGCTCCACAAAGTGGGAGAGAATCGTTTTTCTGATAAGCAGGTCGTTCTAATCGCCCGCTGCTTTATCGTTGCGATTGTCCTAGTGACCTACAGCCTCTCACTGCTTCTGGAGAAGCAACAAAACGTATTCGATCTCGCGATCTGGGCTTTCTCTGGATTCGCTGCGCTGACAACACTCGTCTTTGCTGCCCTCTATTGGAAAGGCGCAACCAAAGCGGGTGCCTATTCCTGCGTTATTTCAGTGGCTGCAGTCTGGCTTTACTTCTTTATCAAGTCAGGCGGACACGAGTACACCGTCGGTGGAGTGATGCCTGTGGCGATCTGTTTCGCGGTCGGCGCCGTAGCAATGATTGCTGTTTCTCTCTTCACGAAGAAACCTTCTGACGAGACGATTCGTAAATTCTTTCCCTAAGACTCTCTCTTCTTAACTTCTTTCATTCTTTACCACTCTACTTCTTTCTCTCATGACCTCTGACGAAGCAAGATCACAACTCGATGAACGCGTCCGCGAAATGATGACGTGGCACTTTTCAGATGAAACCGGCTGCCCTTTCTGGCTCGACTGGAAAAAGGAAGCAGGCTGGGATCCTCGTGAAGAGGTGAAGAGCTACGACGACATCATTAAATTCCCTCACTTTCAGGATGACTGGCTTCGTGATGAGAAGAACGAGCGTTTCGTTCCGAATGCTTACAAGGGGCGTCCTTTTAATGTTTTCGAAACAGGTGGAACAACGGGTCTACCGAAGCAGCGCGTTGGTTGGGACGACTACAAGCACGACTACGAGCAATTCTCTGATCAGCTCAGCGATGAGTTTTTCCCCAAAGGTGGCAACTGGATTATGGTGGGGCCAACCGGGCCACGTCGTCTTCGTCTTGCCGTAGAGCACCTCGCGAATGTGCGTGGCGGGAGTTGTTACCATGTCGATCTTGATCCTCGTTGGGTGAAGAAGCTGATTGGTCGCAATGAACTGGATCAGGTGGAGCGTTACCAGGCCCACGTCATGTCGCAGGCGGTTGAGATTATCAAGCATCGCGACATTTCCTGCATCTTCACGACGCCAAGGCTTCTCGCTTCGATCGGAGAGCGCATTTCGATTTCAGATCATGGGATCAAAGGCTGCTTCTGCGGAGGAACGTCAATGACTCCGGAGTATGTGCGTTTCCTTCAGGAGGAAGTGCTCGAGAGTAAGGCTCAGTTTGTTCCTACTTACGGAAACACACTCATGGGACTTGCCGTTTCGATCCCTGAAGAGCTTGCGGAGAAAGATTACAGCGTGACTTACTACGCGCCCCAGCCACGTGCTGTTCTTCGCATTGTTGATCCGGAAAAAACCGAGATCACAAAGGAATACGGCGAGTATGGCCGCGTTGAGCTGACCACTCTTTCACACGAATTTTTCATGCCTCGCTTTCTCGAGCGCGACGAAGCGATTCGCCGTGAGCCGCATTCCAAATACGCATGGGATGGTGTGGGTGACGTTCGGCCATTCGGCGCGCTCACGAAGACGGTGATCGAGGGCGTTTACTAGTCGGGAAGTTTACCGATATCGCTTTACAGAAAGGGCGGGCTTCATTGCCTGCCTTTTTTTGTGTCTTCAAATCGGTGCTCGAAGCGATTGACAGGGGCGCCGGTCGAGGCACAAACTTAGCGGTATGTATCTACGTCGTTTTGGATTGATTTTCGCAGTCGCGGTGATATCGCCGCTCGCTCTCTGCGCTCAGACCACGGACCCCTCGGGAGACTTACCTTTGGAATCTGCTGCTATTGCCGAGGATGAGTCCTATCTGCCTGGCATCAGTCTCGCTACGGGCATCTCTGAAATCACCGGCGTTGCGATCTCACCGCTTCTCGGCGTGAGTGGAGTTGGGATTTGGACTTACTTTCGAACCGCCCCGGAATTGCGCGAGAACCTGCCCTGGTATTGCGATCCGCTGGCGTGGGGGATCAGTCTGTTTGTGCTCGCCCTCTGTTTCTTTAAGGACACACTGGGAACGATCCTTCCTCCCTTTTTTAAAAAGCCTCTCGATCTGCTTGAGTTGTTTGAGAACAAGGCGAGCGCCCTCATTGCGAGCGCCGCATTCGTACCCTTTGTCGCGAATCAGATAGCCGTGCAACTGGCGGCGTCACCATCGCCAACCGCGGTAAAGTCCGCTCTCACTGCTGATCTTTTTGTCGCGCAGGCTCCTTCGCTTGCCGCCATTTCGATGAGTTTAGATTGGGTCCTCATTCCGCTCTCCTTGATTGGCTTCTTTCTTGTTTGGATCGTCAGTCATGCGATTAATATCCTCATTCTTCTGTCACCATTCGGACTCCTCGACACGGCTCTGAAAGCGGCCCGTCTCGGATTGCTATCTTTGATCGCGGTGTTGTATGCGATTGATCCCATTCTTGCTGCGGTCTTGTCCGGCATCGTGATTGTCGTGGCCGCTTTTCTGGCGCCGTCCGCGTTTCGACTCACTGTCTTTGGAACCATCATGGGAACGGACTACTTCAGGTCTCTGGTTTGGAAAGAGGCTGAATCCGATGTCGTGCGAGGCTTCCTTGCAAAGCGTGGAGGGAAATTGCTAAAGGCGCGCTCTTTTGGGGCACTGCAAAAGGGTGGTCATGGTAAGCTTCTTTTTGAAAGTCGTTTTTTATTCAAGGGGCCAAAGCGCACCCTCACTTTGCCGGGCCCGGACTTTCTTGCCATTGCTAACGGATTGCTTTTTCCCTCTCTCCTGCAAACAGACGCGGAAACCGGCAAGCGACAGTGCCTTTTGTATTTGTTACCCCGGCATCGTCACGAGATTCACAGGATTTCGGAGGAACTGGGGCTCGGAGAGGTTAGGGAAACGACCTTGAATCGTGGTTTTGCGGCAATGAAATCCTGGCTCAAGGAGATGGTGAACCTGAGAAGGGGCAGCAGGTTGTCGCAACGATCTGAAGAAGGCGGTGACGGATCCTGAGCGCTCGCGCCGGGGCGGATTAAATTCAATCGGCCACACTCTGCCGAGATTAAGATTCGGACTTCATTGTTGCCCCATCTCGCCCCTAACGCAGCGGAGCTCATCGTCGACTTCTTCCGGATTGGAGACGGTGTTGGAAACAATTCCCCGGATTTCCTTTTTTAAGCGCTGTTGAAATCGAGTCGTAGGATCGACTGATACCATTTTGAGGATTAGATTGGTGCAATCGCTGAGCCTCGATCTTTTCAAATGCTAAACGTGAAACGTGAGAGAGGATCGATGCGATGCGATGCGATGCGGGGAGCGCCCCATGATCATCGTGATGCTCTCAGAACGAGGCCCTTGGAAAGATCCGGCGAGATTGCTAACCGCTTTCGCGGAGCGCTTCCTTCCCCGCCCCAAAGAATTTCATTCTGCCAATGTCATGGTTAAGAGGGAATAAGTGGCTTTCCGCCGATCGAAGAGCCTGAATCGATCCTGCGGGATGATTGAAATTGTCTGAGGCGTGAACGCGCCGAAAGTGGGGAATTAATTGAGAAATTACCGAGTTGAGTTTAAAGCTGAAGTAGGGTTCCAAACGTAACCTCCCATACTTATGAGCGCTCCCCACATTCCTATCCTTCGCCAGGGGAAACCCTATGTCAGTCTCGACGTGCAAACGATCCCCAAATTGGGGACCGATGAAGCCGCTGCCGAGATCAGTTTCGCATGTGCGGACATGATCAAATATGATCTTCACAAGATGGGCGATGCCCGTGAAGCGCTGAAGAAATTCAGTTGTGACGAACTGGTCGAGATTACGAAAAAGGCCGGCGAAATCTTCCTGAATGACGATCTTCCGATTGGGATTGAGGGAGAATTGCAATCGCCTGAAGATTATGTTCTCGCTCTTGCCTCGACGAGCGGTTTGCCGCATTCGTTGATCAGGATGAACATGAAACGTCTCGGAAACATTTTTGGCCAGATTGATGATATTTTCCAAGGTCTCACCCGCGGACTCTCATGGGGAGTTCTTGATAAAGGTTTCGGCGAGCAGGGCGGTGCTCCCGTCAGCTTCTCTCCGACGACAAATGAGCTGGCGGTCATCCTTCCCAGTAACTCACCGGCAGTGAATGCCCTCTGGATTCCTGCGATTGCGATGAAAGTGCCGGTGCTTCTCAAGCCGGGACGTGAGGAGCCCTGGACACCCTGGAGAATTATTCAGGCGTTCATCAAGGCGGGCTGCCCTGCTGAGGCGTTCAACCTGTATCCCACACAACACGACGGCTCAGGAGCGATTATTCGCCGTGCGGGACGTGTCATGCTTTTCGGAGATGATTCGACAGTGAAGCAGTATGAGAACGACGAGCGTATCGAAGTTCATGGGACCGGGTACTCCAAGTTTGTGATCGGTGAAGATGAGATCGAGAACTGGGAGCAGTATGTTGACTCCATCGTTGAGTCGGTTTCCTCAAACTCGGGACGAAGCTGTATTTGCACCTCGACTATCGTGGTTCCCAAATACGGCGACGAGATTGCGCATGCTGTTTCGAAGCGGCTCGCAGAAATTAAACCTCTGGCACAGAGCGATCCGGAGGCAAAGCTATCCGGTTTTGCCAACCCCAAGTTTGCTGAGTGGATCAATGAGGCGATTGAAGAGGGACTTGAGTCGAAAGGATCGAAAGACATTACTTCTGAATACCGTGAGGGTGAGCGTTTTGAGGAGAGGGATGGGATGAATTACCTTCAGCCTACGATCATTCGCTCCCAGTCGTTTGATGAGCCCTTGGCCCTTCGCGAATTCCTTTTTCCGTTCGCCAGTGTCGTAGAATGTCCACAGGCTGAAGTGCTTGATAAGATCGGCTACTCACTTGTCCTTACCGCGGTTACGAGAGACACCAAATGGATCAATCAGCTCTTCGATTGTCCGGAAATCGAGCGTCTCAACATAGGAAATGTGCCGACGAATCGGATTAGTTGGAACCAGCCGCACGAAGGCAACCTTTTTGAGTTCCTGTATACGCGCCGTTCCTTCGCGTTTGCGGAGACTGCGTGATCAGCTAGGGTTTCTTACAATGTCAGAAATCCCGTTTACGATAGAGTCCCTTTGTGATGGGTTTGACATCCCTGATCGGGTTCAGGGATTTACCGATATTCCCGGGGGAAAGGTCATTTTCGGCTGTGGCACGGTTTCTCAGGTTGGTGAGGAGTCTAAACGACTCGGAGCCAGTAAAGTTCTCGTCGTGACCGACCCCGGTCTAGCGAAGACCGAGGCAGTCGGTCGTGTCGTTAGGTCGATCGAGGCGGTTGGGCTTTCGGTCTATGTCTTTAACAAAGTCCACGAAAATCCCACGACGCACGACGTCGAACGTTGTGTCGTTGCGGCAAGGGACGCAGGTGTTGACTTGATCGTGGGGCTCGGCGGTGGTTCGAGCATGGACACCGCAAAGGGTTGCAATTTTCTCCTCACAAACGGCGGGGAGATGAAGGACTATTGGGGCGTCAATAAAGCGACGAAGCCGATGCTTCCTCTCATCGCGGTTCCGACAACCTCGGGAACCGGCAGCGAGTGTCAAAGTTTCGCGGTGATCGCCGATGCGGAGAGTCACGCCAAGATGGCTTGCGGGGATAAGAAAGCAGCCGCTGCCGTGGCGATCCTTGATCCTGAACTCACGGTGACGATGCCCGTTACCGTGACGGCTCACACAGGAATCGATGCGATTTCTCATGCACTCGAAACGGCGGTTTGTTCGAAAAAGACTGACATCTCATCTCAGTATTCGAGGGCCGGTTGGATTTTGTTAGATAGCGGTTTTTCTCGCGTTCTCGATAACCCGAATGATCTCGAAGCAAGAGCTCGTATGCAATTGGGTGCTGCTTTCGCCGGTATTGCGATTGAAACTTCCATGCTTGGCATTGCTCATTCCTGCGCGAATCCGCTCACGGCGCATTATGGTTTGGTTCATGGGCAGGCAGTTGGTACCATGCTGCCACATGTCATTGCCTTTAACTCTCGTGCCCCCGAGGTGGCAGCAGTTTACGAATCGCTTTATGGCGGGTCACTCATGAGCCGCGTTCGAGAGCACCTCAAAGCCTGCTCAATGGACAAATCGCTCCGCGACCTCGGAGTCGAGGAGTCTTCACTGGAACTTCTCTCAACCGAAGCCGCGAAGCAGTGGACGGCTCAGTTCAATCCCGTCCCGGTTGAAGCGGTCGATCTCGAATCTGTCTATCGGAGCGCCTTCGAGACAGTCTAATCCCTTTCGTTCGCTCTCGCTGACATGGAGAATCCTTATGGTGAGGAGGTGACGCCCTCATCGAGAGGAAAGAACCGGAATCGTTAAGGGCTCTTTCGCTAGAGCGCGTGGAAAATGGACGCGCAGCGCGGTGATTGAAGCGATTAACGGGAAACTTCAGCTGGCTCGAAAACGAGCCGGCAAGTACCGCGGCGTTCCGAACTTGCGAGCCCTCTCCTCCTCGATTCCTGGGGATCTCCAAGTCGCTTCCAAGCTCGCCAAGCCTTTTTCTGATCCGTTCTGAACACGACACCGCTTCGTAACGGAGCCATCGAGGGTAACTCGCGGGCTTGTTCACGGGGAGCCACGTTAGGTCTCCATTATTTCTCGGCAGGAAACGAACCTGCGCTACCTACTTCTTCTTCGGCTTCATCTGCTTTTCGATCCAGGGGCCATATTCAGAGCGTTTCATGAAATCTTCGAGGAAGGGGGCGTAGGCAGGATCCGTGTGCCAGAAGCGTCGTTTCGGTTGGTTGGGATCTAGAGAGCCGCTTTCATAGTCCTCTCCAGCGACGGAGATTTCTACCGTCTCATTCCAGCTTTCGTAGGCTGCCTTCATCCGCGCGGCGACTTCGGGGTTTGATTTGAAAAGGTTCACTGATTCTTCCGGGTCTGAATTGAGATCATAGAGCTCGTATTTTCCTTTTTGAAAGAGAAGCTTGTAGCGCGACTCAACGAGGACACCTCGGTTATCGTGGCGGAATGGGAGGGCTGCTCCACGCTCCTGTTTCTCTCCGTTGATGAGCGGAACGAGACTGATGCCATCCTGCGGCTTTAGGAGGGCCTCTTCCGGAAGGTTCACGAGCTCGGCGATGGTCGGGAAAATGTCGACGGTGCCGGCGACACACTCTGTGATGCGGCCTTCTTTGATTTTCGCGGGCCAGTGAATAATTCCGGGAACGCGGAGTCCGCCTTCATACATCGTATTCTTGGAACCGCGGAGTCCGCCCATGGTTTCGGGGCCAAATTCAGCGAGGCCTCCGTTGTCGCTGCAATACCAGATCAGGGAGTTGTCAGCGATGCCGGCATTTGAGAGACCTTTGCGCAAGTCACCGATGCTGCGATCGAGGGCTGCGATCTCACCATACTGGTTTTGATAGTTTACCGGCAGGTCTGAGAAGGGGGCTTTGTCCTCTTCGGAGGCGACGAAGGGGGAATGCGGTGTCCCGAACCAGACCACGGTAAACGTCGGCCGGGTCACTGATTGTTTTTGAATAAATTTCACCGCTTCGCCCATAGCGACCTCGGATGAATCTCCCGTGAAGTCTTCGAATTCACCGATGCGGCTGAGAAGGGGATCGCGGTCAAAGTAGTTGGTTGCGGTCAGCCAGTGCTCAAAGCCAAAGGCGCCGGGATGGTGCGTGTCGGTTCCCAGCACGGGAGCGCCGGGGCCGCGCAATCCGTTGAGGTGCCATTTTCCAAAATGGCCCGTTGCATAGCCGGCATCACGGAGTGCCTGAGCGACTGTTTTCTCCTGCAAGCGAAGGGGGAAGCCATGGTTGAAAACGCCGGTGCGGTCGTTGCTTCGTCCGGTGAGAACCGTGGCCCGCGACGGTGAGCAGTTCGAAGCGCCTGCATAGAAGCGATTGAAGCGAAGCCCTTCGGCGGCGAGGGCATCGAGGTGGGGCGTCTTTAGCTGAGGATGGCCATTGTAGCCGGTTTGCCCCCATCCCTGATCGTCGGCCATTACGAGAATAATGTGCGGATTTCCAGCTCCTAAAGAAGGGCTCACGAGCAATAGAACAACGAGAAGGAGTAATGGAAAAGACGGTTTCATGGAGTTGCCAGAGTATGCCGACAGTGATACATCGCTGTAATGAAACGATCGATTCTTTTTTCCGCCGCATTTCTGGGACTTATCTCTCTCGTTGGATGCGAAAAACCTTCCGCCGACGAAGCGGCTCCCAACTCTCTTTCAGAGTCTGAAAAGGCTGATGGATGGGCACTGCTCTTTAATGGCAATGACATGTCGAGCTTTCGCAACTACAAGAAAGAAGGCGTAAACGACAAGTGGGTCGTTAAAGATGGCGAGATTACGCTAACGGGCAAAGGGGGCGGCGACATTGTCACGAAGGATCAATACGCTGCTTTCGAGATCAAGTTTGACTACAAAATTTCACCCGAGGGCAACAGCGGTTTTATGTATCACGTCACTGAGACCGAGGATACCCCCTGGAGAACGGGACCCGAGGTTCAGATTCAGGATAATGTAGACGGTCACGATCCTCAGAAAGCAGGATGGCTCTACCAGCTTTATCCTTCAGAGGTCGATACCACCAATCCTGCAGGCGAGTGGAATACTCTTCACGTCAAAGTTACCCCTGAACAGTGCGAGCATTTCATGAACGGCACGAAATACTGTGAGTATGTCAAAGGTTCCGCCGAGTGGGACGAAAAAGTAGCGGCAAGCAAGTTTTCGAAATTCGAAAACTTCGGCAAGCCTACCAAAGGCCACATCAACTTTCAGGATCACGGAAATGTCGTTTCTTTCCGCAACATGAAGCTCAAGTCGCTCGACTAGGCACCTCGAGACCAGTGCTCGAATGCGTCTTAGGTAACGGTGATTTTCGCCGCTAACGTCGTCCGCGCTTCTCAAGCCCCCAACCCTGAACGCGCTTGCCCGCAAACCAGGAGGGGGGGGTGAAGCGGACTCCCCTTAAGTCGTCACACGTCAAATTTGTCAGAGCTAGATTCCTTGGCGTTACGCTAAACGAACCTTCCTTCCGCCTCCTCACTTCTTCCTGCGACTCCAGACGGTCTTTATTTACTATGTGGCGAAGTGATCTCACTTACCCGGACTGGCTAGAGGGAACGCAAGGCCCCAAAAGCTTCGGCAGACATTCTTGCCCACGTTCAAGGAGGCGATGTCATCGTGCCGGGTCTCTCACCTATCGGGTAGGGAATGTTATCAATAGAATGGCAAACTGAGGCGCCTTATTTGTCAGGCGCCACTTTAATACGCGGGTTGATTAAATGCTTAATTAAAAAGTTGACGGTAAATGACTTAGGAGAATAGAGAGGGTCGATGACCTTGCCAGAATCGCCCTAGTGAGGGACCACTCGAAGAAGGTGATGGCATCGTCGTCGAAGGCAGCTCCCCTCGTCACTATTTTTAACGATTCAACAAAGATGGCTCAAGCAAATATCTTGAGGACGTTTCCTTGTAAGCGGACGCTGTGACTCCGGACGGGGTCGCAGGTTGGCAGTGCCCGTGAGCCGGGCGGGGCTCCGACCCCGACCTCACAGAGGATCGGCTAGAGCCGATTACCCCTTCAGTGCGACTGCTGTATTTTGCAGAATGCCTGCGTCTTGGCAGCGGTCTGCGCTACGATCCGCTCCCCCTGTGCAAGGACTCCACTTTGTTCCGCAGCTCAATTCAATCGGGCTACTTCTTTGACGGGGTCTTCTTCGAGGCTGCTTTTTTCTTTGCTGCCTTTTTAGTCGCAGTCTTCTTCGTAGTCGTTTTCTTCTTAGCGGTGGCCTTTTTCTTAGGCTCGCGAGGAGGAAACTCCCATCCGAGCATACGTTTGCCGGTTTTGCTACAGGTAATGGCGGCCTTAAAGGGACGCCCCTTTTTGCTGATCCACGCTTCGATGATGTCGGTCTTGCCTTCGTTGAAGTATTTCAACGCCTGCTCGAGCGGGATCTCATATTTGCACATTTCCCGGGAGAGACGGGCCTTGCAGCCGTCGCCGGAAATACGACGATTACAAATATAGCTGGTAGGGGTGATGTAAATATCACCTTCGTCACAAAGAGGGCATTTGCAGAGCTTGTTCTCTTCGAGGATCGCCTCGCCTTCGGCTTCCTCTTCTGGAGTTTTCTCGAATACAAAACCTGCCTTGAGACCTGTCTTTTTGTCCTCTTCAAGTTCGATCGCGGCATCAAACGGCTGTTTGAAGCGATTCATGAAACCAGTGAGCGGGCCCACCATTTTCGTTTTAAGAAGCGTGATCGCCTCTGCTTCGGTGAGGGGACGACTCGCGACCACTTTTGAAAGAGTAAATTTACAGTCCGGCTGCTTACATTTGTAGCGTCCATCGTCCTGGCCCATTGTTTCGGCACCGCAGACGGGGCAAGGGGCCGGGAAGTCAGGCCATTCGCGCTCGAGAGCGGTTCGGGCATACTCACGGGCTGTCTCGACAACGGTTCCGGTGAGCCCTTTGATCTCGGCCATGAAGTTGGGACGTTGCATTTTCCCCTGCTCCATTTGTTTGAGTTTGTACTCCCATTCGCCCGTCATTTCCGGGGAGGTGAGAATGCCAATCTCCATGTTGTTGAGCTGCTCAATGAGTCGCATCCCGCGAGTTGATACGTAAATATCACGGCCATCACGGGTGATATACTTGTCGTTGATGAGTCCCTCGATCGTCGACGCACGTGTTGCAGGGGTTCCGAGACCGCGCTCTGACATCGCATCACGCAGTTCTTCGTCATCAACACGCTTACCAGCCGTTTCCATGGCGGAAAGAAGCGTGCTCTCGTTGAATCGGGCAGGTGGGCGAGTCACTTTATCGAGCGCCTCGACTGGGTCCGCCTTGGCGATTTCACCGTCGACGACGGGCACGATCTGCTTATCCGCATTGGCCTTCTTTGATTCTTCTTCGCTCTGGCTGGCCTGATCGCCGCCACCGATTTTTTTGCCGTAAACGGCGAGCCATCCCGGGTCGACGAGAATTTTCCCATCTGACTTGAACGCATCATCTCCGATGCGGGAAATTCGTGTCGTGTTTTCAAATTCCGCTTGAGGAAAAAAGGCGGCGATGAAGCGACGGGTCACCATGTCGTAGAGTTTTTGCTCTGCTTCGTCGAGATTTTTGGGAACCTGTCCGGTCGGGATAATCGCGAAGTGATCGCTGACTTTGGCGCCGTTGAAGATTCGCTTGTTGTTCCCGTTGACCCAGCTTTGTTCGAGAACCTTTCTCGCATGCGGCGGCATGTCAGAGACGGATCGCTCAGAGGCGGCTCCGATCTTCTCGAGCGTTTCCATCGTCGTGGGAACATAGTCCTCAGGGAGGTAGCGAGAGTCCGTTCTCGGGTAGGTGAGCGCTTTGTGGCGTTCGTAAAGTGACTGGGCAAGCTGCAGAGTACGGCGGGCGGGGAACCCAAAACGACCGTTGGCTTCCCGCTGGAGGCTTGTTAGATCATACAGCTGAGGAGAAATCTGCTTCGCTGGCTTTTTCTTCTCATCGATGACCGCGTCTTTCCCATGACATCGGGAAACGATTCCATCGGCCTGCGCCTTGTCCCAGATTCTTTCAGCGCGGGCATGCGGCTTGTCTTCGCTCTTTTTATAAGTCGGATCGAACCAGCGGCCGGGATATTTCCCTGACTGAACGGCAAAAGTGCCATGTACCTCAAAATAGTCTTCGCTCACGAAGTCCTCAATCTCCTGCTCGCGCTCGGCGAGAAGGGCGAGAGTCGGCGTCTGAACTCGTCCGACCGGGGTTTTATTAAATCCACCAAACTTGCTGTTAAAAGCAGTCATGGCACGAGTCGAGTTGATTCCAATGAGCCAATCGGACTCGGATCGGCAGTAAGCCGCATCGGCGAGTGGCTGCATTTCATCACCGGAACGGAGCTCAGCGAAGGCACTCTTAATCGAACCGTCGGTCATCGACTGCATCCAGAGTCGCTTCACCGGCTTATCGATCCCTGCAAATTGAACGATGTATCGAAAGATGAGCTCACCCTCACGGCCGGCATCACAGGCGTTGATGAGTTCAGTGACATCCTTCCGCTTCATCAAGCGCTTAAGGACGGTGAGTCGCGACTTAGAACCCTTTTGCTCACTGGGCTCGAGCTCGAAAAACTCAGGTAGCACCGGAAGGCAATCGAATTTCCAGGGAAGGCTCTTTCCTTCTGAGGTCCGCGGAAGGGCCTGTTGGACGAGGTGTCCGACAGCGGAGGAGATCACATACTTGTCATTTTCGTAGAAATCCTCCTTTTTGTCGAAGCTTCCAATAGCGGGATCTTTTCCAAGAACTCGGGCCAGGTCATTCATGACACTGGGTTTCTCGGCGATAATTAAGGATTTCGACATTGTATGTGGGAACAAAGGGACGGTGACACCGTGTTGCCTGATTTTAGTGAAAGGTCAAATCAGTTTCGTGAAGTATTTACCGGGAAGCTGTTTTATGAGACATTTCATTTCGAGTTGGAGAAGCGCTGCACTGACTGGCCCAACGGGGAGTCCCGTCGTTTCAGAAAGGTGATCAATCGTTGATTCACCGAGGTCAAGTTCTGCGAGAATTTTTTTCTCCAACTCCGACAATTCGGGGCGGGGAATGTTCGATTCGGGCTTTTTAAGGCCTTTTTTCGCGATTGAGGGTTCGTCGAAAGTGAGATTGAGCGAGCTCATTCCGCTATCCAGTTCGGTGATTACGTCCTGCGCCGAGCAGACGAGACTCGCTCCTTGCTGGATGAGCCGGTGGCAGCCCTCGGAATTCGGGCGGTCAACCGGACCGGGAACAGCGAAAACAGACCGGCCCTGCTCGAGCGCCTGGTTCGCCGTGATGAGAGAACCGCTTCGAGCGGGGGCTTCGACGACTAGCAATCCCTGCGAAAGACCCGAGACGATCCGATTGCGAAGGGGAAAGGATTGTTTGTCAGGCACATAGAGAACGGGAAACTCGGAAATCACAGCACCGTTTTCCGAAATGCGATCGGCGAGGGCCTGATTCTCGGCCGGGTAGACATTTCCGATCCCCGAGCCCAGAACAGCGATCGTTCGGCCCCCCGCCGCAAGTGCCGCCTCGTGCGCGGCGGTATCGATCCCTCGAGCGAGACCACTCACAATCGTGAAGCCAGCGGCCGCGAGTTGGAAGCTCATCTTTCTGGCTTGCTCTCGTCCGTAGTGAGTCATTCGCCGGGATCCAACGATTCCGAGAGCGGCCGAATCGCGGGGCAGGATTTTGCCTTTAAGGTAGAGCAGGAATGGGGGATCATGAATTGCCTTAAGCGCGGCAGGATAGTCCTCATCCTCTACTGTCAGCAGTGAAATCCCGTGATCCCGAATCCGGCGCTTCTCCTCCTCGAGATCGGTCACGTCTTCCCAGCGAGCGATTTGCGAGGCCATTTCAGATCCAATTCCAGGCGTTCGCGTGAGCTCGGCAGGAGCCGCGGTGAGGATTCGTTCCGGCGAATGAAACCGTTCGAGAAGTCGACGCACCCTAATCGGCCCGATTCCGGGCAGGAGGTTGAGAGCGAGAAATGCCTCGGTCGAATTCATGGCTTCACAACTAATACAGAACAAATGAACAGTCAAATTCTGTATTCGAGTTGAAGGCTACCTGAATCGTCCGCGCTTAGAAAGACAAAGCAGCCAAGGAGAGGCGCTCTTCCAGCAGACTGATAAGCCTCAAGCGAGAGCCTCCGTTGCCGGAGGGGAGGGGCTCTTCATGTTACGAAGACGTTTCCCGGGGAGCAATTGAGACTGAGGTCCGACCCCGGGTTTTGCCCCCGACCCCGGGTTTTGCCCCGGAGGCGCCGCAGGGAGCAAGAGGCAGCCTCTCCTTGTTTTAAGCTTCCTTGTTTTGAACGCTCGTGTTCTAAGTGTCTTTTGCCGCCATTCCAGAAAACTATTAGCGGTCCAAACAATGTCCGGCTAGACTCGCGGCAGAGACATCATGGGACAGAAATGGACGCTTGAATCAGCTTACAACGAGAAGGCACCTGGATTGCATCCCTTTGCAGGAGCCAGACTGCGGGTCTTTTTGCGGCACGCTCTTTTAACAAGTGGGCTCGATCCGCGGACTCGCTACCAGCGCTTTATCGCCTGGGTCGCGCAGGGCTTACGCTTTCCGCTCGTGATAATCGAAAAGGTGAAATATGGCGGACGTATCAAGCGCGCCGCGTTCTCCGGGCCTCCCGTATTCCTCATCGGACACTGGCGCAGCGGCACAACTCACCTTCATAATCTCATGAGTCGCGACCCGCAGTTCGGCTTTATTAAATTCACGGAGACGGCTATGCCTCTCGATATGCTTGGGCCAAAGGTTCGCATCGCCCGGAAGATTATTGACCGGGCCCTTCCCGAAGATCGAGGTTTCGACAAAGTCCGCCTTACCCTTGACGAGCCGCAGGAGGAGGAGATGGGTCTCGGCAACCTGAATCCGATCGGATACTACAATATTTACTGCTTCCCTGAGGAGATGGAATACCACCGCGACCGCGCGCTCTTTTTCAAAGACTGCACCGAGGCGGAAAAAACGCGTTTTCGCAAAAATTACGAATTGCTCATTCGTAAACTGAACTATGCCAAGGGAGGGAAACGGCTTCTTCTGAAGAATCCCCCTTCCACGACGCGGATGGAGATGATTCTGGAGATGTATCCGGATGCGAAGTTTGTCCATATCGTGCGCAATCCATGGGAGGTGTATTGCTCAACAAAAAGTCATTTTGCCCGCGTCTTCAATGCCTTCGCGTGGCAGGATTTCCGCGACGTAGATATTCAGGCATACACCCTGACGACCTACGAGAAATTAATGCGCCGCTACCTCGAAGATCGTGATCGAATCCAATTGCCGGAAAGCCAGTTGGTGGAGACGACCTACGAAGCGATTACCCAGAATCCGACTGAAGAGATCGGACGAATCTACGACGCGCTTGGCATTGACGATAAAGAGTCCGGTCTCAGCTCTATCAGCGAATACCTGAAGGGGCTCGGGGACTATAAACGAAATATTCATCACCTTGAAGAAGGCGAAGCAAAGATGATTCGCAAACGATGGGGTTTTTCTTTCGAAGCGTGGGGCTATAAAAAGGACCTTCCGGAAAGTGTCGCGGTAAAATAAAGGGATGAAAGAGCGCTCTCTTTTCCTTGTTGCCGGTGAAATCAGTGGGGACACCCATGGCGCCGCTTTGATGAAGGCACTCGAAGCCCGGGGCGGGTGGCGCTTTTCAGGCCTCGGCGGGCCTGAGATGAAGCGGATATCTGACGACGTCGAGAATTGGCTCGCTGATGCAGCGGTTCTGGGGTTGTGGGAAGTGCTGAAAAAATACCGCTACTTCTCTCAAAAAATGGAGGAGACGACGGCGGCAATCGCGTCGCAGGCGCCTCACGGAATTGTCTTCATCGATTATCCGGGTTTCAACCTGCGACTCGCAAAGCGCCTTCGAGATGCCGGCTACGCAGGAAAGCTGATTTACTACATCAGCCCACAGGTTTGGGCATGGAAAAAGGGGCGTATCAAGACGATGGCAAAGTGGCTCGACGTCATGATCTGCATTTTCCCGTTCGAGAAAGCGCTCTACGAAAAATCGGGGCTCCCAACGATCTTTTCCGGTCACCCTCTTGTCGATTCGATGGATGACGTCCGTGATGCCTCGATTGTGCGTGACGACTCATTGGTCGCGCTTTTACCGGGATCCCGCGAGCGAGAGATTGCGGCCTTGTTTCCACCGATGCTGGAAGCGGCAAAGCGCTTACTTGCTGACGACCCCGCGTTGCGATTTGCCACCACCGGAGCGACTGAGGTTTTGACTGAGACGCTCCGGGCCATGACCTCAGAGGCAGGCCTTTCCGACCAGGTTCAAGTCGGAGGTGCAAGCAGCTACGCCATCATGCAGTCTGCTGGTGTTGGAGTCGTTGCCTCTGGTACTGCGACGCTTGAGGCGGCGTGTCTCGGGCTGCCTTATTGCCTTACCTACAAGGTTGCCTGGCTCACCGCCGTCGTCGCCCGGCGAGTCATGTCGGTCGACTATCTCGGAATTGTGAATGTGCTGGCCGACCGGGAAGTGGTTCGTGAGTTGCTCCAAGAGGACGCAACAGGCGAGGGAATGTACGCGGAACTGAAAAGGCTCCTAACCGATACCGAAGCAAAGGACTCGCTCAGAAGTGAACTCAGTGAGGTGGTGGCAATGCTCGGGGCGGGGGGCGCTCATGAAGGGGCCGCCAATGCCGTTGCTTCCGCATTTGCATCGACATCGTAACTATCCAAAAAAATGAACCAGGGAAAATTCATCCGTGCTCTTATTGTTGGCTTACCCACAGGGCTTTTTATCATTGGTTTCGGTGCCATGCTTAACTCTACGATGAACGGTCCTGATTCGTCTCTCGATCCGAATGAAAAAATTCGACTCGAAGCTGCGGCCCTTCATCGTAAACCGGTTAACCGGGCCGACTTGGAGGCTTATCTCGATGTTCTTTGCGTGAAGATTGGTGAACGAAATTTGGGAAAGCCGGAGGCGCTTGAGAGAACTGCGATTTGGCTGGAATCAACCCTCGGGAGCGGAAATATAGGCTATCCAATCAAACGTCAAATCTACGAGGTGAAAGGGAACGCGGTGCGGAATCTGATTGCTGAACTGCCGGGCACGACAAGACGGAAAGAAATCGTCGTAGTCGGTGCTCACTACGACACGGCCCCGAACTGTCCCGGCGCGAACGACAACGGAACAGGTGTCGCCGGAATGCTTGCTCTGGCGCGTGCCTTCGCCGGTGATCAGCAGGAACGCACGGTCAGGTTCGTTGCTTTTGTGAATGAAGAGCCGCCCTATTTTCACACCGAAGATATGGGCAGCGTTCGCTACGCGCAGAAATGTCGAATCGAAGGCGACAATATTGTGGCAATGATATCGCTGGATTCGATTGGGTATTTCACCGACGAGCGAGGCAGTCAGAGGGTTCCGCAAGGCTTGGAGGGACGCTTTCCTGACGTTGGCAATTTCCTCGCCTTTGTCGGCGATCCTAATTCCCGCTTCATCGTTGATTCAGCCAAAGCCAGTTTTGCTAATTCATCGTCCATCCCTGTCGTGGGAGGCGTTTTTCCGGCGCAGGCGCAGGGCGTCGGCTCGTCTGATCATTGGTCGTTTTGGCAGGAGGGTTTCCCCGCCGTGATGGTGACCGATACGGCTCCTTTTCGATACTCGCACTATCACAAACCCACCGACACCGTTGATAAGCTGGATTCAGAGAGGCTCGAAGACGTTGTCAGTGGTCTCAAACAGGTGATCACGGTCTGGGCGAATCCTTCGGGAAAATAGCCCCGCTCACTCCGGCACGAGCATTTCCGCCTTCTCGGTCAGGAACTCAGCAATGAGATTGTCTTTGTCGCAGAGGATTACCTGGGGCTTCACCGGCTTTTCAGTTAGCTCGAAGCCCATGATGATGACTTTTTCACCGGCATTGATGAGGTGTGCCGCGGCTCCGTTGATTCCAATGATCCCTGTGCCCGGTTCGCCTTCGATGACGTAGGTTTCAAGCCGGGCTCCGGTCGTCGCACTGACGACGAGAACCTTTTCGCCGACCCACAAACCCACCGCCTCGATCAAATTTTTGTCGATCGTGATACTGCCGATGTAATCGACATTGGCCTCAGTTACGGTGGCGAGATGAATTTTGGAGCGGAGAAGACTGCGCATAAGCGGAAAAGCGGAAAAGCGAATGCAATGGTTTCGCAAAATACACACAAATGCAACAATTCCCTGCCTCATTTCAAGGCGCGACACCTACGATGACTTGGCCTGCTCTACGGCCTTGCTCCATTCCGGGAGTCGTTCGCGAAGGCCGCTGGATTTAAAATTGGGTTCGTAACGTTTTGCCGCGGTCCATTGACTGGCAATTTCTTCCTTATTTTTCCACACTCCCACCGCAAGACCGGCGAGGTAGGCGGCTCCGAGGGCGGTCGTCTCAGCAATCTGGCTTCGGACGATGGGCACTTGAAGCAGATCCGCCTGCATCTCCATGAGGAGATCGTTCATCGAGGCTCCTCCATCAACGCGCATTTCACTCAATTCGATCCCTGAATCGCTTTTCATCGCCTCGAGCACATCAAAACTCTGATAGACAATCGCCTCCAACGCTGCCCGGGCGATGTGGCCCTTGTTTGCCCCCCGAGTGAGTCCGCTGATGATGCCGCGGGCGAACGGATCCCAATGGGGTGCTCCGAGTCCGGTGAATGCGGGAACGAAATAGACGCCTCCATTGTCCTCAACCCCACGGGCGAGTGCTTCGATCTCAGATGCAGACTCGACAATTCCGAGCTGATCTCTGAGCCATTGGACGACTGCGCCTCCCGTGAAAATACTTCCTTCGAGCGCGTATTCAGTCACTCCGCCGATTCGCCAGGCAACCGTGGTTAGTAATTTGTTATACGATTTCACTCGCTTTGATCCTGTGTTGAGGAGGAGGAAGCACCCCGTTCCATAGGTGTTCTTTGCCATTCCCGGTTGATGGCAGGCCTGGCCGAAGAGAGCGGCGTGTTGGTCCCCGGCAATTCCCGAGATGGGGATTTCACCATCAAAGAGTTCGGGCACAGTCGATCCATAGACCTCGCTGCTATCGCGAATTTCGGGGAGGACGGAACGGGGAATGTCGAGCAGCTCAAGCATCTCGCCGCTCCAATTGATCGCATCGATATCGCAGAGCATGGTGCGGGAGGCGTTCGTGGCATCGGTGATGTGAAGCGCTCCATTCGTGAGCTTCCAAACGAGCCACGAATCGACCGTACCGAAGGCGAGTTCCCCACGCTCGGCCCGTGCCCTCGCTCCGGGAACGTTGTCGAGCAACCACCGCAGTTTCGTTCCTGAAAAATAGGGATCGATAACGAGTCCTGTTATCCCCTGAATTTGTTCGGCATGGCCATCCTCCTGAAGCGTGACACAGGCATCCGCGGTGCGTCTATCCTGCCAGACAATCGCATTGTGGACGGGTTCTCCGGTTTTCCTGTCCCAGAGAACGACCGTTTCCCGCTGGTTCGTGATCCCAATTCCAGCGATATCAGATCCTTTTAATTTTGCTTCAGCGATCGCAGCACGTGCGACTTCCAATTGAGTTTCCCAAATCGTCAGGGCATTATGCTCAACCAGACCGGGTTCAGGGAAAATTTGCTCAAATTCTTTCTGGGATTTGCTAATCAGATCTCCGGCATCGTTGAAGACGATGGCCCTGGAACTAGTCGTCCCTTGATCAAGAGCAAGAATGTATTTCGCCATGGCTGGAATTTAGAGGAGCTAGGTGACTTTTGGAAGGAAAATGCGTGAACCGAGAGCCGCAAAACCAGTCTTGACCTTCCTCACCGCATGCTGATAAAATCGATTCATGAAATGCAGCGCTATTTTATTTGTCGCGGTCTCACTCTTTACTTTCTCGTCCCACGCAGAATTGAAGATCCCCAGTTCCGTCTTCACAGTTGATGAACTCGAGGAGGCGAAACTGAAAGCAGCAGAAGACGGAGAGCCGCTTGTATTTGTTTACACTGACCCCGGCACGACGTGAGGCCCTTGTTTAGCCACCAGTTCGGCGGCTTTCAAGGCATTTCGTAGAATCGGACCTGTTGTGTTCGCCAATTCCAAGAGCGATTATTCCCGGCTTCCTGCGGGCGTGAAAGAAGTTCGCTCCCAAGGCGGCAACACTATTCCGATGGTGTTCGTGACTACTGCTGATGGCTCAAAAGGTCTCGACGCCGTTTCCTACGACGTTCTCAAATCTGACATGCGTGATGCGGTTCGTGATCTCGGCAAGTCGCTGGAAACGGTCAATGTACTTGGAGGCGAAAGCTCTGGAAGTGCCAGTGATGAGCCCGCCAGTGCAGAGAGTCTTTCCACAGGTCCGCTGGCTCCTCGTCAGGACTGGCAAAACAGCGATGGAAAGACAATCAAGGCTGGCATCATAAAAGTAAAAGGGGAGAACGTCGTTTTCTCGATGCCTGATGGAAAGGAGCTCGCTTACCCGCTTTCGAAATTGTCAGAGGAAAGTCAAAATCGCATTGCGGCGCTTGTGGCAGGCTCGTAATTTCAATTAATTGAGTCTGATATGAGTTTCGAAGAACCTCTTTAGAGGGATTCGCATAGCTTTGTCACTATTCAGAGTTGTGAAGCGGATTGCGCTGCGTTAAGTGCGTCACGGTATTTTTCCCTGGGCAACCTTCCTGAAGTGTCTTCTCTTAAGAATATCACCTTGCACTCCGATCATGAGCAAATCAGAAATTTCTATAATCTCATTCGCTGGTCTTGTTGGGATTGTCGGAGCGGTTGTTTCCCACGTCAGTCCCGACTATTTTGTTGCGTCTTATGTCCCGGAGGACGGTTTGGTAGAATGGCTTACGGTCGTCGCTTTGCTTTTTTGCTCGGGCTTAATGGCGTGGCGGGCCTGGACGCTGCGCTCCCAACGCTCCTTTCTCTTTCTTGCGGTGACGGCTTTCGCCGCGTTCGTATTTTTCTTTGGCGCAGGAGAAGAGATCTCCTGGGGACAGCGGATCTTTGGCGTCGAAACGCCCGAATGGCTTGAAGCGAACAATCGTCAAAAGGAGACTAATCTTCACAATCTCGTAATTGGAGATATCAGTGTTAACAAGTTGGTTTTCAGTAAGATACTCGGTGTTTTTCTACTGTTTTATTTATTCATTATTCCTATTACGTATCGCTTTAAGCCGCAGTTCGCCCGTTGGGTGGACAATAAGGGGGTCCCGCTGCCCAGTGCGCTTTACGTCACGCTCTGGATTGCAATGATCCTCGCGACCGAGTTCATCGTCAGCACTGGAAAGCGGGGTGAGTTGCGCGAATTCGGTCTCACCTTTATCCTCTCTGCTCAGCTTCTTGCTCCTCTGAATCCCTGGATTTACAAGGGAAAGACACCAACTGAGCTGGCTGAGCCGGTGAAATGGTGGTAGCGGGGATTCGCCCCTAATTCATTTTGGACATGAGAACTTTGCGCGATGACGCGAGTTCTATGATGCGGGCTCACGGGTATAGTCGTCACCAATGCGTGCCGTCTTCAGTATCTTTACGATTGCTCTTATTGCCGGAGTTGCCGGCAATCCCTGCAGGGCGGCGGAGATTTCAGATCGCGACTTACGTTTTTTCGAGAATCGAATCCGCCCTATCCTCGTCAGGCATTGCTATGAATGCCATTCAGAGGAAGAGGGTAAGCAGAAGGGCGGCCTATGGTTGGATCGACGAGCGGGTTGGCTCACAGGCGGGGATTCCGGGCCTGCCGCGACGCCCCACGACATTGAGGGCAGCCTTCTCATCAAAACGGTTCGCTACGCGGATCCTGATCTCGAAATGCCGCCCGATGGCAAATTGTCCCCGCAGGAGATTTCGGACCTCGAAAACTGGGTTGCTAAAGGGCTGCCGGATCCCCGGGGAAATTCGCTTGAGGAGAGCGGGAGTGAATTTGATCTCGAAAAACGGAAACAGTATTGGGCTTATCAGCCGCGGAAAACAGAATTTGGTGAGCGAAACTCGATTGATGATTTCATCAAGGCGCGGTTGGAGGCTGAAGGACTTGATATGCTTCCGGCCGCTTCATCTGAAGCACTTCTGCGACGGGCTAAAATTGATCTGACCGGACTCATCCCGGAACCTGCTGAGACAATCGCGTTTGCCGCGAAGCCAAACGGTGAGAGCTTCGAGTCCTTTGTTGATGAGTGGCTCAATTCTCGATCCTTCGGGGAGCGGTGGGGCCGGCACTGGCTTGATATCGCGCGTTATGCCGATTCGAGTGGAGGCGGGCGGGCGATCCCTTTTCCTGATGCCTGGCGGTTTCGCGACTTTGTCATCAATTCGTTCGCCGGGGACAGGCCCCTCGATGAACTCATCCGCTCTCACGTGGCCGGCGATCTTCTCCCTTTCGCGAACACGGCGGAGCGTGAGAGAAATCTGATCGCGACCGGCTTTCTCGTGATGGGCCCGATCAACTACGAGAATCAAAATAAGGATGAACTGGAATTTGATATCATCGACGAGCAGATCGACACGCTTGGACGCGCTTTCATGGGCCAAACGATTGGATGCGCGCGGTGCCACGATCACAAGTTCGATCCGATCCCGACAAGCGACTACTATTCGATGGCGGGCATTTTCAAGAGTACGAATTTTGTGACGCATGCCAATGTTTCGAAGTGGCACACCGAGCCGATCCCTCCGACGCCTGAGGCGCAAAAGGCGATCGATGAATTCACGAAGGCGAAGGAGGCGCTGCAGGCATTGATTGCCGCTACGAAAACGGAACTGGCGAGCCTCGGCCGAGGGGCCGGAAGTCAAAAGTCTTCCGTTTCGGTCGGCGCATTACCGGGCATCATTATTGATAGTTCAGAGGCGACTCTGGAAGGGGAGTGGAAGGAGTCGACCTCCTCACCGCGTTATCTCGGGGGCTACTATCTGCATGACCTCTACGAGCGGGGAATCAGCAAATCAGCTCGTTTCGGATTTGAGATTCCCGATACGGGGCCATTTGAAATACGGGTTGCCTACACCGCGAGCACGAATCGCAGCACCGCGGTACCGGTGTCTGTTGAAGGAGGCGGGATTTCCGAAACGATCATCGTCAATCAGCGTTTAAAACCCGAACATGATCGACTTTTTCACACCCTCGGGAAATGGAGTTTCAAAAAAGGGGACAAAGTGTCGGTGACGGTTCGAAACACACCCGACGGAGACGGTCATGTTATCGCGGATGCGATACAGTGCCTCTCGGAAAAGGGAGGGGAGCTACCGACGGAGTTGAGTGCTGCCGCGAAGGATCGGATCGTTGCGCTGGAAGCGGACCTCAAACTGGCTGAGGATTCCCTGAAGAAATTGGTCAAATCGGCTCCTCGTATCCCAAGCGCCATGAGCGTCGTGGATCAACCCGCTGATAAAGTAGGGGACACTGAAATCAGAATTCGCGGAGTCGAGGCTAATCGGGGGGAACCGGCCCCGCGGGGATTTCTCCAGGCTGCGGCTTGGGCAGAAATGGATCATGAGTCGTTTGCGATTTCAAAAGAGCAGAGTGGTCGGCTCGAGCTGGCTCGTTGGCTCACCTCTGCGGAGAATCCTCTTACGGCACGTGTTCTTGCTAATCGCATTTGGCTTCACCTCATGGGAGAAGGGCTCGTGAGGACTCCGGATAATTTTGGCATTACCGGAGAGATGCCGACGCATCCCGAGCTGTTGGACTTTCTTGCGGGGAAATTAGTTGCCTCAGGGTGGTCCACCAAAGCCCTTGTCAAAGAGATCGTGATGTCCGGTGCCTACGCGCGTTCGAGCCGTGCCGGAGAAGTGACGCAGGCAACGGTTGATCCGGAGAACAAACTCTATTGGCGGGCTCACTTGCGGCCCTTAGGCGTCGAGGCGCTTCGTGACGCGATGTTAACCCTTTCAGGTGAACTTGATCTCGATGGGGGGGGTCCTTCGCTTCCGGAGGATTTCAAGAGTGAGTTTGGTTATCAGTTTAAGACATTGAAGCGGAGTGTTTATGTTCCCTCATTTCGAAACTCGGGCTATGAGATGTTTTCGGTCTTTGATTTTGCGAATCCGAATTTCACGGTAGGAAAGCGCGCTGACAGCACAATACCGACTCAGGCGCTCTTCCTTACTAACAGCCCCTTTGTTCACGAACGTGCCGCGAAGGCTGCTGAGCGATTCGTGAGCGCCAAAACAGGGGATCTCGAAGCGAGTGTTCGCTCGGTCTATCTCACGACCCTTGCTCGTTTTCCTACGCGTGATGAGTTAGCCCTCACCGTTAACTTCGTGCAAGGGCATCCGGAATGGGAAACCAAGCCGCTCATGGCCTGGACCGCTTTGCAACGCTCACTTTTTGGATCGATCGATTTCCGCTACCTGAGATGAACACTCACTGCTCCTGAATAATGAAGATGATGCATCAACCCACCCGGCGAGGACTGCTTAAGTCGGCCGCTTGCGGATTCGGAGGGCTCGCCCTTTCCTCCTTTGCGAGCCAGAGTCCGGTCCGGGTTCCCCGCGCCAAGCGAGTGATTTTTCTTTTCATGCAAGGTGGGCCCAGTCAGGTCGACACCTATGATTACAAGCCTGAGTTGATCAAAGCTCACGACAAGACGGTGGACTTTCATGTGCCACGGTCCCGTGAGATCGAGCAGCGAACGGTCATGAAGCCGCTCTGGGATTTTAAGCAATATGGGGAGAGCGGAAGATGGTCATCCTCGATTTTCCCTGAAGTCGCCAAGCACGTCGATGATCTGTGCTTCATTCACTCAATGCATACCGAAGGCGTCGCCCACGGCCCTGCGACCTTGTTTCTTCACACGGGCGCAACGAGCCTGGTGCGTCCCTCAATGGGGGCCTGGGTGAGTTATGGGCTCGGATCGGAGAATGCGAATTTACCCGCCTTCGTTTGCGTCAATCCTCCGGCGAATAAAGGCGGACCACGAAACTACGGGAATGCTTTTCTCCCCGCTTTCCATCAAGGGACGGTTCTGGGTCAGCCCGGGAATCCTAACGCCCGTCCCGAAATTAAGAACCTGAAGAGCCCACTCGGGGATGACGCTGTTTTGCGAGAGCACCAGTTTTTAAATCAACTGAATCGTGCCCAGTCGAAGGACACCGTTGATAACGTTCTTGATGGAGTGATTCACTCCCACGAGCTCGCCTGGCGCATGCAAACCCATGCCTCTGACCTGATTAATATCGACAACTCGAGCAAGGAGACACGCGAGACTTACGGGATCGGTGACGAAGCAACCGATGGCTTTGGCCGTCAGTGTCTTGCCGCTCGTCAGCTTGCTGAAAGTGGTGTCCGTTTTATCCAAATCAATCACTGTGACAATTCCTCTACTCCGGTTTGGGATCAGCACAGCAATATGCCGAAGCACGAGACGCTCGCAAACCAGGTCGATAAGCCGATCGCCGGTTTGCTCACCGATTTGAAGCGCAGGGGATTGCTGGAAGATACCCTCGTTTGGTGGGGGGCCGAGTTTGGCCGCACGCCGTTCTCACAAAGCAATCAGGGGCGCGATCACAATCCCCGTGGCTTCACGACCTGGCTTGCCGGAGGCGGGGTGAAGCCCGGCTTCGCCTATGGGGCGACTGACGAGTTTGGATTTCAGGCGGTGGAGAACAAAGTTCACATGCACGATCTCCACGCGACGATCCTCGATTTGATGGGGCTGGATCACGAAAAGCTGACCTACAGCTACGCGGGCAGAGATTTCCGGCTCACCGATGTGCACGGGAAAGTCGTGCGCGAGATCATGGCGTGAGGCTCAACGCTCAAGTGCTGCCACAGACAGCCTGCGAGCGCACTCCGATTTCAAGGTTGATCGTGGAATTGCGATAAAGATATCGATTTGCGGCGGGCAGCCGGCTGGTAGCCACGTCGGGTTTTAGCCTCTGCTACTTCTCAAAGAGCGCTCTGACGCCGCTGTAAGATCCGTCTGGGCGAATAATCCAAAAGCCCTTGTAGTCAGTGTTCACCTTTGGTGGAATTTTGACCGGCTCGTTACAGTAGAGCTGCCAGTAGACGGCATAGGGGCACCCAAAGCTTCTAGCCTTTGCCAGGAGCGAGCTGGTGCGCTCGAAGGCTTCTTCGGGAGTGGACTCAGATTCAGGCAGACCAAATTCACCAACATAGACACCCTTTGCTCCAAACGGCTTTGTCGGTTCTTTGTGCTTAGCTATGAATTGCAGCGCTTCGAAGAACTTAGAGGGGCTGTTTTTCGTGTCCCATGCTGAATATGACACCAAGTCGATCCGCAGATGAGGAAGAACATCTGTCGTGACGCTTGGCGCATTGCTCTCCATCGCCTGAAGGACAAGATTGACTTCGCATGCATGAAAGACCTTAGCGGTAGCGCCTTCCCATTCGTTGCGGGCGCGCTCCACCCCGCGTTGCCTCGCCGCGAGCCAACGAATCATTGATGCCGTTGCCAAGTCTGATGGAATGCCGGCAGGATCGAAACTGCCGCGTAATGCCCAATCCCCTTCCCAGTTCTGGATGACAAAGGTCTTGCCGGTCTTGCCGTATTTCCGAAGGAGGAACCTAGTCAACGAGGCGATGCATTCCTCTTCAGATTTCTCATCCGCGTCGTTCAATCCGTCGCGCCAATAGGCCCCAGGACGTCCCGGCCGAAAGGTGTTCAGAATGAATGTGTCAAAGTCACTGGAAAAGAGGGCACGGAAGTAGGGGGTGTCCGCCAACTCATCGAGACTCTCCACAACAGGCCAATCCGAATGGAAGGCATAGAGTTTCGACGAAGGATTTTCGGTACCGAGGCTCAGCGAGACTTTGATGCATCGAGCGCCCATTTTCAGCGCTGCCGAGGCACCTTCGTTCAAATAGTCTGTTTCAGTAAATGAGTAAAGACCGCCGATGTGCGCGACGCCTAATTCGGTTTCTGCCTGAAGTGGCGACGAGATCGCGAAGACCGAAATAGTCCAAACGATTATTCGAAAAATGCGGTGATGCGCTACCATTTTTTGGCTAAGGTTAAATATGGAACTCTGATAGCGATATTACCCATCGGTTTTTGGGCGCTTTTCCATCTTTACCAAACCGCGCTGTCCAAGCATTGTCAAGACTTTCGGTCTTTTCAAGCCGGCAGCTCTAACTTGAGTCATCTTGTTATTAATCAAGAACGGTTAACTCGCTGATATTTATTCGCCCAGTAACCGCTATCGTGGTTTTCGGCGCCGTGCCTTGCAAGGTTCTATGGCAGTCTGGCGCCCCAGGTTGAAGCGTCGAGGACTGATCCAAGAGCCCTTTGTCCGGTGGATTAACTGAAGTTCGGGTTTCGGTCGGTAAAAATCAGTGCCCACTGGCGATGCTCAACCCGGCCCTCCTCGATTTGATGGGGAGGTATCGCGAAAAGCTAAGCTCCCGCGACGCGGGCAGGGACCTCGGGCTTGCTAATAGGCATGGAAAGGGCGTCTAGCCCCCAATCCTCCCTAGTCTCACTTGAAGCCGGCCAAAAGGGCAGGATCAATCGCTTCGGTATCGCTATCCACGCTCCCGTCCTCATAACCTAGGATATGGTTGCTCCCTCCGGGCAGCGGCAAATAGAGGATGGGTTCAACGATTAGGCTATCGGCAGGAATTTTGCGGTATTGAATTTTAACGTTCTCAACGCTGCCCAAATCAACTGAGAACAAATCGGAGTCGGGAAGATACTTCGGAATCAATTCTTCAAGTGTCTTGGGAAATTCTCCTTCAGGATGATCGGTCGAGAAAACGACCACGGCCATCGCAACCTGCCGGACGTTGGACATGGCTCTCGCTTCGAAGGCTCGATTCTGTGTGCTATTTAAAGTTGGTATCGCAACGGCTGCCACGCTCCCTATCATGACGAAGCCCGTGAACACCCCGATCGCACCGGTGATGATTCCGGCGAGAGCAATGCCCTCGCCTCCTACGGTCTCGGGATTGGCTTTTGCCTTCTTAATTGAGAGCGCGCCGAGAATGATCGCGGGAATCGAACCAAGGATCCAGAGACAGAAAAGGCTGAGAATTCCGAGGACTAAACTCCAAACCGCGCCGGGCGGTGTTTTCTTTCCTTCTCCGCCTTGGACAGGGGTGAGTTGGGGCGTTTCCGTTGTCATCCGAATTGGTTCTAACTGATTTCTAGTTTTTTCCTTCCACTTCTTTGACATGAGCCATGAAGCGCGCGGTCTCTTTTTTCACAACAGGTAGGAGGATATACAAACCGATCAAGTTCGGCACGACCATCGCGAAGAACATCGCGTCGGAGGCATCAATCACGCTCCCTAGTGAGGCGGAGGCGCCAACCACAGTGCAGAGGCAGAAGACAATGCGGTAGGCGAGGATGACGGCTTTATTGTCACCGACGAGATAAGTGATCGCTCTTTCACCGTAGTAGGACCAGGAAATCATGGTGGAGAAGGCGAATAGAATAACCGCAACCATGAGGACGTAGGGGAACCACGGAATTGCTGATGCGAACGCCTCGGAGGTGACTTCGACGCCGACTTCCCACGAGGCGAGGCTTTGCCCGGCATGGGCATCGTAGGTGCCGGTGGAGAGAATCACGAAAGCAGTCAGTGAGCAAACAACGACGGTGTCGAAGAACGGTTCAAGTAGAGCAACGAGACCTTCACTGGCGGGGTGGTCCGTCTTCACGGCCGCGTGAGCAATCGGGGCGGAACCGACACCGGCTTCATTCGAGAAAGCGGCGCGCTTAACGCCCTGGATAAAGACGGCGATGAATCCGCCAGTGATCATGGCGTCCGGATTGAATGCTTCGGAGATGATCCGGCCGAAGACAGCGGGAACCGCACCAATGTTCATGAAGAGAACAACGAGAGCAGCAGCGATATAAATGCCGCACATGAGCGGAACCAGCGTCGAAGTGACCCGCGCAATGCTGCGGATGCCACCAATGATAACGGCTCCCACGAGCACGGCGACGATCAGGCCGAAGATCCAGCCTTGATCAACGAACAACCCGGTGACGGACGAGAACTGAGCCTGTGCCTGATTTACCTGAAACATATTGCCGGCACCGAGCGCACCGCCGACGCACATCACCGCGAAGAAAATGGCGAGGACTCTGCCGAAGGTGCCCATGCCACGCTCCTTTAATCCCTCGCTGAGATAATACATCGCCCCGCCGGAGACTTTGCCGGCTGAATCGATCTTGCGGTATTTCACCCCGAGGGTGCACTCACAAAACTTCGAGGTCATTCCGAGAAAACCGACGAGGATCATCCAGAAGGCGGCACCGGGGCCACCCGCACAAATGGCGATGGAAACACCGGCGATGTTTCCGAGGCCCACGGTTGCCGAGAGAGCGGCGGAAAGGGCTTGGAAATGGGTGATTTCACCCGGGGCATCTTTTCTCGTGTATTTCCCTGTGACGGTCTTAAAGGCGGTTCCGATCGCGCTGAGATTGACGAATTTAAAGTAAAATGTCAGGATCAAGGAGGTGCCCGCGAGCAAAAGTAAAACGATGGGGATGCTTTGACCTGCGACGGGGATGGAATAGAAAACAATTTCCGATACGAAATCGGCAAATGGGCGAAGCACGGAGTCAAGCTTGGCATCGATTGAGTTCTGAGCCTCTTCCGCAAAAGCGGGTAAGGCGGTAAAAATCGACAGGAACAAAAAGAGCGTGAGTTTTCTCATGGATGGCAAATAAAGCACTGCGAAAGATTATTCCAGACCGGAGCCTTCATTGCAACGTGAAAGGCATCTTTTCCGGAAAAGAAACTTTTTATTCAATTTTGACGCCATCTTCTTGCATATTAGCGTCGTATTGCTTAAGAAACCGGAAATGAACGCGCTTTGCAAAACACTTTGTGGCTTTTGGCACTCCTCGATTGGGAAAAAACTGATCGTCGCGGTCACTGGCATCATGTTAGTCGGCTTTCTGATTGCCCATATGGGAGGAAACCTTCTCATTTTTCAGGGGCGTGAATCTTTGAACGATTACGCCTATTTCTTGCATCACTTTCTGCACGGTTGGGGCATCTGGTTGTTCCGCGTTGGACTCATTGTGGCGTTTATCCTTCACATTGTGGCAACGATCTCACTTACGATGCAAAACCGTGCCGCTCGCACAGAGAAATATGCCCACGAGGCGACTTCGAAGGCATCACTCAGTTCGCGCTACATGGTTTGGAGTGGCCTCACCGTGATCGCATTCGTGATTTTTCACATTTTACACTTTACGATTCGAATCGATCCCGATCTCGCTGCGATGAAAGACCCGATGGATCCATCGCGGCACGACGCCTACGGAATGGTCATCGCCGGTTTCCAAAATCCCATCGTGGTTCTCTTCTACATTATTTCGATTTCGTTTCTCTGCTCGCACCTGAGCCACGGCATCGCTTCGATCTTCCAAACACTTGGTCTTCGAACCAAAAAGACGAGAGATCCTATTCAGAAACTGGGCCTCACGGTTTCGATCGTTCTTTGGCTCGGCTTTCTCTCGATCCCGTTTTTAGCTATCTTCGATGTGATCGGAGACGATGAGACCCCAACCAAAGCAGATCCCGTAAAAGTAGAGGTTACCTCCCACTGATTGAACCTCTGATCGCAACCACCCGTATTTTTTTGAAACTCAGCTCGTAACAAATTATGGCATCCAACGGCTCGCTCAATTCTGCTATTCCTGAGGGTCCTCTTCCGGAGAAGTGGACGAACTACAAGAACAAGGCAAAGCTCATCAATCCTTCCAATAAGCGGAAGTTTTCGGTGATCGTTGTTGGATCCGGTCTTGCAGGAGGCTCGGCCGCGGCAACGCTCTCCGAACTCGGTTATCAGGTGAAGTGTTTCTGCTACCAGGACAGCCCGCGGCGCGCTCACTCAATCGCGGCTCAAGGCGGAATCAACGCAGCCAAGAATTACCAGAACGATGGTGACTCAGTCTGGCGTCTTTTTTACGACACGATTAAAGGTGGTGATTTCCGTTCACGCGAAGCCAACGTGCACCGTCTTGCTGAAGTCAGTTCCAATATCATCGATCAGTGTGTTGCTCAGGGGGTCCCTTTTGCCCGCGAATATGGAGGGCTCCTCGCGAACCGTTCCTTCGGTGGCGCCCAGGTTAGCCGGACTTTTTACGCGGCGGGTCAAACCGGTCAGCAGTTGCTCATCGGTTGTTATCAGGCGCTTGAGAAGGAGATTCAAAAGGGCGGCGTTGAAATGTATAAACGCACTGAGATGATGGATCTCGTCGTTGTCGATGATGAAGCGAAAGGGATTGTCGTGCGTGATCTCATCACGGGTGAAGTCACGAGCCATGCCGCGGACGTCGTTATTCTTGCGACAGGAGGCTACGGGAACGTTTTCTACCTTTCGACCAATGCGATGGGTTGTAACGTCATGGCGGCCTTCCGTGCGCACAAGCGGGGGGCCTATTTCGCCAACCCTTGTTACACACAGATCCACCCTACCTGTATTCCGGTGAGCGGTGATTATCAGAGTAAATTGACTCTCATGTCCGAATCGCTCCGAAATGACGGACGAATCTGGGTGCCCAAGTCAAAGGAAACAGCGGAGCAAATCAGGAAAGGCGAGCTTGCCGCCTACGACGTTCCTGAGGAAGATCGAGATTACTATCTGGAGAGAAAGTATCCGTCTTTCGGTAACCTCGCCCCTCGCGATATTTCTTCACGGTCAGCTAAAGAAGTTTGTGACGAGGGTAGGGGCGTTGCGGCAACCGGGTTAGGCGTCTTTCTCGATTTTCGTGATGCGATCGACCGCCTCGGCGAAGACACGATTCGCTCCCGCTATGGAAACCTTTTCCAGATGTATGAGAAGATCTCCGGCGACAATCCTTACAAGGAGCCGATGAAGATCTATCCTGCGGTTCACTACACGATGGGTGGGCTCTGGGTTGATTACAATTTGATGTCTAATTTGAAAGGACTGCACGTTCTCGGAGAGGCCAACTTCTCCGATCACGGCGCGAACCGTCTCGGTGCAAGTGCTCTCATGCAGGGGCTTGCTGATGGGTATTTCGTGATTCCAACGACGCTTCCTAATTATCTCGCCGGGGTTAAGCCCGGAACAGTGACAACCGACGCGCCTGAATTCAAGGCGGCGGAGGCTGATGCCAAGGAGCGGATTGATAAGCTGATGAATATCAAAGGCACCAAGCCTGTTGACCTGTTTCACCGCGAACTCGGACTTCTCGTCTGGGATGAATGTGGCATGGCGCGGAGCAAGGAGGGCCTCGAGGCTGCACTCGCGAGAATTCCTGCGATTCGTAAGGATTTCTGGGAAAATGTTAGAATTCCCGGGAAAGCGGATTCGCTCAACATGGAGCTGGAGAAGGCTGGCCGCGTTGCTGACTTTATCGATTTTGCCGAGCTGATGTGTCACGATGCGTTGGATCGTGAAGAGAGTTGTGGTGGCCACTTCCGAATCGAGCATCAGTTCACACCGGATGACGAGGCGGTCAAAAGCGGCTTTACGAACGATGGCGAAGCGAAGCGCCGCGACGACGAGTATTGCTATGTCTCCGCCTGGGAATCAAACGGGCCCGGAAAAAAGCCCACTCTCCACAAAGAGGAACTCGAGTTTGAAAGTGTCGAACTTTCAGTCCGCAGTTACAAATAAGCCAGTCTCTGACGTAACCTAGATTACCCACTTAACATTGCATGAATCTCACACTTAAAGTCTGGCGTCAGGAAGGACCTAACGAAACGGGTCGCATTGAAACCCATGAAGCCGAGGGCATTCCCGGGGAAGCGTCTTTCCTTGAGATGCTGGATATCGTAAATAGGCGGATCATCACCGAGGGAGGAGAGCCAATTCTCTTCGATCACGACTGCCGTGAAGGCATTTGTGGCTCCTGCTCTCTGACGATTAATGGCATTCCTCACAGCAAAGACACAGGGATCACGACTTGCCAGGTGCATATGCGCCGCTACCGCGATGGAGATACGATTTGGATCGAGCCATTCCGTGCTCGCGCTTTTCCTATCGTCAAGGATCTCGTTGTTGATCGGTCCTCTTTTGACCGCATCATCTCTTCAGGCGGCTACATTTCGGTGCGAACCGGCTCTGCTCCGGATGCGAATGCAACCCCCGTCAATTTCGAGGATGCGACGGATTCATTCAACTCTGCCACCTGCATTGGTTGTGGCGCTTGTGTTGCTGCCTGCAAGAACGCGAGTGCGATGCTGTTTGTCGGAGCCAAGGCGAATCACCTCAACCGTCTTCCCCAGGGGGAGCCGGAGAAAGACAAGCGAACCCTTGCGATGGTTCGAACGATGGACGGGGAAGGATTTGGCAACTGCACCAACCAATACGAATGCGAAGCGGTCTGTCCGAAAGAGATCAGTGCTGATGTGATTGCTAAACTGAATCGTGACTACGCCTCTGCTGTGGCTCGCGAAGCGGTTAATTAAATATCCGCTGTTTTCCTCAGTGATCCAAACCAACCTGTCATTCACAGAATCCACAGGGACTGATCAAAGTGGCGCTCGATCAAGCGACCTTCTTTTACTGTTAATTCCGGCCCCGTGGCATTCCGCAATCCACAGTAGAATCCACAGGGACAGGTTAGCAATCCACAGGGACAGGTTAGGGACACAATCGACAGGGACAGGTTAGAGTGGCGCTGCATCAAGCGACTTTCCTATACCTTGATCGGTGAGCGCCGTGACCCCGCTCTCTGGACATCCAGACGCCACACAACACACGTTTCAGGTCCCGCAGAAATCCCGCAGGGACAGGCCCCGGAGAAGAATCCACAGGGACAGGAGAAGAATCCACAGGGACAGGTTAGAGGTGCGCTGCATCAAGCTACTTTACTATACCTTGATCGGTGAGGGCCGTGACCCCGCTCTCTGGACATCCCGACGCCACACACTAAACGTTCCAAATCTCAAGGGACAGGTCGGAATATGGCGCTGCATTAAAATCCCGCAGGGACAGGCCCCGGGAACTGGTGGCAGGGCACACCAGGCGAATGGAGACGCCCCACGAACTCGCAGACTTCCCCACGTTCTCAGCAGGCTGACGGGAGATCCTTTCGTCTAGCGCAAAACAGCTTCGAGGGAAAACTGTAGCGTCCTTGTTTTCAGAACCCCGGTTTTCGACCGAAACCCCACCATTTCAGAGCGGTCCAGTAGATTCATCGCTCAGAGCCTTGACCCTAACTTGTTTTTATGGCCAAATCTCTCCATGAAGACAAAATCTCACCTTTTCTCCCCCTCAATCACGGGAGTACTGACGCACCGTTAAAGCCCTTGAAAAAGCAAATTCGTATCATTTCATTTTGGATTCTCTCCATCGCTCTTCTCTTTCTTGGTGAGTCATCCTTTAGCCGGGAGTTCACCAGTCAGGATGGCCGACAGGTAAACGGGGAAATCCTGGCCCATGCCGGAAACCAGATCATCCTTCAAATCGGGGTGAAAGAGTTTGTCGTTCCGGCAGCGAATTTCTCCCTCGAAGATCAGCAATATATTAAAGAGTGGATCGAAAAGAATCCCGATGCGGTTCGGTTCAAGTTCGGCTTCTTCTTTGATCTGGAGAAAGAAAGAAACGAGGGAAGCCAGGGCAAGGCACCCGGATCAATGACGGATGATAAGTTGAAAACGATTCCCTACACGTATGAAATGATCGTCTTCAACCGCGAGGTCGCGGATGTCGCAGACATGGAGGTTCGATATGAAATCTATATTGATGACTTTGTCGATATTCGAAGAAACGCCTTCACAAGTATGGCGGTGGGCGGAGCGAAGAAAGCGAGGTTGGAAACCGTCGCAGGGAAATTCACGGTTGAAAAACTGACTGCTGGCGGTCGCGTCGATTTCTTCCGTTCCTTTGATACAGAGTTCTATATCGACCGGGATGCCGGGCGCGTCGATGAAGCGGCGACGGACAAGGTCCTCGGGGCAAGACTCCGGCTCTATGTGAACGGGAAGATGGTCGGTGAAGAAATCGTTGAAGAGCCCTCGAGTCGCGGCCTCAAGGACGTTCCCTGGCAGGAAATGGAGCCGTCTGAGGGCACCGAAATCAAAAACTGAAGAGGGTTGGCTCGGTGATTTGCCCCTGTTGTCCCAGTTCACCCGGACGGAAATTTCAGGGGAGATGCTCCGGGAATTGCAGACATGGCCACTTCCAACCTGCTCGCGACAAGCACCCCGAACTTTAAAAGTCTGCTGGAGGACGGGCGCGCCGAAAGAGTGCCGTCATTCCAGCGGGACTGCACCCCCCTCAATCCCAATAGGACCGACCCGCCGGTAAGAACTCCTTAAAAAAGCAAGTTCCTGTCAGTTATTTCATAATGTTTGACAGTGCTAAATCAATGGCGATCCGGCAGGGCCTCAATATGATGCTCAACGGTCGCTACGGAAAAATCACCGAACTGGTTCTTGATTCAAAAAGCCGGCGGATTGATCTCCAGATTATGCTGAATGGTGAAGCGACTGCAGTTGATGTTGCGGTCGGTCGCTATGAAATTAATGCATCAGATCCGGAGCGGCCTGTCATTGTTTTGACCCAAATCATAGCATCGCGGCAATGGATCCAGGAACTGGCTTCCTACAATATTGAGGGAAAACTGATCGACATACCTCCGAAGCTTGGCGGAGTCGTGAAAATGATTCTTTAACCTTTTATTTTGACTGATTTCACACCCGCCTGACAACCCCATGCCATCTGTCAGTAAGCGTGATTTCGGCCTTGTGCCGCCCCGAGCGTATCGCTTACGATGCCATTCCATGAATTTGAAACTGCTTGCCGTTGCTCTTTTTTCGATCTCGACAACCCCATGCTCTCAAGCCAACGACTGGCTGACTTGGCGCGGCCCAAATGGAAACGGGTCGGCAGAGGCAGAACAGGACCCACCCATCAAATTCGAAAAGCCGAAGTGGTCGCTTGATCTCGCAGGACGAAGCCATGGCACGCCAATCGTGGCAAAAGGTCGCGTTTATCTCGCCGCAGCAGATGAGGAGAAGCAAACTCAATCCGTTTTGTCTTTTGATCGGGAAACCGGAAAAGAAATTTGGAAAACGGTTGTTCATGAGGGCGGCTTCACACAAAAGCTGAACAAAAAAGGAACCTGGGCTTCGTCATCTCCAGCAACTGATGGTGAACGAATTTTTATCAATTTCGTGAACGGGAATTCAGCATTCACAACGGCACTCAATCTCGAGGGCAAGCAGTTGTGGCAGACAAAAATCTGCGACTACAAAGTTCACCAGGCTTACGGCTCTTCCCCCACAATTTACGAAAATCTCGTCATTGTCTCCGCCGACAACAAACTGGGCGGTGCCATCAGCGGCCTCGACCGGAAAACCGGCGATGTCATTTGGACTGTGAAACGCGGCAAAGAACCCAACTATCCATCGCCAATTGTTTTGAAGGCGGCAGGGAAAGATCAGCTGTTTATGACAGGAACAAACAAAGTCACCAGCATTGATCCCGCAACCGGTGCTATCAATTGGGAAATCGACGGCGCAACGACCGAGTGCGTGACCACCACAGTGACGGATGGAAAGCGAATTTACAGTTCCGGCGGTTATCCGAAAAATCACGTGGCCGCGATCGAAGCAGACGGTTCCGGAAAAATTTCCTGGGAGACCAACGATAGAATTTATGTGCCTTCGATGTTGATCAACGATGGCTTTCTTTTTGCGGTGATGGATGGGGGCGTCGCGATTTGCTGGAACGCTGAGACGGGTGAACAACAGTGGAAAGCCCGCCTTGGAGGAAACTTCAGCGCATCTCCAGTGCTTGTGGGGGAAAACATTTATGCAGCCAATGAATCTGGGACCGTTTACGTTTTCAAAGCCATCATCAGTGGCTTGGAGGTGATTTCCGAGCAAAAAGTGGGCGACGCCATTTTCGCATCCCCGGTTATCTGCGGTGGCGAGGTATTTTTAAGAGTCGCTGATTTTGCTGGCGACAAACGAAGCGAGCGACTGGTGTGCTTTGGGAAGTAAAAGCCTGACAAAGCAAACTCCAATCAGTGGGGAACAATTTTTTCTTCTCTCGACCCAAGAAAGAGCAAGCACGCACGCAAGATAAGGTGTAGTAAAGCAGTCGAAAAATATGGCAAATTTAGAAATGGATGGCGGCATCAAGATCTACCTTCGGGAGATTGGGAAGACTGCCCTACTTACTCGCGAGGAGGAAGTTCAGCTCGCGGACCGGATTAAGAATGGTGACCGCGAAGCGCGTGCTCATATGATCAAGGCTAATCTACGCCTTGTCGTAAAGATCGCGCAGGATTATGCCAACTATGGCCTGCCCTTGCTCGACCTCATTTCAGAGGGCAACATCGGCTTGATGAAAGCGGTCGAGCGATTTGACCCCAACAAGGGCGGTAAACTCTCCACCTATGCCGCATGGTGGATCAAACAGTCCATAAAGCGAGCTTTGGCTAACCAGAGCAAGACAATCCGTCTTCCCGTCCACATGGTGGACAAAATTTCGAAGATGCGCCGTGTTGCAATGGTGCTCAGCGAAGAGCTTGGCCGCGAACCTACCGACGAAGAATTGTCTGAAGAGATCGGAATCGACCGCGCCAAGCTTTCGCATCTCAAGTCTGCGGCTCTGCGCCCGGCATCCCTTGATGCCCCTATCGGCGACGATGACAGCACCCAGTTCGGCGAGATCATCGGCGACGAGAAGGCGCTGACTCCTTTGGAGCTCCTGAGCCACAAGAATATGCATATGCAACTCGACGACCTCCTTGAGGTTCTCGACGAGCGTGAGCGAAAAATCGTCGATGCCCGATTTGGCCTAGCCGGTCAAAAGCCTAAAACCCTCGAAGAAGTGGGTCAGGAATTCGGCGTCACTCGCGAGCGAATCCGCCAGCTCCAGAACATCGCACTCAAGAAGCTGCGTCGCGCTCTTCAGAAAAAGGAAGATCCCGGACCACGCCCGCTCCGCAAGGCAGGTGAACCCGACGACGACTTTTTCCGCGAACAATAAGAAGAGACTGCCTTGGCAATCTGATCAAAGACCGGAAGATTCAATTTCGAAAAACGTGAGGTGAGAGCCTCGCGTTTTTTTGTAAACAAAATTCCAGGGCAAAATTCCGAGGAAATTCCGAGGGACAGGCCCCGCAAAATCCTAATTCCGAGAATTCCGAGGGACAAAATTCCGAGGGACAGGCCCCGCAAAATCCTAGATCTCACAGAGATCTCACAGGGAAAGGTCACTTATTGAACAATGTTCTTGTGAACAGTCATGATGTGTGTGCATGATCTCTCCATGAGACAATCACGTATCCGAGGGGAGGGGAAAAGTTACTATCACTGCTTTTCCCGGATCGTGGACCGCCAATTCGTTCTGCACGACCAGGAAAAAGAGCATTTTATCACTTTAATGCGGAAGTTGGAGGCCTTTCATGGAATGCGAGTGGTCACTTATTGTGTCATGTCCAATCACTTCCATTTGCTCATTGAAGAACCTGACAGGCAAATCGTCAGGGCCCTTGACGCAGATACGATACTCCAGCGGATCGGTTTTCTCTATCATGGCACCACCGTAAGAACAATCCGAGAAGAGTTGAAACGTGCCCGTGACGCAGGAAATAACGGGTGGGAAGAGCAGATTTTAGATCGTTTCCGCCGCCGCATGGGGGATTTACCGGAATTCATGAAGGATCTTAAACAGCGCTTCAGCCAATGGCACAACCGAAGGCAAGGCCGCAAGGGCACCCTTTGGGAAGACCGTTACCATAGCGTTTTGGTGGAAGGGGATGCCAAGGCGCTTATGACGATGGGAGCCTACATTGACCTCAATCCTATTCGCGCAAATATGGTTGCCAAAGTGGAGGACTATCGCTGGTGTGGCTACGCTTCTGCGGTGGGAGGAAACAAGTTGGCACGTCGTGGCCTGGGTAGACTCCTGACTACGGCAGACAATGTTAGCGGATCTGATTTTGAGGGAAGATGGCCTGAGACCGCCGTGACGTATCGTCTCTGGCTTTATCATGAAGGGGAGGAACGTGAGATTTCTGAAGAAGGGCGAGCCAATCGAAAGAAGGGCTTCTCCCCGGAGGAAGTGGAAAAAGAAGGGGAGCGGCAAGGACGTATAACAGTCGCTGAGGCGATTCGTCATCGTGTTCGCTATCTGACGGACGGAGCCGTATTAGGCAGCGAGAGTTTCGTGAATCGGGTCTTCGAGCGAAATCGAACGAAGTTTGGAAAGACACGTCAAAGTGGGGCCCGCGCAATGCGTGACGCGAATTGGAACGGGCTGTGCGTGATTCGTGACTTACGGGATGAAGTGATTGCTCCGGCGCGGGCATCACGGGATGGGTGAGTATCCCTCTCGGCCCTTCAGGCACTCCTGAAGTTGCCCGCGACCAGGTCGCTCCACCGGACGAGTCCGTGTTTGTGAGGTGAGAAACCAGAGAGACGAAGAGTTGCGCCCAACGGCTTCGCTTAAAGTGCTTGGTGAGTTGGATCGAGGCAGGGAAAGCACATTTGAGCCGATAACGGTGTAAGGAGAGGGCGCTAATCTGGCCAAATTCTTATTTTCCGTTCAGAGGCAGCAAAATGATCAGCAAAGGGATATGTCCTGACAATAAATAGCCTGACCCCATAGCAAGAGAGCAAGAGGAGTTCTGTGCTTTTTTCGATCCAATTGTGTGAAGTCAGGGACTTAGCCCTCTTTACTCTCCGATTTTACCAACGAGGTGGCTGGGGACTCGCTCGACGCCGGCGGTGTGCGAGTCTGCCAGTTCTTTGAGCGACTTCAACACCTCGGGATTTGATGGTGCGACATCCCACTGCTCGCCGGGATCAAGACCGAGATGATAAAGGAGGGGAGGTTCGTGAATTTCTGCTTTTTTCTGACTGGTGTAGCTGGTCTTCGTCTTGAAGTGGGCTTTGAATTGTCCTTTTCTCACGGCGTAGAGCTGCTCACCGTGATAGTAAAACATCTCGTCGCGTGGCCCGGTCTCCGTTTTGCCTTTGAGGAAGGCTGAGAGATCGTATCCGTCGAAGGTCCGGTCATCGGGCAGTGATCCTCCCGCTAGGCTCACGAAGGTGGGGAGCAAGTCGAGGGTCGCTCCCATGTCATGGATGATCTGTGGCTCGATCGTACCGGGCCAGGCCATGATCGTGGGCTCACGCATGCCGCCTTCCCAGGTAGAGCCTTTTCCGTCGCGCAGCATGCCAGCGGTTCCGCCGTGATGTTTAAACTTCAGCCAGGGGCCATTATCAGAGGTGAAGACGACGAGGGTGTCTTCGCTGACGCCCGCTTCATTGAGTGCTTTCCTGACTTCACCGACGGACCAATCAATCTCCTCGATTACGTCTCCGTAAATGCCGGCGGTCGAGGTGTCTTTGAAATCTTTTCCTCGAAAGAGCGGGATATGCGGAAGGCTGTGCGCCAGATAGATAAAGAAGGGTTCATCGCTGAACTCGCCAATTTTTTTGATGGCTTCTTCAGTGTAGCGTCTAGTGATCGTGGTCTGATCGGCAGGGCGCTCGATGATCTCTCCGTCCTGCATCAGTGGCACGTTGTAGAGTGAAAAGTCTTCATTTTCAGCGAGCTCAAAATGGCTTTCTCGGCGAAGCATGTCCATGTCGTTGGAGTAGGGGATTCCGAAGTAAGTTTCAAAGCCGTGACTGGTGGGCAGAAACTCGGGGAGATGGCCGAGATGCCATTTTCCGACCGCGGCGGTTCGATAGCCTTCTTTCTTCAGCGCAGAAGCGATCGTGATCTCGGTATGGGGCAGACCTCCTGAGGAATCAGGAAAAAGAACCCGCCGGGTGTCTGAGCACATACCGTTACGGATCGGGAGTCGTCCCGTGAGCAGTCCTGCGCGGCTTGGTGTGCAGACGCAGGCTGCGACGTAGAAGTTGGTCCACTTTTGCCCCTCGGCTGCCATCGCATCGAGGTTTGGCGTTTTAATAGTCGGATGCCCGAAGGTGGAAAGGTCGCCGTAGCCAAGATCGTCACAGAAGATGACAACAAAATTGGGCTGGTCTGCACCGAACGAAGTCGATGCAAAGGCGAGTAGGGCGATTAGAGAAAAGAGTCCTGCTTTCATGAGTGCGCCAGTGTCTCTATCAAGGCGGGATTTGGCAATCACTTTTGAGGGCTTCTTCCCGCATTGCGTGACGACGCTTTGACTGAGGATCGATTGACACGGACCGCCGCTGAGGAGAGCATAGGAAACGCTATGACCAACGCATCGGATTCCGCCGCCATCCTGGAAGCTTCAGGCAAGAAACAATCGACTCAGCAGGAACGCTTTGAGAAGGTTCGGACCCTGGTCCATTCCGATTCTGGCTCTGCTTCGAAAGCGCTTGCTCAAGAGGTTGCTGAAATGATCCGGTCACGCCAGGCTTCAGGTGAGAATTTCGTGATCGGGCTCGCGACGGGTTCGACTCCGGTTCCTTTCTATCGAGAGCTGATTCGTTTGCACACGGAAGACGGATTGAGTTTTCATAATGTGACGACCTTCAACCTCGACGAATACTATGGGCTGACTCAGGGACACCCTGAGAGTTACTTCCGGTTCATGCGGGATCAGCTTTTCGATCACGTCGATATCCCGGAGGAGCAAATTAACATCCCCGATGGAACGGTCGCACTGGAGGCGGTATATGCTCACTGTCTTGATTACGAAAGTCGCATTGATGCCGCGGGCGGGCTCGATCTGCAGATTCTCGGTATTGGACGGACCGGTCACATTGGCTTCAACGAACCAGGTTCGTCGAAGGATTCCATCACACGCATGATCACGCTCGACCGGGTGACCCGTCAGGATGCCGCGGCCGATTTCATGGGGGTGGCGAATGTGCCGCGTTCTGCGATAACGATGGGAGTGGGAACGATTTTGAAGGCGAAGCGTCTCGTTCTCATGGCCTGGGGCGGAAACAAGGCGGAGATCGTTCGGGAGGCTGTTGAAGGAGAGGTCACCGATCAAATTTCGGCGAGTTTCCTGCAGGAACACGATAATGCTACCTTTCTGATTGATGCGGCCGCTTCGACTGCTCTGACGCGCTTTCAGTTTCCGTGGCTGGTCGGAACGGTGAACTGGGATGACCGCATGAGAAAGCGCGCCGTGGTTTGGTTGTCAGGTAGAATGGGCAAGCCGATTTTGAAGCTTGTCGACGAAGACTATAACGAGCGTGGCGCAGGGGAGTTGCTGGCGTCGACCTCGCAGGAGGCCTACGAGGTGAACATTGGTGTCTTTAATAATGTGCAGCACACTATTACTGGCTGGCCAGGTGGCAAAAAGGACTCGGATGACGCCCATCGGCCGGAACGAGCCTTTCCGTTTCCGAAACGAATTCTGGTCCTGAGCCCGGAGCCTGCCGATGCGTTTATCGGAATTGGTGGGACGCTCGAGCGTTTGATAGAGCAGGGACACACGGTAAAGCTAGTCTTTCAAACGTCGGGCAACTTGCGGGTAGCGGATGGTGCGGCGCTCAATTTTGCCCGTGTCGTGCTGGAAATGGCCGAGGAGGAATCTCGAGGCGATGACAACTGGGAGAGCCAGAAAAGTTATGCGAACAGCATTCTTGAAGCGATCAAAGAGAAGGGTGAGTTCGGGATTGATCCCGAGCGGGTGCGTAGACTGAAGGGGCTGATTTTGAGAGGGGAAGCTCGTGATGCCGCAACAGTGTGCCGACTCGAAGCGGCTGATTCTGAGTTTATTGACCTGCCTTTTTACGAAAAAGGGAGATACCGTCGATTTCAAAGCACGGAAGATGATACGTCGCTAATGAACGGGGTGTTGAATGAGTTTGAGCCTGATATTGTTTTCGCGACAGGCGACGCCGGTGACCCCAGTTCGGTGCAGTCGATTGGATTCCGAGCTTTTGAATCGGCCTGGAATGAACTAAATGGTGCCGCGTGGCGTCGTGATTGCAATGTTTGGCTCTATCGGGGAAGGGATCGTGCCTACGAGGCGCATGAGATTGAGATGGCGGTGCCGATGAGTCCAGATCAGATGGATCGTAAGGCGGAGTCGATTCGCAAGTTCATTTCGATTGGTGATGATGATCAAAATGCGCTGACCCGTAACCGGGATGCTGCGGCGATTTATGATGCTCTCGGGATGGCTGAATATGAAGCGATCGAAGCCTTCCAGAAATGGCCCTACGGCATATGAAGATTCTTCCGGTGAAGGTGAAACCCGGCTCAAGGCGTCCGGGAATCATCGAGCTGGAAGGGGGAATTCTGGAAGTCAGAGTGAAAGCGCCCCCAGTGGATGGAAAGGCGAACGCGGAGGTTTTGACGGCGCTCGCTAGGCACTCGGGGTGAAGCGACGCCAACTGGAAATCAAAACTGGATCGGCTTCAAAATTGAAGCGAATTGTGATTTCAGATTGAGCTCTGCGCTAGAGCCCGAAGATCGGCGCGGGGACAAGGAACGCGTGCTGCTCGAGCAGGCTCAAAGTGCCGTGCCAGCTGAAATATTGCGTCAGCGAGACGACAAAGACGTAGGCTGCGGTCACAGGAATAAATCCGAGGCGGGCGGTCCATCTTGCGACCCAATGGCAGTGTGTTTCTCTTTTTTCAGCGCGTGAAACGGCCCATCCGAGGCAGAGCCGTGCCGGAAATATGAAGAGCACGAACAGGACATTCGGAAGCCAGGCAACTTCTCGCGGGGCGAGTTCGATTTTGAGGAGGTAGAGAGGAATTGCAAAGAGCAAGGTGACAAAGAGGGCGATCCAGAAAGCAAATGGCGCCTTTCGGAAAAGCTGCCTTGCTGAGCGGAGGGAGAGGAATTCACGGAATTCTCCCGTCATCGCAAAATGGGTCTGAAGAAACGGAACGTAGAGCACCGCAAAGGCGAGGAGGATTCCTCCGATGAGTGAGCCCATCAAGACAATCGCATTGTTTCCAGCGCTCCCTGCTCCCACCATGATAAGGAGCGGTAAAGCGAGCCAGATAGCCGCACCGGCGAAACCCCGGAGCCCCAACCAGAAGAGGGCTGGTATGCCTGCTGCATTCCATTTTTCCTTCACTGAGTGAAGGAATGGCTTTAGCGAATGCGGCTCTCCCAGCCAGCGAATCAATCGAATAGGAGCCGGCCAGAGGAAGTGCCTGAATTTTCCTCCGCGAATCACGGCCCAGAGAAGATGGAGTGTCACCAAAACAATCATCATCGCAAGGAAAACACGAAGATTGTTAGCTGATTGGCTCCCTGCTTCAATCAATTCAGCATCCTGCCAAAAACTATGAACGAGGCGAAGCGGAAGTATCCAAAGCCAACAGGCAAGAATCACTTTTCCGAGAGCGGAAAATCCACGGAGTCCTATAAATCCGTCACGGAGACGACCTGAGTGAGCGACTCTTCCTGATGCCTCGAGAAGATATCCCAGACTGATGAGATTGAGCACAGGGATCACGGAAATTGAGGCTAGACCCAGAACAAGCGTTACAAATCCAAATAGGTTCTCAAGTAAGGACGTAGCTCCTGCGAGGACGCGACGAATCCTCCCTGATTTCTGCTCCCGAGGGAGCGCGGGCGGCTGGATTGGAAAGGGAGACGATTCGGCAAGCATTTATACAATCGGAAGACGCGACTCTTCCGGTAATCGTTACAAAACATTTGTTTCATCGCAGGCCGTCCTGCCAATTAAACGCCCCGAAGTGTTGCGGTAGTTGCTGCAATTAACGCCCCGAAGTAGAAGCCGCTGCCTCAGTGGCATCGTCAGATACGTCCTCTTCTAACACTTCATCTTCACGAAGGAACCGCAGTTGCTGAATGGAGCGCTCGTCTGCCTCGATCACCTCGACTCGATAGCCGGCGACACGGGTTTCTTCTCCGTCGATGGGAAGGCGCCCAAATTGGTTCGTGAGGAAGCCTCCGACAGTACTCACGTCAGGGTCTTCGAGATCAAGGTCGGCCACTTCGTCGCAGAGTTCATGAAGAGGGACCCAGCCTTCAACCTTGAACTCATCATCGCTGATGCGCTCAAACCCGCCTTCTTCAGGATCATCAAATTCGTCACGAATCTCGCCCACCACCTGATCGAGAACGTCATCAAACATGACGAGTCCGATCGATCCGCCAAATTCATCGACAACAAGGGCGAGGTGTGCCCGCTCGGCAAGGAAGCGCTTCAGCATCTCATCGAGTGGAAGGTCTTCCGAAACCCTTATGAGATCACGTTTCAACGCGAACAAGTTCGGCGCCTTTTTATCCATTTCCCCGAGAAGATCTTTGATGTGAATGAGACCGAGCGTGGTGTCGAGGTGACGATCAACGAGGGGGAAACGGGTGTGTTTTGAATCCAGAGCAATCTGTAAATTCTCGCGAAAGGTCCGATGCACATCGAGGGCGATGACGTCATTTCTCGGGGTCAAAATGTCGCGAACAATCAGTTCATTCAATTCCAACGCATTGATGAGAATCGTTTGCTCAGTCGGAGTCACTTCCTGAGCACGTCCTGTCTCTTCAACAAGAAATCGAATTTCAGCTGTCGTATGGGTGACCGTACCGTTCTCGATCGGGGCAAGGCGAAAGAGAGATTTCAGGAGAAAGTCGGACGTTTTATTGATTGCCCAGATAGGGGCGGCGAAGAGGTGGTAGAAGAGGGTAACCGGCTTGCTGAAAGTGATGACGGTGCCAACGGTTTTTCGCAGGCCAAATACCCGTGGAATTAGTTCACCAAAGGTCATGTGGAAGACGGCGAGAATGCCGAGACTGATCACAAATCCAATGATGGAATGGTAACTCGTGGGTAGAGCAATCAGGTTGAAGGCAGGCTCCAGAAATGAAGCAATAAATGGGGTTCCAACCGCTCCGATGATGAGGCTAGATATCGAGATGCCGAGCTGACATGCTGAAATGTAGGCATTCAGATTACCTGACATTTTCAAGGCTCTATCGGCTCCTTTTCGGCCATTGCTTGCCGCTTCCTCAATCTGAGAAACATGCACTTTGATCAACGCAAATTCGGACGCGACGAAGAGCGCATTGAGAAGAAGGAAAAAAACCAGAATGAGAATCGATACAAGGGTGCCGGGAAGTTGGATCGTAAGCTCGGACAGCAATGCGCTGTTGAAGGAATCAGCCTGAAAAGGCAGAAAAGAAAGGGTGGTCATTCAGGTCTCTAGAATTCAGCGCCTGCAAAAATACAGTTCAAGTAAAGGCGGCGGAAAACGCGAATTTTACAGCGGAACTCGCAAAAATACCAGTGAATTCTGAACGCGTCTTAGTCACTTGGGGGGAAGGGGAGAACCATCGGCAATCCACTGGGAACGCTCTCAGGGATTGTCGACCCGAGATCGCGTGCTGAGGGGCTGGTGAGAGCTTTCAAAAACTCAACGAGATCGCTCACTTCTCCGTCCGAAGAGAATGTGGGAAGTTTGTGCTCCGGAGCCATCGTCTTTTTGACCAGCTTGATGACTTCTTTGCTATGATGTACAGCACCGCGGAATTCGGGCTCCAATTGTCCCGCGTCGTAATTGTCGAGTTCCGACCCGGGGCTCAGTTGATGTCTCACTGCTGCTTCGAGACTGGCGTAAGCCCCGTTGTGCATGTAGGGAGCGGTTAGCTCGACATTCCGAAGAGGGGGCGTTCTAAACTTAAATCTGTCTTCGAGGCCGAAATCGCTGCGCAGAGTGATCCCGATATCGTAGTCCTCCCGGGGATTGGGTCCGGGACCAATCGGGATCACTCCCATGTTGTAGTGTTTTTGATCTGTCAGGAGCTTCCCACTATGGCAGGAGACGCAGTTCGCTTTTCCGTAAAACAGGAGGGCGCCCCGAATCTGGACCTCATTGAGGGCATCCGCTTCGCCGGAGAGAAAACGGTCAAAGGGGCTGTCAAAGAAAGAGAACGCGTCGATCTCGAAGGCGGCAATCGCATTGGCGGCATGGGCAAAGTGCAGTTCGTCCTGTGCCACCTCTGGGAACGCCACTTGGAACATTGTCTGATACTTTTCAATTTTCATCAGCCTCTGGACAAGAGCCGCCCAAATTTCCTCTTCATTCTGGCCGAGGACTGCTCCCACTTCATTGTGAGCGCCAGCAGCGTCCTTTTCACCCTTCGTGCCGCGCATCTCTGCATTGGATAAAACCGGCATCATTGCCTGAGCCGCGAGCACATTCTCGATGATGTCGGGCATTACGACCTGAAAGTAATTCTCAGTTTTGGTAAGACGTGACTGATTCACGACGAATTTTCCGTCTTCGCGTTGGTAGGCGCGGCTGTCCCAAAACATGGAGTGCCATTCCGGGTCTCCACGGTTGAAAAGTTCCGGTGCATTGCGAGGGGTGAAAGGGTGTGCGGCGCTGCTAAGATTGAAGCCCATCAGCACAGGGTCACGACCTTCGACATCAACGAGGCGCAGTCCTTCAGGCATACGACGTCCTTTGTCCACGTAGGCCCTTGTTCCAACGGAGCGGGAGCGACCATCAGCAGTGGCGGTGAGAGGGTGATGGCAGGTGGCGCAGGAAACGTCACGGTTACCACCAATAAGAGGATCAAAGAAGAGGGCCTGCCCAAGTTCGATAATTTCCTTGGAATACTTTTGTTTTGGCTCCAGGGGCTCAACCTGATGCGCTTCGAGTAGTGCATGGAGTTGCGCAACGGGATCCGACTCGTCGGCAGCAATGAGAGGGATCGGGGCAATTCCTCCGGCGATAAACAAGCCGAGGATCCCGGTCAAAGCGCTACCTGCTGTCTGATTCAACCTCAAGAATACGTTTTTCATCAATTGTCATTTAGCATTGGCACTTATGTAGACGCTTCAGCGGCTTGTGCCGGATGCTTTTGAATTAGGCCACGAGTTTTTTATTTACGATCCAGTTCGAGAAATTTCGCTTCCGGCGCAGCCTTAGTTATACTGTTCTTGCCATCAGGCCAGCGAACTGTGACCGATGTTTGCTTCGTAGTGCCTTTGGGAACGGCGAAGATCAAGTCCGATCCAGATTGCCCTAAGTAGCTGCCGCCGGCGTATATCTCCGCGGTTTGTGGAGCGAGATCACCGGCTGATACCGTAATTTTGGCACCAATCCCGTTGGGATTTCCAGGAGCTCCCTTCAGCCGGATCCTCAAAGGCGAACTGGGTGATCGATCTGCGAGATCATTCACAAAAATCTGAGGATCGGCATCGTTAACGCCAACGATAAAGTCTTCCCATCCATCGAGATTTACATCAATTGCAGCGAGGCTCTTGGCATCACCTGGAACGACGAGCCCGCTCTCGTGGTGCCAGATTAATTTAAAAGGTTCTGCAGGATTCCCCGTGCCCTTCAAGAGAGTGCTGAGGCCACCATCGAGACGCCCTTGCTCTGCCGTAATATTGAACTGGTTCTGCACGATGTAACAATCGCAGAGGCCGTCGAGATCGATATCACGGAGCACAATTCCAAATCCCGGTGAAATCTGAGCGAGAGAGGGCAATGGCGTCACCTCAAAGCGTCCCGTTCCGTCGTTCACGAGAAGCGAGCTATCCATGTTATTCGCTCTGAACTGAGTTGATTTCTGGAGCTTATCGAGATCGTAAATGCCGGAAAGTGGGAGTGAAGCGTAATTGTGGAAAGTCTGTATTTTGTCAGCAATGAATGGCATCGCACTCGCGGAAGCCATGAACCCGCGACGGGGATAACAAATTGTCTTGTCGTTCTCGGTGAGAAAGCGGGCCTCGACGATATGCGACTTCCCTGAATTGTCGAAGTCCCCGAAGAAGATCAATTCCGGTGACTCGAGACTCGCATCATAGGTCGAATTGCGCCCCAGATTGGTCGCTACGTAGTCGATGTCCCCATCGTTATCGATGTCACGTCCGTCGATTCCCGTCCACCATCCATGAGAGTCGAGGCCGCTCCCGTCGAGTCCGGCACCCGTGGTGCGGTCAACAAGTATTCCCTCGTTATTCTTGAACCATTTGATGGGCCCCCATTCCGTCGTTAGGATTAGATCAACCCATCCGTCGTTGTCGGCGTCAGTCCAAAGCGAGCTGGTTACCATTCCCGGTTTCAAGAGGTCAGGCGCGAGAGTCGCGGTTACATCCGTGAAAATACCGCTGTCATTTCGAAGGAGGGAACTCTGCGGGGAAACAGGGAACATGCCGGGAACAGACCGCGATCCAACAAAGATGTCGAGATCACCGTCGCGGTCAAAATCCGCGGCGGAAACGGTGCCGGAACTGTTCATTAAGCCCGGAAGTGAATTTTCTCCAGAAGGGGTGAAATTACCTCTTCCGTCATTGAGATAGAGGCGATCGAGAAGTGCGGCCGAGTTAGGAGTGGCTTCGACTCCGCCGCTCGCGGCGTAAAGATCGAGGTCGCCATCTGAATCGATATCGACGAGTAGCATTCCCATATCTTCGTAGCGAGCATCTTTGGAAAAGACTTGTTGTGGATCAGGGGCTAAAATGACATCACCCGATCCAGGGGTGGTTTGGTTTCTGAAAACCTGCGTGGCCTGGCCGGCTGCCCCGGCCAGTACAAAGTCGGGATCGCCGTCGCCATCGATATCACCCCAGGCTTGACCGGGCCCTAGCTGGGAAAGTTTAAATGGGAGAAGCGGCTGGCGATCGTAGTCATCGAATTCCAGTTCCTCATGGCCAAACCCCTTCAGCGAGGGGACCTCGCGAAACCAGGGATTCTGGAGATCACGAGATTTAACAGCGGCTCCCAGCTTTGCTCCGGTGTCCGGCTCAGTGATTGAATAGCGATGATTGATTTTAATATCTTTGATTTCCTGTATTTCACCACTTGGCCATTCGAGCCGCATCTTCGTGATCGTTTCATGTTCCCCGAGACCGAAGTGAATAATGGGTTCGTCGGCGTCAAGAAAGCCTCCGTAGGGAAAAAGCTGCCGGCTTTGCTTTGAACCGTCGGGCAAATCAATCGTGACCAAGGTTCCGATCCCCTTTGTGTTACTTCGAGTGCCCGTTAGATCCACGACAAGACGATTTCCTGCTTCGCTCTGGTTGTGATAGATGCTTAGTGGGTCCTGGAGATTGGAAGTGAGAAGGTCCATTCGGCCATCACCATCCAGATCGGTGAGCGATGCGCCGTAGGACATGCCGACATGATCGAGGCCCCAGTCTTTCGAAACATCATCGAACTTAAAGTCTCCCCGATTTTTGTAGGCGAGATTCTGTTCCCGGCGTTCTGGTGTCGTCCGGTAGTGATCCCAGTGTGTTTTCCCGACAAGCGTTGCGTGACTGATTTCAGGCAAATCCGAGTGATTGAATTGGCGGGGGATTCCATTGCAGAAAAACAGATCCGAGAGACCGTCATTATCGAAATCAGCGCTTCGAATCGCCCAGGTCCATTCAGTCTGAGCGACCCCGGCCATCCAGGCCCCTTCGAGAAATTGGTTCGTACCCGTATTGATATGCATTGTGTTATGCATGATCTGGGTGGCTCCGGTGACGTAATCAAGATTGTCCTGACGATCCGACATCGAAGCCATCGATGCCATCTGCATGTAATGCGTTTTCGGCATCATGTCGGCGAGAAGAAAATCGATGTAACCGTCGTTGTTGAAATCGCTCTGCACCGCGCCCATTGAGAACCAGGTCGTGTGGCGAACGTGCTTCTCAGTCACTTCCGTAAAGGTTCCATCACCGTTGTTGCGATAGAGGTAATCGGGGCTCTTGAAATCATTTCCCACGTAGAGATCAGGCCAACCATCGTAATTGTAGTCCCACCAGGTCGCGGAATTACCCCAATGGCGCTCCTTCGTAATGCCGGCTGCCTCGGTTATTTCCACAAAACCTTTTTCACCGTCGTTGCGGAAAAAGTAGTCAGGGCGACCGGCCTCAGTGTATAGGAACTCACCGTTGTCACCGCGTTTATTCTGATCGACCTCATACCAGCGTTGCCATTCTTCGCCAACATAGAGTTTTCCGTCCTTATCAAAAATGCTAATGGGTTCGGCGGGGCGACCCGTATCGCGATAGATCTGGTGAGTCAAAATATAGACGTCGAGGTCACCGTCACGATCATAGTCTCCGAATGCGGGAATCACTGAGCCTTCTTCCAGATCGAGGCCGAATTCAGCTGCACGATCCACGAAAGTGATCGGTTTCGTCGATTTGACTCCATTTTCAATGGCAGAGTTAATAAAGAGCTGATTGGGGAAATCATAGTTACAGACGTAAATATCGAGGTCGCCATCGTTATCAATATCTGCGAGAGAAATCCCCACGGCCCAGGCTCCTTTGCCGCCGCCAACACCAGCCTGAGCCGTGACATTTTCGAATTTTAACGTTTCGCGTTGCAGATAGAGGCCATTATCGAGTGGGCCGTTGCCAGCAAAGATGTCGGGTCGTCCATCCAAATCGAGGTCGCCGATTGCCACCGCCGCACAGGCCGACGAGGAATGATAGGCGCGAGCGAGAGGGTGATCGGCCATGATCGGGGAGACGTGGTCTACACCGGTTTCAGGAGGAAGAAGAAGTTTGAAAAGAGTTTTAACTTCAGAATCCCGAATCGTTTCGGCAAGAGGACGCGAAACAATCAGATCGTCGGAGAATCCCGGCGAAACTGCCGGTGAGACGATTAGAAAAGCAAAAATGATCGAGGGCCGAAAACTATTCCGCCATGGGTAAAATTCCATAATTCGAGTGCAAAGAGGGTTAATCCCGTAACTTAATACCATTTATGCACCGGCTTCAAGACCAACAATGCGGAATAGAGAGCGGCTATCATTTCGGTTCCAGGGTTGACGTGAAATGATTGCAAACCCTACGAACCCGCAAGAGAGGGCATTAAACAGCCCCTCTCGCCATACAGTAGATTTTACATTACATATATTGTCGGAAGTTATTAATCGGATCGAACCGTTGTTCGGCTTGGGCTAAAAAACCTGGTTTCCTTCATTCTAATAAGAAATCGTTCTCATGCGTTCCGTTAAGAGCGGATGTTCCACATGGAATGTTGGCGTTTCATGGTATTTGCGAGTTGTTGACATTTTTCGAGGCCTTCCATTCCATGTGAATTTTTTGTCGACACGTCTGGCGCTGTGGTTGAATCTTCCTAATTCAATTTGCCCGGCTATTTGTATCGGTTACTTTTAAATCTATCATTTTCCATTTTTGTATGAACAACGGACTTCGCTCAATTCTACTGGGTGCCTGCATAACTCTTATCTTTCCGCATTCTGCCCATTCGCTGGATTTCTTTAAAAAGATCAACGAGAAAAAAGTGCTGAATGCAGAGCAGCTCAGCAAACAGGAGGGTTCCGCTGATGCGATGCTGAAAAAAGCGGCTGGATATGAGTCAGCGGGGAAAAAACGCCAGGCGCGTGATACTTACAAATCAGTGGGTCGATCTTACCCGAGGACCGATGCAGGCGCTGAAGGGAAATTTAATTATGCACGGCTCCTCGAGGCTGATGGTGATGATCGTAAGGCATTTGAGGAGTACCAGGATCTCATCACAAATCATCGCAACACCCCTCGATTCAATGAGGCTATCGCGAGGCAGTTTGGGATTGCTGATGCGCTAAGTAAGTCGAAGAAGAGAGGTTTTCTGGGACTTGGTGCCCCTATCCAGCCTTCGAAGCTGGTTGAGATGTTCCAGTTTATCAGCACGAGCGCACCACACTCCGAATACGCGCCCAGATCACTGCTGAGTATCGGCTACGTTCGAGCCAAGATTGCTGAGATTAATGAGGCGATTGCCGCGTTTCAGTCGGTCGTGGAAAATTATGCCGGGAGCCCTTACGCCAAAGAGGCTCAATATGAGATTTTTCGTTTGCGTGGAGTGAAAGCGGGAAATTCTGAAAGCCCTGTGATGGATCGCGCTCAGGTGGAAGCCGGCCTCGATTTTGTGAATCAAAACCCAGATGACCAGCGAGCGGCGGAAATCAAGACTGATCTGAGTGAAATCGAGGCCCGCTCAATGGAGAAGCTTTATAAGACCGGGCTGTTCTACGAGAACAGCGGTAAGCCTGAGTCTGCGAGAATCTACTATAGCGAAGTGATTAAGAATCCGAGCACGAACTGGGCCTCGAAAGCGCAGAATCGCCTTAATCGTCTCGATAACAGCCGTGGCGCAGTAGATAAAAAAGCAGGGCTCTTTGGAACGAGCCCACTTAAGAAAGATAAAGTCGAGATGCGAACTTCCCCTGATGAGATTGCACCTCTCGTAAGCGATGAATCTCCTGCTCCGGTCTCTGAATAGAAGATTTTTTATTTCGTTGCTGATTAGGGGCTTGTCTTTCTGGTATTCCGGCCTAATTTCGGATCTTTATTGTGGTTTTTCTTTTGATAAGCGAAGAAATATTGCAATCTGTCTCAGCCTCCCATGAATTCGGTTTCAGCCCTTAACGTTCTTGCTCTAATTTGTGGCGCTTTAGTCACGCTGACTGGTTGCGCTGGCTATCAATTAGGAAATCAGAAGCCCTCTTACGCTGGGGTTCACAATATTCACGTCCCCAGCTTCAAAAACAAAACCCTGGAGCCGAGGCTTTCCAGCTTGGTTACCAACGCTGTCTTGAAAGAGATTCAAGCTGACGGGACTTATAAAGTTACGAATCGTGCAAATTGCGATGCCGTTCTCGTGGGCACCATTTCTGATTTCAACAAACAGCAGCTTCGCGCCTTCCGCGATAATACTCTCGATTCGACTGAGTTGAGTATTCGATTGGTCTGTGACTTTTATCTCGCTGATCCAAACACCGGTAAGAGGCTTACAAGGGTTGATGCTACTGAAAATGAAGGGTTTTTAGAACCTGAATCAGGAAGCGGTAGTGAGGTGAACGCATTGAGAAGCGGAAGGGTGACCGGAAATACAATTCAGGTTGTTGATGAAAGCTTTCAAGTGGGTGAAAGAGGCACTTTGGCCGTGGCGGCAGAGAATCTGGCTGTTCAGTTAGCTTCGCAGTTGGCCAATGGTTGGTGATTCCGCTTTGGACCGCAAATCCTCTCCCGCGGGGTATGCGAGCTCTTTGGGCATGGGAAAGCTGCAACTCGTGGCAAGTCCGATCGGAAATCTAGGAGACATTACCTTCCGTGCCGCAGAAGCACTGAAAAACGCAGACGTTATCGCCTGCGAAGACACGAGGCATACCTCACGTTTGCTTAATCATCTTGGCATCAAAGGGAAGGAGCTTGTTGCTCTTCACGAGCACAACGAGCAGCAGCGCTCCGGACAGCTCGTAGCGCGAGCTTTAAGCGGTGAGACAATCGCCTATGTATCAGATGCGGGGATGCCGACTATTTCTGACCCCGGTTTTCGGATCGTGAGGGCCAGCTACGAAGCGGATTTACTCGTGGAAGTGCTTCCCGGGGCCTGCGCTGTCGTGACCGCCCTGGCAGGATCGGGAATGCCTACCGACGCGTTCTACTTCGGGGGGTTCCTTCCGGTGAAGTCAGGGAGACGTCTCAATGAGCTTTCAGTGGCATTGGAGCGTAAAGAGACTTCAATTTATTATGAGTCTCCGCACCGCCTTTTAAAAACGCTCAATGCTTTGTGCGAATTAGAACCTGAACGGGAAATTTGCGTTGCGAGAGAACTGACGAAGAAGTTCGAATCATTTCACCGTGGGCAGGCGCAGGAAATTCGCAGCTATTTCAGTGAGGTAACGCCGAGAGGTGAGATAACGTTTCTGATCCAGGGCCAAGGGCGACGGAAGGCGGGGCCAACCAAGAAATGAGGCGGAACCTTTCGATCCCGCCTCATTTTCCATCTCTTTACCAAAGCCCTCCGGGCAAGATCTCGTCAGATCTTTTCGTAGGTAAAATCAATTCCGAAGGCCTCTTTTGTCAGGTTTCCTTTTTGAGGAAGGCTTGTCGGTGGGATAAGTCGCCCCTACGGGGGTTGAGCGTCGATTAAGAGGCTGCTTGCCAGTTGGGACACGTTTACTCTCGTCGTAGCGCTGTTGAACCGTCAGGGGAAATTCCCTAAGCGATCCCAATACTACAGTTTGAGCGTTTTCCCGAATTTCGGGGAGAATGTAAACTAGCTGATGCGCCCTTTTGTCGATGCTGATGAACATGTTGTCTGTTTGTTTGGCCTGAAATGGATTCTGCTTTTCGTTTGAATTGCAGCAAGAGTTCTCAGCTCGACCACTTCAGGACTTTTAGTTTGTGTGGGTGTAATTTATTATAATTTTCATAAAAAAACAATACTTTTATAATATTTTTTTATTTTTATTTCAAGGCAGAGGCATGGCCCCTGTGGTGGCATGGCTTGGCCCGCGGTTTTCAACGGGATTTGCCACTTCTGATTAATCGTTTACACTCAAAAAAATGGATAAATCCCCCACTATTCTCATTAGCAATCGTCTTCACCGACCTATTTCGGCGATCACTGCTTATGACTATCCCATGGCTAGATTGTGCGATGAGGCCGGGATTCAGTTGATCCTTGTTGGCGATTCCCTTGGTATGGTGGTCGCGGGTCACCCTGACACGACTTCGGTCACCTTGACACAGATCGCCTATCATACGGAGATGGTTCGTCGTGGGGTGAAAAAAGCGGTTCTTGTCGCTGACTTGCCCATTCACACCTACGACGATCCTGAGATGGCGCTGGAAAGCAGTCGGCTCCTCGTTGCCGCTGGAGCGGACGCGGTGAAACTTGAGGGTGGCTTGGGCCAGGTCGAGAAAGTCAAGGCGCTACGAGAAGCCGGAATCGAAGTCTGCGGTCACCTTGGGATGCTTCCTCAGCGTGTTAAGGAAGAAGGCGGCTACAAGAAGAAAGGGAAGACTGCCGATGAGGTCGAAAAGATGGTCGCGGCAGCGAAGGCTTTGGAATCGGCGGGCGTTTTTGCAATCGTTCTCGAGAGTATGCTCCCCTCCGCGGCTGAGGCTATCACGGCAGCCATCGAAATACCCACTATTGGAATTGGTGCCGGAGGAAGTTGCGATGGAGAGATTCGCGTTCTCCATGATGTCATCGGAGCCTCTCCCTGGTTTGTGCCTCCTTTTGCAACCGTTCATGGGAATGTGGCGGAAGTCACGACGATTGCTCTCGCCGGGTATCTTGAAGAGATTCACTCCACGCGCTAATTCTGCTGCGATCCAGCGAAAGGAGTGAGGAAAAAAGTACTTGCACGATTCCGTCACGCGAGCCACAGTCTGTCGTCTCTGACCCGTTCAAGGCCGGTATTCTGTGCTTCTTTTCATCCACCTCTTGCACAGTGAGCCTACGAAAATATTAAGGGACAACGTCCTCTGTCAGCGTGGCTATCTGCCCTCGCTCTGATTTGAACTTTGGTTCTCTTGACAGTCAAGGCGATCTATCTAGTCACCGCGGATCGATCCGCATTTAATTTATTCTTTGTCAGCCCGCCTGCCACCATGGTTCTTCCAGATATCTCTGATAGTCATTTCAGTTTGCAGGTAGAATCGATTTCCCCGGCCGCGTTCGCTCACAAGGCTCCCTGAGTTTCTGCATTCACGAAAAGCCCCCCCCTCCCTTTTTTCTATAGAGTTTCATGAGTCAAAACGATTCGACTGATCACCCAGCGGCAACCGGAAGCACTGAATCGCCCGAGTTGGCAGCTGCCAAACCCCGTAAAGATGATGCCCCCGGGAAATCTCCCGAAGCAAAGTCCACTCCTCCTAATAGACGGCCACGCCCAAAGAGGGATAAAAAAGAGGGTCCAGAAGGTGCGGCCGAATCCCCTTCAGCGGAGCCTCGGGAGCGTAAGCCAGCGGAATCAAGTGATTCTTCGACAGAAGGTAATCGCTCGGAGAGCGGAGGCAATTCTCAGGAAAACCGTCGTGACAATGATCGCCGTGATGACCGGCGGAACAATCGTTCGCGGCCTTCCCGTAAAAGTGGAGGAAGACGAGGAAATAATCGCCGTCGAAGACAGGATGATTCTGATGGAGCTCCCCGCAATGAGGACTCCGACCGCGAAGCTGGCGAAGGCGCAGGAAGCGACGAGAATTCAGAAAATCGAGCTTCTCAGAAAACGAGGAAGCAGCGATACCAGGAACGCAAAGAGAAAGAGCGCGCCCGCGAGGCCGATGCTCTGGATGCCGCACCGGCAACTGATTCTGAGGGAATCGTCGAGATATCATCAAAGGGATTTGGATTTCTCCGTGAAAGCAAACGTGGGTACCAACAGTCGCCCAAAGATGTCTTCATTACACCGGAGATCGTTCGCATTCATGGACTCCGTGATGGCCTTCTCGTAAAGTGCGTTTCTAAAGAAGGGCTTCGTGGCCCGCAACTAATCGAGCTCGTTTCGATCAACGGTGCTTCACCGGAAGAATATGCGAAACTCCCCTACTTTGAGGAGCTCACGGCCATCAATCCCAACAAGAAGCTCACCCTCGAAACCGAGGCGACCCGGGCAACTACCCGTGTTATTGACCTGATTGCACCGATTGGTCGAGGACAGCGAGGCTTAATTGTTGCGCCTCCGAGAACCGGCAAGACGACGCTCCTTCATCATATCGCTGAAGGAATTCAAAAGAATTACGATGATGAAATTCATCTCATGGTGCTTCTCGTTGATGAGCGTCCCGAAGAAGTGACTGATTTTCAGCGTTCATTCACCGGCGTCGAGATTTTCTCCAGCTCAAATGACAGTGAGGCTAAAGATCATGCTCGGATCGCTCTTCTCGCTATTGAGCGGGCCAAGCGCCTTGTCGAGGCCGGGCAACATGTCGTGATGTTGATGGATTCAATTACGCGGCTGGCGCGGGCGTTCAACAGTCAGATGCGTGGAGGAAAAGGCCGTGGCACTGCCAGTGGTGGTCTTACCGTTGGCGCTCTCGAAGTGCCTCGTCGGATTTTTGCGGCGGCGCGGAATACGCGTGAGGCAGGCTCACTGACGATCATCGCAACAGCGCTGATTCAGACAAACAGCAAGGCTGACGAAGCTATTTTTCAGGAATTTAAAGGCACTGGTAATATGGAGTTGGTGCTCGATCGACAGATCGCTCAGAACTACGTCTATCCAGCGGTTGATATCCATAAGTCAGGCACCCGGCGCGAGGAACTGCTCCTGCCACCTCACGTCCTTGAGAAAATCTATGTGATTCGCCGCGGTCTGGGCGGTAATAAGCCTGTTGAAGCGATGGAGTGGCTTCTCAAGTGTATGGAGAAGTATCCCACGAACGCTCAGATGTTAATGGATATTAAGACGACCGCATTGGCCTGAATGTTCTTCGGGGACCTCTGCTTATCCATTGCAGTCGTCTTCAGATTTTGCTACTAACTGTCGTATGAGCAATTTCGTTGAAACAACCCGCAGGAGCTTTGGGAGCCGGGCAAAGAATTCATTCGGAGGGATTGTTTTCGGCATTCTCGCCGTCGCGTTGGGAATTGGCCTTCTCTTCTGGAATGAGGGTAGATCGGTAAAGCGTTTTAAGGACCTCAAGGAAGGCGCGGGAACCGTGGTTGAAATCGGTTCCGTCGCAGTCGATCCGTTGAAGGAGGGAAAGCTCGTTCACTTTACGGGGCAGGCGAAGACCGGGAGCCCTGTTTCAGATCCTGTTTTCGGGATTACGGAATCCGCGATTCGGTTGATCCGAAGCACTGAAATGTATCAGTGGGTCGAGCAGGTTCAGACGAAGGAAAAGAAGAATGTTGGTGGAAGTGTCGACGAGACAAAAACCTATTCCTATCGTCAGGAGTGGGTTGATAGACCGGTGAACTCCAGTGAATTCAAAGTGACTGGTGGTCACTCAAATCCCGGGGCACTGACGTACCAACCGGAAAGTTATCAAGCGAATCAGGTCACGGTCGGTGCGTTCAAGCTCCCCGAGTTTCTCGTCTCTCAGATTTCCGATTCGGAAGCCTATCAACCTGTGTCTCTTGCCAATGCTGCGGCAGAGGTGAAGGCGAACGCCAAAATCATCAATCAGTGGGTCTACTTTGGAGTAAGCCCCGATGCGCCTTCGATTGGCGATGTGCGAGTCAGTTTCTCAATCATTCGTCCCGGGCCCCTCAGTGTGATTGCTCAGCAGGAGGCGTCAACAGTGGTTCCCTATTCTGCGAAGACCGGTGGAACCGTCGCGCTTCTTGAGTCGGGTATTCTAACTGCTCAGGAAATGTTCAAGCGGGCTCAGGATCGTAATAAAATGATCGCCTGGGCCATTCGCGTCGGTGGCTTCGTGCTTCTCGGGATAGGCTTTGGGATGGTCCTTAAGCCGCTTGCGGTGATCGCAGACGTGTTACCTTTCGTCGGGCGATTGGTTAGTGCCGGAACCGGGTTGGTTGCTTTTCTTCTTGCCGGTATCGTCTGGACCCTCACGGTCGGTTTTGCCTGGATTTTCTATCGCCCGATACTTGGCATAGCCATCTTTGCGGTGACTTTCCTACTCATCTTTTTTGTCTTCAAGCGGATCAAAGAGAAAGGAAGTGTCGCGAGTAGTCCTGCACCGCAAGGCTCTCCTCCTCCGCTGGATAGTCCTCCTCCGTTGAGTTGATTCCCCTTTTTCTTTTGATTAGCATGACCGAGAGTGCCCCTTCCTCAGGACCAGCTGAGAACGATCCGCCTCGAGAAGTGCTTACGAAAGGGGCGCTTAGTGAGAAAGCACGGGCTTCCCGACGTGTTTCCTGGGCACTCGATGAACTGGTCCGCATTCCAGGCACGAATATCCGATTCGGGCTCGATCCTATTTTAGGGATTCTTCCCTATGGCGGGGAAACCGTCGCCACGATCATGGGGTCGATGATTCTTGGTGAAGCCGGGAAAAAGGGAGTCCCATTTCGATCCTTGATTAAAATGGGCGGAAATATGCTTTTGAATGCCGTCGTCGGTGTTGTGCCCTTTCTCGGGGATGCCTTTTCTTTTTGGTTTAAATCCAATTCTCGTAACTACAAGATGCTCAACACTTTTCTCGAGAGCGATGAGGGAGATCAAAAAGAAGGTGGTTGGTGGCCCCTCTTCATAATTTTTGCCATCATCGGTTTTGTTCTGCTGATCAATGTGCTTTCCTGGTTCGTGATGTTTAAAATTTTGAGTCTGGGGGCCAACCAGCTTGGTGGTAATTGAACCTGAATGGACACCATTTATGTAGAGTCACAGATTCGGAGTCATCCCCGCTCTCAGGAGGTCCTGAAGCGGCATCCCCGGGCGACGGTTGTGGAGTGCGACCACTATGGCGAGATTTTCAACGTAAAGTCCCAGAACTTTCGGCTGCAGAAGCAACGCCCATCGCTCATTCTCGCAGAGAAGAAGGGGCAAACGGTCCTTCCGGCTCCACCGGATTACAGTATTGGGCCTGAGCATAATTATTACTTCAGCCACATGCTGAATTGTCTTTATGACTGTCGCTACTGCTTTCTTCAGGGGATGTATCGTTCGGCGAACTATCTGCTTTTTGTGAATTTTGAAGCCTTTGAGAGAGATATCGAAGCGACCCGGCGGGAAGTAGACGGTGAGTTGTGCCTGTTCTCGGGATACGACTGCGATTCACTCGCGATGGAGTCTCTTACCGGATTTGCAGAGCACTTTATTCCCTGGTTTTCAGAACGACCTGAGCTGCAAATGGAACTGAGGACGAAGAGTGTCAACACACGCTTTCTAGAGGCTTCGGATCCGGTTCCTAACATCATTCCCGCCTTCACGCTTTCACCGGACGCTATAGCGCGAGAGATCGAACATGGCGCTCCTGCATTCGAGCGTCGACTCAACAGGCTTAAGTCACTGACTCAACAGGGTTGGAAGGTGGGTTTGCGACTCGATCCCCTTATCCCATGGCCCGGGTTTCAGGAGTTATACGCAGAGATGATCGAGGCTCTCTTTCATGAAGTGGATCCCGATATGATCCATTCGGTCACCCTCGGGCCGATGCGATTTCCCAAGGCGATGCACGACCGCATCGTAAAGCTCTACCCGACCGACCCGCTTTTTGCGCTAAAGGAAATGGTTCTGCAAAAAGGACAGATGACCTACCCGAAAGAGATCGAGGCTGAATTAGTCGGCACTGTAATGGCACAGCTCGTGGAGCAATTACCCCGCTCGCGGGTTTTTCACCAGACTTCGTGAATTCTATTTTCGGCTCATTCGCCAGAAAAGAAGCACTCCAACGGAAAGAAATAGAATGTTGGGAATCCAGACGAGAATATGGGCATTTGCGTCAGCGTCGTCACTTTTCCCCTCGGCCATTGTCAGCATCATGTAATAGATGACGGCGAGAACCATGCTGATGATAAATCCGGCAGTTCCCTCTCGCCGCTGCGCGGTAAGGCCAAGAGGCACTCCGAGTAGGGCGAAGGTGATGCAGGACAACGAAAACGCGCAGCGCACGTTGAGCTCTGTTTGGTAGAGTGCCTTGCTTTCAGGCGTAAGCGTGTTGTCGCTAGCCTTTTCGATGAGGCGAACGAGGCCAATATTCTCGGGCTGGTCATTGAGTCCCTTGTTTCCGCTGGCGAAGCTCTTAAGTGAAACTCCGACCGTAGCTTCGGTCATGAACATCGGCTGAGCGGAGTCCATAAACGACGTGTCCTGTGCGGCCATCAGAAGATTCACATTTTTCATCTTCATGACGAGCTCGGGATCCTCTTTGTTCAATTCCACTGAAACCTCCGACTCCTCGGCCATTGCGAAGAATTGTGGAATGAAATTCTGGGTTTTCACCATATTGAATCCCTTCAGAATTCCATCCTCCTTGTTGGCGTAGACAACGTGCTCAGGCAGGTCCGTCATCACACTCTTGTCGGGAAACAGAAGCATTGGTTCCCGTTTTACCAGATTGAAAAGAGAGTCCTTCATCCCCTCCATTTCCGTTTTCGCTGCCGGGGTTACCGATAGATTTACCCAACCACAAATTCCGGTGAAGAAAAGAGCGACCACCGCGACGGGCAGGCATATGCGGGTCATGCTCAGACCTGCCATCCTCATCGATACAAATTCGCTGTCAGCGGATAATCGTCCAAAGACGAGGAGAATAGCCGTTAAAAACGAAAACGGAATCGCGAGACTCAACGAGATGGGAATGACGAGAGCGATGAATTTAAGAACGAACCAGATATCGAGGTCAGGCCGCTTTGCGAGTTCCCGCAAGATCTCCTTAAAAACGTTGCCGAGCACGAGAATAATGATGATCACCGCCACCGCGTAGAGGGAGGAGATGAAAATCTGGCGTGCGATATATCGGTCGAGTAACCTCATGAACAAGACTGGAACGGCAGAGGTAGCTGTTTTCTTGGGCTCAATTTGAACTCTCTATCAGGAACTGATTATCAGCAACTCTGAAAAAGCCTCTTAGGGAGATTCAATTGGCGGCGGATAATTGGACCAAAGATCGAATTTACTGCCGAACTGACGCGAGAATTCGGGCCCCAGTGCGCAGAAGAAAACGGTTATCGGAAGCGTGATGACCGCGCCCAGATAGGGAATTACAATCGCAATTAATCCGACACAACAAGTGGCAAGGCCAAAGGCTAGAATGATCAGTAAGGAGGCCAAGCCCAATAGAAATCGGAGGAGGAAGAATACGAAAAGGGCGCCTGCTCTTTCGCGCTGAAGCGACAGGACATTTATCGAGGCCGCTGAGGCGGAAATCCGATGTTTATACATTTGAGGGACCACAAAATTGGTCACAAGGGTCCAGATGTAGCCAATCATGAGCAGGATCAGCACAAACACCACCGCTACGATGATGGCAGTAATCAGCATCGAACTGGTAAATGTCTCGGATTCACTGAACTGCGAAAAGAGCGAGAAGCCGGTTCCGGCGAGCAGTGCGAGTAAGACAACGCCCGTCACGATGTGAAAGCATATCGCCCAGCGAAAGAGTGAGTTTCCCTCTGCACGGTATTTCGACCAAGGCAATTTCACTTCGGCGCGGTTGTGCACGACATTGTCGAGAAACATGAATTTTCCGCGTGAGTTCAGCCAGCAAAAGAGAATCATGAGCGCGAGGATGAAGAGGATCGCGCCGATCGCGACGCCGATGACCCACGGGTTTTCCTGGATCCATTGCATTGCAGTGCGCGAGGCTTCTTCAAACTCTGCGATAGCACCCTGATATTCGGCTGATGCACCGTCTTCCCCGCTTTCGGTTCCGCTAGAGGGGACGTTCCCCTGGTAAGATGAGCCTCCCCCTCCCTCACCCAGTGTCGCGAGCCAGGCGGAAAACCCCAGAACGAACCATTTCCCGGCATCGAATGGACGGAATAGAATCGTCTTCATTCGCTGGAAAGCGCTATTGCAGGGATCACTGAATTGGGCAGGCTGTCTCATGATTTAGGATCTAAGCATATTAGGCAGCTAAATCGCAGTTCCAAAATGAGAGGAAATTTCGAACCGGTTCGAAACAATGAAGCCATGGATTATGAGACTTAAATCCCTTCAAGCGCCGGATATCGTTGATAAAAATTCTGCCCGCGCGAAAACGATATTCCGACGCAGAGCTGAATTCATTCGCGCTTCGGCTCGGCCTTAAGTTTGCGGTCACTCCACCTTAATCCTTCTTCGTTCAGTTTTTGAATCAGCTCGAGTCTCTCTTCAGGAGGAATAGAAATGTCAACGAACCCGCCAATGGGCCAGGCGAACGCAAAGTAATTCAAGGGGCTCTCTCTTGTTGCTGAAACTCTTTTAACGGCATCTATACTCCCCTCAACTCTGATGGCAACGCGGCCCTCTTCTTCTGCATCGCTTGCCCATACCCAAATTCTCATAAAAGCCGGACACGCAAAGAAACCAACCACGAGTATCAATACCGCTATGACAAGGGGGCCTCTTTTTTTCTTGTTCGTAGGTAATTCAGGATCAGACAAGTTCGATTTGAATGTTTCCGCCGCGAAATAGATCGCCAATATAGTGATCACTGCTGTTCCGATGAGATAGACAGACACCGGCCACGATTTATCCCCGGACCACTCCAAGAGCGCCGTCGCAATCAATGGAGCCAGTCCACCCGCAAAGGGAGACGCGAGCTGATACCCGATCGAAGCGCCGCTGTAACGAACCCGAGTCCCGAAAAGCTCTGAGAAAAAGGCTGCTTGCGGGCCATACATCGCGGCATGCCCCACGAGTCCAAGAGTGATCGCGAGCCAGATGACGATCGTGCTTTCAGTTTCGATCATCCAGAAAAACGGGAAAGCAAAGAGCGCGATAAAAATGGCACCGGCGAGATAGACCGGTCGACGTCCGACACGATCCGAGAGCGCGCCGAACGCCGGAATCGCAAAAATCTGAAACGCTGCAGCAATCCAGATCCCTGTGAGAACGGTGGATTTTTCGAGTCCTAGTTGATCAACTGCGTAAGACAAAACGAAAACGCTGAAGATATAGAAACAGGCGTTTTCGGCAAAACGAGCCCCCATCGCGAGGACTACATTTTTGGGATACTTCTTCACGACTTCCAGAATCGGCAACTTGCTGACGCCGGTGGTTTCTTTCGCCTTCGCAAAAAGCGGGCTCTCCACTATTCGCATCCGGATGAACATGCCAATGCCGAGCAGGACAACTCCCAGTAAGAATGGAATCCGCCATCCCCAGGCGAGGAACTGTTCCTCCGAAGTCATCTTCGTGACAATCGCAAAAACACTCGTCGCGAGTAACAAGCCGACCGGAACGCCCATCTGCACGCAGCTTCCATAAAACCCGCGTTTCCCCTCGTGCCCGTGCTCAACTGCCATGAGCACGGCCCCGCCCCACTCGCCGCCTACACCAAACCCCTGAACGATTCGCAGCAGTACCAGGATGATGGGCGCAGCGATACCGATGGTTTGATAGGTCGGTAATAATCCGATGAGAAAGGTCGCCACTCCCATCAGCATCAGGGTCGTAACGAGCATGGCCTTGCGACCGATTCTGTCCCCGTAGTGCCCGAAAATGATCCCTCCGAGGGGACGGGCAAAAAAGCCAATCGCGAAGGTCCCAAACGAAGCCATGCGTCCGACGAATTCACTTTCACCCGGGAAAAAGAGCTGTCCGAAAACGAGGGCCGCGGCGGTCCCGTAGATGAAGAAGTCGAACCACTCGATCGTCGTGCCTATGAAACTGGCGAGGACAACCCGGCGGACAGAATTTTCGGGCGGAGCCGTTTCATTTTCGTTCATGTTAGGATTTTATTAAGGAAATTGCCGAACCCATGCCGCCACCGACGCATAAGGTCGCGAGCCCTGAGGCGGCTTCGCGACGGTGAATTCGCGAGGCGAGGTGCGCGACGAGTCGGGCACCACTTGCCCCAACCGGATGCCCCATCGCGATGGCACCCCCGTTTGAATTGATGCGACCAGGATCGAGTTTCATCTCACGTAGACAGGCCAAGACCTGTGCCGCGAAGGCTTCATTGATTTCGATCGCATCAAAGGCATCGAGCGGTTGCCCCAGCTTTTGACAGGCAAAAACGGGACCGAGACCCATTTCTCTCGGATCGCACCCTACCGAAGCGGTCCCGCTGATCACCGCCATGACCGTCCAGTCGTTCGCTTCAGCGGTTTCGCGATCGGCAATCAAAAGCATTGTCGCACCGTCGTTGAGTCCTGAGGCATTCCCTGCCGTCACCGATCCAGCAGGATCAAAGGCAGGCTTTAGCGCAGCGAGAGACTCTTTCGTGGTCTCGGCGCGGGGATGTTCGTCGACTGCGAGTGATTCGAGCGGAACAAGCTCATCGGAGAAAGCGCCGGCCTCCTGAGCAGCTTGATAACGCGCCTGGGACTGATGGGCAAACGAGTCCTGCTCCTCCCGCGAAATGTTATACTTTTCCGCAAGTCGCTCTGCGGTGGTTGCCATGTGTTGGTGATCGAACGAATCGACGAGACCGTCCTTTAGAATCGAATCAACCAGCTTGCCGTCACCGAGTTTGATTCCGGATCGCGAACGGGGCATTAAGTGTGGTGCATTGCTCATCGACTCCGTTCCTCCGCATAGAACGACACTAGCGGCCTCTGCTCGTATTGCCTGGACCGCGAGCGCAATTGCCTGCATTCCGGAGGCACACATCATATTCACAGTGAAAGCCGGCGTTGTGATTGGCAGCCCGAGCTTTACGCCAATTTGCCGGGCGATGTTCATGCCCTGACCGGCACTTAAAATATTACCGATGATGACTTGATCGATCTTGCTTCGATCAAAATCAGACAAGGCCGCTTCACCGGCATGAGAGGCGAGATCGACCGCTGATTCGCGGGCAAGAGATCCGAGGAATCGACCGGTGGGCGTTCGGCGGGCAGAGACAATGCAAACTTCTTTCATTACTGGAAACAATGCTTAGGCATGAGTTGTAAGTCTTCACTGATTAACGGAATGAAGCCCATGACGTCGAGCACTTCCTCCTTTAAACGAATCCCGGGCGCTACCTCGATCAGTTCCAGCCCCTCCTCGACCAGTCGAAAAACAGCGCGTTCGGTTACGAAAATCACTTCTCGATTCGATTTGAAGGCCAAGGGCCCGTTGAAAGAGATTTGGTCCACTTTCTCCACAAATTTCAGAATCTTCCCTTCCGATTCAATCTTAAGCTGCTTGTTTTCAACACGCGTTACGAGTCCTCCGGAAGTCATCGTGCCGCAGAAAACGAGACGCTTTGCATTTTGCGAAATTGTCACAAATCCGCCCACTCCCGCGAGGCGGGTTCCGAATTTTGAAACATTAACATTTCCGCGAGAATCAATCTGCGCCGCTCCAAGTGCCGCAAAATCCAATCCGCCACCGTCGTAAAAATCAAACTGGGAAGGCTGATCCACAATCGCTTCCGGATGCACCGCTGCGCCAAAGCTGAGTCCGCCTGCAGGCATTCCTCCGATGGGCCCGCTTTCCACTGTCAAAGTCACTTCACCGAGGATTCCACGTTCCGCTGCGATTCTCGCGACACCTTCGGGCATCCCAATTCCCAGATTCGCGATGTCGCCCGCTAGAAATTCATCACACGTCCGCGCCGCTATTATTCTACGTGCGTTAGGGACCATTCTTTCCGGAGCAATCGACTCCGTGTTTTTCGCTGGCGAGAAGTAGCTGCGATTCAACGACTCGGCAAATGTCTGGGCATGCTCGTCTTCACCGGCCACTACAATGTGATCGACGAGAATTCCGGGCACCGCCACCGACTGCGGTGAGGTCGCTTCGTCGCTCAGCTTTTTCACCTGAGCAATCACGATCCCACCGGAATTTCGAACCGCTTGAGCTATCGGAAGTACTTCACCAATGATCGCCTCTTCCTCCATTGAAAGGTTTCCCGAGGGATCCGCCGTCGTTGCCCGAATGAAGCCAATGTTGATGGGAAACGAGCGGTAAAAAAGCCATCGCTTCCCGGCTAACTTGACACGCTCAATCAAATCCTCAGTCGTGCATCCATTCAACTTCCCCCCCTCCATCTCAGGATCGACAAATGTCCCCAACCCGACATGAGTTACGCAGCCCGGACGTCCTGCCGCAATGTCGCGCATCAACTGACAGATCACCCCCTGAGGAAAATTGTATGCCTCGATCTTGTTCTCGAATGCGAGCTTCCCCAGCCCCGGGACGAGCCCCCAATGCCCTCCGATGACGCGTTTGACCAATCCTTCATGCGCCAAATGATTCAATCCGCGCGACTTTCCATCGCCTTGTCCCGCCGCATACACCAGCGTTAGATTTTGAGGTGACTCTGATTCGAGAAATCGTGCCTCCAATGCGGCCGTCAGTGACTCGGGATGTGCCGCCCCGACAAACCCACCGCACACCAGCGTGTCTCCATCATTGATTAACCCGATCGCTTCCGCAGCCGAAGTGAGTTTTGCGTTCCTGCGCTTGCTCATTATCCGAACCAGCCGCCGTTGACGTGAATCGTCTGCCCCGTGATGTAATCTGCTAAGGGGCTGCAAAGAAATAAGATCGCGTTTGCGACCTCCTCCGGCTCACCGAAACGCCTCAGGGGAATTTGCTTTAGCATTTCTTGGCGCGCTTCTTCGGGTATTGATTTGCCCATTTCAGTCAAGGCTACGCCGGGCGCGACGGCATTTACGGTGATTTGACGGCGGGCCAATTCTTTGCTCAGCACCTTCGTCAATCCTACCACTCCCGCCTTTGCCGCAGAATAATTCGCCTGCCCAAAAAATCCGACCGCCCCTGAAATCGAGGCCATGTTCACGATCCGCCCGCCGTCAGCAAGCCGCTCAGCTGCTTCTTTTGAAACGTTGAAAACTCCGGTGAGGTTCGTTCCTATGACGGCATCCCACTCAGCGTCTTCCATCTTCTTAAGCGACTTATCTCTCAAAATTGCCGCGTTGTTGACCACCATATGAACCGCTCCGCCCCATTTAGCGCTCACGGTTTCGAACATCGCGGCGACTGATTTACGATCCCGCACATCGCCCTCGACAGCGAATACGCCGTCCCCTAGGTCCGCTGCCGTTTCCGCCGCGATTTTCTCGTTCACCCCTTCGGCATCCCGAAAAAAGGTGATCGCTACTTTGGCTCCCGCCGCATGAAGCACCGATGCCGTGGCCCTGCCAAGTCCCTGCCCGCCGCCGGTCACCACCGCTATCTTCCCCGAGAGATCAATCGAAATCATATCGATGAGCGTAACGACTTGCCTCAATAGATCGAGATTAGATATTGGCGCGAATAGTGATTCATGTCCTCCTTAGGATAAAAAGCTCGGGAGGGACCAGTCCATCCCCTATCCGACGGCGTCCCCCGCCGCTTTTGCCACAGCGCGTGGCAACCTCAGTCTCAAAACGCGACAAACTTGGCATGAATCGGCTTGCTCCGACGTCGAATTTTCAGCTACTTTCTAATGATGATCCGCTTCACTTCTATTTCACCCAGGGAATTGCCGTTCTCAATTCTTCCGATGGTTCTTCTCCTCGGCCTCTTCTCTTTCCAAATATGCTCCGGACGGACTTGGACTAACGAGGATGGCAAAACAGCCGAAGGAATTGCGGTGAAAATTGCGAGTGGTAAGGTAACTCTTTTGCTGAGCAATGAACAGAAGGTAGCGATACCTATTATGACGCTGAGTCTTGAAGATCAGCAGTTTTTGAAAACGTGGACGCCGAAGCCCTCGAAGCGCCCCATCCAAGTCCCCGCGGATGCCATCTATCACAATGGGAGTTGGTATGGGGTGGTCATCGAAAAGACATCGTGGAGGAAAGCCGCGGCGAAGGCGGTGAAGATGGAGGGTCATCTCGCCTGGATCAAAGATGAAGAGACCCTCGCCGTCTTGACTGAGTTGGCAGGTCCCTTGCATCTCTGGCTCGGAGGCAGCGACGAAGAAGTCGAAGATTTGTGGAAATGGACCGATGGCGAAAAGATCACCTGGTTCAATTGGGACCGCGGCGAACCCAGCAACGGTGGCCGAGTAGAACACTACATCCAAATGCGGACCGGAGGGAAATGGAACGATCTCAGTATGAATTCGCCCGCTCCTGTCGGATTTTTTGTGCAGTGGGATTGAGGAGCTGATGGTAAGGTTTTATTGGAAGGTAAGAGTTCCTCACGCGGAGCCGCGGAGAATAAAAGGGGAAAAGGCGGCGTCTCTGCGTGAGTCTTCCCACTACGCTCCGTATCGAAACCTGCGCTTAATACAGTGCCCTCCTTGCCTGCTCCCTGTGCCCCCGTTATCACCGCTATTGTCCCGGAAAGATCAATCGAATTCATAGCTACGATCCTATTGACTCGCCTCAATTGATTGAAATTTGATATTGGCGCGAATCGTGGTGAGTTAATTATCTAAATACGCCGATTAAGGTTTGGTAAGAATTGCGAATTATTATTCGATTCGGCTTCTACGGTCGTTCAATAAGCCCACGCAAAACAGTTTCAGCGAAGGGGGGGGCGTGACGGAACTGCGGGGGATGCGAGCGCAGACCAAAGAGCAGTGGAGGAACGGACCCACTCGCAGTGAAGGGAGCGGCGCCGAGGTCGAATGCGACCCTACGCAGCTCGTGCCTGTCCTCCGTAGCTGAGGCACGAAGCAAAGGCGGCATTCATCCGGATCACTCTGCCAGCCTGGAGGCCGTAGCATTTGAGATACTGCCTACGGCAGCAAGCCTTTCAGTTGGTGTGTGGATTGCAGCGTAAGGGCCCGACCGTCCCATAGCCCCTCATAAAACGGTCTCAGCGAAGGCGGGAGTGGGCGACTTCAAAAAACATCACGCCGCGAGGCGCTAACAGGCCGGCCCACTAGCTCACTCCCGCCAAAGCGCACGAGTGACGGAACTGCGGGGGATGCGCCAGCAGACCAAAGAGCAGTGGAGGAACGGACCCACTCGCAACGAAGGAAGCGGCACCGAGGTCGAAAAGCGTGGCGGGCAACGCGAAGCGAGTCCCGCCCGCACGACCGATGGTGACGCGACCGCTGACCGAATCAGGGCGCATGTCCCTTGCTCTTTGACTGGGGCGCCCCACGCTACACCGACAGGGTTTGATCGACGAATAACCTCCCCCGCATTTTGCCTAACACCACCTAAAGTCAAGGAATGTTGCCTGACCCGAATGGCACTGTTTTAAGAAGCTTTTCGATAATGCTCTCGATGTGGGATCTCGGTAAATTCGGCCCTCGGTGAGGTGAGGTATTGATAGGATTTTGGCCTTCGTTTGCTCGCTCGTGGTTCGCTTCG